>MTKY01051287.1_pt1 | contig 12203 bp, 12 predicted proteins | sample 1042731 | NCBI WGS metagenome assembly MTKY01 (sample SAMN06212206, study PRJNA360538) | anaerobic digester metagenome | biome: Wastewater treatment plant; material: sludge; isolation source: anaerobic digester fed with sludge from wastewater treatment plant | place: Denmark: WWTP Soeholt ... | reverse complement strand
CCAGAAGATCCTCGACCTTCCGCACAAGGACCTCCGCCGTGCGCGCGCGGCTGCAGTGAGCCTTATCCCGACGACCACCGGCGCGGCGAGGGCCGTCGGCCTGGTGCTCCCGGAGCTCAATGGCAAGCTGAACGGCTTCGCGGTCCGGACCCCGCACCACACGGGCTCGGCCGTGGATCTCGTCGCGACCCTCTCGAAGTCGGCGACCGCCGCGGACATCAACGCCGCGATGAAGGCCGCCGCGGAGGGCCCGCTGAAGGGCATCCTGGGCTACACCGAGGACCCGATCGTCTCGATCGATGTGTCTGAGGACGACCGCTCGTCCATCTTCGATGCGCTATCGACCATGACCATCGAAGCCGGCGGGAAGACGATGGCCAAGGTCCTGTCGTGGTATGACAACGAGTGGGGCTACTCCTGCCGCTGCGCCGACCTCTTCGCGTTCCTCACGGAGAAGGGGCTCTAGCAGACGAAGCGTACGTAGCCTCCGGGCACGGTCCGGAGATCTCAGGCTTCCGGGGGCACAGCTTGCTGTGCCCCCGATTCGTATGAGCGGCCCGCCGCTCTGGAGCGCGAAAGGGACCAGCAATGGCGAAGAAGTCAGTCACCGATATCGACCCCAAAGGCAAGCGCGTCCTCGTCCGCGTCGACTTCAACGTGCCGCTGGACGAGAATCGGAGCATCACTGACGATAGCCGCATCCGGGCGGCCCTGCCGACGATCAACTACCTCCTGGAGGCAGGGGCGAAGGTCATTCTGACGAGCCACCTCGGCCGGCCGAAGGGCAAGAAGGCGCCGGAGTTCAGCCTGGACACCGTCGCGGCTCGACTGGCCGAGCTCGTATCCGCCAAGGTAACGAAGACGGACGACCTGGTGGGCCCTGAGGTGACGAAGGTCGTCGAGGCGATGCAGCCGGGCGAGATCGTGCTGCTCGAGAACAGCCGCTTCGAGCCGGGTGAGGAGAAGAACGATCCCGCCCTCAGCGAGGCCCTTGGCGCACTCTGCGACGTCTACGTGAATGACGCCTTCGGCGCGGCCCATCGGGCCCACGCCACCACCGAGGGCGTGACGAAGTTCGTGGACACCTGCGTGGCGGGCTTCCTCATGCAGAAGGAGCTCGAGATCCTCGGCGACGCGCTGCTCCATGAGCCGAAGCGCCCCCTCGTGGCGATCCTGGGTGGGGCAAAGGTGGCCGACAAGCTCGGGGTCATCGATTCCCTGCTGCAGGTGGCGGACACCCTCATCATCGGTGGCGGCATGTCCTACACGTTCCTCAAGGCCAAGGGCTACGAGATCGGCCAGTCGCTCCTCGATGCCGAGCGGGTCGACTATTGCAAGGGCGTCATCGAGAAGGCGGCAGCGACTGGAACGGCGCTGCTCCTCCCCACTGATATCCTCGTGGCGGACGAGTTCAAAGCCGATGCTCAGACGAAGATCGTGCCGGCAGATCAGATCCCGGCGGACTGGATGGGCCTGGACATGGGGCCCGAGTCCACGAAGGCCTTCTGCGCGGCGGCGGCCGCGGCGGGCACGGCTTTCTGGAATGGCCCGATGGGCGTGTTCGAGATGGAGCCCTTCGCGGGCGGAACGAAGGCACTGGCCCAGGCGCTGGCCGACTCCGGCGCCGTGACGATCATCGGCGGCGGCGACTCGGCCGCCGCGGTGAGACAGATGGGCTTCGCCGACAAGATGACCCACATATCCACGGGCGGCGGCGCCTCGCTGGAGTTCGTGGAGCAGGGCTCGCTCCCGTGCGTGGAGGCTTTGGACGACAAGTAGCCGGGCGAGCACGCCCGCTAGCAGAGAGGACCATTCGGATGGCGAGAAACCCGTTCATTGCGGGCAACTGGAAGATGAACATGACCGTCCCCGAGGGCACGGCTCTCGTTACCGCGCTCATCGAGGAGAAGGACGATATCACCCCTGTGGAGGTAGGCGTCTGCCCGCCCGCCACGGCTTTATACGCGATCGGCAAGCTGCTCCAGGAGAAGGGCAGCGCCATCAAGCTCGGGGCGCAGGACGTGTTCGGCGATGGCACGGGCGCCTTCACGGGAATGCTGTCCATCCCGATGCTGGTGGATTGCGGCTGCCAGTACGTCATTCTGGGACACTCGGAGCGGCGCGGTCGCTTCGGGACGACTCCCGATTGGTTGACCTCCCCACTGCAGGCGCTTTTCGCGGACAGCAACGAGTCTGTGAACCTGAAGGCGTCCATCGTGATGCGGTCGCCGCTTACGCCGATCATCTGTGTCGGTGAGACCATCGATGAGCGCAAGGCCGGCAAGACGGACGACGTGGTGCGCTCGCAGGTCGAAGCGGCGCTGCAGGGGCTCGACAAGGGACGTCTCGGCGAGGTCGTGCTCGCCTACGAGCCCGTCTGGGCCATCGGCACCGGCGAGACCTGCGACTCCGCTGAGGCGCAGCGCGTGTGCCAGCTGATCCGAAACACGGTAGCGGCGATCGACACAGCGGCGGCCGGGGCGATGCGGATCCAGTACGGCGGCAGCGTGAAGGCAGACAATGCCGAGGAGCTGCTGGGCCAGCCCGATATCGACGGGGCCCTCGTTGGTGGCGCGTCGCTCAAGGCAGCAGACTTCGCCGCCATCGTTCGCGCCGCCAAGGTCACCGCAGGCTAGGTCACTCTGCCAATCTGGTCACGTCAGGGAGGGGGCGCGGAGTGTCCGCGTCCCCTCCGTTGTTGTCGCCAGTGCACGCTGTGCCAGCGAATGAACCCATGTGGGAGCCGTGCGTCCACAGTAGATAAGCCATTGGGGGGCCACAGAGAGGCGGCTCTCGATGCGGGCCCCCCGTCTGCTCGTGATTGGGATAGACGGCGCCACCCTCGACCTCATCGGTCCGTGGGCCCGGGAGGGTAAGCTTCCTGCGCTCAGGGGGCTTATGGAGTCGGGGGTCACGAAGCCTCTGAGGTCTACGCTGCCACCGGTGACGCCCGTCGCCTGGAGCAGTTTCCTCACGGGCGCCGACCCTGGCGGGCATGGGATCTACAGCTTCTTCCGACTGGACCATAGCAGCTATCGCCCCCTGCCTGTCCATGCGGGGCATCGGAGGCTGCCTAGCTTCTGGCAGTCACTGAGCCAGGCGGGCGTGGCGGTCGGCCAGTTCAACACGCCCTTCACGTACCCCGTTGAGCCTCTGAACGGCTTCGCCGTGGCCGGGTTCGACACGCCGACTTTCGGGCGAGGCGCCGCCTACCCCGATGGCGCTTTCGAGACGGCCCTGAATGGAGATCACGGGTACGTCCACGGGCCGGTCCCGCTCGCTCCTCGCGAGACCTACCACGAGCGCCTGCGCAAGCAGGCGATGACCCAGGTGCGGATGTGTGGTCGACTGTTGCAGCGCTGGCCGTGCGATGTGTTCATGGTGACCTTCTGCGCGACGGACCACGGCGCCCACCGGCTATGGCCACTGGGCGCGACCACCGAGGAGGTAGCGCGCGTGGGAGGGGACGTGCTGGAGGCCTACCAGGTGGCGGACGAGGCGATCGGGGAGATCCTGGAGCGCCATGCCGACGATGGCACGACTGTTCTGGTGGTGTCCGACCACGGCATGGGGCCGGCCGAGGGCGCCGTGAACATGACCCGTGTCCTGGCGGAGGCGGGGCTGCTCCGGGTGCGCCCGAAAGCGGGCCGTGACGACTCGATCCCTTTGAGGCTACGGGCGGTGCGCGGGGTCAGGCGATTCTTCCGCGATGGCGCGGGGCGTGTGCTGAAGCCGCTCGCGCTGCGACTGATGCCGGAGCGGGCGAAGGCGGCGGTGGCGCACACCGAGCTGTCGAGCATCGACTGGGAGCGGACACTTGCCTTCCCGTGGGGAACGTACGGACAGGTGCAGATCAACCGCGAGGGCGAGTGGGCGGAGGGATGCGTGGGGCCGCGTGATGCGGACGCGGTGGCGCGTGATGTGACCCAGGCCTTCGAGGAGTTGCGGGATCCCGCGTCAGCGGGGCCCGTGATCGACGAGGTCGCGCCGGCGGAGGAGATCTACGCCGAGGAGAGGGCCCCCGGGAGCCCCGACCTGCTCGTGATCCCGCACGATTACTCCTATGACATCGGGCCGTACCTGCAGTCGCCAGAGGGACCGCCCGTGGCGAACTCGCACACCGATGGTGGGGAATGGATCGATGTGCCGGCGATCCATCGCCTGGAGGGGACCCTCATCGCCTCAGGGCCTTGCGCAGACCGGATCTCGGAACTCGAGTCGCCCAGGTTGGAGGACATCGCTTCGGTGATCCTGCGGATCGCGGGCGTGTCCTCAGACGGCGAAAGCGTCAGCACGCAGCCTGACGGGTCGCCCTACACTGAGGAGCAGGCGCGACAGGTGGAGCGCCACTTGGAGGATCTGGGCTACCTGTAGTTGCGCTCGGCGTCTGCCTCTTCGTCGGCATCCGTCCAGGTCACGCGCCAGAAGGGGATGGGCTCGGGGCCCGGATCGAGGCCCATTCGCCGAACCTTCTCTCGGTGCCGTCGAGTCGCCCTCAGGGAGACGCACTCATGGAGTGCCAGCAAGGGAGACAGGACGAGGGTCCAGAACCCGATGAGGCCCCAGGTCGAACCCGCCCGCCACCCCCGATCGGCGGCCTCCACCATGATGGTGCAGGCCGCCAGGACCCCACCAATGAGCAACGGGAGTCCCAGAAGCGCTTCGGCCACGGTCACATGCCGGGCGGGTCGCCGCAGAGCAGGGGTGGAGCCCGCTGAACCTGCGCTGCGCTCCGCGGCAGAGATCTCGCCGTCCGCGATCTCATGGGGGAGGACGGGGCCGGAGTCGGTGCTCATCGGCCTCGCCTCCCCCACGAGGGATGGTTGCCCTACTGCTCCTCGTCGCCCATCTCCATCAGGTCAACGAAGCGCTGGCCGATGACGAGGGCGGGATCGACAGGCACATCGGCCCGAGCGACGTCGGACGGAACGCTGATCATGGGCACGGGCCTCAATGTGCGGCCCTCGAACTGAGGTAGCCACTGACGGGAGGCTTCGAGCATCTCAGCCGTCATCTCACGCGCTTCCTTGAGCGTCAGGCAGGCGGAGGTCAGCGGGTCGAGAGCGACGGCGTTCATGACGAGCTCCGGATCGCCCGTCAAAGCCGCCTCCACGGCAAGCCCCTGGACGTTGACGTTGGTGAGATTCAGGGCCGCGAGCTGCGGCGGGAGCGCGCCAACGTGGATGGGGTGCATGCCCGATCGGTCCACGTACATCGGCACTTCGACGCAGCAGCCGTCGGGCAGATTCGTGATCAGGTAGTCGTTGCGGACGTTCCCGTTGAGCCGGAAGACCTGGTCTGATTCCAGAGCTTCGATGATGTAGCTGCAGTACTCTGCGGAACGGTGCTGCAGCTCCGTCGTCTCGAACGCCAGCGGATCGATGCGCTCGAACTTCTCGGCCACGGCCCTGCCCCACTTGTAGTAGGCGCCGGATGCGCCGCCGAAGCCGGGTTCGTCGCAGTAGGCGGCCAGGGCTCGGTCGCTGCTGCGGAACCAAGGCAGGTACTCGGAGAGGTGCCCCGTGCTCTCGGTCATGAAGTACCCGAAGTGCCGCATGACCTCGATGCGCACCTTCTCATTGACGTAGTACTCGGGCCGCTCGCAGTTGGCACGGAACAGGGGATAGAGGTCCTCGCCGTTACGCTCGATCTTGAGGAACCAGCCCATGTGGTTGATGCCGGCTACGAAGCAGTCGAGCTCGCTCTTGGCGGCGCCTACGTAACCCGCGATGAGGTCCGTGGTGGTCTGGACGCCGTGGCAGAGGCCCACGAACTCGACGTCCGATTCCTGGCCGATGGCCCAGCAGACGGGTGCCATCGGGTTCGCGTAGTTGAGCAGCCGAGCCCCAGGGGCCACGCGCTCCATGGTCTGAGCGATGTCGACAACCGGCGGAATGGTCCGCAGAGCGCGGAAGATGCCACCCGGCCCCAGGGTGTCGCCGATGCACTGGTCGACGCCATACTTCAGCGGCACCTCGTAGTCCACGCCGAAGGCGTCCATGCCGCCGACTTGGATCATCACGATGACGTAGTCGGCGTCCGTAACCGCCTCCTCGAGGTCGAGGGTCCGGGAGACCGTGGCATCCAGACCGTTCGCGTCGATGACGCGGTTCAGAAAGCCCTCCATGCGCTCTAGCTTCGGCATGGTACGGCTCATCAGGCAGTAGTGGCTACCGGCGAGGGCCGGGGTGTTGAGTAGGTCGTTCATGAGCGTCTTCGTGAAGACGATGCTTCCCGCACCGATCAGCGCAACCTTGGCCATGTGCTGTGCACCTCCAGATGAGTCCCGTCGGCGGCTCCGGGGCGGCCGAAGGGAGTGTTAGATACCGGCGATCTGCCGTATCAGCGCCGCCGTCTTCTCAAAGGGCTGCGCACCGGGGTCCACCTCGGAGACGAGGGCGCCGTCGAAACCGATCGCTCGCAGCTCACGCATCACGGCATCGAAGTCCACATCACCCTCGAGAAGCCCTGGGAATGTGGTGGTCGCCCAGTTCTCGTGCTTGAAGTCCTTCATGTGGACTTTGAAGATCCGCTTGCCGAGGATGCGGACCCAGTGGTGGCTGTAGCTGTGGACGCGCATGTTGCCTGGGTCGAAGTAGAAGCCGACTTGGTCGCTTCCCACTGCATCGATGAAGTCGCGCATCTCCATCGGCCCATTGAGAAACTTGTTCCAGACATACTCGACGGCGATGCGGCAGCCGACCTCCTTGCAGTAGGGGGCCAGCTCCTTCAGGGACTTCACGCCCTGCGCGAATGCCACGTCATAGTAGAGGTCTGGTGGCAACGGAAAGCAGAGTGTATGCAGCATCGCGTCGCACCCCAGGCCGGCCGAGGTCTTGAGGAGCTTGCGGGTCATCTCGACGCTCTCGGCGCGGACAGCCTCATCGTCCGAGAGCACGTTCATGCGGAAGGAACCGATGGCGGGGCAGGTCGAAGTGAGGGTGATCCCCTTCTCGGCGGCCAAAGCGGCCAGAGCGCGGAGCTCGGCCTCCGGGGTGTTGATGGTGATCTCGCCCTCATCGGTGATGATCGGCTCGAAGGCGTCATAGCCGAAGCTCTTGATCCTATCGAGGGTCTCAGCGAAGCTCCACTCGCGTGGTGTGCATAGCCCTGTTACTCCTACCTTCATGTTCAATGTCGCCTCCCTGGCTGTTGTCGCTAGGTCGTCTCGCACACTTGGCGGCTAGAGCCGCGTAAGGAACACCCCAACGAAGGTGTTGGGATCTTCGGGTTCGGGTGGGACCAAGACCTCCACGCGGCCCCGGGCGAATCGGATCGGGTCGAAAGCCCGATCGATTGCATCCTGAGTGACAGGCACGATGTTGGTCGTCGGCACATCGCCTGGATCGTAACCCCGCAGAAACAACCGCCCGCCGGTGCGTAACACGCGCGCGATCTCGGAAGCGTAGCGGGGCCTGTCAGGCTGAGTCACATGGTGGAAGCAGCCGCGGTCGAAGCAGAAGTCGATGGAACGGTCCGCCACGGGCAGGTCGAGGGCGCTCGCTGTGTGCCACTCCACTCGCACGCCGGCCTCTCTGGCGCGCTCACCGGCGATGTCGATGGCCGACGCGCTGAAGTCGATGGCGGTCACGCGGAAGCCGCACTGAGCGAGGTAGATGGCCTCGGTGCCGGCGCCGCAGCCAATGTCGAGCACTCGCCCACCGGCAGGCACAAGCCCCGCCGCCACAACGGTGCAGAGCTCGCGGGAGGGGTACTTGCGATGCCAGCGGCCCTCGTGCTCGCCGCTCCTGTACCGCTCATCCCAGGTTGAGGGGTCCTGATAGCTCATATGCAGCCCATTCCGCGCCACTGCCACGAGCCCTGCGAAGGCGCCGATTGCCTAGGTCTAGGTACACCTCCAACTCGCCGATGGAGGTGAATGTCCTCACTCCGCCGGCGCGGCCAATGATGCGAAACCCTGCGGCTGAGAGGGTGGGGAACTCGAAGGTGAACGCAGTGTACGGCTCGCGCCCCTCCATGGTGTCTCTGTAGTCGTAGGCGGGCGACATCCCGGCTCCTGGCACGGGCTCACTTCATCGTCCGCGCGTCCAGGTACTCCAGGCCAAGGGTAAGCCACCAGCCGCCGTTGTCGAAGCTCTTGCCCTCGGTGTAGACCACTCGGTTGGCCTCAACCGTAGCGGCGAAGCGGATGGCATACCAGTCATCCTCGTGGAGGATCGCCCCCGTGAAACTGTCGTAGTTCTCTTCTCGGACGCCGTTGCGGATGGCCTCGATGTCTTTGAGCCCGCTGCCCCTCGGCACGGTGACCAGGGCGTCCGCCCAGGCTCCCTCCATCAGGCCGAGATTGACGCCCCGCGGGGTGTCGATGGGGTCGGGAGAGATCAGCGCGCCCGTGACGGCAGAGGTGGTGGGTTCCCCGCGCACGGTCAGGTCAGCACTGAGGGCATACTCGTACCGCACCCCTGGCTCCACCTTCGTGTCCACCCAGGACCTGCCCGTGGTGCTGCCCACGCGGAGCCAACCGCCCTGACCGGCTTTCCTCTTGAGAATGGCATACCGACGCGCGAAGGGAACGGGCTGCCACTCCAGGAGCGCCCGACCATTGGCGAAGGTGACGGTGAGACCGGCGTACACATCCGCGGCGATGTACTGCTCGATCTCGACCGGGGCCTGGGGAGCTTGGTGCGGGACGAACCAGACCTCGCGGTCGCCCCGCTGCCGGACGCGGCCGCCCTCGCGCAGAAGGACGTCGCGAGCCAACCTGGTGCAGACATCGGTGAGGCTATTGAAGCTGTAGTCGGTATGGCTGAACTTCTTCTCGGCGATGCTGGGGATGCTCCGGCGGTAGATCTCGGGGATACCTTCGTAACCCAGGATGCACCCGAGCACACCTGCGGCGTTCGATGGGTTACAATCGTTGTCTTGGCCGCAACGGGTGGACACGACCAGTGTCTCCTCCCAGTCGCCATCCCCGTAGAGCAGGCCCATGGCGATGTACCCGCCGTTGAGCTTCGCGTCGATGTTGAAGGGCGCTCCTCGACCCTCGGGACACAGGTCCACGTGGCCCCACTTGTCCTCGAGCATCTGCCAGCAGGCGCGCCAGTCATCGGGCTCCTTCGCGTGGAAGTCGAGAACATCCTGGATGAGCATCGCGTAGGTGCTCTCGGCGGGTATGGCAAGCAAGGCCCGTCGGACGACCGTCTCGACATCACTCTCGAAGTAGGCCTCGGCGTACATGGCCGCGACCCACATGCCGCCGTAGACTCCGTCGCCGTAGTTCATGACGTGGCCGAACACATCGGAGATACGGTTCGAGGCGAGGGGCATGCCGGGGCAGATGATGCCTCCGAAGTCGGCCTCGATCTGGTAGTCGATGTCGTCGAAGTGCGCGTTGTGGAAGGGATCCCCGGAGAGGGGTGGCATGATCCCATTCCGACAGTTCTCACGACCGTAGTAGTTCGCATGCCACAGGCCGTACTGGGAATCAGCGAATGCCTGACCCGCCTGCTCGTACGTGATGTCCAGCCCGTGAACCTCCAGGGCACGAAGGAAAGTCATCTCCACGTAGAGATCATCCTGGTGGATGGAGTTGTCGACGAAGCCGGGCTCCCAGGCGCGTATGGGGTCCTCCATGATGGAGCCCTGGTAGTGGAACTCGTATGGGGCGCCGTAGCTGACGCCGATCATCTGCCCGGCCCAGGCTCCACGCATCTTGTCCTGTAGGACATCCAGGTCGATCTGGCGGAAGCCCTGGGCGGTGGAGGATGAGGCGAGTAGGGCGAGAGCGGTGACGCTGAGCATGATGTGGTACCGGCGCATAGGTGGGCCTCCTGAGGCTGCACGTAAGTGCCCCTAGGCTACGTCCGAGGGAGGGCAAGGTCCTGCAGGAGAGGGCAACCAACCGCGATGGAAAGCCGTGGGCGCCCGAAGCGGAGGGCGATACGCCCGTGAACATCAGAGAGGCGCTTCTGGCCACATTAGCCGAGGGAACGGGCCCGCCACCGCGGCCAGTTGCCCAGTGATCCACACGACTACGGACCTCCGTTTAGCCTGCGCCTAGCCTCCGAGCGGCAACGAGGCAACCACTTCGAAAGGGTCTTTCTCGTACCCGGACCTCGCCAGGAGGCTGACGTGGGTCACCTCGAAGGAGAGGGCGGCCCAACTCGCCTCAATCTCGTCTCGTGCGATGCGCGCCTGGCTGCGTTGGAGAAAGACCCCCAGGGATAGGTGAGGCGTAAAGCCTCCCTGCTGGCGCGCAGTGTCATCGCACTCGGGAAACCGCTCGAAAAGGCTTGCGTGCAGTCGAGAGATCGGTGGAACGGGATCGGGCTCGACCCAGAGAGTGATGCGGCCCTTACGGTGGGTGAAGAAGCCGAAGCGTGAGAGCTCAACGGCGAAGGGGCGATGGGGGATCAGGGCCTCCGCCACCTCACGAGTCGCCTCATCCAGCCGCGGGAGCGCCACGAAGGGGTAGAGCAGGTTGATGTGCGGCATCCAGCGCCGCACGTGGGGGTCGTGAAGCCGTCGGACCCGCTGCAGTGGCTCCCATACCTCCTCGGGTGGCAAGATCGCGCATGCGGTCAGATGGGTCTTCTTCCCGGGTTGGGCGGACACAGAGGGCCTCTTCTCCAGGCCATATGGCATCATACGGGCGGCTCGGCTCAACATTCTACCCGAGCGCCGGTCTGCGCCGGAAGGATCCTGATGTCCGTCCCCGAGGACCTCGACCTACACCTGGATCAATACGACTACGCGCTGCCGCCATCTCAGATCGCGCAACGCCCGACAGCGCACCGAGGTGATTCCCGCCTGCTCGTGCTGGATCGATGCACGGGAGCGTCACACCGGCGCTTCGGCGACATCGTGGACCTCCTGGCGCCCGGAGACTGCCTAGTGGTGAACGAAAGCCGCGTCCTGGCGGCGCGCCTCTTGGGCGCCCTCGACACCGGTGGTCGAGTGGAGGTGCTCCTGCTACGCCCGAGTGCCGAGGACTCGGCTGTCTGGGAGTGCTTGGCTCGGCCGGCGAGCAAGGGGCGCCCCGGCCGGCGAGTTCGGTTCGGCGCGGCCCCGTGGATCGAGGTGGAGTTCCTGGGGGACCTGGAGGAGCCTGGGGCCAAACGGGTGCGGGTGGAGGCGTCGATCCCCCTTGAGGAGGCCTTACAGGCCGTAGGCCATGTCCCACTGCCCCCCTACATCCAGCGGCCGGACGATGAGGAGGACAAGGATCGCTATCAGACGGTCTACGCCTCCGTGCCGGGATCGGTGGCGGCCCCGACGGCGGGGCTGCACTTCACGGAAGAGATCCTGGAGCGGCTCACGACCAGAGGCGTGACCCTGGCGAAGGTCCTCCTTGAGGTGGGCATCGGAACCTTCCGCCCCATCTCGACGGAACGGATCGATGAGCATCGCATGCACTCGGAACGCTACCGGGTGGATGGGGCGGCCGCTGCCGCCATCAACGCCGCGCGTGGTGCGGGCGGTCGGGTCGTCGCGGTGGGGACGACCTCGGTGAGGGTGCTGGAGTCCGTGGCATCGGCTGACGGCAGCATAGCTGCGGCAGAGGGCGAGACGGATCTCTTCATCCGGCCAGGCTACCAGTTCCGCGCGATCGACGCGCTGCTCACCAACTTCCACCTGCCGCGGTCATCGTTGCTCGTGATGGTGTCGGCGCTCGCCGGCAGGCGCCGGGTGCTCGCCGCCTACCGCGAGGCCGTGGCCGAGGGGTACCGCTTCTTCTCCTACGGTGACGCGATGCTCATTCACTCGGACCGTCGTAGCACAGGAGCATCTGAAGCTCGTGCATCCGGTGAACGTAGCCCATCTGCCGGTTGACGGCCCGCATCCCGGCGTTGCCGACCTCGTTCCAGGTGACGAGGCGCTTGATACCCCTCCGGTGAGCGGCACGGCTCACCGGCCTTGTAGAGCCGGTAACAGCGGTCGGCGTCCTCTCACACACCCAGTGCATGGATGGTACTGGCGCGCCCTCAGCCCTCATTGACCCTGACGGTGAAGTCGGCGACGCCCTGGGTATCGCTCCATCGCATCGCGCCGTTCTCGATGACGGGCTCCGGACCAGAGGCGCCGGCCAGGTCCGCCACGTCCCACCCCTCCGGCAGTCTGAGGTGCAGCGTCACGCTGGACGGCTCAGCCCTGCTGGGGAACCGCACACTGCCTCGCAGCAGGCCCGTCTCGCGATCGTAGCGCATCTGGTAGGACACCGGTCCATAGTGGGTCGGCGCCTC
>MTKY01002691.1_pt1 | contig 12208 bp, 14 predicted proteins | sample 1042731 | NCBI WGS metagenome assembly MTKY01 (sample SAMN06212206, study PRJNA360538) | anaerobic digester metagenome | biome: Wastewater treatment plant; material: sludge; isolation source: anaerobic digester fed with sludge from wastewater treatment plant | place: Denmark: WWTP Soeholt ... | reverse complement strand
CGCTTCGTTAGACTTCCGTCATCCCGTTCCCCCGGAAGGTGAACATGAAGCAGCTCGGCAGGCGGCAGTTTCGGTTGGTGGAAGGCGACGACACCCTGGTGAGTTTCGGCGGCGGCATCCTGCTCGATGAGTTCATTCACCGCCTGGGGCTGCCCGAGTTGATCGACCGGCACGTCCGGGTCAAGGAACGCGAGCGGGGCTACCGGGAGTCGGAGGCCGTCCTGGGGCTGGCCGTGAGCATGATCACCGGGGGCGAGTGCCTGGACGATCTGTTCGTGCTGCGGGAGGAGTCGGGGTTTTCGAGCCTCTGGAGCCATGGCGAGATCCCGCACCCCACGACGATGGGGGATTTTCTGCGGCGCTTCAACCTGGGGCATATCCGGCAGCTCGAGAGCGTCCTGGCGGAGTGCTTCCGCCGGGTCTACCGGGCCGAGCCGAAGCGTCCCAGCCTCACCGTGGACATCGACTCCACCCTCGACGAGGTGTTCGGCCACCAGCAGGGGGCGCGCATGGCCTACACGGGCATCCGGGCCCTGAACCCCCTGATGGGCTTTATCCGGGAGACGGGGGATTGGCTTCACGGCCGCCTTCGCGCGGGCAACGTGCACACGGCCGACGGGGCGGTCAGCTTCATCGGCGAGTGCGTCCACAAGGTGAAGGATCTGGCCGAGAGGATCGACGTGGCCATGGACTCGGGGTTTTACGACAAGTCCGTCGTGGCCGAGTGCGAACGGCTCGGGGTGGGCTTTACCATCACGGCCGATCAGACCGCGCCGTTGATGCGGGCCATCGGGGCTGTCCCCGAAGAGGCCTGGGCGCCTCTGCCGGGCAAGCCGGAGGTCTGGGTGTCCGAGACGCTCTACCGGCCCACCCGCTGGCCCCGGGCGTACCGGATGCTGCTGCGCCGCGAGAGGCTGCCGGAGAGCGAGCAGCCGACGCTGTTGGAGGCCTTCCGGTACCGGTATCACGCCATCGTCACCAACCGGGAGGAAGCGGCCACGGAGCTGGTGCCCGAGCATCTGCAGCGGGCCACCGCGGAGAACTTCATCCGGGAGACCAAGTACGGGCTGTCGCTGGATCGGTTCCCCTGCGGGGAGTTTCACGCCAACTGGGCGTATCTGACAATCGGCATGCTGGCCTACAACCTGGTGAGCTGGATCAAGCGGCTGGCCCTGCCGGGGCTGCACAAAAAGAAGCTCCTGAAGCGCCTGCGGTACCGGTTCTTCAACGTGGCGGCCCGGGTGGTTCATCACGGCCGCTACCGGATCCTGAAGTTTGCTCGGGGGCTTCATCGTCTGACGGAGATCCGGGAGGCCTACGAGCGGATCTGGTGTCTGCAATTTGGCTGAGTGAACCATGCTCCCCGTTGTGTCGCAACGCATCGTCCGGGCGATGCTGTGTCTTGGTTTGCCTTTTGGGTTCCATCGAGCCGGTTTGGGGCGTCGCTGACTGCGTGGTCCCGGCCGGCCCCCATTGAAATCGAATCCCCTGACGCACCGAACGCCTTTCCAGACCGATTCAAACGTCCGAAAAACTCTCTGAGGTGCTTATCGCTGGATTCGGGAACTTTGTGCCATCGCTGATGGCGAATAAAGTTATCCAAGGAAAACATTTCTGATGATGAGGTTCGTTTATTCGTGGTGGCTTCAGGGAAAATTAAGCCTTAAGGGTCATCATCGGGGTCAGGCCTGATTATCGGGCATTCTCGCGGGTGCGCTCATGCGGGAGCCGGTGGCTGCCTCGGCCGCACGGCGAAGGCAGGCGGGCGGGAGGAGTTCGCTATTGACTTGCGCCCCACCCCTGCGCTAATGCCTCTCCATGGCACGAAAACCCGCCAACAAGGCCGCGAGCAAACCACACCGCCCTGCCCCGCAGGCCGCTCTCGAATTCACGGAGCCCTTCGAGCGGGCGCTGCGGCTCATGGAGGAGACGCGACGGCACGTCTTCGTCACGGGCCGCGCCGGCACGGGGAAGTCCACCCTGCTGCAGCACTTCAAGGAGACCACCGCCAAGCGAGCGGCCGTCCTGGCCCCGACGGGGGTTGCGGCCCTGAACGTGGGAGGCCAGACGATCCACTCCTTCTTCCGGTTCAAGCCCGACGTGACGCCCGAATCGGCGCGGAAAAAACTGCGGGGCGAAGGCGCGGGGATCTACAAAAAGCTCGACGCCATCGTGATCGACGAGGTCTCCATGGCTCGGGCCGACCTGATGGACTGCGTGGACGCCTTCCTGCGGGCTAACGGGCCCGAGAAGGACGCCCCCTTCGGCGGCCTGCAGATGATCTTCATCGGCGATCTCTACCAGCTGCCGCCCGTGGTCGGAGCGGCCGAGAAGATGCTCTTCAAGACCCTCTACCTCAGCCCCTACTTCTTCAGCGCCCGCGTCTTCCAGGGCCTGGAGATGGAATTCGTCGAACTGGAGAAGATCTACCGGCAGCGCGACGACCGCTTCATCGACGTGCTCAACGCCATCCGCAACCGCACCGTCACGGAGGAGGACCTGGCACTGCTCAACACGCGCGTCGACCCCGGGTTCGAGCCCCCCGCCGACGAGTACTACATCCACCTCACCAGCACCAACACCCTGGCCGACGCCTACAACGAGGAACAGCTCGGGAAGCTCAAGGGAAGGACCTGGACCTCGACGGGCATCGTCGAGGGGGAATTCGGAAAGGAGTACCTGCCGACGGCGGTGGAGCTGAAGCTCAAGAAGGGGGCCCAGGTGATGCTGCTCAACAACGATGCCTGGAGCCGGTGGGTGAACGGGACCATCGGCAGGATCACGGGCTTCGTCAAGGACGCCGGGGACGGCGCGCTGATCCGGGTCCGGCTCGACGACGGCCGAACGGTCGAAGTCGCGCCCTTCACCTGGGAGATCTTCCGGTTCTCCCTGAAGGACGGCGGGCTGGAATCGGAAGAGGTGGGCAGGTTCACTCAGTTCCCGCTGAGACTGGCCTTCGCCGTGACCATCCACAAGAGCCAGGGGAAGACCTTCCAGCGGGCGATCATCGACGTGGGGCGGGGAACCTTCGCCCCGGGGCAGATGTACGTGGCCCTCTCGCGCTGCACGAGCCTCGAGGGCATCGTCCTTCGCAAGCCCCTTCGCAAGCAGGACATCCTGCTGGACTGGGCGGTGATCCGATACCTCACCCGCAGCCAGTACGACCAGGCCGCCAGGACCCTTTCCCTGGAGGAAAAGCGTCGGGTCCTCGAAGATGCCATTCGGGAGAAGCGCACCCTGGAGATGGTCTACCTGAAGGGAACCGACGTCAAGAGCCGGAGGACAATCAAGCCGCTGCGCATGGGCGAGATGGAGTATGCAGGCCGGCCCTTCCTGGGTCTCGAGGCGTGGTGCCGGACGCGCCGGGACAGGCGGGTCTTCAACGTGGAGAAGATCCTGAGCCTGGACCCGGCCGAGGAGTGAGAGAAGCCTTGTTGCCGGCCCGCGGACAGGGTAACGGCTCCTGATTTCGAATGACCCTGCAGACGAGAATCATCGATTTCCTCGGCCTCAAACGCAGCATCGTGGCGCTGCTGGCCATGGTCATCCTCGTCGGGCTGGGGGAGAGGCTGGCAGAACGCTTCCTACCCATCTACCTGCTGGCCCTGGGCGGCGGGGTCTTCTCCATCGGCCTGCTCAACGGCATGCAGAACCTGCTGTCGGCGCTGTACTCCTTTCCCGGGGGCTACCTCAGCGATCGCCTCGGCTACAAGCGGGCGCTGATCGTCTTCAACCTCATCGCCCTGTTCGGCTACGGGATCGTCATCCTCTTTCCGTACTGGCAGGCCGTTATCGTCGGCGCCGTTTTCTTTCTCTCCTGGTCGGCCATTTCGCTGCCCGCCACGATGAGCCTGGTTTCCGGTGTGCTGCCCGAGAACAGGCGGACCATGGGGGTGACCATGCACTCCCTGGTCCGGCGGTTTCCCATGGCCCTGGGCCCGATCATCGGCGGCGTCCTCATCGAGACGTACGGGGAGACGGACGGGGTGCGAATCGCCTTTGCCGGTGCCCTGCTGCTCGGCCTGATCTCGCTGGTTCTCCAGCAGGTGATGATCGAGGAAGACGTCCGCCGGAACAACGCGGAAAAAAGACCCTCGCGGCTCTGGCGCTCCATGGCCCCTTCCCTCAGGCAGCTTCTGGTCTCGGACATCCTGATCCGTTTTGCCGAGCAGATCCCCTATGCCTTCGTGGTCGTCTGGTGCATCCGGAACAACGACATCACGCCGGTTCAATTCGGGATCCTGACCACCATCGAGATGGCCACGGCGGTCCTGGTCTACATCCCCGTGGCCTACATGGCCGACCGGACGACCAAGAAGCCCTTCGTGGTCATCACCTTTTTCAACTTCACGCTCTTTCCCCTCGTGCTGCTGTTCGCACACACCTTCTGGGCCATGGTTGCCGCCTTCGTCATCCGGGGAATGAAGGAATTCGGTGAGCCGACCCGCAAGGCCCTCATCATGGACCTCGCCCCGGAAGACAAGAAGGCGGGCATGTTCGGGCTCTACTACCTCATCCGGGACGTCATCGTCTCGGCGGCCGCCTTCGCAGGGGCCTTCCTCTGGGAGATCTCCCCCGAAACGAACCTGCTGACGGCCACGGCCTGCGGCCTCGCCGGGACGATCTATTTCTGGGTCTTCGGAAAGGACCTGAAAGGCCGAGCCTGACGCATTCACAGGCCCTCGGTCGGTGGTCCCGCCCCGGGATTCGCCGTTATGGGGACAGGCGGAGCCGCCGCGCAGGATCGGGGGCCGCAGGGTCTTCCTTCCCTCCCGAGCTCTTTTTCTTTGACAGCCCGCTCCGGATAGCATAACAACAACACAGGGCCGACATTTCATCATCTGCCGGGCCTGCGAGCTGAGAATGGAAAGATCCGGAACACCCACCGACTGAACCGACACATCAAACCAGGGAGGTCGAGGACATGGCAGTGAAGAAATCGTCGGCGAAGAAAGCGGCCCCGAAGAAACCGGCAGCGAAGAAGGCAGCCCCGAAAAAAGCGGTAAAAAAGGCAGCGCCCAAAAAGACCGCCGCGAAAAAGGCCGTGAAAAAATCGGCCCCGGAAAAAACTGCTGCGAAGAAAGCGGCTCCGAAAAAAGCGACAAAAAAGCCGGCGAAGGCAACCCGGTACTGCCTCGGGAAATGCTCCTGCGGAAGCCCCTGCTGTCTGGACAGGGGCCACTCAGGCGCCCACAAGTGTGCGTTTCACGCATAGGGAAGCCGGTTTTGCAGGATTCGATGATGCGGCAGGGCCGGTTGCGGGACTCATTGCTGCCGCAGGTGCGCCGGAGGTTCCGGCCGACGACTTCTTCGATTCCGCCGGCGCATCTTCGGGCATGAAAAGGATGTTCTCATGAAAAAGCTATTGTGGGTCGCCGTGATGCTGGCCCTGGTTGCGGGCCCCGCGCTTGCGCAGGAGGCCGCCGGGGGCAACCCGACCGTTGTGATCAAGACGGTCAAGGGCGAGATCGAGGCCGTGCTCTACCGGGACAAGGCGCCCCTCACGGTCGACAATTTCCTGAAATATGCCGAAGACGGTTTTTACAGCGGAACGATCTTTCACCGGGTGATCCCCGGCTTCATGATCCAGGGAGGCGGCTTCAACCGGTACTACAGCCAAAAGGCCACGCGGCCGCCCATCCGGAACGAGGCCGCAAACGGTCTGAAGAACGAGCGGGGCACCCTGGCCATGGCCCGCACTTCCGCCGTGGATTCCGCCACGGCGCAGTTCTTCATCAACCTGGCGGACAACACCCCGCTCAACCACGGCGTCCGCGACTACGGTTACGCCGTCTTCGGAAAGGTGACCCGGGGGATGGACGTGGTGGACGCCATCTCGAACGTGCCGACAGGGCCTCAGGGACCTTTTCCCTCGGATTGTCCCCGCAGCCCCGTGATCATCGAGTCCGTCAGCGTGAAGTAGAAAAAGCGGGGAGCGGCCGTGAGCATCTCGGACTGGCTCGACATGCAGGAAGCGGCAGGGGCGGATGTCTCGCACATCGCCCTGCCAGAAGAGCTGGCCTTCGACGCAGTCCCCGACGAGGTCGTATACTTCAAGACCTACAACCCCTGCAGCATCCTCTGCGCCAGGGAGCACCCCTTCGCCACCGTCGAGCGGCCCGGGCGCTGGTACTGGTGCCGGGGACAGGACAGAAAGGCCGGGATTCACAAGACGGGCATGGAGTGGACCTTCTTCACGAGGGACAGGGAGCTGGCCGTCAATACGGCGACGGCACGCATCGAGTGAGCCGCGGCCCACACCTCGCCGGTCTCCTCGAATGGGGATGAGCGGCCCGGGGTCCTGGCGGGCCTCGAAAAAATGAAAAAAGCCCTTGACTTTACAGGCGCAGATGTATAGCATCTGCCGCACATAAAGCACCCAGATAGGGTGTGAGAAAAGTTGGATACAGACATTTTGAAGTGCAAAGGTTGCCGCCATGCTCTTTAGAGTCTTGGCGGTTTTCTTTCTGTCATGATGGCCATCCGACTTTGAACACTGAAGAAAGGAGGATGCCAGCAATGTCAGAAGGCAAAGTGAAGTGGTTCAACGAGCAGAAAGGCTTCGGCTTCATCGAAAAGGATGAGGGCGGTGACGTATTCGTTCATTTCAGCGCCATCCAGGCAGGCGGGTTCAAGACGCTCCACGAGGGCCAGCGCGTGAGCTTCGACGTGACGCAGGGTCAGAAGGGCCCCGCCGCGGCGAACGTGAAGCCCCTGTAAAGGACCGACCGAAAGAGGCGCCCCGGTTCCCGCCATGGGACCGCGGCGCCTTCTTGTCTTTGCGCCGGGCGCCACAGATGCTCAAAAAACACCGTTACGCACTTCTCCCCGGGCCTCTGCATTCTGCACCGTATCACGTCATCCGCCTCTACACACGGACCTACCGCATGACCGTCGAAAACGAGACGGAATGGATCGAGTACCACGCGTCCGGCGGGACGGTCCTGCTGTGCTCGTGGCACCAGCAGTTCTTCTCCGCCATCCGGCATTTCCAGTCCTACTCGTCCTATTGTCCATCCCTCATGATCAGCCGCAGCAAGGACGGAGACATCATCGCCCGTGTAGCTGAGAAATCCGGCTGGCATGCCGTGCGCGGTTCCTCTTCTCGCGGCGGGAGCAGCGCATTGAAAGAGATGATCGAGCGGCTGAAACGGTCGCGGCTCGCAGGCCATATCGTCGACGGTCCCAAGGGCCCCGCGGGCATCGTCAAGGCCGGCGCCATCAGCCTGGCCCGCTCCACGGGCGCCGTCATCGTCCCCGTGTTCACCTCGGCCGACCGCGCCTGGCACTTCAACAGCTGGGACCGGTTCATGATCCCCAAGCCCTTCGCCAGGGTCACCCTGCACTTCGGGACGATGTTCGATCCGAACGGCGGTCGCGACGAGGACTTTGAAGACCGCCGGGCGGCGCTCGAGTCCGTCATGCTCCCCGGCCTGATCTCCTGAGCCGCCCAGCCCTTCCCTGGCAATCATCCCCGTGTCGGGACGGCAGATGACCCGCGCGGCGTCCGTCAGGCCCAATCATTTCAGGAAGACCCTCCCGAATGAGCAGCCGATACAAACCGGCGATCCGGGATGCGTGAGAGAGGGGCGAAAAGGATACCCGGGAACGCTCTCCTGTGTCGGCTTCCCCGGGGGAAAAGCGGGAAACGGACCTCTGCGACTCCCATGCGCCCTGCTGTGCTGGCAGTTTCACGGTAGCGGGAGCTTGCAAAATTGCCCGCTCATGAGCTAGGATCAAATGGTACATTTCACAAGCGGAGCCTCGCGCCAGGATCCTTCCCTCGCCTCGGTTCCGCGTCCCACCCCGACACCGGTCGCCGGAAAGGAGAGAGCGATCATGCCTGAAAGGACTCCCGAGAACCTCTACGGATTCCCTCTGTCCGGGGACGTCACGCAGGCGTTCCGATGGTGGACGTCGCTGTGGTCCCAGTGGATGGGCCAGTTCGGCTTCATCAACATCAACCTGGCCAAATCCTCCGATCCCGCCCTGGAGCGCCGGATCGTCGAGAACGTCGCCGGGTACGGCAGGCAGCTCGGGCGGATGATCGAGGCACTCGAGGCGCTGCTGGCCCACACGGACCGGACATCGTGGACAGCCGCCCAGAAGAAGGCCTACGAGGATTTCCGGGAACTGGCGGATGCAATCGCCGCAGAGAAGGGCGCATGGATCGCGCCGACGAGGGAAAACGCGGAGCGCTTTCTGGAAGGGCTCCGCCGCCTCAAAGAGACGGACGTCGCGCGGTACCGCGAGATTGTCGATCAAGTGAAGACGGATCTGTTCCCCTGACCCTTGCAGGGGCGCCGGTTGCCGGGGCAGGAGTTTCCATCACGGTGAGATGCGGACCCATGCCAGACCCGGATGAATGACATGAAGATCTCCTGGCGCCGGCAGGGTATGCCCCTTCTCCTGGCCCTCGCCCTCGGGTTCGGGCTCGCCTGCCCCTGTTCTGCGGACACCACAACATACCCGTCCTCCGGGTCCCTGCAGAGAGAGATCGAAACGGAGATGAGCCGTGCCGTCGCCCGCGTGGCTCCCCTGCTGGAACGTTACGGCTATGCGGCGCTGTTTGCGGCCATCCTGGTCGAGGGGATGGGCATCCCGGCGCCGGGCCAGACCCTGATGATCGGGGCCTCCCTTGCGGCAGCGCGGGGCGACCTCTCCATCGGATGGGTCCTGGCGTGGGCATTCGTCGCGGCGGTGGCCGGCAACTGCGCGGGCTACCTGATCGGCCTGAAGGGAGGGCGGCCCTTGCTGGTTCGCCTCGGGGTCAGCGAGAAGCGCCTGGAAAAGATGCAGAGACGCTTCTCCCGTACGGGCGCGGGCATCATCCTGGTTGCCCGGTTCGTCGACGGCCTGAGGCAGATCAATGGAATCGCGGCGGGCCTGCTCAGGATGCCGCCGGGAGCATTCATGGCTGTCAATGTGCCGGGAGCGATCCTCTGGGTGGGGTTCTGGTGTCTCGGGACCTTCTTCCTGGAAAAGGAGATCGCAGCGGTGCACGTCAGTCTGCGGCAGGCGGAACCGTGGGCCTGGGGCATAACCCTGGCGGCGCTGGGGCTGCTCCTGGCCCGCATGTTCCGGTGGAAGCGAAACCATGGTCATCGGTGAGCAGCCGTACATCGCCGACGGCGAGTGCCGCGAAGACACGTTCATCCGGCGCAGGCGCTCCCCATCCATCCGATGACCCGGCAACGTCGACAGGACCATGTTTACCGGCCCAAGACCAACGAACTCTCCAAGGGGGACATCGAGGCCCAGGCGACACTCGTGCTGGACAACATCAAGGCCGTTGTCGAGGCGGCGGGGTTCAGCCTGAAGAACGTCCTGAAGGCCGAGGTGTTCATGAAGGACCTGAAGGACTTCGGCAAGTACAACGCGATCTACGTGAAATACTTCCCCCAGGACCCGCCGGCCCGCGTCACCGTGCAGGCCGCCGCCCTGCCCCGCGACGTGCTCATCGAGATCTCCGTGACCTGCGGGAAGTAGAAACGGCGGAGGGTCGGGCGGTTACCGCCTGACCCCTCGTTTTTCTCAGAGGAGGAAAAAAGGGAGACGGGGGCGTGGCGGGCGCCCCGAACAGGTGTGGCCCTGCCGTTATCCGGCAGGGCCACCCGGGTCGAACCCCGGCGGCATACCACCAGGGACGTTTCTAGCATGTCCCGTTACCCGAATCCGCGCAGAAACAATATCAGACATTGTCTGTTTTTTGCATAGGACATTGTCTGATGCCGGCTCCCGGTGAACAGCCTGTCCCGGTGCTCGGGCCGACCCCATGACCGGGGTCGCGCGAGTGACGGAGATGAGCGACGAACAGATCCTCATGCAGTACCTAGTCGTCAACAGGAGCAGCAGCCAGGCCGCCGCGCTGGGCGAGGCGGCCGTTGCGGCCCTGAAGGCCTCCGGCGACGCGATCATCCTCTTCCCGCAGGAGGCTGTGTCACCATGTCATTGCGAAGGAGCGAAGCGACTGAAGCAATCTCGGATAGTATCGAAAAGATTGAGATTGCCGCGCTTCCTTCGGTTGCTCGCAATGACGAGAGCCGATGATGACACAGCCTCCAGGAGCTGCGGGAAAGAATTTTCAATCTGCAGCAGAACAGGGATTAGAGGGCCTTCCGCGCATTTTTGCAACCGCCTGTCATTCGTTTCCTTCCACCCTGCGTGCATCCCCCATCCATTCGAAAGGCAGCCGTGTCGCCTCCACGAGTTACCCGATTTTTGCATACGATCGGGGCGGCGTGGTGGAACCGTCGGTCAGGGCGGGCACAGAGACGGCGGAGCCCATCACGATCACCGTCGACCGGAAATAGGAGGATTCATGGACCTGAGACAGACGATTACGGAAATGGCGAAGGCCGTCCCGGGGCAGTTCGAGCCGCAGAAGGACGGATCGTCGAGAATGGAGGCCGTCATCGCCGAGCGCAAGGCATTCCTGTCGAAGAAAAAGCTCACCTACATCTGCCGCTTCAAGGTCGACGAGCCTGCAAAAGAAGTGCGCTTCTTCGAGATGCTGAAGGAATCGGGGTTCGGCGTCTCGAGCGGCGGCGGCCAGACGAGCCCGGGCTTCGGCTTCAAGAAGGAGACCTACAACACCTTCGGCAAGGAGCGGAGCGGCACCATCGAGGAGCAGTCAACGCTCTTCGGCAAGGACTACTCCTACTCCTTCGATTTCGGGGCGTTTCGCGGGGCCGTCCGGAAAGCAGCCGAAAGCGCGGGCTACCGCTTCGAGGTCAAGCTGATGGAAAGATCAGTGTAGACCCCCGAGGCTCCGGTGACCAGCCGCACCGGGGTTCGTCGGACCGTCGCACCTCACTCACCGGCCGTTTCGACGTGCCCGTTCTCTTTCATGACACCGGCCATCAAGAGCCCGTAGTTCGCCCTGAGCTGATCCAGGCAGCAGGCGAAGGATTCCTTTAGGAACGATTCCGTCGCCTCAAGGCAGTTCCTTGCGGCCTGGCGGGCTTCCTCCCGGTCAGCCGTGATCTTCTGCTCCAGGACCAGACGCTTCATCCAGCCGATGCAGGCAGAGGAGACCCTCGAACCGTTTTCCCCTGTCGTCTTTCCATAGACGGCCAGTTGCTCGGCGAAACCGCTGGCCGAAAGGCGGCCCGTCATGCCATCGGCCAGATTCCGGATCTCAAGGATCGCGTCCTCCCAAGTTGCCCTCTCGAGACCGTTCCCCACGGGGAAGTTGAGCAGCTCGTAAAGGTTTCCGCAGAGCCGGCGGATAGGATCTGCCACGGGCTTCATTTCCAGGCCTTCACGGAAGACGCCCAGGAGAGATTCCGCTGTCTCCTGGAATTGCCTGCGCCCCCGGATCATGAGATCGACAGACTCCTCCGACCATTGCGTGAAAACTTCAAACGGGTTGCGTTGCAACCATGCATTCATGCTCATCGCGCGACCTCCTCGTGCTCGTTCCTGTCGTCAGGACAGCAACGCCAGTAATTGTGCTGCAACGGGAATAGCGCGATGCATGTTGCATTGCAATATCAAATAATTTACAGGTTATTATCAGGTATAAACTGATTATATACCGTTAATCAAAGCAGACGGCAATCTATTTATCCGTATCGAGCTTGCGTTGCAGCATGAAGCGTTGACAGGAACCGATGCGGCCGCTTCCGCGTCGTCACGACGCGGGCGGAACAGACGCCCTAGAGGTTGCGGAGCTTCTCCACGGAGGACTGGACGACGAAGACGCGGATATTGTTGCTCTTGCCATCGACGGGGTTGATAAAGAACCCGGGACGGTTCGGTTCATAGCCGAGGGTCGCCCCGACGAGTTTCTCCCCATCCTTGAAGAGGATTTCCATCTTCCGGCCCTGGGCCTTGTCACCCTCGGAAAACCGGCGGCGCTCGTCGTACGCGGGGTTTCCATCGAAATCTTTCACGAAGAAAACGGCCTTGAGATCCTTGACCAGGATCTGCTGCGTGTCCTGCCCCGAAGTTTTCTGCTGCGGGTGCAGATGAAAGCGGTCCTTGTTCGGGAAGAAGTCCTGCGTGTACCCCTTGATGACCTTCCCGTCGGCATAACGAACGACGACTTTTACCGGCTCCATGCGTCTCCCCCGGGCCTTTTCCGATTCTGCAGGCCTTATGAGCAATTTCCGAGCCAGCACCCGCCGCTTTTCCCTGTTTCCTTGAGCCGAGATCCTTGTCGCCCCGTTGCCTCATAAATAAATGTTACCGAAGATGGGGCTCA
>MTKY01055260.1_pt1 | contig 12217 bp, 13 predicted proteins | sample 1042731 | NCBI WGS metagenome assembly MTKY01 (sample SAMN06212206, study PRJNA360538) | anaerobic digester metagenome | biome: Wastewater treatment plant; material: sludge; isolation source: anaerobic digester fed with sludge from wastewater treatment plant | place: Denmark: WWTP Soeholt ... | reverse complement strand
ACGGCGTCGGCGCGGACTGCTGCGCGCCGCGTCGTTCGTTCGGCGCGACCGGCGGCAGGCCATTATCGGCCGGACCCTGCACGCCGGGCGCGCGACCGTCGTCGGCGGGGGGAAGGCGGAAGATTGACGACGGCGCCGGGGTTGGCGTGTCTGCATCCTGCGCGCGCGCGGGCGCAGCACTCGCCAGCGCGAGCACCAGCGCAACCAGCGCCAATCGCGCTTTCCTGCTGCTTTGCCCCAAATTCTTGTCCGTCATTTCGATTTTGCGATCCCGAATTGTTCATTTTTGGCCGGCGCCGCTGAATTGGCGCTGAACCCGGCCAATTTCCCTCCAATTGGGAACATCCCATCGGTGACAATGGCCGCGCTGCGCCCTAGACGGTTTCCATGAGTGATTCCAGCCATCCGCCGCTCGCACCCAAACATCTTGGCCAATCGAGCAACCTACCTGCCGCGCCCGAAGCTGCACTCCTTGACTATGTTCCCAATCCGCGCGCCGGCGAGCTTTACCTTGTGCGCTTTGCGGCGCCCGAATTCACCTCGCTCTGTCCGGTCACCGGCCAGCCCGATTTTGCGCATCTCGTTATCGATTATGCCCCCAGCGATACGATCGTCGAATCGAAGAGTCTGAAGCTGTTCCTCGGATCGTTCCGCAACCACGCAGGCTTTCACGAGGATTGCACCGTCGGCATCGGCCGCCGCCTGTTCGACGAAATGCAGCCCCAATGGCTACGCATCGGCGGCTATTGGTATCCGCGCGGCGGCATCCCGATCGATGTGTTCTGGCAATCGGGTCCGCCGCCCGCAAACCTGTGGCTACCCGATCAGGGCGTTGCGCCCTATCGCGGGCGGGGTTGAGATTTCATCTTTCCGTCACATATTGTTGACACTAGTGTCAACGATATGACCGCCGCTTCACTCCCGCACGACCATCCGATCGCCGTCGGTTCCGACCAGATCGATTTCATGGGGCACGTCAACAACGCCCATTATCTGAGCTGGGTGCAGGAAGCAGTGCTGTCGCACTGGCGCCATATCGCGCCGCCCGACGCGGTCGCGGCGCACCTGTGGGTCGCGCTGAAGCACGAGATCACCTATCGCCGCCCGGCCTTCCTCGACGATCAGGTCATCGCGACGGTGATCCTGGAAAAGGTCCAGGGCGCCCGCGCCTTTTACGAGACGATCATCAAGCGCGGCGAAGATGTGCTGGCCGAGGTCAAGTCGAGCTGGTGCTGCATCGACGCCGAAACATTGCGCCCCGCGCGGCTGGCGAGCGAAGTCGTCGCGCGTTTTTTCCCGGCTGAGAAAGTCTAAGCCGCTAATCTCGATGAGATCCGCGCAATTTAAGGGCTGACAGGCTTATCGTCGTTGCCGTCGATCGCCAGCCAGATACCACCGGCGATGATCGCGAGTCCGAGCAGTATCGGAAGCCAGCTAGCGCCTTCGAGTTTATTCTCGCGTTCGACAGCGGATAACGCTCGGGCACCGTCGATGGCGGGCGCCGCCGAAGCCGCCACCGGCGAAAGGATCATCGACGTTGCGGCGATCGAGATCGCAGCCTTTTTCCAGAGGATCATGGCAAACTCCTAGTTGCAGACGATCTGAAACGCAGCTGAAAGGCAGTTTGTTCCGTTATCACTGAGAGTTGCGCTGACTCAGCGTCGGATAGAGTCAGGCTGCCGTGAAGCGGATCGGCAGGCGTTTCAGTCCGCCCACGAACACCGATTCGACCCGTGCCGGTTCGCCCGCAAGCTCGATACTCTTCAGCCGCGGAAGCAGTTCCTCCATCAAAATCCGCATTTCCATCCGCGCCAGATGCTGACCCAGGCAGACATGCGCGCCGAAACCGAATGCGATCTGCTGGTTCTTTTCGCGGTCGGGATTGAACGCGAAGGGATCGCCGAACACTTCCTCGTCGCGGTTGCCCGATACATAGTTGAGCATCAGCCAGTCGCCCGCGCGGATCGTCTGACCGCTGATCTCGACATCTTCCTTCGCGCTGCGCATGAAATGCTGGACCGGGGTGGTCCAGCGGATCGCCTCCTCAATCAGCCCCGCCTTGTCGGTTGCGGCGTCGCGGAAACGGTCGAACAGCGCAGCGTTTTTTGCGAGCTCCATCATCGCCCCCGCGGTCGAGGCGCTCGTCGTGTCGTGTCCTGCGGTCGCGACGATCATATAATAGCCCGACATTTCGCGGTCAGGGATCTGTTCGCCATTGATTGTCGCGTTGGCGATCACGGTCGCGATGTCCTCGCGCGGGTTGGCGCGGCGGTCGGCGGTGAGGGCGCCGAAATATTGGGTGAAGTCGGCGATGACATAGTCGAGCATCGCTATCGCCTGTTCGGCGCTGGTGATCGCCTCGCGGCTGCGGTTCAGTTCGGGATCGGTCGGCCCGAACAATTGCTGCGTCAGCATCAGCATCCGCGGTTCGTCCTCGGGCGGCACGCCCAAAATGTCCATGATGACGCGCAGAGGATAATGCGCCGCGACGTCGCGGGCAAAATCGCATGTCCCACCCTGCGCGAGCATCTGATCGACCGTCTCGCGCGCGATTTGCCGGATTCGGTCTTCGACGATCTTGAGGTTTTTCGGCATGAACCAGCTTTGGGTCAGCAGCCGGTATTTCATATGGTCAGGGGCGTCCATCTGGACCAGCGAGCGGATCAGATGGCCGTCGTTGTTTGGCGTCGCGGCGCGTGCCAGCGCTTCGCCATCGCGGTTGGTCAGTACCGTCGGGCGGATGCCGTTGGCGAACCGCTGCGGATCGCGGCTGATCGCCATGATGTCGGCGTGGCGGGTGACGAGCCAGAAGGGATCGTGATCATGATTCTCCGCCACCGCGAGCGGGGCGTTGGCGCGCGCCCAGGTCAGCTGCTCGTGCAGCGAATCCCATTGGCCGTATGCGACGGGGTCGACAACGGCGGCGGCTACCTCTCCAGGCAATATCGGTTTTGTCATGCAACCTATGCTGCAGCGATTCGCGGGAGGAGTCGAGTGCTTAGACGCCGAAGCGGCCGCTATGCGATTTGCGGCGCCCCCGCGGGCATCGCGGTCGCCCACTCAGCGCGCGCCTTGCGGATCATTGTTTTTAGCGCATCGGCATGCTGCCGCCACGCCAATGCAGAGTCTTCGCTCCACGCTGGTCCTGCCGCCAAGCCCAATTGCGCGACCGTCATGTCGATGAAGGCATCATATTCGGCAATCGGCAGCGCGCCATAGCTGCGGTGCGTGAACACCAGTTCGGCGACGAGCGGCCACACCCAGCCTTCGCCTTTGGCCAGCCCGAATATCATCTGGAGCGTCTCGTCGGTCATCCGCCGCGATGCGGCATCGACCGAAATGAAGCTCGCCCGCCGCTCGGGATGGGCGGCGAAGAATCGTTCGAACAGCGCATGGCGAATGTCGATGCCGGCATCGGCGACGGCGATCAGGCTCGCCTCCATCAGAGCCGCATCGGCGTCGCTCACTTGAACAGGCTGCCCAATATCCCGCGCATCAGCTGGCCGCCGAATTTGCCCGCGACCTGCCGCCCGATGCTGGTCGCCGCCGAACGCGCCGCCGACTGCACCATCTTTTCGGTCATCGACGGCTTGGCGGCTTCGCGCGCAGCCGCGGTTTCCAGCCGCAGCCGCTCGCGTTCTTCGGCCGCTTGCACCTTCGCCGCTTCCTTGGCGGCAATCGCCGCCTGCTTGTCGGCCTCGACCTGTGCCTTGGCCGCGATCGCGGCGGCCTGCGCCTGATCGGCTTTCATCGCGAGCAGTTCCTCGGCGCTCTCGCGGTCGACGGTGGTGTCATATTTGCCCTCGACCGGAGAGATCGACCTGATGATTGCGCGCTCCTTTGCGTCGAGCGGCCCGGCGCGCGAGCACGGCGGCTTGATCAAAGTGCGCTCGACCGGCGAGGGTGCGCCGTCGGGCATCAGCAACGACACCAGCGCCTCGCCGACTTTCAATTCGGTAATCTCGCGCGCGACATCGACCTTGGGATTGGGACGGAAGGTGTCGGCGGCGGCTTTCACCGCTTTCTGGTCGCGCGGCGTGAAGGCGCGCAGCGCGTGCTGGACGCGGTTGCCGAGCTGGCCCGCAACATCTTCGGGAATGTCGATCGGGTTCTGGGTAACGAAATAAACGCCGACGCCTTTCGATCGGATCAGCCGGACGACCTGCTCGATCTTTTCGGTCAGCGCGGACGGCGCGTCATCAAACAGCAGATGCGCCTCGTCGAAAAAGAAGACGAGCTTGGGTTTGTCGGGGTCGCCAATCTCGGGCAGCGTTTCGAACATCTCGCTGAGCAGCCAGAGCAGGAAGGTCGCATAGAGCTTCGGGCTGGCCATCAGCTTGTCGGCGGCGAGGATGTTGACATAGCCGCGGCCATTGTCGTCGCAGCGGATCATGTCCTGGATGTCGAGCGCGGGTTCGCCAAAGAAATGTGCGCCGCCCTGACTTTCCAGCGTCAGCAGCTGGCGCTGGATCGTGCCAACGGTCGCTTTCGACACATTGCCGTATTTGGTGGTGAGTTCGTCGGCATTCTCAGCGCACCACACCAGCATCGCCTGCAAATCGCCCAGATCGAGCAGCAGCAGATTCTGTTCGTCGGCAACCCGAAAGGCAATCGCAAGCACGCCCTCCTGCACCTCGTTGAGCCCCATCAGCCGCGCCAGCAGCAGCGGCCCCATTTCGGAAATGGTGGTGCGGATCGGATGCCCCTGTTCGCCGAACAAGTCCCAGAAGATGACGGGGTTGTCGCGGTACGCCCACTCGCTATCGCCGATCTCGGCGGCGCGCGCGGCGAAAATTTCGTGCATCTTCGACATCGGGCTGCCCGCCATCGCCATGCCGGCCAGGTCGCCCTTTACGTCGGCAACGAACACCGGAACGCCGACCGCTGAAAAGCCTTCGGCGAGTCCCTGCAAGGTCACTGTCTTGCCGGTGCCGGTCGCGCCCGCGATCAGCCCATGACGGTTGGCGCGTTTGAGCACCAGCGACTGGCGCGGCCCATTTTCTGCGCCGCCGCCCCCGAGCCCGATATAGATTTCGCTTGCCGTGCTGCCGTCGCTCACTGTGCTTTTCCTCCACTTGGGCCCCTTTCCATCGATCTAGTGCGGCGGGACGAGACAGGCAATCGGCAAACCTGGACGCGGCGGCGGTGGCCGGGTTTGGGAAGGAACGGGAGAAAACTGCGCCACTTCACTCGCAAATGGCAACGAGCCACAGCTGAGCCGAGACCTTAAAGAGACAAAAGACATGGATGTGACCGCCGAAACCGATCCCTTGTCGCTTTAAAATCGCGGTGCGTGCCGGAGTTCCGCGAGAAGCATGTGGTGCGAAGCGACTGCGTCATCCGGCATCGTAGATGATGTCGAAACAAGCTAGGAAAGCGTTTGGAATAACGCTGGAGGGTGGCGGCTAAAGATCGAAGTCGCGCACTGCTCCTCCCTGTCGTGCAGCGACGGGGAGATGGCAGCGCGAAGCGCGGACGGAGGGGTTTTGGCACAAACGTCGCGGCCCCCTCACCTCATCGCTTCGCGAGCGGCCCCCCTCCCCACGGCTTCGGCACGGGAGGATCGGTAATGTTCCTCTCCCACTCCCGCAGCGCCATCCCCGCGCCAACCCATCACCCCATGATGAAGGCGTTCAATTTATTCCCGTCAGGATCGCGGAAATATCCCGCGTAAAACCCTTCGCCGCGCGGTCCCGGGGGGCCTTCGCAGGTGCCGCCGTTGGCGAGCGCGATGTCGTAGAGGCGCTGGACCTGATCCTTGTCCTTGGCCTCGAGCGCCACCATCACGCCGTTGCCCACCGTCGCTGTGTTGCCGTCAAATGGTTTGGTCAGCCCGATTCCCGCCGCGCCGCCCGGTTTGCCCCAGGCGATGAAACCATCGAATTCCATCATCCGCGGCGTGTCGAGCTCGGCGGCAATCGCGTCGTAAAAAACCGCCGCTTTGGCAAGGTCGTTCGTGCCCAGGGTCACATAGCCAATCATCATTATTCTCCCGACTCGATGTGGAAGGAACATAATAAGAACATGGCGAGTATCATGCAAATGAAAAGGGCGCTGGATCCGATGATCCGGCGCCCCTTCGCCTGGACCAAAGTGCGCTAGCTTATTTCACTCGCACCGCGATGAAAGCGGACGGGCCGCCACGGCGCAGAATTTCGAGCAGCACGGCGTCGCGCCCTGCCCGCTTGGCATCGGCAACCGCCTTCGCCAGCGCATCGCTGGTCGCAACCGGAGTGCGGTTAGCGCTGAGGATCACGTCGCCGCGGCGCAGGCCCTTGCGGCCGGCATCGCTGTTCGCCGAAGCGGCGCCAATCACCAAACCCTTGGTTCCGGCATCGACCCCGACCGCGCGTGCAATGTCGGGGGTCACCACCTGCACCGACAGGCCGAGTTCGTCCTGGATGGCCTTGTCGGCAGCACCGGTCGGATCCTCGGGAACCGCCTGTTCCTCTTCGGGGTCAAAGTTGGTTCCGGCCAGCTCTTCCTCGGGCGGACGCGTGCCGACCAGGACGTTGAGCGTCAGCGGCTTGCCGTCGCGAATGATCTCGAGCGGGATCCGTGTGCCGGGTTTGGTGTTCGAGACGATGTAAGACAGCGTCTGCTGCGGGGTCACTTCGCGGCCATTAACCTTGGTCACCACGTCGCCGCGCTTGAGTCCGGCCTTTTCACCCGCCTGTGCGGGTTCGACGCGCTGGATGAACTCGCCGCGATCCTTGGGCAAGCCAAGCGCCGCCGCCAGATCCTCGTCAACCGGCGCGATGCCGATGCCGAGATAGCCGCGCTGGACTTTTTCACCGGCGCGCAGCGCGTTGATCACCGGGATCGCCGCTTCGGCGGGGATCGCGAAATTGACGCCGATGTTGGCGCCGACTGGCGAGATCAGCATGTTGTTGATGCCAACGACATTGCCCTGCAAATCGAACAGCGGTCCGCCCGAGTTGCCGCGGTTGATCGCGGTATCTGTCTGGATATAGCGGTCATAGGCGCCGCCCTGTCCAAGGTTGCGCTGCACCGCCGAGATGATACCCGCGGTCACCGTCGATCCAAGCCCGAGCGGGTTGCCGATCGCGACGACCCAGTCACCGACACGTCCGGTGCTCTTGTCGGCGAACTTCACGAACGGCAGCCCCGTCGCGTCGATCTTGAGCAACGCAAGGTCGGACGCGACGTCGCGGCCTATAATCGTCGCGCGATACTCTTTCTGGTTGGTCAGCGTGACCGTAACCTGATTGACCGCCTCGCCGCGCGGGCCGCCCGAAATCACGTGGTTGTTGGTGACGATATAGCCGTCGGTCGAGATCAGGAAGCCCGAGCCGCCACCCTGCTGTTCCTGGGTGATCGGCTCGCGCGTCCCGGCGAAGGGATTGATCCGGGTGCCGAGCGTAACCTCCTGCTTGGTCGAAATATTGACCACCGCGGGCTGCAGCTGTTCGACCAGATCGGCGAAGCTTTCGGGTGCGCCCGAGCGCGGCACGACTTTCGCGATTTCGCTCGATTCATTCTGCGCGACCTGTGCGCCGAGGGGGGATTGGGTGACCAGCGCCAGCGCGGTGCCACCCGCCAGCAAGGCCGAAGTGATGCCATAAACATAACGCACGATCGAAAATCCTCTTCTCATCCGAAAAATTCAATAACCCCGGCTGCGGCGGTCTGCGGCGCAGCGGCTGAACGCCAATTGAACATGAACGGGCGCTTTCGGTTCCATTCACCGTAGCGCCCGATCGCATCAACCGCCGCTGAAACGCTTCAGATATTCATTGTCGGGCGACATGATGATCGACGTCCCCCCCTGGTTATTCTCACCCAGGAAGGTCTGACGATAGCTTTGCATGGCGCGATAGAAATCGTAAAATTCGGGATCCTTGCCAAAGCTGGCGGCATAGATCCGCGCGGCTTCACCATCGGCGTTACCGCGGATGATTTGCGCTTCCTTTTGCCCTTCGGCGCGGATCGCGGTCGCTTCCTGCTGGCGCGCCGAACGCATGCGGTTATACGCCGCGATCAGCGTCGCGCCCTCGGGGAGATCGGCGCGCTTGATCCGGACATCGATAACCTCGGCGCCATATTTATTGGCCTCGCGATTCAGCGCGACTTGGATATTGTCCATCACCGCGCCGCGCTCGGGCGACAGCAGCGTCGCAAAGGTGCGCTTGCCCAGCTCGTTGCGCAGCGACGAACCCAGGATCGTCGCGAGCTGTTGCTGCAAGCGCTCCTCGGTGCGGATCGCGGTGTACATGCGCACCGGATTGGTGATGCGGAAGCGCGCAAAGGCGTCGACCTGCAGCCGCTGCTGGTCGGTCGACAGCACCTGCTGGCGCTCCATGTTCACGCCCATGATGCGCTTGTCGATATATTGGATGCCGTCGGTGAACGGCACGCGCAGGACGAGCCCAGCGCCCGAGCTGCCGAAATCTTCGTTCGGCTTATAACGGTTCACGGTACGCTCGATTTCACCGAAGCGCAGAATTAGCGCCTGCTTGTCCTCGGGGACGATCGCCAGCGATTGCGACAGGATGACGAGCAGCGCGACAACCCCCACGAGCAAACGGACGGGGTTCTGGAACAGCGAATTAAACATCATTCGCCTCCCTTCGTCGCCGCGGCGGGCGGTGTGGCCGGGATACGCTTTTGCACCTCGTTAAGCGGCAGATAGGGGGTCACCCCGCGCGCTTCGACGACAGTCTTGTCGACATTCGACAACACATTCTCCATCGTTTCATAATAAAGCCGCTTGCGGGTTACCCCCGGCGCCAGCCGATATTGCTCGTAAATCTGGTCGAACGCCGCGGTGTCGCCGCGAGCGCGTTCGAGCACCTGCTGTTGATAGGCGCGCGACAGGTTGATCGCCGATTCGCGCTCCTGCAGCGCCGCGGTGACTTCCTTGAACGCTTCGTCGACCTGGCTCGGCGGATCGGCCTGGCGGATCGCGATGCCCTGGATCGACACACCGGCGCGATACTGGTTGAGCAGTTCCTGCATGCGCTGCTGCACCTGCGCCTCGATCTCGACGCGGCCGGGGCCGATCGCATCCGTCAGGTTGAAATTGGCAACCGTCGCGCGCATCGAACTTTCGGCGACCTCGCGAATCGTGCCTTCGGGATCGGCGAGCTGGAAAAAGAACAACTCGGGGTCGCGCACCGACCAGCGCACTTCGTAAGCGAGATCGATCAGACTCTGGTCGCGGGTCAGGACGAAATTCTCGTCCGTCGCATTGGGAGAACCCACCGCCATGGTGCGGATCGCGCGAACGTCCTCCAGCCGAATGCGCTCGATCGGCGCCGGCCAGGTGAATTTCACCCCCGGACCAACCGTGCGGGAATAGCTGCCAAGCCGAGTGACGACGCCTTCCTTTTCGGGCGGCACGATGTGGAAGGACGAAAAGATCACCCAAAGCACCGCGGCGGCGAGCACGCCCCATTTCCAGAATTTCGCCGAATCGCCCAGGTTGAACTGGCCACCGCCGCCCGAGCCGCCGCCGCCAAAGCCGCCGCGCCCCTTGCGCAGCAGCTCGTCAAGCGCTGAGGGGCCGCGCGGCTTGCGGCCGCGATTGATGTCGATCGGGTCGGGGGTGACCCACGGATTGCGCGGTCCGGGCTTTTTGCCGTCGCCAGACCCTTCGCCCCCACGGTCGCCATCGCCGTCCTTGGGACCATTGCCCCACGGGCTGTTCGCCATCAGGCTGATTGCCTCGAAAAATTGCCGCAATCCTCTCGGGCTGCGGCGTTCGATGTTGCCGTCGATTTTATCGTTCATAGGGCTTTTATAGGGTCGACGCGCGCGATTAACAGGGGGTGCGCGCGAAAATGGGTGGCAATTGATCGGCGCATGCCTATCTGCCGCGGACATGACCGATCAAAGCGCCGCCATCGCCCGCCTGACCACCGCCGCCACCGAACTGAGCGAGGGGCGGACATCGGGGCTGCGCTTGCTCGACGACAAAGGATTGCTGGCGGTGGTGCTCGACGTGTCGGGGCTGACGGTCGAGGATCGCAAACCGCTCGAAGACAAGCTGCGCGCCGGTCTGCTCAACGAAGCGGGGGTCAGCGAGGTCCGCATCGCGATGACCGCGGAGAAAAAGTCGATGACGATCATCGCGGTCGGTAGCGGCAAGGGCGGGGTCGGCAAATCGACTCTTGCCGCCAATCTGGCGGTCGCGCTGCAGCGGCGCGGGGTGAAAGTCGGGCTGGTCGACGCCGACATCTATGGCCCGTCGCAGCCGCGTCTGATGGACAGCGAAGGCGTCAAACCCGAATCGCGCGGATCGAAACTGATCCCCGTCCCCAACGCCTATGGCGTGCCGATGCTGTCGACGGGGCAGATCGCCGCGCCGGGGCAAGCGATCGCGTGGCGCGGGCCGATGGCAGGTAAGGCGCTCGAACAACTGGTCGACGCGAGCTGGGGCGATATCGACACGCTGATCGTCGATTTGCCGCCTGGCACCGGCGACGTCCAGCTGACGATGATCCAGAAACACAAACCTGCAGGCGCGGTGATCGTATCGACGCCGCAGGATCTGGCGCTAATGGACGCGACGCGCGCGATCAGCCTGTTCGAGCAGGCCGACGTTCCGATCATCGGGCTGGTCGAAAATATGGCGGGTTATGCCTGTCCGCATTGCGGCGAAGTCAGCGACCCGTTCGGCAGCGGCGGTGCTGAAGCCGCGGCAAAGACGATGGGCTTCGACTTCCTCGGCCGCGTCCCACTATCGATGGGCATCCGGCTGGCCAGCGACGGCGGCGTGCCGCCCGCCGCCGGAACCGACCCGGCGGGCGAGCCGTTCCATGCGATAGCGGCGAAGGTCGCGGACTGGCTGAGTACGCGCAAACCGAGGTAATAGACATGGCGATCAACGACGAGGGTGAAATTCGCGAATTGCTGGGACAGAAACGCCGCATCGCTGTGGTCGGCGCCTCGCCGAACCCGGCGCGCGCGTCGAACGGCGTCCTCGCCTTTCTGGTCGCGCAGGGTCATGACGTGATCGCGGTCAATCCGGGGCATGCCGGCACAACGATCCACGGCGCGCCCGTCGTCGCGACCCTCGCCGATGTCGAGCCGCCCGCCGAGATCGTCGATATTTTTCGCAATAGCGAGGATGCCGGGTCGGCGGTCGACGAGGCGATCGTCCATGGCGCCAAGGCGGTGTGGATGCAGCTGGGCGTGATCAATGACGCTGCAGCGAAGCGCGCCGATGTGGCGGGGCTGACGGCGGTCATGGACCGCTGTCCCAAGATCGAGATTCCGCGGTTGGGGTTGCTGCAGTGAAGGCGGCGCTCGCCCTGCTCGCCGCCACCGCACTGACCGGTTGCGCCTCGGCCCGGGTTCACGCCAACCCGCAAGCCGCTTTCTTCGCAGCAATCACCGCCCATTGCGGCAAGGCTTATGCGGGCAGGATCGCAAGCGATCAGGAGGCCGATGCCGACATGCGCGGCAAGGCGATGGTGATGCATGTCCGCAGCTGTACGCCCGACCGTATCGAAATCCCTTTTCATATCGAAGGGCTTGGCCCCGACGGCGGCTGGGACCGCTCGCGCACCTGGGTCATCACCCGGACCATGACAGGGCTGCGCCTCAAGCACGACCATCGCCACGCCGACGGCAGCAAGGATGAGCTGACGATGTATGGCGGCGACACCAAAGACGTCGGCACGTCGGCGCGCCAGACCTTTCCAGTCGATGCCGAATCGATCGCGCTGTTCACCCGTACCGGGCGCAGTGTGTCGAACACTAATATCTGGTCGGTCGAAACGACGCCCGATGGCTACACCTACGGCCTGAACCGCGAAGGGCGCGATTTCCGCGTGACCTTCGATTACCGCCAGCCGGTCTCTCCGCCGCCTGCGCCTTGGGGCTGGTAGGGGAGAATCGTCCCTTTCGCGCAGCGATCGGGAGGATCGCATTCGCTCAAAAGCCTTTGCCCTCGCGACTCGCCCCGCTTATCAGCGTCGGCGATGGTGGGCATTCGCGACACGGTAGGGAAAAACAAATCGCGGCTGCCGCGGGTCAGTCGCCGCCAGATGCTGGTCGGCGCGACCGCGGCGGGCGGGCTGGCGATCGCATGGAGCCTGTGGCCGCGTGCCTATCAGCCGAACCTGACCGCGGCGCCCGACGAGCATGTCTTCAACGCGTTCCTCAAAATCGGCGACGATGGGCATATCAGTGCGGTCGTCCCCCAATGCGAGATGGGCCAGGGCGTCACCACGCTGCTGCCGCAGATCAT
>MTKY01006800.1_pt1 | contig 12226 bp, 8 predicted proteins | sample 1042731 | NCBI WGS metagenome assembly MTKY01 (sample SAMN06212206, study PRJNA360538) | anaerobic digester metagenome | biome: Wastewater treatment plant; material: sludge; isolation source: anaerobic digester fed with sludge from wastewater treatment plant | place: Denmark: WWTP Soeholt ... | reverse complement strand
GTTGGCCGCCAGCGGCTGGGCTTCCTTTTTCGCCCGCCAGTACTCCTGGAAGCGGGCCTGCAGGACGTCCGGATCCTCCGCGGTCAACTGGAACCGGGCCCAGACCACGATCGCTCCGCCCAGACGACTGCGGCGATACCCGAACCCCAGCCGCTCGCGCGACCAGGTCTCCACCTGTCCCGACGGCAGCACCACCCGGGCCTCGATCACGCTGGTCTGAATCTCGCCGTACCGGCCGCCCGCATTCATGCGCATGGCACCACCCACCGTGCCCGGGATGCCCGCCAGCCCCTCCAGGCCGGCCAGGCCCCGCCGCACACTGTCCTTCACGAACCGCATCAGCTCGGCGCCGGCTCCGGCCGTCGCGACGGTTCCGTCATACTCCACCCTGGTAAACGGCGGTTGCGTCAACCGCACCACCACGCCGTCCACGCCGGCATCACAGACCAGCAGGTTGGCACCACCGCCCAGAACGCGAAGCGGGATATTTCGTTCTCCGGCGCGCCGGACCAGATCGCTCAGGTGAGCTTCGTCGCGCGGGTGGACCACGCACGCCGCCGAGCCGCCCAGTCCGAACCAGGTCAGGCCGGCCAGCGGCACGTTCGTCTCAACGGGTCCGTCCGATGCGTTCAACCAGTCCATCCGCCACCTTCCACACGTCACCGGCGCCCATGGTCAACACCAGATCGCCCGGGCAGACGCGGCTTTCCAGATGCTCCGTAACCTGATCCAGACCTGGGATGTGCCAGGCCTCCTTCCCATGCGAGTGGATCCTGGCCACCAGGTCCGCCGAATTGACCGCCGCCCGGTCCTGCTCGGAATCCCGCGCCGCGAAAATGTCCGGCACCAGAACGATGTCCGCATCGTTGAACGATTCGGCGAACGTGTCAATGAGCACCCGCGTCCGCGAGTATTGATGCGGCTGAAAGACCACCCAGGTCCGCTTGGGGTTGTACCGATCGCGAACGGCCCGGATCGTGGCACGGATCTCGGTCGGGTGATGGGCGTAATCGTCCACCACTGTCACCCCAGACTCCTGTCCGCGCAGCGTCATCCGGCGCAGCACGCCTTCGTACGTCTCCAATGCTGCCACGATCGCCTCGGTGTCCGCGCCGCTCCGCACGGCCAGGGCGGTCGCCGCCAGGGCGTTCGTGACGTTGTGCTGTCCGGCCAGCGACAACCTGGCGTGCAGAACCAATCGTTCGCGGTACAGCACGTCAAACTCGTACCGGCCTTCATTAAGAGCCAGGTGGCACGCCCGCCACGTGGCCCCCTCCGTCAGGCCAAATGTCTCAATCGGCGCTTCGATATCCTGCGTCGCCCGCCGGGTGGCCTCGTCCGCGTGAGGGATGACGACCAGCCCGTCCGGGGGCACATTGGTGCAGAATGCGTTGAAAGCCTCGATCAGATCATCGATGTCCCGATAGTAATCCAGGTGATCGGCCTCAATGTTCAACACGGCGGCCAGGTGCGGGCAGAAGTGCAGAAACGACCGCCGGTACTCGCAGGCCTCCACGATCAGATGCGGGCCCGATCCCAGCCCCGACCGGCCTCCCAACTGGCGTGAATCCGCCCCCACGATGAAAGACGGATCCAAACCCGCCTGCCGGAAGATGTGCGCCGTCATTCCGGTCGTAGTGCTTTTGCCATGCGTTCCCGCCAGAGCCACGCCCGTTCGCGTTCCCATCAGCTCGCCCAGCAGACGAGCGTACGAAATGGTGGCGATCGAGAGCTCGCGTGCCCGGATCAACTCGGGATTGCTCGCGGGAATCGCGCCGCTGAAGACCACAAGCTCAATATCGGGCGTGATGTGCTCGCCCGCGTGTCCGGTCTGCACGGTAACGCCCGACGCGCTCAACAACTGCAGGTCTTCCGGCACGTTCATGTCCGAGCCGCTGACCTCCGCGCCAAGCCGATGCAGCAGAACCGCCGCTCCCTGCATTCCACAGCCGCCGATGCCGATGAAGTGCACGCGCCGCCGGTGAAACGGGTCTCGAGGAGAGACGAGCAGTTGTGGGCTTACGCCTTCTGTGCGCATTCGGATGAACCTCAAGCGACGAAAAACCCCGCTGACAACCCCATACAAGCATGCGGCGGCAGAGGATACACGGACGACCCGCACGCAGTGCCTGCTGTTCTCAGTATCGGGTCGCCCAAACCAATTCCTTAACCACGCGATGCGGCGACCGCTTCCGCAGCGTGGGCCAGTTCGAGAACCTTCTCGGCAATCACCTCCGCTGCGTCCGGTCGACCGAGACGCCGCGCCGCCTCAGCCATGCGAACCAGCGCCGCATCGTTGCCCATCAATTGTAATAGCTCCCGACTCAATACGGCAGCGTTTTCTCGGGCGTTCGCCCGATCCCGCACCACACACGCCGCGCCACGCTCCGTCAACACCCGGGCGTTCGCCTCCTGGTGCCGGTCCCGGTGATGCGGATACGGCATGAGCACCGCCGGTCGACCCAGGGCTGTGATTTCCGCCAGGCTCGAGGCGCCCGCCCGGGCCACCACCAGATCCGCGGCAGCCAGGGCCTCCGCCATATGGTCCGTAAACTCCACCACTCTGGCCACGAGCGAATGCCCGGAGTATGCGGCGACCACCATCTCATAGTCGTGCGCCCCTGTGATATGCAGAATCTGCCAACCCGCCTGCATCGCCAGCTCGTCGCGCAGGGCAACGACCGCCTCGTTGATCGTCCGGGCACCCAGCGACGCCCCCGTCACCAGCAGCGTCTTTCGCCCCGGATCCAGGCCGAAGGCCGCAATTCCGCTGGCCCGACTCGCGTCGCGGAAATCCGCCCGGACCGGACAGCCCGTCACTCGAACGTGGCGATGCCCCCGAAACCACGAGAGTGATTCCTCCCACTGGACAAATACCGCGCTCGCTCGCGAGGCAAGATACCGGTTCGCACGTCCGGGAATCATGTCGGGATTCAGCAACGCCGTCGGAATGCCTGCCTGGTGGGCTTCCACCACGGGCGGACCGCTGGCAAACCCGCCTGTCCCTACTACCATGGCCGGACGCCGCAGGTGAAAAGCCCGACGGCAGGCCAGGCGCGCCGCGATCCACGCCCTCACGAAACCCGGATATGTCCACGGCTTTCCAATCCGCAGAGCCTGCACCTCTTGCGGTACCACTTCAAATCCGGTGGATTCGAGAATCCGTCGGTCGATCGGTCGCTGCGTGCAGTGGAAGGCGATCCGACAGTCCGGCCGTCGCTCACGAATCGCCGAGGCGACGGCCAAGGGCGGATACAGGTGGCCGCCTGTACCCCCTCCGGCAAAAACGAACAACGGTGGTTCATTCATGGATCGTCCAGCCCTGGCCCAACCGAAGGCAACCCGGATGCTCGTCAAGACGCGGAGACGGGCCGGCCGATGGCCCGCGCTTCTTCTTCCTCCGCGGAAGCGGCGGGCTGCCCGGACGCAGCCACGGCCGCCAGCAAGCCGATCGCCGCGCCCAGAAAGATTACGCCAGACCCGCCCGCCGAAACCAGCGGCAGCGCGATTCCCTTTGTGGGAACGCACACCGTGACCACGGCGATATTCATGGCGGCCTGGAGACTGACTACCAGCGTGACGCCCAGGGCGATCATCCGTGCAAACGCGCTGGGGGCGTGCCACAGCGTTCGGTAGCCCAGATACAACAGAGCGGCGAAAAGCAGGATGACGACCATCGCACCCAACACGCCGGCCTCTTCCGCGATGACGCTGAAAATGAAGTCCGTTCGGGCCTCCGGGAGGTAGCCGTATTTCTGGACTCCGCCGCCCAGCCCTCGACCGGTCCAGCCTCCCGATGCGATAGTGATCAGCGACTGGATGGGGTGATAGCCGCTGCCGTACGGGTCTTTCCAGATATCCCGAAACGCCAGGATACGCGTGAGCCGGTATGGCTCGGACCAGATCGACAACACCATCGCGACCAGACCGGGGATGGATACCAGCACCAGGTGATATAGACGGCAACCGCCGACCAGCATCATCAGTCCGCCCACCGCAGCCAGCAACGCGGCGGTGCCGAAGTCTTCCAGCCCCACCAGCCCGGCGATCCCGCCCACGACCGCCGCGCAGGGCAGCAGCCCCCGCCAAAACGACCGGATGCTGTCTTCCGTTCGTGACAGCAGGAGAGCCAGCCCGATCACCAGAGACAGCTTCGCCAGTTCCGAAGGCTGAAAACGCAGCCCCAGCGACGGCGGACCCACCACGATCCACCGACGGGCTCCGTTTACCTCGGTGCCGATTCCGGGCAGCAGAACGGCCACCAGGGCCGCACCGGTGACGATCAGAAGAACCAGAGTCACCACAGCCCAGGTTCGCCGACTCCAGAGCAACGCACGGCGGCCCAGATGCGCTGAAAGCAGGATGGTCAGAAATCCCGCGATCACGAAAACCATCTGCCGGCTGAACGCCGATCGCCAGAACCCCGTCGCGAACAACGATCGGTCCACGGTAGCACTGGCCGACGCGATCATGATTACGCCGATCGTCATCAACGCGGCACAGACCGCGATAATCGCCGTGCTGGTTGCCTTGGCCTGCGGATCAGAGCGAAGCATCTACGTCATCCTTGACCGGGGAACCGACCGCTTCTTTCGCGCGTGGCGCGGGGCTACCGGAGTTTCACCGTGGTCAGGGCGAAAATCGCGAACACCGCCGCCAGCAGCCAGAACCGGGCGACCACCTGGCTCTCCGTCCACCCCGAAAGGTGGAAGTGGTGGTGGATCGGGGTGCACTTCCAGACGCGTTTCCGCCCGCCGGTCAGCTTGAAGGTGCCGACCTGGACCATGACCGACAGCGCCTCGATCACGAACACGCCGCCGACGATGAACAGGATCAGCTCCTGCCGCGTCACGACCGCGATATACCCGATCAGACCGCCAAGCGGGAGCGAACCCGTGTCGCCCATAAACACCCGCGCCGGATGACAATTGTACCACAGGAAACCCAGACAGGCTCCCAGGATCGCCCCGGAAATGACGGCCAGCTCCCCGCTCAGCGGCACGTGCGGGATCAGCAGCTTGGTCGCCACTTCCCGGTCGCCCACGATATACGTCAGCACCAGGAACACCAGGCTGCACATGGCCATGCACCCGGAAGCCAGCCCGTCCATGCCGTCCGTAAGGTTGACCGCGTTGCTCGTGCCGGTGATCACCAGGACGGACATCACCAGGAACGCATACGTGCTCAGCTCGACCACGGGTTTGTAAAACGGCACGGTCAGGATGCGGTATGCCTCGAACTGCCGGTCGGGCAGCACCGCACTGACCACCGCGAAGTTCGTGTGGCCGAACCGGTAGATGAAACCGCCCAGCACGGCCGCCAGCCCCACCTGGAACAGAAGCTTCTCGCTGAAACGCAGACCATCCCGGGTGCCCGAGCGGCGGGACGCGGTGAGCTTGAACCAGTCGTCGACGGCGCCCACAAGGCCCAGCCAGACGGCACATACGATCGCCATGATGACATAGAAATTGCGGATATCCGCCAGCAGCAGAGTGGCCAGCAGCACCGTGCCGATGATCAGAATCCCGCCCATGGTCGGTACGTTCCGCTTGTCCGCCATGAGCGTGTTGAGAGACTGGTGATCGAACTCCGGATGGTCGCTGAGCTTGGCCGAGACCAGACGGCGAATGACCCAGGGACCCACCAGAACCACGAAGACAAACGCAAACAGTGCCGCGCAGGCGCCGCGGAAAAGCACGTTTTCGTAGGCGTAGTGCTGGCCGCCGACCAGATAATGAATCAGGTAATAGAGCACAGCGCGTTCACGTTACCCGCCCGGCGAACACTCATCCGCCGGCTTATGAGTCTGCGGCGCGGAATTTCATGAATGAAGCAGCGGCGATGCGACGCCGGCCTCTGCCCCATGCTGATCTTGAATGGCCTTCACCAGCCGTTCCAGCCCGATCCGCCGCGATCCCTTGATCAGAACCGTGTCGCCCGGGCGAAGGCGTTCCGGCAGATCGGCGCAAGCCTGCTGGGTGTCCGGATAGTACGCGGTGACCGGCGGAGGGTCTACGCTCCCGGCGCCGCGGATCATCGCGGTGCAGTCCGACCCTACGCCCGCCACAAACTCGATCCCCGACCGGGCAAGCTGCTCCCCGATCCGCGCATGCCAGTCGACCGACTCGTCTCCCAACTCCAGCATCTCCCCGGCCACGAACACGCGGCGTCCCTGTGGCACGGCGGCAAGCGTCGCAATGGCCGCTGCCATGCTCGTCGGATTGGCATTGTAACTGTCGTCGATCACCGTAATGCCCCCGACGCAGAACCGGTTCAGCCGCCCGCCCGGCAGCCGGACGGTGGCCAGCGCCGCGATAATCTCTTCCGGCTCCATGCGGAACCGCCGACACACGGCAAAAGCCGCGGCGGCATTGCGGGCGTTGTGCGCGCCGGCGACGGGGAGTTCCACGTCGTACTTGTCGTTCAGGCGGAATCGGACACGATCCAGATCGGCCCGCACCTGGGACACCCGAATGTCCGCCTCCGGGTTCGTCCCGAACGTCACTCGCGGGTTGGAGCCGTCTCCCATCCAGTCGGCAGCCGGCTTGCCCACGTCATCCAAGGGGACCACGCACAGACCCCCCGGCCGAACCTCGCCGAACAGGGACAGCTTCTCCGCGCGGACTCCGGCCAGTCCTCCAAATCCGCCCACGTGGGCGTGCCCGATCGAAGTCACCACGGCGATATCCGGCTGCGCGAGCCGCCCCAGGGAAGCAACCTCGCCGGGAGCGTTGGACCCGATCTCCACGACCAGGAACTCGTCATTCCGCTCGGCCGACAGGAGCGTCAGGGGCAAGCCGATGTGGTTGTTGAAGCTTCTCACCGAGCCTCGACCGCGAAACCGACCGGCCAACACATGCTCAATCATGCACTTGGTCGTGGTCTTGCCGTTGCTGCCCGTGACCGCCACGACCTCGGCCGTCGCATGGCGTCGATGCCAGGCGGCCAGACGCCCAAGCGCCTCCACGGTGTGCGTCACCCGGATAATCTGCGAGGCGTTCACGCTTGAGGCCGCTTCCGCCAGGTCGCGCGACACCACACAGCCGGCAGCGCCGCGGGACAACACGTCGGCAAGAAAGGCGTGGCCGTCAAACCGCTCGCCCACGATGGCGAAGAACAGATCACCCGGTCGAATGTGGCGCGAGTCGGTCGAAACTCCCGTCACGGGGATGGGCTGAACCCCCTGCGAGGGGCGACCCCCCACCACGCCGGCGATCTCGTCCAGCGTCATGGGGATCATGACAACACCTCCAGGCGGCGCAGCCAGGTCTGAGCCACTTCCACATCCGAAAAGGGCACCCGCTGCGTGCCGATGATCTGGTAATTCTCATGCCCTTTGCCGGCAATCAGCACCGTGTCTCCCGGACGGGCCGCCTCAATGGCTTTCCGAATGGCCATCGCCCGGTCCGGCTCCACCTCCACCTGGCAGCGGTGCGAACCGGCGAAACCGGGCAGCACCTCACGGATGATCGCCTGTGGATCCTCCGTCCGCGGGTTGTCGCTGGTGACGAAAGCCAACTCGGCAGTCTGGGCCACGGCCCGGGCCATCCGCGGGCGTTTGGTCCGGTCCCGGTCGCCGCCGCAACCGAATACACACAATACGCGGCCGGGCGTGAGCGGGCGGACGGCCCGCAGGGCGTTTTCCAGCGCGTGGTCGGTGTGGGCGTAATCCACGATCACGGCAAAAGGACAGTCCACCGGACTGACTCGCTGCAACCGGCCCTCGACCGTCGTCACCGCCTCCAGGCCGCGGCGGATCACGTCCGGATCGATGTTCAGCGCGCCGGCCGCCGCCGCCGCGGCCAGCGAGTTCATGATGTTGTGACGGCCCAACTGGGGCAGCGACACGCGGACCGGGGCGCGCCCTTCGGCGACGAGGTCAAAAACGCTGCCCCGCCAGTCGCTCTGATGAATCGCCGCCCGGACGCCCGAAGCCTCTCCGGAGATGCCGTAGCGGATGATGCCCGCCCGGCAATCCGCCACGATGCGATCGGACGCGGCGTCCTCGGCGTTGATCACCGCGAAGGCTGCCGGCTCCAACCCGTCAAAGAGCCGCTTCTTCGCGCAAAGATACTCATCCGTGCTCTGATGATAGTCCAGGTGATCGCCCGACAGGTTCGTAAAGACGCCGACATCAAAACTCAATCCTTCGCATCGCAATTGTGCCAGGGCGTGGCTGGAGGTTTCCATCACGGCATGAGACGCGCCGGCCGCCATCGCGTGGGCGAGATAGGAGCACAGCTCCACGGGAGCCGGAGTTGTCAGCGATGATTCCACCGTTTTGTCGATCAGGTCGTAACGAATGGTGCCCAACAGGGCGGTCCGGTGTCCGTTCGCTTCCAGAATGGAACGGATGAGATACGCGGTCGTGCTCTTGCCGTTTGTGCCGGTGATCCCGATGAGCCGAAGCCGGCGGCCATCCTGAACGTCGTTCACGCGGAAAAACGCAGCCGACAGCCGAGCCACGGCCCGCCGTGCGTCCGGCACACGGACCAGTGTCACGCCGTCGGGCACCTTCGCCGCGCGTTCGGATAGGACGGATCGCGCGCCTGCTGCCACCGCCGCGTCGATGAAACGGTGGCCATCGACCGCCATTCCGGGAATCGCGATGAAACAGGCGCCCGCCTGCACCGTTCGCGAATCGACGCTGAGCGATGCAACGGGCACGTCCGCCTCCGCCGGCAGCGGATTCTGCGGATTGATCTGTGCCTTCGCCAGCAACTCAACAAGGGACCACGTCGTCACGTTCTTCCATCCTCAGACCCGCGTGCGGGGGTCTCCGCGCATCCGAGCCGGCACGCCATCCCAAAACATGCACACTGCATGAGCAGCAGGACGCGTGCGGCCACACTCTCAGATCGGCGGAAATCCTCCGTACGGTACAGCGTCACCCCGGCACACGTCACATCGACCGCCGGGTTGTCGTGGACGCAAACGATCCTCCCTGCCTTTGTCGGGACACGGACGAGGTTCAAAGCCCCGCTTGAATCGTGCCGCGGCCCGGAACTCCCATGTACGACAGGGTCGAAAAAAGAATCTCCTTGACCGCCGGGGCCGCCACCTGACGACCGAAGTACACCGCACCCTGCGGGCGGCGGATCATCACCACAGCCACGGCCCGGGGTTCCTCGGCCGGCGCGGCCCCGACGAAGGAGCTGAGATACGCTCCCGTTTCATATCCGGGCCGATGCCGATAGGCCAGCTTCGTCGTGCCGGTCTTGCCGAGCATCTGGTACTCATACATGTCCAGTTTGTCGCGCCGGTTGTCCCGGCCGCCGCGTTTCACGACGGCCACCAGCACGGTTTCCTGCATGTACCGGGCAATTTCCTCCGGGACCGCCTGCCGGACCACAACCGGCTTGTCATAAGACTCCATCACCTCGCCAGCGGGATCCAGCACCGCCTTGACCAATCGCGGCCGGAGTAGTTTGCCGCCGTTGACCAGAGCGCAGTAACCCGTGGCCAACTGCAGCGGCGTCACGGCTACTTCATATCCCATCGGAACGGACGTGGAGGTGAGCCGCGACCAGGTGGCCGGTGACGGAATGGAACCGGCCGCCTCTCCGGCGACCTCGACGCCCGTCACTCGTCCGAACCCGAAAGCAGAGACGATTTCGACAAGCCGCTCATTGCCCAGGCGCAGCCCCAGATGCCCCATCCCGATGTTGCTGCTGTGCACGATGATGTCTTTCAGGGTGCATGGGCCGGACGGCTCTGTGTCGGTCAGTACACGGCCGTTGAGGGTCATGGTGCCGTTGCCGCAGTTGATGATCTCGGTCCGGTTGATGACACCGAACTGCAGCGCGCCAGCCGCCACAAAGGGCTTGAAGGTGCTGCCCGGCTCGATCGTGTCCGTGATGATGCGGTTGCGGCGGGTTTCCGCCGAACTGGCGGACGGATCGTTTGGGTCGTACGTCGGCCAGCAGGCCATGGCCAGAATGTCGCCGGTTCGCGGATCCATGACCAGGGCGATGCCGCTTTCCGCGCGATACTGCTGGATCTGCTGTGCGAGATGATCTTCTGCGGCCTCCTGGATGACGGCGTCCAGAGTCAGAACCAGGTGACCGCCGTCGATCGGCGGCTCGCTTCCCTCCCGTACTCCGGCAATCGGACGTCGACGGGCGTCGTAGAAAGCCACAGTACGGCCGGAACGACCGCGCAGATGCGCATCATAGGCCTGCTCAATCCCCTCCAGCCCGTTGCCGTCGATGCCGACCAGCCCGATGACATGCGCCATCCGCGAACCCATCGGGTACGTCCGCTGCATCTCCTGCCGCAGGCCGATGCCGCCCAGGGCGGCGTCGCGAATGGCATCCGCCTCCACGTCCGACACGTGTCGCTTGATCCAGCAGAAACGGCGATTGCTGTGCGTGCGAAACCGATTCTCGATGACCCCTGGATCCAAGTGAAGGATCGTGCCAAGCTGGCGAGCGAGCTCCGGCAACGACCGGCCGGACTCCTCCAGTGCGGCCTGTACGAAGACCGGATCGCCGCAGACGCTGTAGACGGGCTTGCTCCCCGCCACGATGCGGCCCCGCGTATCAAAGACCAGGCCGCGTCGAGCAGGAATCGTCTGGTGGCCTCGTTGCTGCTCGTCGGCGAGCCGGACCAGGTTCGGAGCCAGAACGGTGTTGACATACGCCACACGATAGGCCAGCCCCAGAAAGGCCACCAGCACGCCGCCGAGAACCAGACCGCTGCGAATTCGCTGTCGTCGTGCGAGTTCACCAGAGGGCGGTCCCATACGTATCCGGTCTCCCTGGAGTAAATCCCCGGCAGAGGTGAGCAGGCGGACTGCCGGACAACGTGCCGGTCAGCGCGCGTCGGCCATGCCGGTCTCCGCACGCCAGCCGGGACCGGGGCAGGGCGCCAGCACGTTCAGTTGCCATCGCTCGACGCGTTCGCGAATCAGGTCCGGCGTTTTGAGCCGGGCGATTTCCATCTGGAGGTCCCACGCTTCCTGCCGCAGGCGGTCCTTGGCGACCTGGAGCTGGTGAACGCGAGCGGCGGTTCGCGTCTGCTCTCCGCGCATGAAAACCACGCCGAGGGCGATCGCGGCGAACGTAACCAACAGGGCGGCGGCGCGGCAGACCGTCATTCGAACTGGCCCTTCCAGAAAATCTCGATATCCTCAGCTACTTCTCCGGAAGCTTGATCCGAACACCCCAGCGGATGTCCGACGCCTTCGGGAATACATTTCTATTCAATTCATACACTTCTTTCCAGCGCCGGGCATCCCCCAATTCCCTTTTTGCGATAGATTCGTACCGATCTCCCTTTCGAACCTCGTACCAGCGGAAGCCCTTTTCTCGAGCCGGCGGATCCACCTTTTTGAGGTTCTCCGGTTTGGCTTTAACCTCGGGGGCTTTCTCAGACGTCCTACCGGTGGCCTCAGCTGGCGGTTTCGGGGGCGTTGACCCGGCTGACACGGTTCCAATGCGCTCCGGCAACTGGAGCGTCTGACCGATCACGAGACGGTCCGGCGCGGACAAGGTTCTGCGGTTTGCCTCAAAAACTGCATCCACGATGTCCTTGGTGCTTGTCCCATAGCATTTCTGGGCGATTCGGGTGAGCGTGTCCCCCTTTTCCACTACATACGACCGCGTTGGAACGGGCGGCGGAACCGGCGCCTCGGCCGCCTCGGCCGCCTCAGGCGCGTTCGCTTCGAAAGGCAACGGAGGGCGCGCCGCCAGGATATGGTTCCCTTCAGCCGCCGGCTTCCGTTCCGTCGGGCGTTTCAGTACTGGCACCGGAGCAATCTGGGGCATGATCGGTTCGTCCGATTCGGCCCGGATACCCGCCAGCAGGCCGCTCAGCGACCTCTCTGTGTCGTCTATAGTCTCTTCCGGCTCTGACTGGGAGAGTGTTTCCAACGCTATTGACCCGGGCGCGGGCTGCTCCGGCGGAAGCGGCAGTGTCCCCCGATCCGGCTCCATTCGCGGATTCCGACCGAAGCTGCGGACCCGCTGCTCAGTCGTGCCCGGAGTCATCGGCGGCTGAGAGGCCGTCGTAAGCGTGGGATACGACCGACCGGAACTGGACGGATGATCCCCTCCCCGCTTGGACAGAATGATGGCAAAGCAGACGATGAACCCCATGCCTACCAGCAACCCGATTTTCGTTTCGCGCGCCATCATCTGCTCCTTGCGTTGCTCGGGCGCCGCAGCGCCGGACACCCGCGGCCCGCCCCCCGAGGGGGCGGACCCCTTCTCGCGTTGTACCATCC
>MTKY01062119.1_pt1 | contig 12239 bp, 8 predicted proteins | sample 1042731 | NCBI WGS metagenome assembly MTKY01 (sample SAMN06212206, study PRJNA360538) | anaerobic digester metagenome | biome: Wastewater treatment plant; material: sludge; isolation source: anaerobic digester fed with sludge from wastewater treatment plant | place: Denmark: WWTP Soeholt ... | reverse complement strand
TCCAGTCGCGGTCGAATCCTTCGCACGACTCATGCGGCTTGCCCGGGTTGGGCAGCGGCCCGGCAACGAGCCAGACAAGGATGTCTCCTTCCGGCCCGAGCCGCGCCGTCACCTCGCGAAGCTGCGCAGAATGGGCCGACCCGGCGATGGCTGTCATGGCAAGCGCTCCTGCAATGATGCTCCTGAGAGTCATCCCTTGATCCCCGTAAGAGTAATCCCCTCCGTGACATGCTTCTGAAAGATCAGGAATGCCACGATGACAGGGATGCTGCACACAGTCGCCGCGGCCATCGTGAGCCCGTAGTCCAGCGTGTAACGGCCCTGGAAGATGGTGAGGCCGACGGGAAGCGTGCGCATGGTGATGTCGTTGGTGACGATGAGCGGCCAGACGAAGTCATTCCAGCTGCCCATGAACGTGAACACCGCAAGAGTGGCCAGGGCGGGCCGCCCGATGGGCAGCACCACACTGCGGTAGATGGTGAACGGCCCGGCGCCGTCCACGACCGCAGCCTCCTCCAGCTCGACGGGGACGGAGAGGAAGAACTGCCGCAGCAGAAACACGCCAAACGCGCCTGCCAGCCCGGGGATGATGAGTGCGAAATACGTATTGAACCACCCGAGCTTCTGCACAATGAGAAACGCCGGGATCAGCAGCACCTGCCCCGGAATGATCATCGTGGAGATGGCCGCCATGAAAAGCGTGTCGCGACCGCGGAAGTGCAGGCGAGCGAAGGCGAACGCCGCCATGCTTGCGACGAGCAGCACAAGGATGGTGACGCTGGTGGAGATGAACAGGCTGTTCGCGAGCCAGCGCAGCACCGGGAACTCCTCCGTCCGGCTGAACAGTTCCACGTAGTTCGTGATGACCGCCGGGCGGGGCAGCCATTCCGGGACGGGAGTCAGGATGTCGGCGCGGCGCTTGAACGACGTGATCATCATCCAGACGAGCGGCGCCACCATGACCGCCGCCACGGCGAGCATCAGCGCCTGGCCAAAGATGCGCGCGGGATGGACGCGGCGCCGCCTCATGTCTTGATCCTCATCATCCGGAACTGCAGAAGTGTGAACACGAGCACGGCGGCGAACAGGATATACGCCACCGCGCAGGCATACCCGAGCTGGTACAGGCCGAAGCCCTGCTGATACATATAGAGCACCACCGTGAGAGTGGAGTAGTACGGCCCGCCGCCTGTGAGGATGTAAGTCTGCCCGAACACCTGCGACGCCCCGATGACGGACATGACCAGGCAGAACAGCGTGGTGGGACGGAGCAGGGGCCAGGTGACCTTCCAGAAGCGCGCGAAGGGCGTCGCGCCGTCGATCTCGGCCGCCTCCATCAGCTCTCGCGGCACCTGCTTCAGCCCGGCAAGATAAACCAGCATGTTGCCGCCCGCCCCCCACCAGATGCTCATCATGGCAATGGCCGGCATGGCTGTGCGGGGGTTGTTGAGCCACGGGATGTTCACGGACTGGCGCGTGAGCACATCCGGCGCCGCGCGATGCGCAAGGGACATGATCTCGCCAAGATAGTGGTTGATAATGCCCCACTCCGCGCTGAGCAGCCAGCGCCACAGAATGGCCACGACCGCGACGGACGTGACGACCGGCATGTAGAATGCCACCTTGTAGAGAGTGGTGCCGCGGAAGTTCTGCGTGAGGCCGACGGCCAGGAGCAGCGACAGCGCGTTGCCCAGTGGAACGACCATCGCAACGAAATACGCTGTTCGGACGAACGCCGTGCGGAACAGGTCATCCTGCAGGGCGAAATGGTAGTTCTCGAAGCCGACGAACGGGGCGTGCCGGGCCAGGATATGCCACTTGTGCATGCTGATGTAGAGGCCGTAGAGGGCCGGCGCGAGCACGAATACCGTGAACAGCACCCCGTATGGCAGGAGAAACAGGACCGCGGCCGTGCTGTGTCCTTTTCTGATCATTGCCTTGCCAGCACCGTATCGATCCGCATGGAAGCTTCGCGCAGGGCTTCCGAGGCCGGCTTTATGTTGCCCAGTATGGCTTCGATGGCGGCATCCATGAACGGCTCCACCTGGTTGCACGAGACAGTGGCCGGTTCATACTGCACGTAGGGCAGTTCGCGGCTGAACTGGTGCTGCACCGACAGCCTGCGGAACTCCGGCGTGTGCAGGATACTCTTGCGCACGGGCACCTGTCCGCCCTTCGCCCATTCCAGGCTGTTGTCCGAGAGGTAGCGGATGAACGTCCAGGCCGCTTCGCGCTTCTCACGCGATATCCCGCGCGGCATTACGAGCATGTGCGTCCCGGCCCAGGCGGCCTTGACCGGCCCGAACTGCGGGCAGGGAGCTCCGGCGAATCGCAGATCCTCCTGCTCCTCCAGGCTGGACAGCATGTACACCCCCTCCAGAGCCATGGCCACGCGTCCGGTCTGGAACCCCACCCACGAGTCCTGTCCCTCGGGCGAGGGAGCCACTTTGTAGCGGTAGATGAGGTCCTTCATCAGGCCCAGCGCCTTCTGCGCCTCGGGGCGTTCAAGCGCCGAACGCTTCAGGTCCGAGTCCAGCATCCCCCCTCCGAACTGGCCCATGAACGTGAACGCGTTCGTGCGCATCCACGTGAACGCAAACCCCCACTGCTCCGGCTTGCCGTCTCCGTCTCTGTCGATGGTGAGCTTCTTCGCTGCGTCCAAGAACTCGGCGAGGTTGGTGGGAGGACGGGCGTTGCCCCGGGAGTCCACGATGCCGGCCTTTCTGAACAGGTCGATGTTGTAATACAGCCCCTGCGGATGGCAGTCCAGCGGGATGCCGTACTGCGTGCCTTCCCAGATGCCCGCTTTCCACGGGATGGGCATGAAGTCGTCCGGGTCCAGCCCGCCGGCCTCAAGAAGCGAGCCGATCGGCTCGAGGGACTCATAGTGCGCGTACTCGGGGAAGCGGTTCACGTGCAGAATGAAAGCATCCGGCGGGTTGCCATACGCGAGCCCCAGCGTGAGCTTGTCGTAGTACGTGCCCCACGGGATGATCTGCATCCGCACCCGGATGTGCGGGTGCCGCCGGTTGAAGCTTCGCACAATGCGCTCCATGGTCGCGCCGTCCGGCCCGGTGAACCCGTTCCAGAAACTGAGCGTCACCACATCGCCGCCCCCCCTGCCGGAACCGCCGAACGTGCCGCATCCGGACACCAGCAGGGCGGCCAGCGGCAGCATTGCCGCAAGCAGGAAGGCTACTGCAAGTCTTGTTCGCACCGCGCACACCATAAAGTACAAAAAACAGCCCCGTTCATTCAGGGGCACTTTCCATCTGAGAGTGGGGCGCCCGGAGTCTCCGGAGGGACTGGAAGCCCGGGCGCCCCTGTTCAGACCGAGTCTAGAACACGATCTCGATGTTGATGTCCGTATAGTTCTGGCAGCGAATAGCCGGAACCGGCTCGCCCGAGGCGTTCCCCGGGAGAGCGCTGACAGTGATCACGCCCGTGACGGTCGCCCATTCGGGGAAGATCTCCGGCCCGAACGGCGGCTGGAATCCCGCATCCAGCCATGCCTGCGTGACCGGGACATACAGCCCCTTGCGCGTCCCATCACCCGGCAGAGCGCTGCCGTCATCGAGGAAGAAGCCGGCAACGTTCGAGTTGGTGTCCAGAACCACGCCGCTCACCTTCCCGAACACGGTCGCCAGGAGCCCCTGCGCTGCCGCGCCGGATGTGTCGCCACCGCCCGCCGGGCGGTTGGCCATCGTCACCGGATCGGGCACCGGCGCCGTCCCTGTGACAGCGTAGTCGATCTTCTGGATGACGGCTTCTCCGTTGACATGCGCAACGCGGCCGACCACGTTCACGACACTGCCCGGAACCGGGTTCGTCGTGCCTGTCAGCACGGTCGCCGACATCACTTTGATACCGGAAGACCGGTCCGGGCTCTCGATCCAGAATGCCTCTCCGAAGCTGGCCGTGACCACGGCTCCGGAGACGCTGACCGCTTCGCCTGTGGCGGAGTTGCGGGCGTCGCCCAGTCCCTTTGTCTGAGGAGCGACGGGCGTTCCGGCCGCGACCGCGCCGAAGAACCCGATGGTCTCACCATCGGTGGGCTCCCAGCCATACAGGTAGATGCGGGCGTCCTGGTGCGTCAGACCGGACGACGTATCGCTGATATCGTAGTAGATGCCGTCGATATAGAAGTCGTAGTAGTTGTGCGTCCGCACCACTGCTACGCTCAACGGGTATCCCGCCCACGCAAGGGTCTTGGGGTTCCTGGCTGTCCCGTAAACGGCGATCTGCGGGACGCCGGAGAAAATGCCGCCTCCGAAGCCCTCGTTGCCGATCTCGACGAAGCTGCCGAAGCCACCCGTACCGCCGTAGAGGTTCATGATCTGGTTGGTTCCCACATACGGCCTGGGGAACATCACCTCATGCGTGCTGACGGCGGGGAAGGAAGCCGTGCTCATGATGCCGCCGCGGTTCTGCGCCATCTCGAGCTTCAGCACTCCCCCGGACACCGTGGAGACAGCATCACCGGCACCGGTAGCGGCCGCCAGGTTCGCATACTGCCACTTGCTCATGTCGAGGGAGCTTCCGGCGAACCCGTCGTAGATGGGCGTCACGCCGTAGGGAAGGTCCACATTGAGAGTGGTCTGCCCGCTGACGTTCACTTCCTTTGTCGCCGGAATCACCTTCAGAGCGTTGAAGACCACGGAATACGTCCCGGGAAGCGCCGTGAACGAGTAGCTGCCCGAATCATCCGTCAGCATGCTGCCGTTCGTCGGCCCCGTCCAGTAAACGCGGCACTTGCGCAGCGGAGACCCGTTGCGGGTGACAACGCCGCTCACAGAGCCGGCCGACTCCAGGGAGACGTTCTTCGTAAGAGTGCCCGAGTCCGGCACGTCAAGCGTCGCGGAATAGTCCTTGTACCCGAACGCGGTCGCTTTGAGCTGATACACTTCACCCAGCACATTGCTGAACGAGTACGACCCGTTCGCGCCTGTCGTCACGCTTCCGACTCCCACGAGCTCCACCACTGCGCCGGAGATGGGGCCGCCCGGCCCGCTGACGACTCCGGTGACTGTGGCGGTGGGAGGAGCGATCTCAAGGATGGGACGCGCTGTGACGAAACCGCCCTCGGTCCCTTCCAGGAAGGCGTCCGCATCGTAGACACGCACCGCGATGACGTTGTCCGCTCCGGCCTGCACGGCGCTGGACGGGATCCAGTACACGCGCGGCTGGAACGACTTACGCACGGACGTGTCGGAGTTCCTCGGGTCCGCCGCTGACGGGAAGACGCCCGTCTGCCCCACCTTCGTCCCGTTGAACCAGGTGGAGTCCACGTCATGGACAGCGTAGTTGCGCATCCGCAGTGGCTTGCCCGCCCAGTCCACCGGGATGGTCACATGTGTCCGATACCATCCGTAGAGGTTGGCCTGCGCCCCCTGCTGAACGTCCCAGTTCCCCGGGACTTCCGTGGGTATGAATGCGGCCTCGCTTGCGCCCTTAGCCGAGAAGTCGTCGTTCGGAGGAACCACCGGCCCGCCGGCAAGAGTATCCATCCCCAGCAGCCACTCCACCTGCCCGCCTAGCGCCGTGGAGCGCAGGTTGATGGATGGGGTCACGTTGAGCGCTGCGTTCACCGTGTTCGAGCCGGCAACCACGGACGGGGTGCTGCTGTAGTAGTCGTAGCCGTCCGCCCTCACGGAGAACGTGGCCGTGCCGGCCGGGACGCCCTGAATGGTGAACGTTCCCGTCGCGGACGAGCGGACGGTGGCGGAGAACACGCTGCCGGACCTCAAGCGGACGACCGCGTTGCGGATGGGCTGTGCGGTCGAAGCGTCCGTGACGACGCCGCGCACAACGGCATCGTTCTGCACGACTGCCGTGACGGGCTCGTTGTAGTCGCGCCATGCCGCCGACATCGCGGACTGCGCTCCGGACTCCGTGCTCTGATCGTGGCAGACGAAGGCATAGTCCATGGAGATGGGATAGCCCCCGGTCAGCCATGTCTCGCCCCAGCAGTCGAACTGCGCCTGCCGCAGCATCGAGTTGGCCTCGTAGTCCTCCGAACTGTTCGGGGCGAAGTTGAACGAGGAGGCGACACCCAGCCCGCCGTCCGCGCCGTAGTCGAACACGACGTCGTGCGTGACCGTGCCGTTGAAGTTGTCCGGCGGCACGACAGTGCGGGTGCTGGGAGCCCCGACCTGGCTCCAGACGACACGCTTGAGGTACAGGATGCCGCTTCCGTCGTGCGGGTTCGCGGCCGCTGTTGCCGACACCTTGATGTAAGGTGTCCCCGCGTAATAGCGCCGGACGATGGTCCAGAGCGTCCGGCCCTCGTTCCGCGTTGTGGTGATCGTCACCCGGACCGGGCCGGCGGAGACGGAACTCTGCGCCGTGTCGTTTCCGCCGAAGTCGTCGATCCATCCCACCCACCAGGGAGCCTCATTGATGGTGTGCCAGGAGCCATGGTTCGGATATCCCGAATCGCTTGCATCCCACATCACCTTCGCCGACCCTGTGAGCTTGTTCTCAAATCGAGTGAACCCTGCCTTGGTCTCGCTGTAGACTGCGCGATAGGCGCCGTTCTCCACGGCCCGGGCGCCCGCATCCCAGGTGACACCCGGAGTGTAGGACGGCGCCGTCATGCTGCCGTTCTCGGTGACGTCGAAATACACCCTGAAGTAGCGGGTCGCGCCTGCGGAGGTGCTGCCCGACAGGATCCAGATCAGTTCGCCGGATGCATTCGTCTTCGCATCGAAGCCCGCTGCGGCATCGAACTGGCTGGGCACCTCTCCGATGAGCGTGTTCCTGCCGGCATCGGAGTATTCGGCCACCCGGATGGAGTTCAGGTCCAGAGTCTTGCCGGAGGCCCCGGCAGCGGACAACCAAGCAGTGAAATCCACCTTCAGTTCCACGGGCGAATCGGTACGAGCCACCGACCCGGCCGCGATGTCCACATTCCGCGAGTAATGCCATGCCCCGAACTGGGCTGAGGCAGGCATCACCAGCCCCAGAAGTACCGCCATGACAAGGGTCCCTGCAAGGGCCCAGAGCTTGCGGCGGCGTGATGTGACTTCCATTCGTTTCCTCCTTTTGCTCTGCCCTGGTCGAAGCAGATGCGATGTCTGCCGCACAGCTTTCGCACCGGGCTGCGCTCTCACGGCGATACCCGCCCCAGGAGCGCCCATCACTTATCACAGAACCGGCCGGCGCCAGGCGCCGGCCGCGGTATGATCTTCAGTTCAGCTAGCGGGCTGCCCCAGCCCGTTCCACTGGTTCTCCCCGCTGGTCTGGCCGGACGGCTGCCACGTCTCTTCCCATTTCATAAACCGGACATGCCCGTCGGCAAACCCGTAGTTGGAGCCATTCCCGTGCCGGTCCCAGGCCACGGGGCTGGTGCTGATGACACGCATCAGATGCGATATCTGCGCGGGCGCCTGCTCCTGGGTCCTCACATACGCTGCAACCTGGTTCCACTCCGTAGCATTGTTGTCCTTGTATGTCCCGGACGTCGGTTTGGACTCACAGATCAGGATCATGCTTGCGGGAGCGGGTATCTTGCTGAGTTTGCAGGGCACGGTGGGCCACCCCTGCGGACCTCGCGAGACAAGCGTGTTGTTGATCCTGTAGGAGGACGGCCTGTCGAAGTCCTCGTTGCCGGTGAACGAGGACTGATCCCAGACGCCCTTGTACCGACGGTCGGGGTCCGACGAGCACAGGAACACCTGCGGGCTCTTGAGGTACGGCCGGATCACGGCTTTCCACTGGCTGGGAAGCTTACCGAACGCCTCGGGCTGCTCGTTGAAGTAGGCACAGGGAATGCGTCCCTTGTTGTCATCCGCGAACATCAGCAGGGCAGTGGTGATCTGCTTGATATTGGACTGGCAACTGGCCTTGTGCGCGGCCGAGCGCGCCTGTGAGAACACAGGAAACAGAATAGCTGCCAGGATCGCGATGATCGCGATCACGACGAGCAGCTCTATCAGAGTGAAGCCCCGTGCGCCGCAGATCCGTAAGCGGCCCGTCCGGGGCATGCGGGAAGTGCCCGAATACAGCATTCTCGCCAACTTCCTTTCGCTCGCTGCCATATTGCTGCGCCGCAACCGATACTCCTCCGTACTCCGGGAATGAGCAGCGGCCGCAGACGCCCTTACCTTCCGTTTCCGCCGGGCGTCCCGGCGGCCAGACTCCTGATCGATTCGGATGACTCCAGAGACTGCCTGTGTGCCCGGATGCGGTAGCGTATCCGGAGCAAGGGGTCCTGGGCGTAGTTGCCGAACTGCCGTCCCATCAGGTTCACGCCGCCCTTGTGGACCGCATCCGGCTTCACGCCGATCCGAACCACGATGGGCTTCCCGTAAGCCAGCCCCAGGTCCGACAGGCAGACCCCGGCAGCCGCCGTGCCGTCAACGTATCCGCCCGTTGCATCCACGCTGAACGACTTCAGCGATCCGTACTGCGTGAGACTGTCGCTCCACCAGTCCGGGTTCAGCCGTCCGCGCCGCCCGCCGAAGTCTCCGGGGCTGGTCCAGGTTCCCACTTCGACGCCGTTCATCCACACGGTAATGTCGGACGGCCAGTCGTTCTCGTAGTTGGGAGCTTCGGAGCAGATCTCGGCGGCGAACTCCAGGCCGGTGACCTCGGCGGTGGACGGCAGGTCGCACGGAAAGGTGAATTCCACCCACCCCCGCGCGAACCAGAGCACCTGCGCGTCCGCGCGGGCGGGAAGCAGAAAGGACTGGGGATTGTCCAGGAACCCGATGACGCGCTGGCTGCTTGCGATGCCGCATGTGGGTTGGACGTTCGCGGCGGTGAAAAGCCCCACCGGCATCGCGAGCTCCTCGTAGTCCTCCGAACTCTGCTGCGGGGGAGAATCAAGCTGGAACACCAGCTCGTCGTACCGGACCCAGCAACGCTTCTCGGAACCACGGCCATTGGAGACGTACTCACACTCCACCAGCCCCGCTTCCTCCAGCACACGGATGTGCACGGACGCGGTGGGCTGTGAGACGCCGAGCTGAGCAGCGATCTCATTGATGTTCATTGCGCGCCTGGAAAGCAGAGAGAGCAGCTTGACGCGCTGCTCCGCCGCGAGGGCGCGAAGAATCCGTCCACCCTCGTTCGAGTCCAGCCTGGTTGAAAGCGTTCCGGTCTTGTCAGGCATTTATCTCGCGCCTTATTGATTAGCTTGCGACCAATATACCACGTGCAGCGGCCCTGTCAAGACCTTTTTGCTGCCGTGTGCGCGGATTCGAAAAGGGGAGGGGCCGGCCCCCATATTTGACCGGCCCCTGCCTGTGAACAGAAGACGCAGAAGAAGCGGTCTGCGTCAGCGCCGCCGCGGGCGAAGGCCGGCCACCGCCGCCAGTCCTGTGAGCAGCACGGCGAAGCTGCCGGGCTCGGGTACGCTCGTTGCGACGAAGTAATCGAACGCGGCTGTCGCGTTGCCGCCGCCGAGGGCATATGCCCCCACCTTGAAGTTGCCTTCCACCGTGGCGCCGTCGGCCGGTCCGAGCGTGATGCCGTCGAACGTGCCGTTCACCTGGTTGTACACGAGTCCGTCCATGCTGTACCAGGCGGTCGCAGTCTTGCCCTCGCGGACGAGCTTCAGCCAGATGGTGAACTGTCCGCCGGGAGATGCGACGACCGGGCTGTTGCGGCCCATAATGTCGTTGCCGGGGCCACCGAGCACCGGCCAGAAGTCCTCGTTCTCACGAAGGGCTTCCACCACGATTCCGCCCTCGTACGAGTTGTGGATGGGCGCCAGACGGATGTAGTGGTCCTGATCCGTTCCGAGCCAGATGCCGCCGCCGTGGAAGTTCTGGCTGAGGTTGGTCAGTGTGACCTTCGCCTCAACAGTCGTCTTTTCCAGCGGCTCGATCTCGGTGTAGAAGAAGTTCTTCGCCGAATCGGGATCGTTCTCGTAGTTCCCGTACGTGTCCCCGTCCGCGGTGTTGATGGTGAGCACACCACCGCCGACGCTGAAGTTGGCCGGGTCGAGGTTGTAGGCTCCGCCAAAGCCTGTGTCGGCAAGCGAGTTGCCGGATCCGTTGAAATCGAGAGAAACCGATGTGAGGGCGCCGGCAGAGGCCGCGAGCGCGACCGTCAGCGCCACCGAGAGGACAAGTCCCAGTTTCATCCCTTTCCTCCTTGCTGTGATCATTGCGGCCGCCGGTTGTTTGGCAGCCGCTGATACGGTTAGGTTCGTATAGAAGGTATCAGTCCGGCCCCGGCAGGTCAACCGCCCTGGCGCAAAACCGGTATTTTTACCTGCTCACTGTCCGCGGCCCGCAGCCCGTCGCCGCAACGGCATGGCGCCCCGTTTGGCGCAGGCGCATTCTTGGGATATAAAGTGCGGAGCGCTCAGGGCGCCGTTTGCGGTGCCAATGGCTGTCCATCCAGCCCATCCCGCCGATCGAGGTGTCATTTCAGCTATGAAGGGTGTCATCATCGCAGGCGGCCCGGGGACCCGACTCCGGCCGCTCACATATCTTCGTCCCAAACCCATCGTTCCCGTCGCGAACAAGCCGTTCCTGGAGTACCAGGTCGAGCTTCTGAAGCGCCACGGAATCGACGAGATCATCTTCTGCACGAACTACATGGCGGAGATGATCCAGGCGCATTTCGGGGACGGCAGCGCGTTCGGCGTGAAGATGCGCTACGCCATCGAGGATGTCCCGCTGGGCACCGCGGGGGCCGTGAAGAACGCCGAGGAGCATTTTGACGGCGACACGCTGCTGGTCTTCAATGGCGACGTTCTGACGGATTTTGACCTTTCGGCAGTTCGGCGCTTCCATGAGGAGAAGAACGCCCGCATCACCCTGACCCTGTTTGGAGTGCCCAGCCCCAGCCCGTACGGAGTGATCATCACGGACGAGGACGGAAAGGTGCGCGAGTTCCGCGAGCCAAGCGAAGAGCAGAAGCGCAAGCTTGCGCAGGGGGTTGTGGAACAGGAGGGCGAGGAATACATCAACGCAGGGATGTACATCATCGACTCCACGATCTTCGAGGACGTGCCCGTTGACACGCCCTACTCCTTCGAGCGGCAGCTCTTCCCGGATTTCTGTGCGGCGGACAAGGGCATCTACGCGACCAGCGCCACGGGATACTGGCTGGACATCGGGCGTCCGGAGCAGTATCAGGAAGCGCACCGGGCCCTGCTGAAAGGCGATGTGGACGCCAGTCTGGCCGGCACGAGGACCGGCGGGGGCTGGTGGCAGCTAGGGGACCTGGAGATGGACCCCAGCGTGAAGATCGATCCCACCGTGCACATCGGGCACCGCGTGAAGCTGCAGGGGAACGTGCAGCTGCGGGGAACCACAAGCATCGGACAGGGCTGCACCATCGAGGAAGGCTCCGTGCTGGAGTCGTGCGTCGTGCTGGACGGCGTGATGGTGGGCAAGAGCGTCCATCTGCAGAACTGCATCATTGACAGCGATGTGTTCATCGAGGACAATGTCGCGATTTCCGCGAGGGCGGTGCTCGCGTCCGGCAGCCGGATCGGTTTCGGCACTCGCATTCTCTAGGTGCTGAGAGTCGTGTGATATGCATGCCGGGCAGCCCGGGCAGGGGCTTCCGGCGAAGAAGAAAGCTGGTGTGACCCTCTGATGCAGATTCCTATGGCTGACCTGCAGGGGCAGTATCAGGCCCTTGCCCCTGAGATAGATGCCGCTCTGAAAGATGTGCTTTCGTCCTGCAGGTTTGTGCTTGGCCCGAACGTAACCGCCCTGGAGGAGGAGATTGCGGCGTACTGCGAGTCGCGGTTCGCGGTGGGCGTGGCATCCGGCACGGACGCACTGATGCTTTCCATGGCCGCCTGCGGGATCGGCCCCGGCGACGAGGTGATCACGACGCCCTTCACTTTCGTTGCCACCACAGAGACCATCGCACTGCTCGGCGCAATCCCCGTCTATGCCGACATCGACCCCGTCACCTACAACCTGGATGCCGCAAAGGTCGAGGAGCGGATCACGCCCAGGACAAAGGCCATCCTTCCCGTGCACCTTTACGGCCAGACCGCCGATGTGACGGCGCTCGGGAAGATCGCCGAGAGGCACGCGCTGAAGCTGATCAGCGACGGCGCTCAGGCGATCGGCGCAAAGCATGCGGGCAGAGGGATCGGGCAATTCGGCGATGCGACGACGCTGTCTTTCTTCCCCACCAAGAACCTCGGTGCCTACGGCGACGGGGGAATGGTGCTGACGAACAGCGAGGAGATCGCCGCGAAGGTGCGCTCGCTCAGGTTCCACGGGTCGGGCGGCGGATACCACTACAGCGACATCGGCTGG
>MTKY01071833.1_pt1 | contig 12240 bp, 10 predicted proteins | sample 1042731 | NCBI WGS metagenome assembly MTKY01 (sample SAMN06212206, study PRJNA360538) | anaerobic digester metagenome | biome: Wastewater treatment plant; material: sludge; isolation source: anaerobic digester fed with sludge from wastewater treatment plant | place: Denmark: WWTP Soeholt ... | reverse complement strand
TCCACGTTGGTGGTGTCCTCAAGCTCGATGTCGTGCAGGCAGATAAACTGACGGTCTTTCGTGAGCACGAGATCCTGCTCGATGTAGTCCGCGCCCAGCGCATAGGCCATGGCGTAGGCGGCGAGCGTGTGTTCGGGCAGGTACCCGCTGGCGCCGCGATGGGCGATCACGATCTTGGCCGGCTGCAGCGGGCCGGCGTTCGGATGGGGCAGCGCGTCCGTGTCCGCGGAGGGCGGAGGCGTCTCCGCTCCCACGACCGGCGCGCAGAAACCTGCCAGGACCATAACAATTGTCAGATACCGTTTCCCGATTCGTCGTGCAGTCATCATGCTCTCCTTGGTATTGAATCGCACTCGCGTGTTGGCAATACTACGGTTTATGACGTCGTCCGGGCAATTCCCCCGAAGCGCGCTGTCTTCTTCACAATGGAGGCGAGTATGCAAATCACGAGAACGGTACCATACATTCTGGCGGCAGGCCTCATGGTGTCCACACTGCATGCGGCGGCGCTTCCCGAGGGCGCGGCCCTTGTCGAGGCGTTCGACACCGCCGACGCGCTCGCCAGGATCGAGCCCAAAGACGCGACCTGCCGGCTGGTTCCCGTCTCCGGCGCCGCGGGCGCCGCGCTGGAGCTGACCTTCGAGCCGGCGGCGCGTCCGGGCATCGCGTTGCGTGGCCCGGAAGCGGGCTGGGACTGGACGTCCGCGGCGGGTCTCGCGCTCCGGGTCACCAACCCGGGGGATGCAGCGCTCACGCTGGAGATCACGGCGTTCGGCACGACCGCCGACGGCCATGCGCGCACCATGGACGGAAAAGCGGTCATTGGTGCAGGCCAGACCGACTGGCTCCGCGTCTACTTCAGCAACAACGGCCGCGGCCCGTACTGGGGCATGCACGGCATCCCGGTGATCGGCCCGGTTTCACGCACCATGCCCGGCGCAACGAGCGAAGGCCGGCTCACGGCCGCGTCCAGCATCACCGTGGTCATGCGGGACCCGGGAAGACCGGGACGCCTGCTCCTGGATGATTTGCTCACCTTCCAGGAGGACAGTCCCGTCGCGCTGGTCGTGCCCATGCCGTTTGTGGACGCGTTCGGGCAGTTCATGCATGCCGAGTGGCCCGGAAAGATCCACGCGGAAGGCGAGTTGCAGGAACAGCTCGCGCGGGAACGGGCCGCGCTCGACGCGGCGCCGGCGCTGAACGGCCGGGACGCGCTGGGAGGCTGGGCCGACGGGCCGCAACTCGAGGCCACCGGCTGGTTCCGCACCGAAAAACACGAAGGCAAGTGGTGGCTGGTCACGCCTGAGGGGCATCTGTTTATGTCGTTGGGCGTAAACTGCATTTATCCGGGCAACGCGACGTTTGTAAGCGGCCGGGAGACTTGGTTCGAGCGGATTCCGGAGAGCGGCGGCCCGTTCGGCGAGTTCCTGGACAGCAATCAGCGCGCCATGATGCTGGCCGAGGCCATCGGCGGCGAGGGTCAGACGCTCCGGTTCTATGCGATGAACCAGAAACGCAAGTTTGGCGAGGCGTGGGAGCGGGAGTTCCGCGCATTGGCATTGAAACGGCTTCCGGCCTGGGGGTTCAATACCATCGCGAACTGGTCCACGCGCGAGGTCCTCGGAGAGAGCACCATGCCCTTCACCGTGACCTCAGGCTCGCGCGGCGGCCGTATGCTCGAGGCAAGCTCCGGATACTGGGGGAAAATGATGGATGTGTTCGACCCCGAGTTTCCCGGGCGTGTGGATGAGAATATCCGGCGCGATTCCGCGCCCTTTGCCGCCAACCCGCTCGTCGTAGGCTATTTCGTTGACAATGAGATGTCGTGGACGTCCATCGCAGCCTCGACCCTCAGTTGTCCGCCCGACCAGCCCGCGCGGGCGGTCTTCATCGACCGCCTGAAAGCAAAATACGACACGCTCGACGCGGTCAATGCCGCCTGGGGCGCCGCGGCCAAATCGTGGGACGCCCTCCGCCTGCCCGACCGGCAAACGGATGCCTGCAAAGCCGACGCCGAGGCGTTCGAATATGCCTTCGCGCACCACTATTTCCAGACCATCGCCGAGGCCATCGACCGGCACGCCCCGAACCAGCTCTACCTCGGCTGCCGCTTCACCCCGTTCTATTGTCCCAAGCCCGTGTTGCAGGCGTGCGCGGACGTGGTGGACGTCGTCAGCATCAACTTCTACCTGCCGATGGTGCCGCCTTCCGTGTTGAGCGATATCGACAAGCCGGTGGTGATCGGCGAGTTCCATTTCGGCGCTCTGGATCGGGGCATGTTCCATACCGGCCTCGTTGCCGCGGCCAATCAGGATGGATGCGGCGAACTCTACGCCCAGTACATCAGGAGCGTCGCCGAGCATCCGAACTTCGTCGGGTGCCATTGGTTCGAGTACGTCGATCAACCCCTGACCGGGCGCCACATGGACGGCGAGAACTACAGCATCGGCCTCGTGAGCGTGGTCGACGTGCCCCACGAGCCGTTCCTGAGCCATGTCAAGGAAGCCAATGCCGGCATCTACGCGCACAGGCTGGCGAAATAGCCTTCACGGGCGCGTAAGCAGTCTGCTCCGGGACCCCCGGACGGGCTCGAAGAATAGCGGCAGGGCCGCCCGGGCGGCTCGCCTATCCGAATCGTGCCCGGGTGTTCGTCTTGTTTTTGCCTTTGCACGGTGTATCTGCGACAATGTCTCGAAAAACCGCATGAGGAAGGGGAGACCTGCCATGAAATCGTTGCGCGCGTATTCGCTGGTGCTTGCTGCCGTGGCCCTGGCGGCGTTTGTGGGGGCGGCACAGGCCGAAGAGGCCGTGTTCCGCATCGGCATGATCGGATTGGACACGTCGCACGTGCCCGCGTTCACCAAGACCTTCAACGACCCGGGCGCGCCGGACCACATCCCCGGATTCAAGGTGGTTGCGGCGTTCAAGGGAGGCAGCAGCGACATCGAATCCAGTGCCAGCCGTGTGGACGGATACACCGAGCAGATTCGCGATACGTACGGCGTGAAGATCGTCGACACGATCGAAGAGCTGTGCACACTCGTGGACGGCGTGATGCTGGAGAGCGTGGACGGGCGCCCGCATCTCGAACAGGCGCGGCCGGTCATCAAAGCGGGGCTCCCCCTGTACATCGACAAGCCGGTGGCGGGTTCACTGGCCGATGCCATCGAGATTTACCGGCTCGCCAAAGAGCACAACGTTCCCTGCTGGAGTTCCTCCTCGTACCGCTACTACCCCGGGCTGGTGGAGATGATGCAGAAGGATTTCGGCGAGCTGCGCGGCGCCATTTCGTACGGTCCCGCCACCGTGGAAGAGCATCATCCGGACCTGTTCTGGTATGGCGTCCACGCCACCGAGGCGCTGTTCACTGTGATGGGACCCGGCGTGCAGACCGTGGTGCGGACCCACACCGAGAATACCGACGTGGTCACCGGCGTCTGGGAAGGCGGCAAGGTGGGCACCCTGCGCGGTCTGCGCAACCAGGCGACGCCGAACCAGGTCATCATCTTCGGCACGAAGGACGTCGTGCTCCAGGGGTCCGGAAGCGGATACGGGCCGATGCTGGTCGAAGTGGCGAAGTTCTTCAAGACGCGCGAAGTCCCCGTGTCTCCGCGTGAGACCATCGAGATCTTCGCGTTCATGGAAGCCGCCGACGAGAGCAAACGCCAGGGCGGCGTGCCCGTCAGCATCGCCGACGTGCTCGAGAAGGCGTCCGGCGGAAAGCCGCTTCCCTGCGACGTGCCTGCCCCGGCGCCGGCGAACGAGGGTTCCTGAGCAGGCCCTGTGGCAGCGGAGGCTACACGGGTTGCGCGCGCCGTAACCAGCGCAGCGCGAGACCTCGCTTTTTCAGGCGGTCGAGCAACACCGCGCCCAGGATAACGAACCCCAACACGACATTCTGCGTGTAACTCTCGACGTTGGTCAGGTTCATGCCGTTTTGAATGACGGCAATGATGAACGCGCCGATCAACGTGCCGGGAATGCGGCCCTCGCCTCCAGACAGGCTGGTGCCGCCCACGACGGCCGCCGCCACGATGTAGAGTTCGTACATCGGCGCGTACGTTCCCGCGCCGCCTTTCAATTGCGATGCCATGACGATGCCGCCCAGGCCGGCCAGGGCCCCCGTGGCGGTGTAGACGAACATCAGCACGCGACGGTTGGGGATGCCCGAAAGCCGGGCGGACTCGGGATTGCCCCCCACGGCGTAGATGTGCCGGCCGAGACGCGTCTTGCTCATGAGCACCCAGGCCAGAGCATAGATCACGAGCATCAGGGCCACCGCCGCCGGGATGCCCGGACCGATGCTGCCCCGGCCCAGCCACGTGAACCGCTCGGGAAACTCATAGATCGGCCGCCCTTCCGAGAGGATGTAGGCGAATCCCCGCGCCACGAGCATGATGGCCAGCGTCGCGATAAACGGCGGGAGCTCGAACCGCGTGATCATCAGGCCCGAGAAAGAGCCGAAACTCGCACAGATCGCGATCCCGCCCAGCGATGCCGCCATCAGCGTCGCCGTCGAGGCGTCCACCCCGCCGTTGCGGCGAACCAGCCACGCCGTGACCACCGTGGACAGCGCGATCAGGCTGCCTACCGAAAGATCAATGCCTCCGGTGATGATCACCATGGTCATGCCGGCCGCCACGATGGCCATCACCGCGATCTGGTTCGCCACATTCAGCAGGTTGTTGGTCTTCAGAAACGTCGGCCAGGTGTGACTGGGCGGCGCCACGAGCGGGACATCTTCGAGGCCCAGAAGATTGCCCTGGATCCGCGCTACCGTGGCGTGGGCCTCGCGAGTCGTGAAAATGCGTACCGGCGTTTTTCCTTCCGCCAGAAGCTTCTCAAAGGCGGCGCGCACTTCGCGAGGGCTTCCGGCCGCTACGGTCACCTCGAGGTCTCGCTGCCCGAGCAGGCGGGCCAGACGTTCCGTGAACGCCGCATCGGCTCCCGTATCGCCTGCCGCGGCAGCCACCGGCCCCGCCAGCGTGTCCGTCAACTGTGCCGCGATGGCTTCAGCCGCGTCCGCGCCTTCCGGATACGTCTCCGTCAGTGTCGCGACGGAAAAATAGGCGCACAGCAGCACGAGGATGAACAGCATCCCGTAATTCGAGACCAGGCGAGACCATGTCGCGCTCGATAGACGCACCCTATCCCCCAATCGCACCCGGCTTGACGGCTGTTGACCTCATTCGATGCCGCGAAACCGGCTTACTCCTCAGGACTCTCCTTTGTGAACAAGGCGCAGGGAATCAGTATCTCGCCGGGAATCTCTTCGCCGGCCATATACTTCGCGATGACTTCGATGGTCTTCCGGCCGATCTCGTCTGGCTTCTGGATCACGTCGGCGTGGAGTTTGCCCGCTTTGATGGCCTGGCGCGCCTCGGGAACCGCGTCGAACCCCACGATCTTGACCCCGCCCTGCCGGTTCGCTTTTTCGACCGCGGCCAGGGCGCCCAGGGCGGAATCGTCGTTGATCCCGAAGATCCCGTCGAGGTCGGCGTGCGCCTGCAGGATGTCTTCCGCGGCCTTGAATGCCTTGTCCTTCACACCACCCCCCGGCAGCACCGCGACAATCTCCACCTCGGGCGTGCCGGCCAGCGCTTCCCGGAATCCCTGGGTGCGCATGAGCACCGATTCGACCTCGGGATTGTCGATGATGGCCACCTGCCCGGAACCGCCGATGGCTTCCCGCAACGCCTGCGCTGCCAGGCGTCCCCCTTCAAGGTTGTCCGTGGCCACATGGCATTTCACGTCAACCCCTTCGGCCAGGCACTTGATGTCTGCCGTGAACACGGGGATTCCGGCGGCGTTGGCGGCTTTCACGGACGTGCCAATGGATGTGGAGTCCGCCGGACACACGACAATGGCGTCGACTTTGCGGACGATGAAATCGGCGATCTGGTCTTTCTGACGGGCCACGTCGAATTCACCTGTCGAAACCAGCAGTTCAAACCCCTGCGCCTCGGCCTCCGCGAGCATCGCGGCCTCGAGGTCCTGGTAAAAGGGGTGCGTGCGCGTCAGCAACGCCACACCGATCGTCGCTTCAGCCGCCGGTGCTCCCGTCCGCGGGCTTTCCAGGCTTCGCGGCGCTTGCGATGCGGTGTCCGGGCCTCCGCAGCCCGCGAGCGCCGTCAGAACCACAACCGCCGCGGTCAAACCATGCGTCTTCATCGCGTTCCTTCCTCTGGGTTTGGTGTCCCATCCGCACATCTGCCGGCGCGAAACCGCACCGTCGCTCGTCCTGCCGCGACACCATCTTACTATCCTCTGGAGGCACTGGCAACGCCAAACGGGCACGTTCCCGCCGCGAATTGCGGGTGTGGCCGGTCCATCTCAAGCCCAATGCGGGCATGCCATGGTCATGAGGGGCCGTTTCCTGCTACACTGGAGGCATGGAGAGTCGCGTACGCACATTTCGGACACATGGCGAAGCCGAACGGGCCGATCGGGCCTATTACCGGGCGTTGACGCCGCAACAACGGCTCGATCTGCTGCTGGAACTGGTTGAAAGGGGCAACCATGGCACTGCATCCCGACTTGCGCGCGTTTATCGAATTGTTAAACTCCCACCGCGTTGAATACGTCGTTGTGGGCGCGCATGCCATGGCCTACCATGGTTGCCCGCGCTACACGGGCGACATCGATCTCTTCCTGCGGGTATCCAGCGAGAACGCCACACGCATGGAACGGTCCATCCGCGCGTTCGGGTTCGCGGACACCGGACTTACCGCGAAGGACTTCTCCGAGGCACATCAGGTCATCCAGCTCGGGTTTCCGCCCAACCGCATCGATCTGCTCACCTCGCTGACCGGCGTGACATTTGACGATGCGTGGGCCGAAGCCGTCAGCGCGGAGCTCGAAGGGCTTCCCGTCAGGATGCTGAGCCGCGACCACCTGATTGCAAACAAGAAGGCGCTCGGCAGGGCCAAAGACTTTGCCGATCTCGAATGGCTGGAAGGCCAATAGGGCGGGCGGACGTCCGGCGGGCCTGATGCCGCACAGAAACAACCGGCGGCCGCGGGAACACCCCCGCGGCCGCCGTCGTCATGCCGCACGAATTCCCGGGCGTCAGTACGGATTGTTCGCAATCGCCAGGAAATTCATCATCGCCACCCAGGACGCGCAGATGGGGAATTCGCCCGGGTACCGCACAAATTCCACGTGCCCATCCATATACAGAATGTTGCCGCCGCCGGGCAGGTGGTTGAACGACGGAGTACCGGCGACCGGGTCCGTCGGCCACACCGAAATGTCCCACATGACCACCAGCTCACTCTGCGCCAGCGTACTGGACGACGGGTTGTTGATGTCCGTGACCATGAACCGCTCGATGCCTTCGCGGAGACGGTAGATGGTCTGGCCGTCGAGAAGACTGATGTCGTTTTCGTGAAGGGCTGCCCACAAGGGGTCATTCTGCGGCAGGCGCGTGCCGACCGGAAGGTTATTCACCGTCAGGCCCTGGGCAACGCCTTGCAGGAACGCCAGGCTGCTCACCAGCGGGTTGAAGTTGACGTCGTTCAGCATGTCCAGATCCGGCAGGTAGTGTTTGGGCTGGACCGCCCAGCCGAAATACTGGTACGAAATGTCCCAGAACCGGCAGGGTTCGATCTGGTTGGTGGTGCTGTAGACGCCGAAATAATACTCAAACTCGTCATCCTGCGGATCCGACGGGCATTTGGCGATGTTCACGTCGGTCCAGTATTCCGGGTACAAGGCCGGCCCGTCCGGGAACACGTGGTTCTGGTTGATGAAGGGGCCCACTTGGGAATTCACGATGCCGTCCAGACAGGTCCCCGCATGTTTGCGCTCCATCGGAGGCCATTTTTCGCCCGGGGATTCGTTGGCGTACATCTTGAAAATCAGGCCAAACTGCTTGAGGTTATTGGCGCAGCTGGCGCGTCGCGCTGCTTCGCGCGCGCGCGACAGTGTCAGGGAGCAGGATCGCCGCCAGAATACCGATGATCGCGATGACGACGAGCAGCTCGATCAGGGTGAAACCGCACTTCTTCATGAACGCTCTCCTTTCCTGAACAACACAGCCGCATTGCACGCCCATGTGACGGCAAACCCGTCGAAGGAGAGGCCGCGTTTCGGGGATGGCGTCGCCCGAGAGAACTCCTGGCATCTTTGCAACCCGTGCGCCAGGGAGAAAAGCAGCGCGCAGCGCGCCGGTCCTGGGCCGGCTGCAACCACGATATCGCATGAAACCGGACCACGACCCCAAGGCCCGTTGCGAGCGCGCCGCTCTTCAACTCCCGTACGCTCACCCACGCAGCCCGATCTCACTGCATGGGCTCTCATCACCTGAATTTTACGACGAAAGGTCGAATTTGTCCACCCGTTTTCTGGACATTCGAGGTTTTTGTTCAGAACACAGGGCGTATTCGCATAATTCGTGGTTTGACCGGGACTCGAACCGCGCCATAACATCAATCTCCACAAATAGTTAGTATCGTTATTCTCCCAAGTCCCGTTCGGGGCCTCCCTCTTGTTTTTCCCGGGCCGATTCGGTAGAACGGTTGAAATTGGCCTTCAAACCACCATGCAGCTTGTCTGTGCGTGAGGGGGTATGCATGCCCGTATTTGTCTTGCCGTTTGTTGTTCTGGCGGCCGCTGCGGCGGTCAACGCTCCGACCGTAATCGTTGACGTGGATATCAACGACGAGGTCTACGGCCGCCCGCAACCCATGACCGAGGCCGACGTGGAGGCCCTTGTGGGCCGTCTGCACGAGAGCGGGTGCGAGGCCCTCCTGATTCGCATGGGGTACCTGGGGCTGTTGCCGTACCGCACCGAGCTGAGCTATCCCATGCAATTCGATGAGGACCACGCCCGGCTCCATCAATCGACCATGCTTGGCGACGTGGAAGCGTACATCTCGCTCCGCAAAGAGGTCCTGGACCGGTACCGGGCGTTCATCGACGCATGCAATCCGCCCGAGGCGTTCATCGAGGCCGCCCACAAGCGCGGCATGAAAGCCATGGTGTGGATTGACATGTACGACAACTTCTATCCGGGCTACCGCTCGAAGTTTCTCGAGGAGAATCCTGATTGTGTCTGGACAGCCCGCGACGGGAAACTGCGGTTTCCGGGGCTGATCAGTTATGCCTTTCCCGAGGCGCGCGCGTTCTGCGTAGCCCAGGCAAAGGAGTTGCTTGCGCTCGGCGCCGACGGCATCCACTGTTCGACCAGCGCGCATTGCCGTCACGTGCCCAATTCGCACAAAACCGATTTCTACGGTTACGAACAGCCCGTTGTGGAGGCGTTCCAGGCGCGCTACGGCGTCGACATCCGCACCGCTGAGGATTTCGACCGGGAGGCATGGCACGACATCAAGGGCGAGTTTGTCGTGCAGCTTTACCGGGAACTGGCCGAGCTCTGCCACGGCCAGGGCAAGGAACTCTGGATCGGACTCCAGCTCGGCCGGCATACCCAGTTCACGGTCGACCCCCATTTCAGCACGCACAAGGTGGTGTGCTATAGCAATCACTGGAAGACCCTGGTTGATGAAGGAATCGCGGACGCCTTCATTCTCGCGGATTACGAGATCGCGTCAAGTCCCGGACACGCGTACTGGTCGGTAAAGCCCGACATCCAGCGTGCCGAAGGGCAGGACCTGTTTCAATGGGCCGCCGCGCATTACCGGGAGTACTGTGCCGGCAAGACGAAACTCTACCTGTTCTCGGAGTGGCTTCCCGCGGACCCCTCCGCACTGGATCAGCGCATGAAGGACTGGGCATCGCGCGTGCTTGAAAACGGGTTCGACGGGATCGACGTCCATGAAGCCTGGAATTTCGAGGGCCCGCCCGAGAACATGGATGTATTGAAACGGTTTTCCGACAGGCTCACGGGGCGAACCCCGTAGAGCTGATGGGGGAGGCGGTCATGGTCACTTCATGCAAGCGGGCATGCAACGAAAACCGGCGGTTCCTGGCGGTCGCGGTGGCTTTTTTTGTGGCATTCACGGGACTCTGGCCGGCCGCGGCGTTCGCCGCCGTCTTTGACGTTCGCGAACACGGCGCGGCGGGCGATGGCGAGACCCTCGACACCGCGGCCATCCAGAAGGCCATCGACGCGTGCCACGAAGCCGGCGGGGGAATGGTGGTTCTCGGTCCCGGCCGCTATCTTTCCGGCACGCTGTTCCTGAAGAGCCGCGTACGGCTGTATCTGGAGGCCGGGGCGGTGCTCCTGGGCAGCACGCGTCTCGAGGATTACCCGGAAACCGTCCAGGAATTCCGTTCCTATACCGACAATTACACGACGCGGAGCCTGCTGTACGCTGAAAAGGCCGAGGATGTCGGCCTGGAAGGCCCCGGCGTTGTCGACGGTCAGGGCGCCGCGTTCTCGGGCGAGTATAAGGTGCGGCCGTATCTGATCCGCATCGTCTCGTGTCGTAACGTCCGCATGAGGGATGTTACCTTGCGCGACAGTCCCATGTGGACCGTTCACTTCCTCGATTGCGACGCGGTGACGGTCGACGGGGTCACGATTCGCGCGCGGGTCAATAAGAACAATGACGGCCTCGACATCGACTGTTGCGAGAACGTGGCCATCAGCAACTGCGACCTCTGGAGCGGCGACGACGCCATCGTCCTCAAGAGCACGGCGTTCCGGCCCACGAAGAACGTCGTCATCACCAACTGCCTTCTCAGCAGCCAGTGCAATGCCCTCAAAATGGGCACGGAATCCAACGGCGGCTTTCAGCAGATCGCCATCAGCAATTGCGTGGTCTATGACAACGGCCTGGCGGGCGTCGCGCTCGAGGTGGTTGACGGCGGCGTCATGGACGGCATTGTCGTCTCGAACCTGGCCATGAAGAATGTCGGATGCCCGCTGTTCATCCGGCTCGGCAATCGCGCGCGGCCCCCGGTCAAAGGCATGGACCCTCCCGGGGTGGGCCTGCTGCGTAACGTGACCGTGACCGGCATCGAAGCCTCCGGCGCCGGCCCCGTCGGGAGCTCCATCACCGGCATCCCCGGCCATTGCGTCGAAAATGTGACTCTCAGCAACCTGCGCTTCTCCTTTGCCGGCGGCGGGGAAGCGAGCGATGCCCCCTACGGCGTCCCCGAAAACGAGGACAAGTATCCCGAGCACTCCATGTTCGGTCCGTTGCCCGCTTACGGCTTCTTCGTGCGCCACGTGCGCAACCTGCGCCTGGAAAATGTCGAGGTTGCCTTCGAGCAGTCCGATGGCCGGCCCGCCCTGCTTTGCGATGACGTCCAGGGACTCGATATCGACGGCTTTCGAGCTCAGGCGGCGCCGGGACAGCCCATGCTCTTCGGCTGCCGCAACGTCCGGGACGCCCTGATCCGCGGCTGCATGGTCGGGGAGAACGTCGAGACCTTCCTGTGCCTCGACGGCGCCGAGAACCGGAACGTCGTCCTCGACGCCAACGCCATTCCGGAAGGCGTGCGGGCCCTGGCTGGTCCTCACGAGGAATAGCGCGGCACACGCCCCGGGACCGTCACGCGCCACGACTTGCGCCATTATTTCTTATTTGGTATAATTGCCAAGCACCCGAGGAGGCACCCATGGACCCAAAGACCCTGGCACGGTACGAGGCGCGGGCGCGCATCATCAAGGCTATGGCCCATCCCACCCGGCTGTTCCTGGTGGATGAGCTGGCCAAAGGCGAAAAGTGCGTGTGCGAACTGACGGAACTGGTCGGTGCGGATATCTCGACCGTCTCGAAACACCTCTCCCTGCTCAAGAACGCCGGCATCGTGCAGGATGACAAGCGCGGCCTCATGGTCTTTTACAAGCTGCGGACGCCCTGCGTACTGAAGCTGTTTTCCTGCATTGAGGGGGTCATGAAGCAGAAGGCGGCGGAAGCCCTGGCGGCGATCGAATCGTAAACCTGCGCGAACCGGTTTTTTTGGTGGTCTGTCGTCCGCAATTTGGTTGTTTGCCCAATAAGGATAGTAACGTGGCCGATTGGAAACAGGAATGGAAACCGTTTGCGTCGATCGTGGCGGTCTTCCTGGTCCTTTTCTTTCTCCGCTGGGCTGGACCCGGTTCGACCATGCTGTGATGGAGCTTCATCTGGCGAAATGGTATGCCCGGGAACATGTGCTGTTGTGCCTGATCCCGGCGTTTCTGATTGCCGGGGCCATCGCGGTGTTTGTAAGTCAGGCCTCGGTGATGAAATACCTCGGCGCCAATGCCCCCAAGGCGCTGGCCTACGGCGTTGCGTCGGTTTCGGGCGCCATCCTGGCCGTCTGTTCGTGCACCGTGCTGCCGCT
>MTKY01053792.1_pt1 | contig 12243 bp, 9 predicted proteins | sample 1042731 | NCBI WGS metagenome assembly MTKY01 (sample SAMN06212206, study PRJNA360538) | anaerobic digester metagenome | biome: Wastewater treatment plant; material: sludge; isolation source: anaerobic digester fed with sludge from wastewater treatment plant | place: Denmark: WWTP Soeholt ... | reverse complement strand
TGGTCGACATCTACATGCCCGATGCCAAGTATGCGAACGAGGCCGTGGCGGCCGGGTGCTCGGGTGTACCGGATTACGTGATGCGCAACCGTGCGGCCATACTGGAGATGCATCGTCAGGTGGGCGATCTGGCAATTGACGGGAGCGGAGTGGCGGTGCGGGGGCTCTTGGTGCGGCATCTGGTGTTGCCGGGCGGGCTCGCAGGCACGGCTGATGTGATGAACTTCCTGGTGCGCCAGGTGTCCCCGGACACTTACGTGAACATCATGGCTCAGTACCATCCGGCCGGCGCGGTCTTGCTGCCCGCCGCCCCTTCGGCGGAGAATATTGAGAAGTGTGCCCCAAATCTGCGTCGACGAATCACATCTGAGGAGTACCAGGGGGCGGTGGCGGCTGCCCGGGATGCCGGGTTGTGGAGGCTGGACAGGTGAGGCGGGCAGGGAAACGAAGGCAGCGCAAGCAGGCGGAGCACGCTGAAATGGTGACGGCAGCGTCGATGCGGCCGGCGGCACCGCCTGCGACGGACACGCCGCTGTCAGCGCTTCGGGCCGCCAGAACCCCGATGGCGGACGGGACGCTGTCACAAAATCTGGCGGCCCTGATGGCGGGCGGTGAAGGGCAACGTGTGGAGTTCAAGCGTGAACTGCCGAAGGAGCGCCGGCTGGTGCGGCTGTTGGCCGGGATGGCCAACGCGGGCGGCGGAGTGGTTCTGTTTGGGGTTGACGACCGGGGCCGGGTGGTGGGGGTGCCGGATCCGACGGCACTGGAACGGGATGTCCGAGCACTCGCCGCTGCGCAACTGGATCCCATACCCGTGCTGAGTGCCAAGGTTCTCTCGGCAAGTGGGATGAGTGTGGTGGCGGTCACGGTAGCCCCTCCCATCGGGGGATTGGTGTCTGAACTATGGGGGTCGGGTCGGCTGCCCGCCATCCGGGTGAACGACCATGTGCAACCTGGGGAGCGCTTGAGTCTCGGTGCCGACCTGCGGAGTCTGCCTCACGATAGGAGGCTGGGTATGGTGCCGGCGGAGACCCGTGCGCGGTATCTGAAAGTGGAGCGTGCCACCTCGCGTGCTAGTTTGCAGCGATTTCATGCGGCAGAATATGCGCGGGCCTGCAATGTCTCCGCGCGCACGGCACGGCGGGATGTTGTACTGTTGAGCAGGGTTTTTCTCGTCTGGGAAGTAGAAGAAGGCTTGTACGAGATTATCCGTGCCTGAACCCGGGGGTATCAACCCAATGCCAGCTACCATTCGCGTCGCGCCTCCTTCATCACTGACCAAGCGAGTTCGTGCTCACGCAACTGCGCGTGGGCCCATCGCCGTTCTGCTGGCGTTGCTGCTGATGGCGTTTCTGGTGTGCGCTGTGGCACCGGCTGCGTACGCGGAGACCAAAGAGGCCCAGGCCACCACGCGCGTCACCCTCGCGGCCATTGGCGACCTGTTGATCCACGAATCCGTGTATCAGTCCGTGTACAACTCAAGTACGGGCAAGTACGAGTTCGCACCCATCTTCAAGTTCATCGCTCCCTATCTCAAGAACGCTGACTACACCATCGCCAACCTGGAGACACGCTTCGCCGGGCCGGAAGTGGGCTATAGCGGATATCCGCAGTTCAATTGCCCTGCTTCACTGGGGACGACTATGCGCGAGGCCGGGGTGGATCTGCTGGCCACGGCCAATAACCACAGCATGGACAAGGGATGGGCCGGCATCGTCAACACGTTGGACAACATCGACCGCACCACGTTGGCGCACATCGGCACCAATCGCACTCAGGAAGAGCGTGACCGGATATTCATCAAAGACGTGGGCGGGGTCAAGATAGCTTTTCTCAACTACACCGAATCCACCAACGGCATTCCGTTGCCTGCCGGGCGGCCCTACGCGGTCAATATGATGGATGAGTCACGGATTGTCTCCGAGACCAAGGCGGCCAGGCAGCAGGGAGCAGACTTGGTGGTGGCGGTGCTGCATTGGGGAAGGGAGTACGAGCGTACGCAGGCCCCCTATCAGCGCAACTTGGCCACTCGTCTGTTCCAGGGTGGGGTGGATGCCATCATCGGCTCGCACCCCCATGTGGTGCAACAAATTGAGCGCCTTTCGGTACAAGTGGGCGGCGCCACGCTGAACCGCTACGTGGTCTACTCGTTGGGCAACTTCGTTTCCAATCAGCGTGACCGTTATCGTGACAGTGGCATCATCGTCTACTTGGACATAGAGAAGACCTCCTCGGGAACCAGTGTCACCGGTGTGCGGTACCTACCGGTGTGGGTGCAGAAGTCATACGCGTCTGGAGCGCCGCGGTTCCGAGTCCTACCCGTGGCGCCCGGCATCGGCAAGTCATCAGATCTGACCCTGTCTGCTGAAGACAAGAGCCGCATGGATCAGGTGTGGAGTGAGCTGAGCAGCCACGTGGGCAATGCCGGGCAGAATGTGGTGCCCTACAGTGACAGTGGGGCCAGTTATCAGGTGGCTCTCGACAACTTGGTAGCGCGTGGGATCATGCAGGGATTCGCTGATGGCCGTCTGGGGGCGGGCGAGGCGGTCAGCCGACAGCAGTTTGCCAAGATGATTTGTCTGACTGTGGGTATACCGGTGTCGGAGAGCAACGTGTGTACCTTCTCCGACGTCACCAAGAGCGGCCCCTCAGGGCTCTACCCGGACAACTACGTGGCGGCGGCCACCGCGGCTGGGGTCATCAAGGGCACGGGCACCAAGACCTTCTCGCCGCATGTCTCCATCGCGCGCGGACAGGTCGTGACCATGGTGGTACGGGCATTGGACAGGCTTTCGCCCGGCGCTCTGAGTGCTCCGGGAACCGGTTACCAGGCCACGTGGCCCACCGGGTTCAGCCCGGAGCACGGTCCCAACGCGCGCCGGGCGGAGTTCAACGGCCTTCTGAAGGGGTTGCCCCTGTCTCAGCTTGATCCCTGGGGTGCCATGACCCGGGGTGAGGTGGCACAGGTTCTTCACAACGTGTTGGCAAAACTGGGGCGTTAGCCGCGTCGCCGGCCGTCGGCCTTCACCGGGGCCGGTCGTTTCCAACTCGCGTCCTCCGAAAAGAAATACGGAGAAAGGTCGGGGCGACCACTAAAGTCTCGGCGGTTCGGGCCGATAATAGGAAACGGGAGATGGGCCCGTGTAGGTGACCAATCCTGTCCCCTCTCAGCCCCTCCCTTTCTCCAAGCGCCCTCTGGAGCCCATCCCCCAGAGGGCGTGCTCCTTCTTGATACGCGCTTTGTTTCTGGTTTCCTTCTTGGTTTGTGGCGACAATGCGCTGTGCTTATATGCGCGGGTGCATGGCCGTCGGCTACCGGCGTGGGGCCAGCGGCTTCAGGGTCTGGCTCAGGATTCCAGCCACACGGGCGTACAGCCCGGCGGTCCAGTAGTCGGAGAGCGCACTCAACTTATTCTCCGCGTCCCCCTCGCGCTCCACGCCCGCGTTCTGGTAATAGAGGATGGGCAGTGCCACGTCGTTGCCGCCCTCCGCCACTTCAGCGATCATGGCGCGCGCCCGTCCGCGTGAGAAATCGAGCGAAGCGGCCAACGCCTTCTCACTGGTGAACCCCGTGATGTAGCCGTCGGCATCGCGTTCGGCCTGATACGAGTAGTGATCGGCCAGCGAAGTGGCGCTGTCGGCAAAACTGGTCAGAGCCGCACCCAGTATCGCATAATCGCGTTGCGGGCCTTCCGGAAGCACTTTGTCCAGGAAGCGGTAGTAGGAGGCGATGGCAGAGGCCTCGGCGTAGTTGCCGTCTTGGTAGGCGAGCACGGCTTCGGCTTGGTCCTCGGTGATGCCTTCCTCTTTGGCCATGGGCAGCACAACGAGCGCGCGGATGGTCTCCAGGTTGGCGTTGGCCGCCAGCCGATACGCCTCGGCCAGTTGATCCAGCGCCTCCGTGCTTCGTATGGGCGAGCCCTCGAGAGTATCTCCCAGGGCCAGGGCATCATTGGCGGCCCACAGCGCCTGGTAGGCCCGGGTGAAGTTGTAGACCGCCAGGTAGATGGCGTCGAGTCGCTCGCTACCGGCATCGGGCTCCGTGCTCATATTGGTCAGTTCTCTGTCCGCGTCGTCAACGAGCCCGCTGGCGGCGGTCCAGTGGCCCCAGGCCTGCATGAGTGCCAGGGCCTGAGACACATTCTGTGGTTCAGTGGCGAGGAGGCGATCCTTGGTGTCGGCCAACGCATCGTGGATCTTGCTCTGCGCGAGCACATCCGCGGCCGCAAGATCGCCTTGGTCCTTGATGATCTGCTCGGTCTCCACGTAGTTGTAGGCCACGGTGGCGTGGAAGGCGCTCATCAGGCTGGTGAAGTATCCCGGGCCCAGCAGTCCCTGGGATAAGTACTTGTTGGCGCGGTCGATCGTTGATTCGGCCCTGGACGCCCTACCCTCTTCGTAATCGCTCTTGTATTCGTCAGGAAGCTCGGTGTAGGCCTCCAGTCTCTGTCTCGTCAAGGTCAGCCAGGAATCGGCTTGGGCCAAAACGGCGCCGTACGCAACCTGACTGAGTTCGGGCTCCTCCGGGGCCGGGGTGGGTTGGGGGAGGGCTTTGCCGGTCAATAGCCGGTAAGCTTGATAGATATCGGCAACCTCGCGGACCTCCATCCCCAGAGTGCGACCCTTCTCCACCACATCAACCCATTCTCGGGTTCGGGAGTCGAAATCGAAGCGCTGCCCCATGGGCACGAGCACCAGCCTCTTGCCCGCTTCCGCAGCTCCCTCCAGCTTCAGTGGTATGCCCCCCACGGGACCGATGGAGAAATCCGGGTTGATGGCCCCCGTCATGATGGCGTCGGGTCGAAAGTCGTCACCCAGCAGCACGGCCAGGGCCGCAGCCGTGTAGATACCGCCGGCACTGGGCCCATCCACGAAGCCCACGTCGTAGTTGAAGCGGAAGTCGGCGATGTTGAGATTCAAGAGACTGGTGGCGGCCAGACATGATCCCCACACAGAGGCGCGGGTCTGGGCCCCCGCTCCCGACACTTCACTCTCCTGGATGCCGACGGATACCTTTTTGGAAGTAGCTGGGTCGATGGTGACGGTGAAGTCCCCTGTACCGCCGATTCTGGTGCCCTGGATAGGGTCGTACTCCGTGAACAGATACTGTGCGGTCAAAGCGCCACCGGCGACGGCCGGTAACGTGGTGGTGGAGGCCTGCAACATGGTGGTGGAGGAAGCTGTTGTGGTGGTGGTCTTGCGCCCCAGATCGAGCGAGCATCCGACCAACATAACAGCCAGGGAGAGAGATGTCGTCACCAGCGCGATTATGGACAGGACGCGGCTTCGTGTCGTCATGCTCTCCCTCCTCGGGCCATTTGCGGTCATCAGTGGTGCCAGCGTACAACGGGCACCGTCATCATGCCATGTCTTCTTTCGTTCCGTAGTACAGTGAGTTGCCCACACGCTCCGTAGCGATGGGTTGGTGGGGGATCAGCGCGGGAGGTTAGCATCGATGATTACGACCAGCAGCAAGGGGCCGAGCCTGGCCGCAGTGGTGCGGGGAGAAGAAGTACAGGTAAGCAGCGCCGTGGTGGGTGTGGCCCGGGCCGGCAGCCTCTCAATCAAGAATGGGGGGGCGGTGGCACTCGTGGCGAAAGACAGTGCTCAGTTCGCCAACGGTTACAGCCAGTACGTCCTGGCCGGCGAGAGCGTTCACTTGAAGAACGCGGGAGCGGGGGCTCTGATCGCCGGCGGCGAGATGACCGTATCGGCGTCCGGTGGTGTGGCCCTGGTGGCGGGGAACGGGGTGACCATGGAGCGGTCGGGTGCGGGAGCCGTGGTGACCGGCAAAGCTGAGGTGCAGGGTAGCTACGTCGGTGTCGTGGTGTCGGGGAAGACAACGTTGGGCGAGGGAGCCAAGGTACTCTTCGGTACGCGGGAAGCTATCGTCTGCGGCGTGGTGTGCGCACTGCTGCTGAGATTGCTGGGGTTGGGTCGCGGAAAGAAAAGGCAGTCGTCGGCGGAATCCAAGGCTTCGGCCGCGAAGAGCAAAGATGCCGGTATCGGATCGCGACCGGTGGCCCGATTGAAGCGTTGAAGACGATGGCCTGCGGTTGGCCTGTCAGGTCGGCTATTATTGATAGCTGGTCCATAGTTGGCTTCGGTCTGCCGGCGGAACGGCGGGCCGTGACCGGTCTGTCATTCTTTACGGGCGGAGGTAAGGCTGCATGCAGGTGACTCTCACCGGCGCCGGCGGCTTCATCGGATCCCATCTGGCGGAACGCCTTGTGCGGGAAGGGCACCAAGTGAGGGCGCTCGTCCGCTATACATCTGGAGCCAGCCACGGGCTGCTCGATGAGCTCTCTTCGGAGATTGCAGATCACATCGAGGTCCGCCCCGGCGATCTACGTGATCCGGAGACCGTGCGCGAGGTTGTGTGCGGGGCCGACCTTGTGTTTCACCTCGCCGCTCTCATCGCCATTCCCTACAGCTATGTGCACCCGCGCGAGGTGATCGAGACCAACATCATGGGCACTTACAATGTGCTCGCGGCCGTGCGTGAGTATGGGGTGCCGCGTATGGTTCACACCTCCACCAGCGAGGTCTACGGCACGGCGCGTCAGGTGCCGATTCCTGAGACGCACCCGTTACAGGGCCAGTCGCCCTATTCGGCCTCCAAGATCGGGGCGGACAAGGTGGCGGAGAGCTTCCACTTGGCGTTCGGCACGCCGGTTGCCACCATCAGGCCTTTCAACACTTACGGTCCGCGGCAGTCCTCGCGGGCGGTGATCCCCACCATTATCACCCAAGCCTTGAGTGGCGCGGACGAGATACGACTCGGCAGCCTCCATCCCACCCGCGATCTCACCTTTGTGGCCGATACGGTCAGTGGTTTTCTTGCCGTCGCCGCCACCGATGCCTGCGTGGGACGGGTGACGAACGTGGGGACGGGAACCGAGGTCAGCATAGGCGAGCTCGCGCAACGCATATTGGCATTGACCGGTCATCCAGGCACACCCATCGTGACCGATGAGGCGCGGGTGCGGCCGGCCGCCTCTGAGGTGGAGCGTCTGGTCTGCGACAACCGTCTGGCAGCGGAGTTGGCCGGGTGGAGGCCCACCGTGTCACTCGACGAAGGCTTGTCGCGCACCATCGCGTGGGTGGGCGATAACTTGGGCCGCTACCGTCACGGCTACCAGATCTGACATGGCGGGCAATCGCCAGGGGCGGGCAACGCGGCGTGCGGTCGTCTTGGCCGGCGGCAAAGGTACGCGCTTGGCGCCGTACACCCTGGTGTTTCCGAAGCCGCTCATGCCCATCGGCGACATGCCCATCTTGGAAGTGGTGCTGCGGCAGTTGGCCCGACTGGGATTCGCGGAAGTGATATTGGCGGTGGGCCACTTCTCGCAACTCATCGAAGCGTATTTTGGCGGAGGTGAGTCCGTCGGTGTGGAGTTGGTTTACGTACGCGAGGACGAACCCCTTGGGACCGCGGGCCCCTTGGCGTTGGTGCCCGATCTGGATGAGCCGTTTCTGGTCATGAACGGCGACGTGTTGACCACTCTCAACTACGCAGCCTTTCTGGCCGACCACGTCCGCTCCGGTGCCGTGGGGTCGATCAGCACGCACATGAGGTCTAATCGCGTAGACTTTGGTGTGGTGCGGGCCGGCGACGACGGGCGGGTCACGGGCTACATCGAGAAACCGTGCCACGAGTATCTGGTCAGTATGGGCGTGTACGCCTTCTCGCCTGAGGTGCTTGAGTTTATTCCGCGCGGGCGGCGTCTCGATTTCCCCGACCTGGTATTGCGCCTGCTCGCGGCCGGTCGCATAGTGAGAAGCGTTCCCTACCGGGGGTACTGGCTGGACATAGGCCGCCACGATGATTTGGCGTGCGCGCAGGAGGAGTTCGCGATCCGCCGCGAGCAGTTCCTGACCGGCGACGACAACAATGCGGAGGAGGAACCGTGACCTGGAACATACCGCTCACGGAGTTGGAGTATGGTCCGGAGGAGGAGGCCGCCGTTCTGGAGGTGCTGCGCAGTCGGTGGCTGACTATGGGTGATCGCACCGCACGTTTCGAACGGGAATTCGCCGAGTTCGTGGGTTCGGAGTTCGCGGTGGCCGTGTCCAACTGTACGGTGGGGTTGCACGCGATTCTGGTGGCCCTGGGGATCGGTCCCGGGGACGAGGTCATTGTGCCCGACCTCACATTTGTGGCGAGTCTCAATGCGGTCCGGTACACGGGCGCCACGGCCGTGCTGGCCGATGTGACCTCCGAGAATGATCTGACTATTTCGGTCCGCGATGTGGAGGCCAAGATCACTCCGCGCACACGTGCGGTCATGATCATGCATTACGGCGGCCACCCGTGTGATATGGACGGGATACGGGACTTGGCTCAAAGACACGGCCTCTTGGTGGTGGAGGACGCGGCCCACGCTCCCGGGGCGCAGCATCGGGGCGTGATGGCCGGTCATCTGGGGGACGCCGCGGCCTTCAGTTTCTTCTCCAACAAGAACCTGGCCACCGGCGAGGGCGGCATGGTCACCACCGATCGTGAAGATGTGGCAAAGGCCATTCGCCTGCTACGCTCCCACGGTATGACGCACCAGACCATGGATCGCCACCGTGGCCACGCGTATTCGTACGATGTGGTTTGTCTGGGGTACAACTATCGTCTCACGGAGATCGAGGCTGTTCTGGGCTCCGTACAACTGGCCGTACTTCCGGAGCGCAATGCCTCACGCAGGCGACTTGTGCAGCGGTATCGGGAGTTGCTCGCCGGCGTTGACGGGGTAAGGGCACCATTCTCCGGATACGGTGACCCGTCGTTGTGGGGTTATTCGGCTACATCTTCTCACCATCTCATGGTGATTCTGCTGCCCGACGGGGAGACGCGGGCACGTGCGATGGAGGGACTCAAGCAACGCGGTATCCAAACCTCCATCCACTACCCCCCCATTCACGGCTTCACCAACGTACGTGAGGACATCGCGGCGGGAAGGGTGCGGGCCGACGGGCTTGACGTGATCGATCGCTTGGCGCCACGGCTGCTCACATTACCGCTATCGGCCGGGTTTCATCTAGATGTGGCGGACACCGTGGTGTCGGCACTGGCCGACGCGTTGAGTTAGTTCGGTTTGGATTCGCTTGACATCGACCTAATACCTTCCTATAGTCTCCGAGTCGCACTTACCCGCTTGCCTGGAGCGCCATGACGGACGAGGCGTGTTCACCGAACCCGGACGACGGGGACTTCGCTACTCTGGCAGCGAGGGCATATGTGTGTCTCAATCGTGCCGCGGTTTCGGTCAGTGCGCGGGCCAACTCCGGCTTGGCTGAGGTAGGGCTCACTTTCAGCCAGTTCGCCGTGCTCGAAGTCCTCTTCAATCGTGGACCGTTGTGCCAGAAGGACATCGCGCAGCGTATTCTGGCGCGTAGCAGCGGGAACATGACCCTGGTGATCGATCATCTGGAGCAGAGGGGTCTTGTGGAGCGGGCGCCGGGGGAGACCGACCGCCGCCAGGTGGTGGTGCGGCTCACACAGGCGGGCCAATCCCTGATCAGTGAGTTTCGGCCTCACCACGTGACCCACATCGCTGAGGAGATGAGCGTGCTCACGGCGGAGGAACTCACCACGCTGGGCGATCTGTGCCGCAGGTTGGGATTGAAAGAGGGCGCTCCGGACCAGAACCACCGGCGCGATGCGGACGGCTCCCCGGTTGCCAAGTCATGAAGATACTGGTCACTGGTGGCGCCGGCTACATAGGTTCTATCACTGTCCGTCATCTGCTTGATTCTTGGCACCAAGTGGTTGTGGTGGACAACCTGGAGCGGGGTTGGGCCCAGGCCGTTGACCCCCGAACCGAGTTAGTGGTCGGGAATGTGGGCGATGCCGCTGTGCTCGACCGCATGCTGCCCGGATGCGACGCCGTCCTGCATCTGGCTGGATACATTGAAGTGGCCGAATCGCAGACTGAACCCGGCAAGTACTTTCGCAACAACGTCTGCCGGCCCCAGCAATTGCTCGATGCCATGGTCCGTCACGGCGTAATGAACTTCGTCTTCTCCTCCACGGCCGCGGTGTACGGCGAGCCTGACAGTATCCCCATCTCCGAGTCGGCTCCCGTCCGACCCATCAATGCGTACGGAGCATCCAAACACATGTTTGAACAGCTCCTGGATTGGTATGAGCAGTTGCACGGTCTACGCACTATTCGCTTTCGCTACTTCAATGTGGCGGGAGCGTGGCCTGATGGCTCCATGGGCGAGGCCCACGTCCCAGAGACACACATCGTGCCGCGGATCCTTCAAGCTATGGCCGACGGGCAAGGCATCTTTGAGATCTACGGTGACAGCTACCCCACGCCCGATGGGACCTGCGTCCGCGACTATATACACGTGCTGGATCTGGCTCTTGCCCATCGGTTGGGCTTGGAGCGGCTGGTTGAGGGCGGAGAGGGAGGTATCCTCAACTTGGGTTCGGGGCGTGGATTCTCGAACTTGGACGTGGTGCGCACGTGTGCCGCCGTGGCCGATCGGGAGGTAGAGGTGCGGATGGGCCCGCCTCGTCCGGGCGATCCGGCCATGTTGGTGGCCTCTAACGAGCGTGCCCGGGCGGTTCTGGGATGGTCTCCCGTTCGGTCGTCACTCGAGACCATGGTGGGCGATGCTTGGGCCTGGCACCGGGCGCACCCTCACGGATACGGCGCTCACCCGGACGGCGTTTTGGCGGGATAGTCCGAGCCGTTTCCAGCGAGCGGGAGTCCAACACCGTTCAGGCTCCCCCTCAACTAGACACTCACGAAGAGCGGTGTGCCTAGCACTGCCGGCGGGGCGTGTTTCGACTCCGCCTTTCGAGGACCACGATTGATCTGGTCTCCACTTTGACCCGGTCGCTTGTGAGCTTCTCCGCGGTGTGTTCGGCACCCGCACTGTCTTTCTCCGCCGGCAACACGCCTGCCTCTGTGATGTCGCCAGGGCTGGGTCGGGCCGTATCGACCACGCGCCGCCACTCGGCGGGTTCTCCCACCTGGATCTTGAACACCAGATCCTCCTCCCAGGCGTTGATCATTACGTAGAGGTCGCTGTCCTCGAGAGAAGCTCCGCTCAGGAAGAAGGCCACGCTGTGTGAGTACCATGAGAGGTCGGGCTCACCCTCCACGCCGAACCAACGTACATCCTCCCGCCAGAAGTGGTTGCGGCCCAGCGAGGGGTGTCTCTTGCGGAATGCGATCATGAGCCGGAAGAAGCGGTGGATGTCGGCGTTGCTTTGGAGTAGGTCCCAATCCAGCCAGGTGGTCTCGTTGTCCTGGTTGTAGGGGTTGTTGTTGCCGCCTTGGGTGTTGAGGAACTCATCGCCGGCGAGGAACTGGGGTGTGCCGGCTGCCAGCATGAGCAGGCAGAAGAAGTTCTTGGCCTGACGGCGGCGCAGAGCGAGAACCTGGGGTGGGGCGCCTTTGTCCCCTTCGTGCCCACAGTTCCAGCTCAGGTTGTTGTTGGAGCCGTCGGTGTTGTTGTGGCCGTTGGCGTGGTTGTGCTTCTCGTTGTAGGAGACGAGGTCGTAGAGGCAGAAACCGTCGTGTGAGGTTACAAAGTTGATGCTCTGGAAGGGGCGGTAGGCTTCGGCCGGGGTGTCCGGGAAGAGATCGTCGCTGCCGTAGAGGCAACGCATGAGTCCGGGCACCATCCCGGGGTCACCACGGACAAAGGCGCGCAGGTCGTCGCGAAAACGACCGTTCCACTGGCGCCAACTGAAGCTGGGGAAGCCGCGGCCCAACTGGTAGGCGGCGAGGTCCCAGGCCTCGGCCACCATGACCAGGTCGTGACGATTGCCCAGATTCGACAGTTCCGCCACTATGGCCGGGTCACGGGTGTCCACCTCGCCGGTGAGATCACGCGTGAAGACCGAGGCCAGGTCGAAGCGGAAGCCGTCGATTCCATATTCCTCTGCCCAATGCCGGACGCTCTGCAGGATTAGGGTGCGCACGGCGGGATGGGCGGTGCGCATGGTGTTGCCACAGCCGGTGTGATCCTGATAGGCACCGGTGCCCGGCTCCAACAGGTAGTAGGTCTTGTTGTCGAGGCCGCGGTAGCAGTAAGTGGGACCGGTGTACTGTGCCTCGCTGGTGTGGTTGTAGACCACGTCCAGCCACACCTCGATACCGGCCTCGTGGAGAGCATCCACCATTTCCCTGAACTCAGTGGCGGGATCGGCATCGCCGGCCGGATGCGTGGCAGTGCCGCCCGCTGCGTAGGCGGCGTGGGGCGCGAAGAAGTTCAGCGTCATGTAGCCCC
>MTKY01052748.1_pt1 | contig 12245 bp, 9 predicted proteins | sample 1042731 | NCBI WGS metagenome assembly MTKY01 (sample SAMN06212206, study PRJNA360538) | anaerobic digester metagenome | biome: Wastewater treatment plant; material: sludge; isolation source: anaerobic digester fed with sludge from wastewater treatment plant | place: Denmark: WWTP Soeholt ... | reverse complement strand
CCGCCAACTGGTCGTATGCCGCGAGCGCGGCCCCGCGCCGAATGCTCGCCTCGGCCAGGGTCACGGCCTCGCGCCAGGAGCCCGCCGCCAGCGCCTCGTCGACCCCCCGCCGGAGCATCTCGAAAGCGTCGCGGTCGGTCACCGGCCATCTCTGGCACAAGGTCGAGCCGTCGCCCGACAGGCCCGACAGGCCCGACAGGCCCGACATGCCTGACGTGTCGGCTCCCGCGCTCGCCTGGGGTCTGAGGGCGGCCCGCACTTCGTGGAGTCGTTGTGGGCCCATGGCCTGGTTGACCAGCCGCACGAGCAGCGGGACGGTCGCCCGCACCACGTGACCCTCGGGCCGCAACTCCTCGTGCACGAGGCCCCGGTCCGCCAACACGTGCAGCGCCGCCTCCATCCGCGGCCCCTGGCAACAGGCGCGGCACAGGGCCGCGGTCGGGACTTCTCCGTCGCCTGCGGACAGCAGGTCGAAGGCACACCGGGCCACCTCGTCGATCCCGGCCAGCATCGAGACCAACATCGGCTCGGCGTCGGCGGGCACCGAGAGGTTGTCCACTGGTCCCAGCAGCCACACCCCAGCGCGACGTTCGAGGACTCCTCGGCGGCGCAGCTCGTCGACCAGCAGCCGCACCAACCCGGGCGAACCGCCGCTCAACCCGTGCGCCACGGTGGTCACGTTCTCCGGTGCCGGACCGGCAAGTATGCCGCCCAGCTGAGCGGACACCTCGGCCCGGGTCAGTGGTCGCAGCTCGATCCGCGTGCTGGCCCTCAGCCGTGTCAGCCACGTGACCAGTGCTGTGACCCCGGCCGGCGTCGGCGCCCCCGGATCAACCCGCAGGCCCAGCACGCAGGCGACGTCTGCGCCTTGGCGATCGGACAAGGCGTAGCGCAGGATCTCCAGCGACACGTCGTCGACGTCCTGCGCGTCGTCGATCACCACCAGCACCCGGCCCGTGGCGGCTGCCCTCTGCAGCACCTGCCGGACGGCGTCCGCGAGTCGGGCGCGCTCCAGACCCGGCTGGGTCGGCAGTTGGCCAGAGGTCGGCCTAGGGCCGCCGAGCAGCCATTGCAGATCTGGGATCCCCTCCGTGAGCCGCGAGACCGCCGAGGGCATCGAGACTGCTGAGGGCATCGAGACCGCTGAGGGCATCGAGGGCGTCGAGCCCACGAGGTTTCGCAGCAGGTCGATGATCGTGGCATAGGGCATCGCCCGGTGGACCGGTGACCCTGATGCGGTGATCACTCGCCAGCCAGCCGATCGACAGCCGGTCGCGATGCCTTCGAGGAAGGTGGAGGTGCCGAATCCTGGGCGGGCCGACACCAGCACGACGTCGTGGTGTCGGCTGACCAGACCGCGCACCACGTCGGCGAGCTGGCCCGCGCGGTCGCGATCCGAGCGACCACCATCCTGCATCTAAGCTCCCTCGCCGAAATCGCCCTGCGGAGACCTCATCCTTCCCTACACGAGAGCAAAACGCGCGGCGGCGTAGGGAGTTCAGCGATCCCGCCAATGCGGTCGACCACACGCGATGTCACCCTGGAGGGTGAGTCGGCGCGAGTGGCCCCGCACCCGGAGTCCCTGGATGCGCGTGAAGACCAAGAAGAGGCGTCGGCTTCACCCACGCCGACGTTTTATCGGTTCTGATAAATTCTCCGGGTGGCGGTGCTTGATGACGTTCTCGCCTCCGCTGCCCGTTTGCAGGAGATCGTGCCCGGAGCGGTTCTCGTTGGCGATGCAGCGGCGGCCATGTATGCCCGTCATCGAGAGTCTCTCGACCACGATCACGTGCTCGCCGACCTTGTCGAGCGGTATGCCGAGGTCGTCGAGGCCGTCGAGGCAACGGACGGCTGGGTCACCAGCGTGCGCGCCAGCTCCCCTCCTCTCACGCTGCTGGGTTCGCTCGACGGAGTCGAGGCCGGCCTGCGTCAGTTGCGCCGCACGCGTGCCGTCGAGGTCGAGGAAGTCCGCGTCGGCACGCGTGTCCTGCGCGTTCCGACGCTGCCAGAGTGCCTGCGCATCAAGGCCTTTCTCGTCGTGCAGCGCAATCAGGTCCGCGACTACCTCGACACGGTGGCCCTCGCCGACCGGCTCGGACTCCCACACTCCGCCGCCGTTCTCGCGGACCTCGACTCCTACTATTCCGACCGATCCGACGGGCCGGACGCCGTCGTGACGGCTGTGGTCCAGCGGCTGTCCGAACCCAACCCTCGCGACTCCCGAGTGACGAGCCAGTTGACGGCATACAAGGGCCTGGTCGCCCGCTGGCAGCGATGGGGCGCGGTCGTGGACGATTGTGCGGCACTGGCCGACGCGATCATCGAGCGCCGCTCGGCGGGTGGTGCCTGATGGCCGTCGCCTTTCGCAACGTCGACGTCGACCCGGGAGCGCCCGCCGAGCGGTGGCCGTATGAGGCCATCGTCACCGTCATTGAACGGGGCACGCTGGCGGACTGGCTGATCCTCATCCGAGCCATCACCGCGGACCCGTGGGGCACGGTGGCGCGGCAGGTGGAGGACTATCTCTCCTACGAACAGCCCTATGGGGTCGGGCCACTGCTGACGCGCGCGATCGCCCGGGCTCGGCGCCACGCTGCGGCCGCTGAGCGGGCGCAGGTTGCCGAGGAAGTCCGTCAGCTCGTCGAGCAGTCGGGGCTATCGCTCACCGAGTTCGCCAGCCGGATGGGCACGTCGGTCAGCCGACTCTCGACCTACCGGTCGGGGCGGGTGACTCCGTCCGCTGCCCTGATGACCCGGATGCGCCGGGTGTCCGGCTCCCAGCCGCGCTGAGGCCGCGCCCTCCCGTATGCCGTGCCCTCCCGTATGCCGCGCCCTCCCGTATGCCGCGCGCGGGCGCCGGCTCGCTGGCTGGCGGTGGTTTGGGTGGAGCCAAACCGACCGGTGCGGTGGGTTTGGCTCCACCCAAGGAAGTCCCGGACGCCGACGTCCTGGGCAAGGCGCCATCCTGTATGCCGTGTGCCCGGGCGAGCGCCCGGCTCAAGAGGTCGACGACAGCCACCCCGGCGAACGCACCGCCGACGGTCCAACTGAACTTGTAGTCCGTGTCCCAACATCCAAGTAAACGCTGCCTTTGGTTGTAGGGTCAGAAGCGTGCGCGCGGTGGCGGCAGCCATGGGCCACTACACCTTCGAGGCACTCCACCCGTTCCATGACGGAAACGGCAGGATGGGGCGGCTGTTCATCGTGCTGCAGCTGAATCGGCACGGGATCCTCACGGAGCCCAGCATCACGGTGTCCCCGAGGTTTGAAGCGCGCCGACAGCGCTACTACGGCGCGCTGCTGGGTGTCTCGACGACGGGCGACTGCTCCACCTGGGTCGGCATGTTCGCCGAGGGGCTCGCCCGGTCAGCCACGACGGCCCGGGACCGGATGTTGGCCCTGGCCCACGCGCAGGCGGATCTCCAGGATCGACTGCAGCGTTCCCGCAGCACTACCTCTTCGACTCCACCCACCTCGCCTCGAATCACAAGCCTGTAGAAGGACGGACATGACGCCAGTTGGCTTCCAGGACAAGGTTGCCTTTGTCTGGAAGGTCGCGGACAAGCTCCGCGGCACCTTCAAGCAGCACGAATACGGCTCGGTCATGCTGCCGCTGCTTGTCCTGCGCCGCATGGATGCCGTGCTCGCGCCGACCAAGCAGGCGGTCGTCGAAGCCGCTTTCACCATGCCCGTGATCGGCGAGGGCCAGGCGGCGCTGCTGAAGAAGAAGGCCGGCCACCGCTTCTACAACACCTCGCCGCTCACCTTCCCGGGCCTGCTCAACGACGACAAGAACCTCGCCGACAACCTGCGCAAATACATCAGCCGGCTCTCCCACGAGGCGGGTGCCGTCATGGAGGCCTACGACGTCGACCCCAAGATCGAGCGCCTGGACCGCGCCGGCATCCTGTATGCCGTCCTCGCCGACTTCGCCGACCTCGACCTGCGCCCGTCAGTGGTCAGCAACGAGGCGATGGGCTACATCTTCGAAGAACTGCTGCGGAAGTTCTCCGAGATGAGCAACGAAACCGCCGGCGAGCACTACACGCCGCGCGAGGTCATCAGCCTCATGGTCAACCTGCTCATCTCCGGCGAGGCAGCCCGGGAGCTCACCGACAACCCCAAACCGGTCCGCACCGTCTACGACCCCGCCGCAGGGACCGGCGGCATGCTCATGACCGCGCTGCACCACATCAAGCGCCTCAACCCGGCAGCGATCGTTGAGGTCTACGGCCAAGAGCTCAACGACGAGACGTGGGCGATCGCCCAGTCCGACCTGATGATGCAGGACACCGCACCCGAGCGGATGCGCAACGGCAACAGCCTGACCCGCGACGCCTTCCCCACCGAGAAGTTCGACTACATCCTCGCCAACCCGCCCTACGGCGTGGACTGGAAGGCGTATGCCGCGCCGATCAAGGCCGAGCACGAGAAGCTCGGCTTCCGCGGCCGCTTCGGCGCCGGCCTGCCGCGCGTCTCGGACGGGTCGTTCCTCTTCCTCCAACACATGCTCTCGCACATGAAGCCCACGGGGTCGCGGGTCGGCATCGTGCTCTCGGGGTCGCCGTTGTTCTCCGGACAGGCCGGCTCTGGGGAGTCGGAGATCCGCCGGTGGATCCTGGAGAACGACTGGCTCGAAGGCATCGTCGCCCTGCCGGACCAGATGTTCTACAACACCGGCATCTCCACCTACGTGTGGATCCTCACCAACACCAAGGCGGACGAGGACCGCGGCACGGTCAAACTCATCGACGCGCGCGAGCTCGGGACGAAGATGCGAAAGTCGTTGGGAGACAAGCGCAAGGAGCTCACACCGACCGCGATCGACGAGATCGCCCGCCTCTACGGCGGAGCCCGCGATGAGTATGCCGCCGACCCCCGCGTCAAAGTGCTCACCAACGAGACGTTCGGCTTCCAGCGGATCACCGTCGAGCGCCCGATGCGCCGCCGCTGGGAGGTCACCCCGGAAGCTGTCGCCGCTGATCCGTATGCCGCGTACGCCGCCTTGGTCGGTCAGCGCTACACGACCGAGAAGGCGTTGCTGTCGGAGGTGGCCGAGCTGACGCCCGCGCAGAAGAAGACGTTCGCCAAGGCGTGCGCTGTGGCCGACCCGGAGGCGCCCATCATCAAGGGACGCGGCGGCAAGCCCGAGCCCGACCCGGACCTGCGCGACCAGGAGAACGTGCCCCTGACCGCCGGATGGCTCGCCCTGAGCGAGCGGGAACGCGACAAGGCACTCGTCGAGTCGGCGGAAGCGCACTTAGAGAACGAGATCCGGCCCTACGTCCCGGATGCGTGGATCGACCACACCAAGACCAAGGTCGGCTTCGAGATCCCCTTCACCCGGCAGTTCTATGTCTACACACCACCCCGGCCGGTCGAGGAGATCGCCCAGGAGATCAAGGACCTCGAAGCCCAGATCCAGACCTGGATGAGCGGACTCGGTCTGTGACTTTCCGGCTTGCTCAGGCCGCCGAGGTTCGGCTTGGACGCCAGCGGGCGCCACAGTACGAGCGGGGCGCCTTCATGGTGCCCTACTTGCGGTCCGCCAACGTGATCGACGGTCGACTCGATCTGGACGACGTCAAGTCCATGAACTTCGACCCGCCCGAGCAGAGGATCTTCAGTCTTGCAGCGGGCGATGTCCTCATGACCGAAGGCAGCGGCAGCGCCGAGACCGTCGGGACGAGTGCGGTGTGGCAGGACGACCTCCCCGGCACGGTCTGCTTTCAGAACACGCTCCTGCGGCTTCGCCCTCGGGCCGGTGTTACCGACGGCCGATTCCTCGCTTGGTGGGCCCGGCATGCCCACGGTTCTGGTCAGATCGCCGCTGTTTCGACCGGCGCCAACATCCAACACATCGGTGCGGATGGACTCAAGGATCTTCGCATCCTTCTTCCCGATATCGGCGAGCAGCGGCGGATCGCGGACTTCCTCGACGACCGCGTCGCCCGCATCGACCAGATGATCACTGCAAGGAATCAGCAGACGGCGCGTCTTGAGGCGACCCTCGTCAGAGCTTCTTTCGACGCCGTCCGCGGGGCCGGACAGTTAGCGCGTCGGGAGAGTGGGCTGGCTTGGCTGGGCACCATCCCGAATAGTTGGCCTCTTGTCACCGTTGCCACCGAGTTCCGCGTGGACCTAGGCAAGATGCTCGACGAAAAGCGCCAGACCGGCACATCGGCGATCCCCTACCTTCGCAACACCAACGTGCAGTGGGACCATGTCGACGTCTCCGACCTCAAGGAGATGGACATCGACCGCACGGAGCGCGAGCGGTACTGCGTTCGGCCAGGCGACCTACTCATCTGCGAGGGCGGACAGCCCGGTCGAAGTGCCGTGTGGTTGGGTGAGCTGGCTCCTTTGGGGTTCCAGAAGGCCCTACACCGCGCACGCTCCAGGGGTCGAAGCCGTCCTGGGTGGCTGCTGGAGTGCCTCAGGGTAGCCGCTCACCTCAACGTGTTCGCCGTCGAGAACGGTCAGACGACGATCGGACACCTAACGAACGAGCAACTCCGATCCTTCCGCTTGCCCTTCCCCGACCCCTCCGAACAGGATCGAGCGCTTGAGCGCCTGCACAGCTGTCAAGCTGAAGTGCGCGGCACCCAGGCTGCGCTGACCACCGGAGTCGAGCTACTCCTGGAGTACAAGCAGTCGTTGATCACGGCGGCGGTCACTGGTGAACTCGACGTGACGACCGCGGGGAGCGGCATACCAAACTCTCACTTAACATGTTAGGTTCTGGTTCGATTGTTAACACGTTTCCCCGACATGTCTGGGTAGCTGACACATGCCGCACAGCCCTGAGGTGCCCTACAACGACCTGCCGCCGCTTCCGCCGGCCGGCATCGACCTCGAACCGAAACCGGTCCTCAAGGCCACGATCGAGGCGCGGGCAGCACTGGCCAGCCTGACGCAGGCCACTCGCCTGCTGCCCAATCCCAGCGTGCTGCTCAGCAGCCTGTCTTTGCTCGAAGCCCAGGCGAGCTCGGAGATTGAGAACATCGTCACCACCAGCGACGCACTGTTCCGGCATGCCGAGCTCGGCGACGGCAACCAGGCCACCAAGGAGGCCTACCGCTACCGCCAAGCCCTCTTCGCCGGCGTCGAGTCGCTGCAACACCGGCCCCTGACCGCCTCCACGGCGGCCGAGATCTGCTCCGCTCTGCATGGCCGAGAAATGTCGGCTCGTGCGGTCGCCGGGACGCGCATCGCCAACCCCAACACCCGCGAGATCATCTACGCACCCCCAGAGGGTCGCGACCTGATCCTCGACAAGCTCGCCGCGTGGGAGCGCTTCCTCCACGCCAGCGACGACTTGGACCCGCTCGTGCGGATCGCTGTTGCGCACTACCAGTTCGAGGCCATCCACCCCTTCCACGACGGCAACGGACGCACGGGGCGAGTCCTCAACATCCTCATGCTCATCGAGGCAGGGCTCCTGGACCAGCCCATCCTCTACCTGTCCCGGGCGATCATTGCCCGCAAGGGGGACTACTACCGGCTGATGCGCGCGGTGACCGAAGAGCACGCCTGGCACGAATGGACTCTCTACCTGCTCGACGTGGTGCGCGAGTCGGCCACCTCGACGCAACGCAAGATCTCCGCGATCCAACTGTGCCAGCAGGATCTCGCCGCACGCGCCCGCGAGGCGAGCCCGGGCGGGAGGGACGCGCGCCTCCTTGATGTCCTCTTCGAGCAGCCATACACCCGGATCAGCACGGTGACCGAGCGGTGCGAGGTGTCCCGGCAGACCGCGTCGAGCTGGCTGCACGCACTGGCCGACGTCGGCATCCTCAGCAGTATCAAGATCGGCCGAGACCTGGTCTTCCTTAACCGCGAGCTGCTCGACGTGCTGGTTCGACCGGAGTAGCCCCTGCTGCGCGGTCCGCGCGCCATCGCCGATACGTTAACTTCTTCGCGTCTTTCTAACGCATCGCGCGGATAGGTTGCACCACATAACACGTTGTCGCGAGCGGCTGCGCGGCCTCCGCAGGGTGACCCGCCAACCCCGTGGATCATTATTGGTCCACATGGATCGTTCTTGGTCCATACTGACTCCGTGGAACTGTCCCACCCGCTGGCATCGTTGCTGCCCTCTGCCGAGGCCGGGGCGCTCGCCGTGCTCATCGGAACCGAGGCGCCGCTCACGGGCCGACGCATCGCAGAACTGGCTGGAGAGACCACCCACGCCTCGACCCTGCGGGCCTTGCGCCGCCTCAGCGATGAAGGACTGGTCCACGTCGAAGCCGCTGGTCGAGCCCATCTGTACCGACTGAACCGCGACCACGTCTTGGCGGCACCGCTCTTAGAGATGGCGTCGGCTACCACCCGGCTGCGTCACCAGCTCGCCGACCGAGTCTCCACCTGGCAGGTCCCCGCTCTCCATGTGTCGCTCTATGGCTCGGTCGCCCGCGGTGAGGCAACGTCTTCGTCGGATGTGGACGTCCTCGTCGTGCGACCCGAGAGCTTGGATCCGGCCCACGTTGGTATCTGGGAAGACCAGTTGGCTGCCCTGGAAATCGAGGTCTACTCGTGGACCGGCAACCATCTTTCCTGGCTCGACACGACCCTAAAGGATCTCCGCCGTGCGGCCGCCGCCGGTGAGCCGATCTTCCAGTCGTGGCGCGATGACGCCCTCCTGCTGACCGGTCGCCCGCTCACCACCCTGCTGCGGACACCACGACAGCCAGGCAGCGCCTGATGGCCGTCGAACGCTCCCGACGCGGCACCTCCTCCGACGCCCGTGGCCGCCGCATCATCGCCGCTCGCTACCTCGAAGTCGCCGAGCTCGCAGCCAGCGAAGAGGGCCCCGGCGCCAACAATGTCGTCGTTGGCATCGCCGTGCTCGCGGGGATCGCGGCCTCCGACGCAATCTGTCTCGCGGCGACCGGAAGCCGGTATGCCGGTGAGGACCATGCAGAGGCAGCCAGCGTCCTGGGGCGCACGGACGCAGCCCTGGGCAGGGAGCTGGCCAAACTCGTGAGACTCAAGCCCGCAGCGCACTATGGCTCGGCCTTCATCTCCGACGACGACCGCGTCCGAGCCCTGCGCGCCGCAACGACGCTGGTCGACGCCGCCACCACCCGGACTTTGAAGGAGACCCGTCCATGAGCGTCACCCACGAGTCCGCCTTCGAGGCGAACATCGAGGCCCACCTGCTCGGTGACGGCTGGCACAAACTCGACCCGGCGGCATACGACCGCAAGGCCGGCGTCTTCGGCGACGAGGTGATCGCGTTCATCCAGGCGTCGCAGCCGAAGGCGTGGAAACAGCTCGTGACGCGCCACGGCGGGGAGGCGACGGCGCGGGAGAAGTTCCTCAAGACCGTCGTGGCCGCACTCGACCATCGGGGAACGATCAGTGTGCTGCGGTCGCCGGTGAAGGACTCCGGTGTGAGCGTGCGGCTGTGCTACTTCAAGCCCGCCAGCAGCCTCAACGACGAACAAACGCAGCGGTATGCCGCCAATCGCCTTGGTCTCGTGCGGCAGCTGCATCACTCGGAGTCCAACCCCTCGGACTCGCTCGATCTGACGTTGGTGGTCAACGGGATCCCGGTGGCGACGGCGGAGTTGAAGAACCCGCTGACGCACCAGAGCGTCGAGCAGGCAATGGCGCAGTACCGGACCGACCGCAACCCGAGCGACCTGATCTTCCGGGCGCGGACGTTGGTGCACTTCGCGGTCGATCCGCACCGGGTGGCGATGACGACTCGCCTGGCCCGCGAGGCAACGGTGTTTCTGCCGTTCGACCAGGGCAGCGGTGGGGCCGGGAACAGGGGGACGGCGGGCAACCCGCCTGCCACGAGCGGCTACCAGACGGCATACCTGTGGGAACAGGTGTGGCAGCGCGACGCGTGGCTGGACCTGCTCGGGTCGTTCATCCACGTTGAGGGCGACCGAGTGCTGTTCCCGCGGTTCCACCAGTGGCACGCGGTCCGCGCGATCCTCGACGCGACCTACCGGGACGGAGCGGGCGTCGACCGGCTGGTGCAGCACTCGGCCGGGTCGGGGAAGTCGAACACGATCGCGTGGACGGCGCACGCGTTGTCGAGGCTGCACGGAGCGGGCGACGCGCCGATCTTCGACAAGGTCGTGGTCATCACCGACCGCAAGGTGCTCGACCGGCAACTGCAGGACACCGTGGCCGGGCTGGAACACACGCCGGGGACGATCGTGCGGATCGACGAAAACTCGGCCCAGCTCAAGGAGGCCCTGGAGGGTCACGCGGCGCGAGTCATCATCACGACCCTGCAGAAGTTCCCGGTGGTGTCGACGCTCGCTGCCCAAGAGGCTGCCGAGGGCGAGGCGAAGGGGGTGGTCGGGCGACGGTTCGCGGTCATCGTCGACGAGGCGCACTCCTCCTCCAGTGGCGACTCGGTGGCCAAGCTGAAGAAGGTGCTCGGCTCGGGTGGCGAAGCGGCACTGGAGGCGGCCGAGGAAGCCGAGCACACGGCATACGAGGAAGCAGTCGAGGCGGCGGACGAGGCGCTGCTGGCGAGCGCGCGGCACCGAGGGAAGCAGAAGAACCTGTCGTTCTTCGCGTTCACGGCCACCCCGAAGCCGAAGACGCTCGACACGTTCGGGCAGGTCGGCGCGGATGGGCACAAGCGGCCGTTCCACACGTATTCGATGCGGCAGGCCATCGCGGAGGGCTTCATCCTCGACGTGCTCGCGAACTACACGACGTATGCCGTGTACTACAAGCTCGCCAACGCCCACCCGCGCAACGACCCAGAGATGGAGACCGGCAAGGGTCGCGCGGCGTTGGCGAGGTTTGCGTCGCTGCACCCCTATGCGCTGGATGCGAAGGCGGAGGTGATCATCGAGCATTTCCGGCAGAAGACCGCGGGCAAGATCGACGGGCAGGCCAAGGCGATGGTCGTGACGCGGTCGCGGTTGCATGCGGTGAGGACGCAGGCGGCGTTGGCGGCATACATCGCGAAGAAGGGTTATGACCGCGGTGAGCGGCCGCTGCGGACGCTGGTGGCGTTCTCGGGGTCGCTAGTGGATCCGGACGCGCCGGAGGCGCCGGCGGTGACGGAGGCTGGGATCAACGGGTTCTCCGAGGGGCAGCTGCCGAAGCGGTTCCATGGGCCGGAGTACCAGGTGCTCGTGGTCGCGGAGAAGTATCAGACGGGGTTTGACGAGCCGCTGCTGCACACGATGTATGTCGACAAGAAGCTGTCCGGTGTGGCGGCGGTGCAGACGTTGTCGCGGTTGAACCGGATCCACCCGGGGAAGTCGGACACGTTCGTCTTGGACTTCGCCAACTCGGCCGATGAGATCAAGGCGTCGTTCGAGCCGTTCTATGAGGAGACGTTCGCGACGCCGACCGACGCGGGCGCGCTGGCGACGATGGAGCATGACCTGATGGCGGCGGGCGTGCTGTCGAAGCCCGAGATGGAGGCGGCTGTGGCTGCTTTGCTGTCGGAGGATCCGGCGCAGCAGTCGGTGCTGTATGCCGCTCTGGCGCCTGCTGTTGGGCGGTTTGCTGGGTTGGACGAGGCGAAGGCGGAGGAGTTCCGGCGGACGCTGGAGCACTTCTGCCGGGCGTATTCCTTTGTCTCGCAAGTGATGCCGTGGGCGGACACCGACTGGGAGCGGCTGTTCTTGTATGGGCGGCTGTTGCTGCTGGAGCTGCCGCCGGGTGAGAACAGCCCGATGCCGCAGATCGCCAAGTCGGTGCAGTTGACCCACCTGCGGATCGCGGTGACCTCGGAGGCGGCGATCGAGTTGGCGGGCTCGGACGAACCGGGGGTGGCGCTGCCGGGAGAGGGTCGGGGTGCGGCTGCCGAGCCAGTGCTCGACAAGCTGTCCGCGTTGATCTCGGCGATGAACGAGCGTTATGGCGCGGATCTCGGCGAGGCCGACAAGGTGTGGGTCGACCAGCAGTGGGTCGTCGTGAAAGAGGACGGCGAGATGCGCGAGGTCGCCCTCAACAACGATCGCAGCCAGTTTGAGATGGTGCTCGAGCAGAAGGTCAAGGACCTGCTGATCGATCGGCATGACAAGAACGGGGTGCTGTTCGACCTGTTCTTCTCCAACCCGGACTTCCAGGTGTCGCTGGTGCGGTATCTCGCCGGCACCTACGACGAGTTCCGCAAGGAGGCCATCGGGTAGCGCTGACGAGCCGCGGCGGCATACGCGATGCGGTTGCTCTTGCGCCGTCAGGGGCGACGCGCCGGGTGAAGGTGGGGCGACCTAGCTGTTGTCCCCACGGAGGTTGGGTACGCGACTGGCTGG
>MTKY01057100.1_pt1 | contig 12248 bp, 3 predicted proteins | sample 1042731 | NCBI WGS metagenome assembly MTKY01 (sample SAMN06212206, study PRJNA360538) | anaerobic digester metagenome | biome: Wastewater treatment plant; material: sludge; isolation source: anaerobic digester fed with sludge from wastewater treatment plant | place: Denmark: WWTP Soeholt ... | reverse complement strand
CCTGCCCCGGGTGTAGCGCTCAACGAGGTCGAGGTACTTCCGCTCTCCGGTGATCCCGTACAGGTCCGCCCAGGCTTCCAGCATCCCGCCGGTCTCGACGTCGAGGATGTCGTCGAGTTGCTCCCGGTTGAACTGCCCTGTCCAGCGGTGGAACCAGTCGGCGAAACGCCCCGCGATCTCAAGGGCCAGGTCTGACCCAGCGAAGGCGTGCATGTGGGTCAGGCCCATGAGGGTCTTGTGGTGTACATACTGCGGCGCCCACGTTGGCCTGCCCTGGGCCAGCCAGTCCATGTACTTCGGTGGGAAGGCCGCGAGCCAGCCATCACCGTTGCGCTCCTGGCAGACTGCGAGTTCGGTCACCACGGCTTCGGCGCGCATCTTAAGCGCAGCGTCACCCGTGGCTGCCCAGATCTGCGCGGCGGCGGAAAGCCAGTGGCCCAGGAAGTGCCCGCGCACCTGGCAGGTGGGCGACTCCCAGCCCCAGTGCCGGCCTTCGCCCAGGTCCGGCGGGTGCGCCGGGTGTGAGCAGCGGATCGTCCACTGGCGAAGACCGGCCTCTAGATGGAAGTTCTGTAGAAGGTTCTCCTGCGTGAGGCTCGCAACGTAGGCGCGGTTGAGATGGAAGCGGTCCAGAAACAGGCCGCCGGCCAGCTGAACGTCCGGGTGGGGCAGGGCTTTTGAGGGCATTCTGGTCTCCATTCTGGCGGCTACGCGCCTGCTCCCCACAGCGGAGGATCGCATCTACACATTGCAGTCAGGCTCCGCACCGGCGCGTTCCTCATCGAGCACGCGGCGGATCTCTGCGAGCATCTGCTGGACGGTGACGGGCTTGCGCAGGTAGCCCCGGGCGCCCATCTGCAGCACCTTCTTGTCGGCATTCTCGCTATCCTGCCCAGTCACGACAACTACAGGCACCGGTCGGGCCCGACGTGAGCAATGCTGGAGCACCGCGCGGCCACCACCACCGGGCAGGAGCAGGTCCGTCAGGACGATGTCGAACTGTCCCTCATCCAGCTCGCGGATCGCCTCCGGCGCGGACCCGGCGGTACGGACCCTGTGGCCGTACTGCCGCAGGACCGCGGCGAGTGTGTCGCGGACGTCTGGCTCATCTTCGACCAGGAGGATGCCCCCGACCGCCGTGGAAGCCGAACTGGCCGGTCGTGCGGCAGCCATGGGCGTTGTCTCGGTCTCCCCGGGGTCGTAGCCCGGGAATGTGAGCTCGAATGTCGTCCCCTCGCCGATTTCGCTGCGAGCGACAATGGTCCCCCCGTGAGCCGTCACGATTCCGTGGGAAACCGTGAGGCCCAGGCCTGTTCCTGGCACGTCGCTCTCGCCCAGGCGCCCTTTCGTTGTAAAGAAGGGCTCGAACACCCGGCGGAGGTGGTCCGGCGACATGCCCACTCCTGTATCGGCGACCCGGACAACCACCTGCCCAGGCCCGCGCTCCGCCGGGGCATGCTCAGTGGTGATGGTGAGCGTCCCGCCGTTGGGCATCGCGTGCGCGGCGTTGATGAAGAGGTTGACGAAGACCTGCTCGAGTTGTCCCGCGTCGGCGAGGATGCGCGGGCTGTCGGCGCTCACATTGCGCACCACCTCGACGCACGCGACATCCAGCTGGTGATCCGCCAGCGAAAGAGCACAGTCGATGGGCGTCTCAATGTGGACCGGCTCACGCTTCAGGTCTGGAGGGCGGCTGAAAGCCGAGAGACCCCTGCAGATATCGGCGCCGCGCAGCGCCTGCCTGCGGGTCATCTCCGCCAGGCGTTCGTAGTCCAGCGGGTTCCGGCTGAACATCGCCCGTTCAGCCCCCAGCAGGAGGCTGGCCAGCAGATTGTTGAACTCGTGCGCGACACCCGCCGCGAGTTGCCCCACGGTAGCCAGACGCGCGGAATCTTCAGCCCGCTTTCGGTCCGTGATATCGATGCCAGTAGCTGCGAGGGCAGTGGGGCGCCCTTCCTCGTCGTAGAGAGTGACGCCGGTCATGAGCATCGGAAACGTGTGGCCGTCGCGGTGCAGATGCCAGATCTCGGTTGCTGGGAACCGTCCATCCCGGAGCATCTGATCCAACTGGTCCCTCACGCCCTGCATCTGTTCGCTGGTGTGCAGTCGCGCGATTGTCTGTCCCAGCAGCTCCTCAGGCTCATAACCGTGCTCGTGCGCCATCGCAGCATTGATGTAAGTCAGCCGGCCATCAAGGTCTGCGATGGCAGCCCCGAAGAGCGCCTGGTCGAAGACGGACTTGAGCTGCTCCGCCTGGGTCTCGGCCCGCCTGCGCCGGGTGACGTCCACGGCCATCACCAGGACCGCAGGACCATCTGCCAGCTGAATGTACGAAGCAACGGCCTCGACGTGAACGACGGAGCCGTCGTGCCGCACTATGGTCATTGGGACAGGCATGTCGTGTTGAGCGCTCGGTACCCGGTTGAGGCAGTCATTGACTCGCGCGATGTCGTCCGCCCGGAACAGTTCCCCGACATGAACATCCAGAAGCTCGGACATGTCCGAGCGCCCCAGGGTGCGTACGGCGGTGGGATTGGCAAAAGCCACCCGGTCCTCGCGCAGCAGCATGATCGACAGAGGGCTGGTCTCCGTGATGACCCTGTAGCGGTCCTCGCTCTCGCGCAGAGCCTCCTCGGCAAGCGCGCGCTCCGTGATGTCCTGGTTGATGATGATCGCTGCTTCGACCTTGCCGCTATCGTCGAGAACAGGTGCAGTCGAGTTGTAGACAATGCGCTTACGGCCATCGAATGTCTCGATCTCGAGCAGCTCATCAACCACCGTAGCGCCCTCGGTGAGGGTGCGCACAATAGCCCAGTCATCAGGCCCGACCACCTCGCCCGAGGGAAGCCGGCGCGCTTTGAAAGCCCCGTACTCGTCGCGTCGCGCCAGATGTTGTGCGCCCCAGATCCTGCGTGCGGCCTCGTTTCCACTGAGAAGATTGCCGGCAGCGTCAGCGATCCACAGACCGACCGGCAGGACCTCAAGAGCTCTGCGCAGGAGGTTTTCGCTCCTGCGCAAGGCCTCGGTGGCCTGCTTCGTCTGGGTGATGTCGAGGGCGGTGAACGTAACGCCGAGGGCTTCGTTTTCCGGGTCGGTGGGTGTGGAGGACAGGAGCACGTCAATGATGTGGCCGTCTTTGGTGACCCAGCGCGTCTCAACGGTTCCCAGGCCACTCTCCGCGATCTGCCGGTACTTCTCGGCGCCCACGAACTCGAACTCTTCCTCGGTCGGGTACAGGATTCGCGCACTCTGGCCGATCAGTTCCTCGCGGGAGTAGCCGGTCATCTGGCAGACCCTCGGGTTCGCTTCTCTGAAGACCCGTCCGTGGACGACGCCGATCCCCACCGGCGCCACGCGCAGGATGCTCTGAAGACGCTCTTTGCTCTGCCGCAGCGCCTCCTCGGCACGCTTCCGGTCGGTGATGTCCGTCGAGATACCGCACATGGCGATGGGCTTCCCGGACAGGTCACGAACCAGGCGCGTCCTGCAGTCCAGGAGGACGGCATCACCGCCGGCGGTGATGTTGACGACTTCGCCCCGCCATTTTCCGTCCTGCAGCGTCCGCTCGATGATCTCGGCCTGGGTCGCACCCCGCTCCGGGTCCTCGCCATACTCGCGCACGCTCCTACCGATCAGTTCCTCGCGCGGGCGTCCCAGGGTGATGACATCGGCGTCATTGACGTAAGTAACCACGCCCTCCAGATCCGTGATGGTGACGCAGTCGTGTATCTGGTCAAGCACAAGAGCCTGCAGCAACAGCTTCTCCTCTGCCTGACGGCGCTCAGTAACGTCCATCAGCATGGCGAAGGAGCCCGCAAACTGGCCAGCCGCATCGATGATTGGCGTCGCGGACACGGCCATCCAACGTTCGCAGCCATTCTGGTGGCGGAATCTGCGCTCATAGCGCCCAGACTCACCGCGTTTTCGGCGCGACATTTCTTGTGCGTGCTCCTCAAGGTCCTCTTCGAACATGAACTCTTCCACCTGCCGGCCCAGCATCTCCTCGGGCGAGTAGCCGAGGAAATCGGCCATCTGGCGGTTGACGTACGTCGTGCGCATCTCTCTATCCATGGCCCAGACGCCCTCATTGGCGGTCTCGACGATGAGGCGGTACCTCTCTTCACTCTCCTGAAGAGCAGATGCGTACAGTGCTAGCTCGCGGTTTTCACGTTGGGTCTTCAGGCTGGAGGCAAACAGGATGAGCACGATCAGCCCGGTCAGCATCACCGCGCCCACCGGGCCGATTGTGCGCGCCAGAAGTGTGGAGTTCCAGTCCCGAGCGTCCACGTCCATGCCCAGGACAGCAATGATCTGACCGCTTTCGGGGTTAGTCAGGGGAACGATTGAGCGCATCCAGACGCCCCAGCGATCGCGCACGGGACCCGTGGTGCTTCCCTGTCCGGCGACGAATGCACGGACGATGCTCGCATCCACGGCAGGCAGGAGCCGTCCCGGTGGCGAGTAGTCTCGGCTGCCGGGAGCCTCCGAGTCCACCAGGGAGATCACCCTGCCGTCACTCAGCCGCCGCAGGATGTATGCGAACCGGCAGCGAGGATGCATCTTCCGGACCCGGCGCAATTGCTCCTCGAGTCTCGCGTAGGAAGCCGTGCCCAGATCCGCCGTGGATCCTTTGAGACGCTCGATGTGGCGCCAGTTCACCGCGCTCCCGGCGATGTGGGCTTCGGTCAACGCCGCCTGTCGCATGTCACGGTCTTCAGCACGCCAGACCTGACGGGCTGCAAGACCGGTGAGGACAATGCCCACAATGACTACAGTCGCCATCAGCCAGCTGCGCCGGCGTCCCCCCCTGGCCCCAGGCATGACTGCATCATCTGCGCCCGACATCTCAACACCTCCTCGTGCACAGGTCCATCTCCCCCGTCTGGAGTGACTGGGTGACAGCGACTGGCCAAGCCCGTAACCACGGGGTGGCGAAAGCCGCAATCATGAACAGAACCATTGTTCGCCGCCGGACGCCACCACTCCTTGGCAGACGCCGGGAGGGCTGCGATGCCCCCCACAGGGAGATCTACGCCCCAAAAGGTTTCCTCCCGCGCTGAAAGCAGTGATCCGAGGCCGGACCATGAGGGGCTGCCTTCCTGCGGGCGTGCTGCTGCTGTCTGCCGGCGTGTGCGGAGCGCAGGAGTTCCTGGAAGATTTCGAGACAAGCACGGGCAGCGCGCAGTCCTATCACAAGGCGCCCGATGACCTCCAGGTCAAGAGGCTCGAGGACGACGCGGCATCCGGGGGCCAACAGGCATCCCTCTCACCTGCGGGGCGCTGCTGACGCCCTACGAGCGCTCCATCCTCACGCCGGTTGCGCCGCTGACAAAGGCCTGGCTCCTGCTCACCGTGCTGGACAGCACCGGCGGCGCGCTCGTGTACGAACGCACCGGCCCGGATGGTCCCAGTTGGGCCGCGATGGCGGAGACGACACGCCTGGCGGCCGATTGGGAGGAAGCGTTCCTGGCGGGCTGCAGAGAGACATTTCCGGGGCACGATGCGGCTCAGGTTCAGGTCCTGCGGTATGCTGAGGTCAGCCTGATCTGCACCATGGACCCGCAGAGTAAGCCGGTATCGCTCAGCATTGATGTCCCCGCTGAACTGGGTTCCGGGAGCGAGTATCACTCGGGCGAGAGGGTCTCGGCCGCGCAGCTGTTCGAGACAACGCTTGAGCCAGCAGATTCCCGTGTGCTGGTCTTGGGGCGGCCCTGAGGCGAGGTTATCTCTACGGCGCAAAGGTCTTCTGAAGACTTTTGCCGAAATACCCTACCGGGACTGTCCTTTCGACGAGTAATGACGCGACGAAAGTCCGCAATGGAGGTCTAGCCCCATGCTGAGCCGCCGCCTGTCGCCCCTCTTTGCACTCCTCCTTGCAGTTCTGATCACGGTACCCCCGGCTGCGGTGTTCGCGGCGGATCCTCCGGTATCCCCCGGACCGATGGTCGTCACCGTCAAGTCCGCCCAGGATCAGGCGCCTATCGGCGGCGTCGCGGTCACGCTTGGCGGGAGGGTCTGCACCACGCTGCCGGATGGGACGGTGACCTTCGACGGCGTGCCCGGCGGCAAGCAGGTGCTGCGCATCGAGCATATTGGCTGGAACAGACTCACGCGCGTGCTCACGCTCCCCCTGGGCCAGCGAGAGCCCCTGGAGATCCTGCTGACCCCGGTGGCGCCGGTGCGGTTCACCGGCACAGTTGTGATCGATGACGGCAGGCCCATCGCCGGAGCACGGCTGAAGATGAAGCCCGTCAAAGTCGTGTCAGCGGTGCAGGGCAACTACGAGTGGGTGACCGGCTGGGACGGCACGTTCACGGTGCTCCAGGTGCCCGCGGGAGCATACTCCGTCGAGGTCTCCGCTCCAGGCTGTGCAACGGGGACTTTCGAGACCGACATCCAGCCGGAAATGCAGGCACCGACCTACACCCTCACCCGAGAGAGCGACGAGGCCGGCATCGTCGTGGTGGTCAAGGACGCGCTTTCCGGCACCCCTGTGCCTGGCGCAACGGTGACTGTTGCTGAAGCCTGGCCCCACGGTGTCATCGCCAGGGGCAAGACCGGCGGCGATGGCAGCGTTAGCCTCGTCGGCCTGAAGGTCGGGCGAATCAACTGGGACACCGAGGACCCCTTTGACACGATGATCGGGACCTGGTGGTGCGATCCGGGCTATTTCTTGTCCTTTGAGCGCGACGGCGACGGCGCACTGGGCAGGTTCCTGCCCTGGCAGGGCGAGATGCAGGGCGCGCTGTCCCGGGAGGGCAAGACCTTCACCGGCAGATGGTCGGAGCTGTACATGCGCGGAGACCCGAACGTCGGGGGGAGGATCAACCTCGATCTCGCGGATGACCCCTGGGTCTTCGGGGGCAAGCACGGCTACAACGATGAGGAGCCGGCACATGGTTGGGCTGGGCGGCGCATCCGAACGTCGACTGTCGCGCTGTGCCGGCCACAGGTTACGGTGTACGTCGAGGCCGGCGGCCACGAGCCCACCGCGGTGCCGGCCACGATCGGGTCAGGCATTGTGGAAGTGCGTGTGAACCCCAATGGAGTGATCGAGGAGCGGGAGCCGAACAACGAGATCGCCTCGGCCCAGCAGGTCGTCACGGGCGCTCCCGTGAAGCTCAAGATCCAGCCCGCCGGAGACAGGGACCATTTTCGCTTCCGCCTGCCCATCCCGGCAAGAGTGCGCCTGGAAACACACGTGGGCACCGAGTGGTCGCGCATCAAGCTCCTGAAGCCGGACGGCACAGTGATCGCCGACCAGGGGCTTCCCGGTGGTGACGCCGCCCGGTCTCACGAGTGCGGCGAACTGCCCGCGGGCGACTACATCGTCTGCTTCGAACAGTTCAGCAACAACGCCGAAGTGCTGACCGATACCTTCTTCCGGGTGGTCTGCACCTGGATCCCGGATCCGTTCGAGCCCAATGACACGGTCATGCAGGCCCGCAACATCCGGTCCGGCGAGGAAGTGCGCGGATATATTGCGCCGCGTGGCGACCTGGACTACTTCCGCTTCGAGGTGAAGCGGCCATCCGTGGTGCGGTTCTCCACACCGCGGTTCACCACAATATGGCGCCGAGTCCAGGTGATGGATGACCGGGACAAGGTAATCGCTGACTGGGGCCACCCGTCCGGCGGGCTGGGAGACATTCAGCTCGCGCCCGGCGTCTACTACGTGCGCATGATGGATTTCGGCAACAACGGATCTTCCCCTGAGCCCTACACCATGCGCATGGAAATGATCGAGGATGACCTGCTCGACGACACCGTGCAGCCCGAAGGGCGAGTCGCGTCGATCAGGACGCTGGCACTGGGCGAATCAGTGTCCAACACCGTCTTCCCTAACCGGGACGTGGATTTCTACACCCTGACGATCCCCTGCGCGGGCAGGGTGCATGCCCGCCTCGTAAAGCCTCCTGAGATCTGGATGCGTACGAAGGTTCTGGATGGCACCGGGACTGTGCTCGCGGAGCACGGGCAGCCGAACGAAGGGCCCGAGGAGGCCGTCTTCGAGGTGGACGGCCCGAAGACCGTGTACATCCGGGTCGGCGACCTCGGCGACAACGGCTCCAGCCCTAACCCTTACACCCTAAGTGCGTGGATGGAGCCGTGTGACGAACTCGAGACCATGGGCGGGAACGACACTGCTGCCACCGCATCGCCTCTTGAGCTGGGCGAATGGGTACGGGCCAGCATTCTGCCCACGGGTGATGATGACTGGTACCAGATCCAACTCGACTTCCCCGGCGTCCTCCTGGTAGAGCACCCGCCACACCCGATTTGGACACGTCTGATTCTCTGCAACGAGAAGGGGGAGCAGATCGCGGAGCAGGGCGTTGCCGGTGGAGGCGCCAACTGGGAAATCCCGCTGGCGTCGGGCCAGTACTTCCTGGTCGTTCGCGAATTCGGCGACAACGGCAGCCACCCCAGTCCTTACTCCGTCCGGGCAGTCCTCAAGCGCGCCGAGCCACAGGAAAAGGAGCCCCTGGCCACAGACCCGATCCGCACTCTCGCGCCCGGCGAGGCGCAGGCGTTCTACCTCGATCAACGGGGCGACAAGGACCACTTTGTGTTTAACATGGCCAACGAGGGCAAGTTTCGGATCACCATCAACAAACCAGGGACGCTCTGGGTGCGGGCGTTCCTGTTTGACGACCGCACCGGGGAACAGCTTGCGGAGTGGGGCATCACCGGCGGTTTCCACACGGAGTTGGAGGCCAAGGGCGCTACGCGGTACCGGCTGCGGATACAGGATTTCGGTGACAATGGCGCGTCTCCGGAACCGGGATTCGTCAAGTTCGACCTGGAGGACAGACCCATTGGCGCGGACCGTGTGACGGCGCAGGCCGATCCTTTCGACCCGACGCTGGTCAGCTTCGCCCGGGCGGAGCTCGGCAATGCCCAGCGTGCCGCCGCGGTGCAGGTGGATGCCAACTCGGACGGCACTCCCGATGTGGACATCCCGGCGGATGCCCCTGCGACGTTCCGCTATCCGGCAGAGGGCCTGTACAAGGCTACAGTGGTCATGGAGACGGGACAGGGCGCCAGGACCCGGATGCCGATCTGGGTCGAAGCAATTGGGCCGAAGCGCCGTAAGGGCGTCTATGTGCGTGTGGACAACCCCGGCGAAGGGCAGGTGGTGGATGCGGACATTCCCGCCCAGGCCCGGGCCATGAGCTGGTCCGGCGCGAAGATCGCCCGTGTGTCCTTCAGCGTCGATGGCCGCGCAATCGAGACCGACTACGCGCCGCCCTTCGAAGCGCACATTCCCTGGCGCGATCTGATGGGCGAGAAGCACACCCTCGCCGTGACCGCCGCTGACGAAAGTGGCCTGCAGACAACGGTGAAGCGGGAGTTCAGCGTGTCGGAGTACTTCGACCTCACTCCCACTGATGCCGCCGTGGTTACCGGCAATGCGGTCCGCGTGAGTTGGATCGGCCGGGACTTCGGGCCAACGCGGGTCCGCTACCGTGCCAAGGGCGATGAGGCCTGGCAGGACGCAGTGGGGGACAATGGCCGGGAGCACGCAGTTCTCCTGACGGGCCTCGAAGCCGGGCAGGCGTACGAGTTCCAGCCCATCGGGCGGGGAGAACCTGGGCCGGTGCGCACCGTGACCCGGGTGAAGGGCCTGGCCTTCGGCCGCACGCGCTATGGCGCGACGATCAACCGAGACTACGACCAGCGCGTGCCGATCTCCGTGCGCAATCACGCTGAGCAGCCGATGATGGTCAAGCTCGTCTGCGGCAGGCCCGCCGATCCTGACCTGCTCCTGGGCTTCGTGGGCGAAGGTTCCGAAGGCAAGCCTTTCAGCCTGGAGCCCGGCGAAGAGCGGGAGTTCATGCTGGTCTTCAGCGCCCAGGACGTCTGCACCCCCAATCACACGGTCCCGGTGCGAATCACCTCGGATAGCGGGTACTCAGACGAGGCGGAGGTAGCGGTCGAGGTGCGCCTGCCCGAAGTCAAGCTGGTCTGGGAGGAGCTTGGCCCGGATGAATCCGGAACGGGGATGAAGCTCAGGCTCACCAATGCGGGTGACAACCTGACCGACCTTTCTCTTGCCAGCGACAACGAGCGACTGGCCGTTGATCCAGCGGTGGACCACGGCGTCTTCCCCGCCGGGCAATCCATGGAAGTGCTCGCGCGCCCAGTGCTGTTCGAGGGCTACACCGGCGTCAAGGGCAACGTGATCGCCTCCGCCCTGCGGAAGCCCACCTCTCACCCCGTTGAACTGGCGCTGAAGGAAGGCGAGCAGGTGTATGCGGTGGATCTCGCGCCCACCGACACCGGGGACGCGGGAGCTTACGATGATTCGGATCTCATGGGTGCCCGGGCATTGGCCGGGGCGCTGTTGAACCCGTCGGTGGTGGATTGGTCCGCGAAGCAGTCCCCGAAAGACACTGACGGCGACGGCAGGCCGGACCGTTGGAACGTGGTGGATGAGATCGAGGGCATCACGTGGGTGGCCGATGACACCGACGGGAATGGCGAGGTGGACTTCGTCCACGCGGACATCGGCAATGACGGGCAGTTCGACTACTCGGGCATCAAGACCGAGACCGGCTGGGACCGCACGAACATGCTGGAGACCTGGCTGGAAATGGATTTCAAGCTGCCGGGCTCTCGCGATAGCTACGAAAAACACAATGTTGACGTGGTAATGAACGGCACGGTGGTCGGCAGGCTGCAGGACATGCTACCCGAGGGCAACTACACCTTCAAGGTGCCGCCGACGGCCATCCAGTTCGGAGCCGACGGGTCCCCCAGCGGGAATGTGGTGGAGATACAGTCCACCCACCTGCGCGGCGGGCATTACGTGGTGAGCAGCAACTTCCAGCTCAACGCGCGGCTTACCAACACCCGCGCACTGACCATCGCAACATCCCGGGAGGAGGCGGTGCAGAAGGTCCGTGAAGAGAACAGCATCGTCGCGGACAAGCCCGATTTCGCGCTGTCGTCTTCCGAGATCCGTGCCGAGGGAGAGGTGAAAGGCGGCGCCGAAGTGCCGATCAGCATTCCGCTGCGCAATCTCGGCGCGGTCCCCGGATACTGCGTGGGCGTATCGCTGCAGGTCGCGGATCCGGGGCAGACCCCGGCGGAAGTGGACTTCAAATGCTTCGAGTACATCCCGGCCAGCGGCTCCACGCCCGTTCGGCTTATGTGGAATGCAACCCCCGGCGAGCACCGGTTGCGCATGGTCGTGGACCCGGAAGGGACAGCGCAGGATGCAAATCCCGGCAATAACGAGGCATATATCACCCTCACAGTCCCCGGCGATGCGGGACAGCCGACACTCAAGGTGCTGGAGCCTGCCGACGGGGCAACGGTCCAGAACCCGGTGGTTCCGCTCAAGGTTGAGGCCACAGATGACGTGCGCATCGCCCGGGTGAGCGTGTCCGTGGACGGCGGGCTCTGGTCGCCGCTGGGGTTCCTTGGCGGCGCATACGAGGCGAAGTCGCTCCTGCAACCCGGTCAGCACCGGCTGACCTTCCGCGCCGTGGACGGCAGCGGCAATGCGGCCACCCAGACATGTTCAGTGACCGTCAATGCGGCAGCCCCGGAGGTGCGGATCGACGAACCGGGCGCGGGTGCGCGCATCGACAGCCGGACCGCGAAGATGCGCGTGACATGTGCGCCCGACTGTGTGGTTGTCGGCGCGCGCTCCAACGGCGGGCCATGGGTGACCGCGAAGCCGGTTCAGGGCAGGGCGCAAGTGGCTGTCGGCCTGTCTTTTGGCAAGAACACGTTGGAGGTCTTCGCCGCCAACGCGAAGGGCCTGCGAGGCAGCGCAACGGTGGACGTGGAATGCACGAAGCAGCGCGACGAGCCGAAGGAGGAGCCCAAGGAGCCGGGAGGCCAGGGTGGTGCGGGTGCGCAGGGGCAGGGTGGGGGCCGGCAGCCTGCGGGCGGAGATGAACCGGTAGACGAAGGCGAGACCGGCGGCCCTCCCGGGACCACTGTCGACGTGGATGGCGTCGGCCCTGTGGACGTCTCACAGGCCGGCAACCAGGTGATCCCGCCGGAAGGCGCGCCTCTTGGGGACGGTGGCGTTGGCGGCGGAACGGCTGAGGGTGAGACTGGCGAGGAGATCGCCGACGAGCCGTTGCCCGAAATCAGCCCCGAAGATGACGCGATCCTGGAGGAACTCGAGAACTCGCCTCTGGATGAGACTGAGACCGAAAGCGAGGTCTACGACGGCACAGGCGGGGATGAGATTCTGCCCGACGACATCACCGTCCCGCCGCTGGAGC
>MTKY01051249.1_pt1 | contig 12250 bp, 10 predicted proteins | sample 1042731 | NCBI WGS metagenome assembly MTKY01 (sample SAMN06212206, study PRJNA360538) | anaerobic digester metagenome | biome: Wastewater treatment plant; material: sludge; isolation source: anaerobic digester fed with sludge from wastewater treatment plant | place: Denmark: WWTP Soeholt ... | reverse complement strand
AGCAACGACGTTCACCAATGTAACCGACCATGGTTCATGATACCCGCTGATGAGCGGTTCGGTAAAGCGGATGAGCAACGATCCCACCACAGCGCCGATCACACTACACACAATCGCATCGCGGCGGCGACCTTTGGCCCACAACCACACCGTCGCCACAAACAAGACTAACACCGGCGCGTTCTGTATGAATTCCCAGAAAATCGCGTTGATGAAAACCATCTCACTCCCCGCGCAAAACGTTGACGATAGACACCCGCGCCGCCCGCCTCCCCGGCAGATAGCTCCCCGCGATACTGACGCCAATCATCAACAGGGGTAACGCCAGTGCGTAAAGCACGTTCAACGGCACCTCCAGCGCACCAAATCCATACGATTTTGCCATTATCGCCAACGCACTTTTCGTCAACACCCACCCCAATGGCAATCCCAACACAGCCGCCAAAAGTCCCAAAAATCCAGCCGTGGTATTCACCATCGTGATGACTTGCGAGGGGGTAAAACCGAGTGTCTTGAGTACCCCAATGACGCGCAACTTCTCCTGTACCGCCAACAACGAGGTGTTAAACACACTAACCAAAGCTATACCAATTAGAATACCGGATAATGCAAAAAGTGCAAGTTGCAGGTAAACGACCACCCCTGGAATGGCTTGCCCGGCCAGGGTCAGGTTCAAATCGGATTCGGGACGCGGCTCGAGATAACGTTTGAGCAGGGCTGTGTCCGCGTTTGGCACAAGTTTCAGGTAGTAGATCGCCGGCCTTTCGTCTGGCAACAGCCGCGCCAGCGTGGAGAAGTTCGCCATCGCCATCTGCCCGGCGTTGACCGGCTCGGTGTAAGCTCCGACGATGCGCCAGGTAACGGGCCGGTGATGCCACCCACCCAAGACGACCGTCAGCTCGTCCCCCACGCTCAACCCCAACCAGTCCAACAGCCCTTGCCCGGCCATCACTTCGACAGTGCCGGGACGTATCGCCCGCCCCGCCAGGATTTTGAATGGGAAGTCCGTCACATCCCCGTCCACAGCCCGCACCTGGAACGTTTCGCCCGTCAACGTCTCCACGTCCACGCGGTGCTCACCGTAGAACGCCTCTACGCCGGGCGCGCGTTCCAGGAGATACTGCACGCGGCTGTCGCCGGTCGCCCCGCGCGTGACGATTGCGTCATAAGGGATACCCAGCAGGGGCGGATTCGCTTTGTAGGTTTCGAGCGTCTCGTTCAACGTCAGGGCGAAGACGATGCCGATGACGCCGAGCAGCAGATTCAGGCCCGTGCTCAACGAGCGGAACGGTCTGGCGAACACGTCGCTCAATCCCAAAACAAAGGGGATCGGGAAACCCAGGCGCGCCGCCAGCCGGGGCAGCCAGGCCTCCTTTTTGGCGGGCGCTTCAGCGCCGGTCGCAATCGCTTTGACGATGTTGGCTTTGGCTGCGCGCTGCGCCGAACGCCACGTCGCCAGGACGATGACCGCCGGCACACTGACCAGAACCGCCACGACGATCCAGGGATTCAGCGGCGGCTGGAACGTCGTGCTCAACGATGACGCGATGTTCTTCAGCGGCAGGGGAGAGAGCAGAAGGCCCAGGAGCAGCCCCAGCGGACACCCGATCCAGCCCAGCACCAGGTATTGCCCGGTGTAGAGCCACAGTATTTGCGCCTGGGTAAAGCCCACCGCCTTGAGGATGCCCACCTGCCGGAACTGCGACAACACAAACGCGCTGATGCTGCTGACAATAACCAACACCGTCGCCAGAATGGCAAACAGGCTAAATGCGCCCAAGATGATGAAATTCAGCCGCGCGCCGAAATTCGCCGAACGTTTGACGTCCCGCCAATCCGTGTGGATGCGCACTGCATCCGTTTGCAACAGCGCCTCGATCCGCGCCAGGGTTTCGTCCACGGCCTCCGGGTTCGCCAACCGCACGCCCAACGACCACTCCCAGATCGCTTCGTCGGGATATAACTCCTGGAAGAGGCTCTCGCCGACGTAGAGATAGGGTGGCTGCGTGTTGCGGTAGGTATCCCACGTGGGATTGTACGCCAGCCCGATGACCGGCAATGTCACTTTCTTGCCGTCCTGCCGGGTGACGCCCAAAGTTTCTCCAACGCCCAGGCCGTACAAATCAGATAAGTCGCGGCTCGCCAACACCTCAGTCTGATTGGACAGCAGATACCGTCCTTCTTGCACCAGCAACCGATTCACTTGCGGCTGCTGGAACGGCGTGCGCCTGATGCTGACCAAAACCCGCGTGTCGTCAATCTGCACGCGGCTCGTGACGCTGTATTGGATGCCGGTGCTCTCCGTCACTTCCGGCAGCAGTTCGATGCGCTCCACGTCGCGGCGTCTGACTTTGGCGCGGTCGAAGTACAACCACAGGTGCGCGCCGTTCAACTCGGCGAAGGAGCGGTCATAGGGTTGGCTGAGGTTGAGCAGTGTCGCCAGCGCGAGCGTCAGCAGCATCGTCGCCGAGACGATCGTGATCAGCGTCAGCAGGGAGACAAACGGCCTCCCTGCGACATCCGCCTTGATCTTCTGCCACACTGCTAACATCTGCTACGTCCCCGTCAACGCGGCCAGAGATTGCGCGATCTGCTGCGCATCGCGGCCCGGCATGGCCTCGACCAGACGTCCATCGCGGATGAAGATGACCTGTTTGGCTTGCGCGGCGGCGGCGGCATCGTGCGTTACCATCAGGATTGTCTGGCCCTGCGCGTTGAATTCCTGCAAAATACGCAACACGTCCTGCCCGCTGACGCTGTCCAGGTTGCCGGTCGGCTCGTCGGCCAGCAACAACGTAGGCTGGTTGATCAGCGCCCGCGCGATGGCGACGCGCTGCTGTTGTCCGCCCGACAATTCCCATGGGTGCTTGCTCGCCTGATCCAGGATGCCCAGGCGCTCCAACAAAGCGTCGGCCCGGCGGCGCACCGCCTTGCGATCCCGCCCACCCTGCAACAGCGCCGGCAATTCGACGTTCGCCTGAATCGTCAGGTTGTCGATCAAGTTGAAGAACTGGAAGATGAAGCCGATGTGCGCGCGGCGGAATTTCGCCAACGCCGTCTCGTCCAGCGCGCTGAGGACAACGCCCTTGACCTCGACCCGCCCGGCGGTGGGGCGATCCAGGCCGCCCATCAGGTGCAGCAACGTCGATTTGCCGCTGCCCGACGGCCCCATCACCGCCACGAAATCCCCGTCGGCGATGTCCAGCGAAACGCCCCGCAGCGCCGCAAACGTGACGGCGCCGGTTTTGTAGACTTTCTCCACATCTACAATTTTGACCAGTGGGATCATGCCAGTGTGTAACACGTCCGGGTAAAATGCGTTTTGAGGCCGGTGATGCGCGCGAACCGTTCCAGCGCCCCGCCTGCCGACGTCTGTATCAGCGCGCGCTTGCACCCCCAGGCATCCCCATCGGCGTAAGCGTGCGCGATCAACCCACTGAGCACTTTCAGGCCACGCAACGACGCGACGATCCCCACGCTGCCGAAAATCGCCAAATCCTCGTGGCAAATCAGCGTGCAGACGCCCAACGGCTCCCCATCGAACGTCGCCACGTAGTGGAACATTCCCGGCAAACCGATCGAGGGTGACAGCACCTCCGCCATCGGCGCGGCATATTCCTCTGGCAGCCCGAAGGCCTTCAGGAAGACCTCAGCAAACGTCATAGTTTCGCTTTTGTCGATGCTGTGAACTTCTACCCTGGCGGACGGCGTTGACCGCACTAAATCCTCCCCGCGCTCCAAGAGCATCCATGCTTCGCGCTCTTTCTGGCGGACGAAGCCCTGTGCCTCCAACAAATCCGGCAGATCCTCCGGCGTGCAGGCCGGGGAAACAAAGACCGTCGGCGGCAGCTCCCTGGACGTGAAATGCTCCACCACCTCGGCGATCAAAGCCGGGGCCGTCGTGTGCGTGTCCCGTAACAGACAAGCGTGATTGACGTCCGGTGTGGGGAACATCTGACTGCTGGTGATAATCATATCATCCCGCAAGATCAACTCAAGCCCCGGCGTCACCGCGACCATCGGCTGCATCGCCGCGTAATTCTGCCGCTCGAGAGCGGCCATCGCTTCCACTGTCACTTTCGTCATGCCACGCCTCCTCATCTACAAAATTGGCGAAGATTCGCGTGATTCGCGGTTATCGATTTCTTGCTTGCGCCGGAAGGGATAGCGCAGGAAGATGAAGAAGGCGACCAACATCGACAACCCGCCCACCAGGCCAATCAGCCGCACACCAAGCGGGCCGTGCGGATCGCTGCGACTGCGTCCCAATAACAGCAGCAACGGCAAGAGCGCCGCGATCACACCGTTGGCGACCTGATCCAGCAAGCCCCACGTGGCGTAGTACAGTCCCTCGCGCCGCTGTCCCGTCAACGCGGCATCGTGATCGGCGATTTCTGCGCCAAAGGCCATCGGCAGCATCGTCACGCCTGACAGCGCCATCGATTGCAGCGTCACCCACACGAGACCCTGCGTCATCAACGGGAGCGGCAGCCAGTCCCCGATCAGCATCAGCCCTGGCATGACCAGCGCCGAGGCGAACAGCGAACCGGCGAACACTGCCCACTTCCCCACGCGCCCCGCCAGCCACGTGACCAACGGATAACACACCAGCGAACCGGCAATCGCGGGGACGTAGAACCACAGCGTATCCCCCGGCGTCAGCAGACAAATCTCGGTGACGATGTAGGGAATCGCCGACTGCACCAACGTCGTCAATCCCCAATAGAAAGCACCGGCCGCCGTCATCACGACGAAGGCGCGATTCTGCAACATTGAGGCAACCACCGCGCGCAGGTTACGACGCGGCAACGCGCCTTCCGCTGATGTCGCCCACCGTTCTGGCCGCTCGCGCAGCACCAGGAAGGGCAGGTAAAACATCGGCAACGCCAGCAGTGCGTAAAGCAGCGCGTTGACGGCGTACCCGAACCGTTCGATCAGCATCCCCGCCGCCGCGCTCACGATCATCCCCACCAGCAGAAAACTCGACGCCCAGGCGGACATCCGCACGCGATGCTGATCTGTCAACGCGAGTTCGGGCAGCAGCGCCGTATACGGGATCTGATTCACCGTGTACGCCAGGTTATACAGCACCAGCATCACGCCCAGGTACACCAGATTCCACATCGATTCCGTCCGCAGCGGCGGCGTCCACAGCAGCACGAAGAACGCCAGCAGCGGCGCGCCGGAGACGAACATCAGCGGCAAGCGGCGTCCCCAGCGGCTGCGCAGATTGTCCGAGAACTGCCCAATAAACGGCGCCATCCCGGCGTTGAGCGCGCGCGTCCCAAAGATGACCACGCTGTACCACGCCGCCGGCGCGAGGTCGGCGCCTTCCGGCGGTAAATAGAAGTACAACAGCCACCCGCTGAGGATAGCCCAAACCATCGAACTGCCGAGTGTGATCAGCGCATACGCCAGGTCTGTTTTCAGGGGTGGACGCGGCGCATCTGCGGTGGAAATCGTTTGTGTTGTCGTTTTGTGCTCCATTGTAAACCACCGGCTACCTGTCAACCAACCTAATTATAACCCTAACTTAACATTTTTGAAGGAGCCACCGGTGCTGGCGCACACCATGCAGCACGAAAATAGGAATTTCCGTGTGTTTCGTGTATTCCGTGGTTTATTTTCGAAGGAGCTTCATGGGGACTCCACATTAACGAAAACGTAAATGTGTGCGCCGGATCATAATCCGGCGCTTCAGGAACGGCGGATTGTGATCCGCCTTAAGCGTCGAAATAGAACTATTTCTAGAGTATACACAAGAAAGGGCCAGCGATTATGCTGGCCCTGGTAAAACATCGTATTGGTTGCGCGCCTATCAAATGCCGAGGATATCGCGCGCCTCTTGCTCCATCATATCCGGGCGCCACATGTCCTTGCCCAACACCACTTCCACACTCTTGGTCGTGATCTCCGCCGCGCGCTCGTGGACCTGGTTCATCATAAACGACGCCATCGGGCACATCGGCGAGGTCAAGATCATCGTGATCTTCACGTCGTCGTCGTTCACCACGATGTCGCGGATCAGGCCCAAAGCCACCACATCCAATCCAATCTCGAAATCGATCACGTCGCGCAATCCATCGCGGATCGCTTGCTCTTCGCCTTGCATCATCGCCTCCTCAGGTAGTCTTTAGTCCGATAGTTTATCTCCGACTGTCATTATAGCATCGAATGGCGATTTTGACAATACAGAATATATCTATCTGCTAAATCTGCTTAATCTGCTGACAAAAAACCGTTAGTCTCAGCGCGCCATATCGAGGATGCCCTCGGCGGTGACGGGGACGATGTGGTTATTCTCACAGCGGAAGGCGGCATCGTCGCGCTGCAACGGCTGCCCGCAGCGCGGACAACGCAGAATCTCTTCCAGCCGCCGCATCCCCACCGGACCGCGCGCGCCCACTTTGACCGCCGAAATCAGGTCGTAGTCCTCCTGCCACAGCTTGGTACGCACCATCTCCAACGGCAGCGCGTGCAACTTCGCCTCGAACGCCTCCGGCTTGTACGTGCGCCCCGGCAACCAGCGCGCGTCCTTGCCGATGCGGTTGGTAATCAAAAACACCCCGCCGGGACACAGCACGCGCACCATCTCGCGCAGCACTTGATCGGGATTTGGCATGAATTCCAACGCCTCCAGGCAGACGACGGCATCGAAGGTCGCGTCGGGAAAAGGGAGTTGGCTGGCATCCTGGCAGATGAGGGCAATGCGGTTGGCCCACGGTTCAGTTGCCTGCGCCGCTTGCTGCAACATCTTGCGCGAGAGATCGAGACCAATGAGCCGCCCACGGAAACCGTTCTGCTGGAAGAGCGTGCGCGCTAACCGCGCCGTGCCGGTCGCCACATCGAGAATCAGGGGATCAGGATGATCGGCGAGGGCCTGACTGAGCGGCAAACCGAGGAACCATTGTTCGTAGCCGGGATTGTAACCCTTGATGCGGTCGTACACGCGGGCCGACCAATCATAGAGCAGGATCACCACCCGGCACCCCATGTACGCGCCTTCGGCCAGAATGAGCTGCCAGTACAGGAACGCGATCAACACCAGCGCCAGGACGACGCCCACGATCCAGCCCATCTTACAACGCCCAGGCCATCAAGAAGATCATCGCCACAAGCCACAGCGTGAGGGCGCGCCGGTACATCGTCATCGATGGACGCTGCAGGAGCAACAACAATCCCGGCAAAGCCAGCAACAGCACCCCTCCAGCGGCGAGGAATTGTCCTTGCCAGATGAGGAATCCCGCGCCCCACACCGGCCCTAGTGCCGCCGAAGGCCCAGGATGTGCATAAAACGCCATCAGCAGGATGAGCGCCAGCGCAGAAAGCGCCGGTTGTAGCATCCCGGTGGGGTTAGCCGGTGCGCCAAGCGACGCGCCGAGCAGCCAAGGCAGGCCCACCAGGGCGCCCGCCGCCCACGTCGCACCCACGTCGCCGCGCCCCTCGTGCCAGAGGACCGCGATCTCAGTCCAGGCCATCATCACCAGCGTGAGCAGCAGCGCGTCGCGGCCCAAGACCAGCGCCGCCAGAATACCCACAGCGAGGGCAAGCGCCGCCATACACAACGGTGCAGCCAACGCCGCCCGTCCCACCTCGCGCCACCACGCGCGGGCCTGGCGCAACGTGCGATGCAAAACCGCACCCGGCGTCCCCGGTTGAAGGTAGGGCCAGAGGGGCAAGGAGGCTTCGCGCTTCCAGGTGCGCCAGAGAGCAAAGGTTTCTGCCCAAGGTGTGCGTGTCACCATGCGCCAGAAGGGCAACCATCCCCCCAGTGCCAATACCAGAGCCATAAGAACAGAGAGCCACACGTCCCCTTCGAGCGGCGCGGCAAAGGCCCACGCCCCACCCAAAACGGCAACCACGGGCAAGAATCCCCAACCGTACAGCGTGGGCCAGGCAGGCGCCGTCCGCACGTGCATTTCTACAGCCGATTCAGTTTCCACAACGCCATTATACCTGAGTTGCCGCTGACTCAAAGCATCCCTCTGGATGCTGCTGACACGGCTCCACATGCACGTAAACGCGATCCACCTCTGGCAGCGCCTCCAACTCGACACGCACGGCGTCGGAGATGCGATGCACCTCGAAGAGCGGTGTGTTCCCATCCACGTCGATGTGCAAATCGGCCACCAGACGCGGGCCAACGTATTCGGTAATCACCTGATGCACGCCCAGAACCCCCGGCACTTGCGCAGCGACGACGGCGATCTCCTCGCGGACTTCGCGCGAAGCGCCTGCACCGGTCAAATAGCGAAGGTTCTCCTTCCAGGCCGCCAGCGCCGCGCGGAAAATCCACAGCGCGACGAGGATGCCTGCAATGGGATCGGCCAACGGGTGGAGGAAGTGCGAGCCGAGGACCCCGACAAAGGCTGCGCCAGAGGTCAGGACATCGGAGAGGTTATCCTGCGCGACGACGGCGAGCGCAGGACTGGCGACCTGCGTCGCAATGCGCCGGATCGCACTGTACATCGCCGCTTTGCTAGCGGCGCTGGCCAGCAACGCCAGCATCGGCCAGCCGAGCGCCACACCCATCCCCCCAATCAGGAATCGCTCCACAGACGTACGCCCGGCCTCGTATCCGGCAAATGTCATCGCGGCGGCAACCATCAGCCCAACGATCGGCTCGAATCGTCCGTGGCCTTGCGGATGGCCGATATCCGGCGGCTGCTGCGCCATCCACAGACCGAGGACCATCAGCAACGAGTACAAAACGTCCGAGACCGAATTGGCGGCGTCCGCATACAACGCTACGCTGCCGGAAAAGTAGGCCGCCGCACTTTTGCCCACGGCCAGGATGACGTTACCCGCCATGGTAATCACAAGGGCCTGGCGAAATAATCGCGTCACCGTGAAATCGGGTTTGTAATCACGAATCCATTGCATTGTACATCTCATCAAAAACGAGCAGAGTATGTACCCCTGCTCGTCATCATTTCGTTAGCTCCAGCCCTGGGTTGCCGCCGCCGGAATAGAAGCATTATACCAGATCAGACCGGATCGCGGAAGTTATAAATGTGACCCTCACGCCGCCAGATTTTACCGCATGTGCAGCAAAACTCTGCCTGTGGCGGTGCGCCCAACGGTTCACCACACGCCGGACAAAGAAAGAATGTGCCATCGGCAGCCTGGCGCTTCCCTGCGCCAACCCGCGCACGTGTGAAGACGCTCGGACTGAGTTGCCAGAGCGCGCCGGTTGGTTGCGCCAATGCATCCAGGGCCGTCAAAAAGCCCGTAGGGACGAGCCGTTTGAGAAGGCCAATACGGAAGTGGGAGACGGTGCGCGTGGCTTCACGGCGCAAACCGGCCTGCTCCAACTGCGCCCACATCCAGCGGGGATGAAAATCGAAGTTGAGCGCCACGAATTCGACCGGTTCAGGATCGAAAGGCGACCACGATTGGCGGCGCAGGAGGTAACGCGCAATCGCTTTGAGGTTCAGCTTGCTGGCGAATTCCAAGACGAACGCCCCACCCGGCCCCAGGATGTCGGCAATGCCGCGCAGCACGGCGGGCGCGTCGGCAGCATGGTGCAGAGTGCGCACCATCGTCACCGTGTCGAAAAGGCCGGTGACGAACGGCAGGTGGTAGAAATCGCCCTGCACAAAGAGGTAACGGGGTCGTCCATCCGCACCGTTCTCGCCGAGACGTTCGACAGCCTGTTCCAACTGCGTGCGCGCGTAATCGAAGAGCACGACCGTCTCATACCCAGCATAAAGGTCGGCCATGCGTCCGAAGCCCGCGCCGATTTCGATGAGCGTGCGGCCCTGCGATGGCAACAGCGCCCGCATGGCAATGCGTTCGGCGGCGTCCTCATAGGCACGTGTGGTATCCCAGAACTCCGTGCGATAGCGGGAGCCTTCGTAGTTGCAGATAGGCGGTTGAGTCATTGTGGGGTGTTAACGACCTGCTGCAAGAGTTCCTCGGTTGAATTGGGTAGGCTCTGCACTGCGCCAGTGAGTGGAGAGAAAACCGCGCGTAGTTGTTCGATAGCTGGAGCCATTCCAGCCTCGGCCAATGGGATTTCGACGGGCACTTGCATCACCACTGGCACGGTCGTGCTGACGGGCACCATCAAGTTGAGGGCCACGGGCAAGGCCATGCCCTGCGGGAGCGCAAGCTGCACGGTCCCGTGGATCGCGCCGCCGCCGCCCGGCAATACAAACGTCGCCGGCGCCTGGAGTGGAACCGCGCTCACCAACACGACATCCGTATTCTGTGCCAGTGGCAGGTCAAACACCACCGGCATCGTATCGGTGATGTAGACGATGGATTGGATGCGCGTTTCTCCCAGGGCGGCAAAGGCACTGTCCAGATCGAGCAACAGTGGTTCGGCCACTTGACTCTTGACCATGAACACGGGGTCAGGCGCCAAAAGCAAAACGAGCACCAGGATGACGTTGACGACAAACGAGAAGACGATGGCAATATTCTTGAACGCATTCCACAATGGACCAAGTCCGCTCCCCCGTCGGGTGGGCCGGGCAGCTTGCACCGATGCACTCTCTGATGTTGTCATACTGACCTCCTACATGTACTATAGAAATATGTTACCATAAATATTGACAAAACGCAAAGGAAGTCGGTGCTTTTTTCGCAATCCCGCGAAACTTTTGCAGAAGGGGAGGCAGACAACAGACACAGTGAAAGCGAGCAGCACAGCGTTATCGTCCAGCAGGCGCAAAAAAGTCGAGGAGCGGGTGAAGCTCCTCGACTGTAGTAAGAATCGGCAGCCGTTTACCGCGCTTTCAACACCAAAGGCAAGTAAACGCGAAGGATGTTGATGCTCAGCGTCGCGCTGCGCGTGACGTCCACATATCCCGGTACGGCGATGTTAGCGCGGTTGGTGATAAAAGCCGGCAAGATAGCCGTGCTGCCGGGTTTGGTATACGTGACGACAACGGCGTAGGTCAGTGTGATGTTTGGTGAGGGCGAGAGCACGCCCGTCCATTGCAACAACGGCGCTTGCGTCTCGTCCACCTCACCGGACGTAGCGATGAACGTGCCGGGGATGTAGACCAGGCCCGGACGGATGACGTCGCTCATGACGGCGGTAAGGGACAACGGCCCGGTGGCGTTGCGGATGCCCACCGTATACGTCACGCGGTCGCCGTGATAGGCGGACGGCGTGGAGATGGTCTTGAATGCTGGTGTGAGGTCGGGATAATCGGGAGGGCGTACAATCTCCACGGTCGCCGTGCGGGTGAGCGGATCCTGCCCCGCAACGGCGATAACGGCAGTGTTGGTGACGCTGCGCCATTCGGTGGTGGCAACGGTGACGGCATAAGTCACGGTAACGGCAGGCGTGGGCGTGAGCAGGCCCGTCCACGTGAGCGCGGGCGCGGCATCGTCATCCACCACACCAGCAGTCGCGGCAAGAGAGCCGGGGACGTAAGCCAGTCCGGCGGGAAGCGTATCGTTGAGCATCACGGTCCCGGTCGGCGGCGCGCCGCTGGCCTGGATGGCGACGGTGTAGGTGATGGTCTCGCCCGGCGTCGCTTCGGCCTGCGAGGCGGTCTTGCTGGCATCCAGCGCGCTGATCCCGCCATCCCAGCCGGCAAGGCGCGCCCACAGCGCCCACACGGCATACGCCTTCTGGTTGCAGTTGAGCGATTGGCTGTGCGCGCAACTACATTCGTACCAATCCGTCCTCTCGGTATGCGCGGTCTGCCAGTCCAGCGCCCAGTTCTTGTCGAGTGAACCGTTGCCGTCGGAATCGTAATCGCAGTTATCGTTGACATCCTTATCGCCATAGTAATTGCCGTCCGGATCGTACAGCTCGATGTCATAGAAATCGTACAGCACTTTGTTGTTTTCGATGCAGTAATCGCGGATTTGCTGGTTGCGCAGGTGCAGGTTGCCCTCCTCGCCGGAACCGTCCGAGTGGCCGGTCATATAGATGAAGGTGACGCCGGGATAATCCAGTTCCAGTTGCGTCATCGGCGCGAGATAGGTGCTAATCATCGTTTCCTCGGTGCGGCCCGATGCCTGCCCGCACCACGACCATATAATGACGTTGACGTTGGGGTGACTTTGGCCGCGTCCGGTCACAGGATCAGGCGTACCCAGATAGCTGCGGGTATTGTTGACCCAATCCGGGTAATACCCCACATCGCCGCCCATCGCGTAGTCGTCCAGATCGAGCGCGCCGCCCGAACCGCCCTCGTTCCAGGCAAAAATGTTGTTGGGAAGCGCGAGCCCCAACCCGCCGCCGTTGGCAAAGCCGACCAGCCCGCTCATCCCATCGGTAAGCTGG
>MTKY01057015.1_pt1 | contig 12256 bp, 12 predicted proteins | sample 1042731 | NCBI WGS metagenome assembly MTKY01 (sample SAMN06212206, study PRJNA360538) | anaerobic digester metagenome | biome: Wastewater treatment plant; material: sludge; isolation source: anaerobic digester fed with sludge from wastewater treatment plant | place: Denmark: WWTP Soeholt ... | reverse complement strand
TCATCCTGTCCGGCGGAAATATCGACATGCCGAAATATGAAGTCGTGCTCGCCGGCAGGACACCGGCCCCCTGATTCGACATACTGCCGGGAGGGTCATTCCTTCAGCATGGTTTCGCTGTGCGCATGGCACGCCCAGCCATCGCCGTTGCGCACCCATGTCGAACTGTCGGCCGCCCTGAATTCCTTCTCTTCGCCGTTCATCTTGACCTTCTGCCGGACGACATAGGCAATGATCGCCACGTCGGAGATGGGCGTTGTGAACTCGACGTTCTCGAACGTGTAGGATAGCAATTCCCAGTCTCCGTTCTGGGTCATTTCGCTCATCTTGGCGCGCGGAATGCTCATGACGCCATGAGAGCCCGTCACCAGGCTGGTGTTTCCGGACAACGCCGCCGCCTCTTCGCCATCCTTGGCCTTCATGGCGTCCCAGTAGGATGATTCCAGCTTCAGGATATCGTCTCTGGTCGGGGCTCTGGACGGCATTGCTGTTCTCCGCGTTCCTTTTGACGGAAACGCTCGAGAGTCGATCGCGGTTCCAGAACCATTGCGCCTGGCTCTAGAGGGAAACTGACAACCCGCCATCAACCGCCAGCACGTGGCCGTTGACATAGGCCGCGGCATCGGACGCGAGGAACACCACTGCACCACCCAGTTCCTCGGGTTTCGCCCAGCGGCCCGCCGGTGTGCGAGACTCCACCCAGGCCGTGAAGGCCTTGTCTTCCAGCAGCGCCGTATTGAGCTCTGTCGCAAAATAGCCCGGCGCCAGCGCATTGACCGTGATGCCCTGGCGGCCCAGCTCCGCCGCCATCGACCGCGTCAGCCCATGTAGCCCAGCCTTGGCCGCGACATAGGCGTGGATGGTCGGCCGGCCGAGAATCGCCGACACCGACCCGGTGTTGATGATCCGGCCAAACTTGTTCGGCAGCATCAGCCGCACCGCATCCCGCGACAGTCGGAAGCACGAGGACAGGTTGACGGCAATGACGCGGTCGAAATCCTCGTCTTCCCAGTCGGTGATCGCACGCCGGTGCTGGATGCCGGCATTGTTGACGAGAATATCGAGCTTGCCGTGACGCTTGACGATCTCCTCGAGGGCAGCGCGTGCCGCCTTGGCATCGGTGACGTCGAAGGCCATCGCCTCAGCGCCGATCCTCCCCGCCGCCTGCTCGAGTTCCGCCGCATTCCGGGCATTGATGACGACGGTGGCCCCATTGGCCGCCAGCGCCTTCGCCATGGCAAAACCCAGGCCCCGGGACGCGCCGGTGACCAGGGCCACCCGGTTCTTGAGAGAAAACATGTCTGTCATCACACGCTCCAAATCTGTTTCAAATTCTCGTTCAAGTTAAGTTGACAAATCAACTACACGCCCGGATCATTGTTCGGTTCAAATCAAAAATCATGACGTTGCGGCAGGTTGTAAGCATCGTATGATTTCGTTAACCATATTGCCGATTCACCAACCACAGCGTTTGAAACTCGCCAGCCGCCATTTGGCGTTATGGTCTGGCGCAGGAGAAAGACAATGGCCTCAGACACATCCTCGATGATCGAACGCATGGCGCGCGCCATTGCGTCCGAACTCGGCATGGCGGACTGGCGGCCCTATGTCGATGTTGCCCGCGCTGCGGCACTTGCCATGCGCGAACCGACCGTCGACATGCTGGAAGCGGCCCTCCCCGACATGCCGGATTGGGGCTACCTGCCGGAGGATTGGCGCGCCATGATCGACCACGTGGCGCAAGAGCGCGTGTTCCCCGCACGCTTCAACTCTTGACGTCGTTGATTTTCTTCATCACGTCGATGAGGCGAGGGATGAAGCGGTCGCCATAACCCATATTGTCGGCGACCACCGTGATCTGATGCGCCGTCTCGGCGAGGAAGGACGCAACGGGCAGCTGTTCCGTCATGTTGGTGTAATAGCGCAGATCCTTCCTGGCATTGCGGATGGCGAACTGCGCGTGGCTGTCATCGTCCGACAGCGGCACGTGAATCAGCCGGCCGAACATCACCGAGGCGGCACCGCCCGCCATAACGATGTCCTTCAGCGCCTGCATGTTCACTCCAGCCTTCGCCGCAACGGTGATCGCTTCGGCGGCAACGGCGGCATGGGCAATCGACAGGAAATTATTGATGAGCTTCAGCTGATGCGCGGAGCCGACCGCACCGGCGTGCACGATGGTATCGGCGAAACACTCCAGCACCGGCCGGATTCGCGCCATCACGTCATCGGGTCCGCCGGTCATCAGGCCGAGCTTGCCCATTGCCGCTTCCTTGGGCGTGCGCGTCATCGGCGTATCGACGAAATGCCCGCCCTTGGCTTCCACATCGGCGGCAATCTTCACCGTCGAGGCCGGTTCTGCCGTCGAACAATCGGCAATGACGAGACCTGGCCGCACCGCGCCCATCAATCCATATTCGCCATAGACGAGCTGCTCGATTTGCGGCGTGCCGGTGACACAGAGGATGACCATGTCGCAATCCTTGGCGATCGCCAGGGGATTGTTGCGTTCCGTGGCCCCCTTCGCGATGAGATCGTCGACCGGCGCACGGTTCCGGTGCGCCATCACGGTCAGCTCATAGCCCTTGGCAAGGATGTTCTTGCCGATGCCGTGGCCCATGAGGCCGACGCCGATCAATCCGACGCGCTTGATGGTCATGTGTTTTCTCCCATTGAAATGAAGTCCTTGAGCCCATCCTGCTCCAGAATATGAAGCCTGTCTTGACTCTTCTTGGCAAACCCGAGCCGTGCATAAAAGCGTTCTGCACCGGGATTGTCGATATCGACCTCGAGCTTGATAAAACTGGCACCGCGCGAGGCCGCGCGCCTGGCGGACTCCTGCAGCAACCTCTCTCCCAGTTTCCGTCCGCGCGCCTTCGCCGCGACAAACAGATCGACGACATATAGTCCACGTGCGCCGCGCCACGTGGAGTAGGTCATCAGACCGAGGCAGGCACCGAGCAACTCGCCATGTTCTTCCGCCACCACGACATCGATGAGATCACGCGCCGCCACGAGGCGCTGCGAATCGAGCTTCGGCATCTCGGTGACGCCCACATGCTCGGCAAGCCCGCGCACCATAGCCGCCACACCGCTGGCATCCTCGTCACGCATTTCGCGGATGACCAGTGTCACGTCAGAAGTCCCGACAGCAACGACGCGAGATTGGCACCGAGATTTTCCGACGGGTAGCCGCCTTCCTGAACCACCAGCATCGGCAGTCCGAGTGATGCAATCTGCCGTCCTACAGTCTCGAACTCCTGTGTTTCGATGGCAAAGCCCTTGAACGGATCATCGATGGCGATATCGAGCCCCGCCGCCAGCACCAGCACGTCCGGCCTGAAGTCCGCGACACGCGTCAACGCAAGGTCAAGCGCAATGCGATACGGCGCGAGCGTTGTGCCGCGTTCCAGGGGCAGGTTGAGATTGAAACCTTCACCGGCACCGCGGCCGCGCTCGTCCTCATAGCCCCAGAAGAACGGATAGAAGCGCTTCGGATGCGCATGGATTGACACCGTGAGCACATCGGCGCGGTCATAGAAAATGGCTTCCGTGCCATTGCCATGATGAACGTCGATATCGAGAATGGCGGCGCGCTTGCCGGCCCGCGTCAGGAGCTCAGCGGCAAGCGCTGCATTGTTGAAATAGCAGAAGCCTGCCGCCATGTCGGCCGCTGCATGATGGCCGGGCGGGCGGCACAGCGCGTAAACCACACGTTCGCCGTTCTGCATTAATGCCGCGCCATGTGCCGCCGTCGCCGCGCTGGCACAGGCCGCCGCGAATGTGTCGGCGGTGACGGGACATGACCCGTCACCCAGATGGTATCCGCATTGTCCCACGACGCTGTCTGGATAACCCGCTGGCGGCAAACTGCTGCGGCCCAGCGCGAAGACATTGGCGGAAGGGGTTTCGGCCGCATCCGGCATGCGGTGCCAGCGCTCCCATAGAGTTGTGAGGAAAGTGATGTAGCGGCGGTCATGCACCACAGCGAGGGTATCGAGAGATATGGCTGGTGGTTCGACCACTGGTCCGCCTATCCGCCGCACGCCCTCGAGCAGCATGTCGATTCGCTCGGGGATTTCCGGAATGGGCTGGGGTTTGCCCGAGACGATGAATTCCCGGGGGGCATGGGTGCGTTGCGTTTTGTCGAAGACGGTGATCACCGGTTTGCTGTTCCTCATTGCCGTCTGCTATGGGTTTAAGCAGACCTCATCTTCAGACAAGGCAAACCGCACATGTCAACCGCCCTGCCCAAGCATATTCACTCGACCGGCGATCTTCCGAAAGTGGCCTGGGCGAAGGGCAGCTATGTCTATGATGCCGATGGCAAGCAGTATATCGATGGCTCCGGCGGCCCTGCCGTCTACTGCATCGGCCACTCCAACGCCGAAGTGAATGCCGCCATCAAGAACCAGCTTGACCGGATCGCCCATGGCTACCGTTACAATTTCTCTTCCGATGCCCTCGAAGAACTGACCGAGATCGTGCGCCGCCGCTGCGGCGGCACCCTCAATCACATGGTCTATGTCACGGGCGGCTCGGAAGCAGTTGAATCCTGCCTCAAGCTCGCCTTGCAATATCATGCCGCGCGCGGCGACATGAGCCGCCGCCGCTTCATCGCCCGTGAGCGCTCCTGGCATGGCAACACGCTGGGCGCGCTCTCGGTCTCGGGTTTCCTCGAACGCAAGCGGGCCTTCGAAGGTTCGCTGCTCGACGTCTCCCGCCTGTCGCCCGCCAATGAATACCGCCCGATTGCCGGCGCCACCGCCGAAACCGCCGGTGAAGCGGCAGCAAGGGAACTCGAAGACGAAATCCTGCGTGTTGGCCCCGAGAAGATCTGCGCCTTCATTTTCGAACCGGTGGTGGGCGCCGCCGGCGGCTGCGTGCCGGCGCCCAGAGGCTACGCCAAACGTGTGCGCGACATCTGCGACAAGTATGGCGTGCTGCTGATCGCAGATGAAGTGATGTGCGGTGCCGGGCGCTCCGGCAACTGGCGTGCACTGGAGCGTGACGGCATCGAACCCGACATCATGTCGGTTGCCAAGGGCCTTGCTGCGGGTTACCTGCCGCTGGGGGCGGCGATCTACACGGACAAGGTGGCCGACGCGATCCATGGCATCCATGGCGCACCGATGACCGGCCACACCTTCACCGGCCACACCGCCTGCTGCGCGGCGGGCGTTGCCGTGCAGAAGATCGTCGAACGCGAGAAACTCGTTGAACGTGTCAGCGCCATGGAATCCCCATTCCGCGCCATGCTGCAGGAGGCGACGAAGGACATTGATGCGGTGGGCGACATTCGCGGCCGCGGCTTCTTCCAGGCCATTGAACTGGTGGCGGACCGCAAGACGAAGACACCCTTCGACGGCGGCAAGAAGCTGTTCATGAAGATCCGCGCCCGCGCTTTCGAAAATGGACTGATCTGCTATCCGGTCGGCGGCAATGTCGACGGTATCAACGGCGACGTTGTCATCCTCGCTCCGCCTTACAACGTGACCGACGCCGAACTGACCGAGATCGTCGACAAGACGGCCTCCTCGATCCGTCAGGTGCTGAAGGCGGAAGGACTGGCCTGAATTTTCAGAACCAGTCGCCGCGTTCCGCCTCTTCCGGCATCAGTGCGGGCTTGCGATGCAGGAAGGCATCGGAATGCACTATGGTCATGCCGGGGGTGAGCGTGACGGCGGCATACATCGGCGGCTCATCGGAATAGACGGTCTGGACGGAAGCCCCCACCAGCGGCAATTGGTGATTGACGCCCGGCAGCGACGAGAAGCCGATGCCGTTCCACACACCGCTGATGGTACGATGCGCATGGCCAAAGAAGATGTGGCGCACGTCATGGCCTTTGAGCAGGGCTGCGAAGGCCTCCGCGTCATCGAGCTTGATCAGGTCCATCAGCGCGTGGCCGATGTCAAATGGCGGATGATGCATGAACAGATAGACCGGGGCACCCCTCGCCTTGTCCAGTTCCGCTGACAGCCAGGCGCGGCGTGGCGCGTCATAGAGCCCGGCCGATGATGGCGGCCCCTTGAGCGTATCGAGCAGCAGCAGATGCATGCCGTCCTTGACCAACGTTTTCTGCACATGGCCGGAGGCATCGGCACCACCGAAGACGCTGAGGAAATTCTCGCGGTTGTCGTGATTGCCGAGCATCACATGCGTCCTGACCGGAAACTGCTGCAAGCGGTCTTGCAGCAGCCGGTATGCGGCAACCTCGCCCCGTTCGCTCAGATCGCCGGTCATGATGCAGCAATCGGCGTCGGCATGATGGGCTTCGATGTCACGGAGCGCCGCATCGAGCCGCGCGAAGGGGTCGAGACCCCAAAGCAATTCGCCCGGGGGCACCAGATGAAGGTCAGTAAGATGGATAAGTTTCATGCGGACTCCGCCGTATCTGTTGCGGGAATGGGTTGAGGATTGCTTTGCGCATCGGCGCGCAGGCGCGAACCGCGCAGCAGTCCCGCCGCATCGGCGATCGGATAGCCGGCAGCCACAACCAGCGCATTGATGCGGTTCAGATCCCGGATCATGTCCACATAAAGTGCGCTGCGCCGCAGTGCGGGGCCCTTGCCGCCGGCGCCTTGCTTGAAATGGGCATCCAGGACTTCGTTCTGAAGCTCGCGGAAGGCGTCCTTCTGGGAGATGAGGCGCTTGGCGCCTTCCAGATCGCCGGATGACAGGACACCCGTCGCCAGCCGCAGATTGTCGTGGATGATGAGGCAGAGATTGTCGAAGGACGCCTGCTCTTCAAGCGAGAACGAGATGTTCTCGCGGGCCTTGCTCTGCACCCGGTCGGCAAGGTTCAGCTGGATGACGTCGCCTGCGTGCTCGATGTTGCTGATGTAGAGCGTCAATTCCAGCGCGCGCCGCGACTCCTCGGGCGTCAGATGTTCCTGCGCCAATTCACCGAGATACGCCTGCAAGAGTGTCTGATAGGCGTTGAGGCGCTCATCCATGACCTTCAGCTGCTTCAGCGTTTCGAGACTGCCGGTGCGCAGTGCCGCAAGTGCGGTATCGAACATGCGCTCCAGCAGTTCAGTCATCCGCACCGTCTCGAGCAATGCATTGGAGAGCGCAACAGCCGGCGTCTTGAGCGAGCGGTGGTCGAGATATCGCGGATTGGCGAGGCGGTCTTCCTCGCCCTCGCGGTCTGGAATGAGCCGCGTCATCAGCAGCGCAACAAGCCCGGTGAGCGGCAGGAAGAACAGACCGGTGATCACGTTGAAGCCGGCGTGAAAGCCAAGCGCTGTTTCAACCGGCGGCAGCGGCAGCATCGCCACGAAGGGTGTGATCTGCTCGATCATTGCAATGCCGATGATGGCGACAAGACCCCGGCAAAGAAGATTTGCAAGCGGCAGGCGCCGCGCCGCCGGCGGCAGCGCCAGCGTACTCGACACCGCGGGCAGGCCGCCGCCGAAATTGATGCCGAGAATGAAGCTCAGCGCGCCCGCCACATCGAGGCTGCCATTGGCGAGGAAGGCGGCGATCAACAGGATGACGGCAAGGCTCGAATGCATCACCCAGGTCAGCGCCGCGCCGATGAGAAAGGCCAGGAGTGGCGCGTTCCCCACCGCCGCCAGCACTTCGTGAAACAATGTCGCAGTGCTCAGCGGGGCAGAGGCTTGCTTGATCAGCGTCAGCGACATCAGCATGAGGCCGAGGCCGATCAGGATGCGGCCCACATTATGCGGACGGAACTCGGCCGACGAGGAGTGCACCACATAGCCCACAAACAGCAGAAGAGGCGAAACCCAAAGCGTAAAGGACGAGCCCGACGCGAAAATTGCGGAGACGATAGCCGACCCGACATCGGCACCGAGCAATACGCCAAGACCGAGCGCCGTGCTGATGGCGCCTGACGCCGCAAGTCCAGCCACGATCAATGTCATCGCCGTACCGGAACCGAGAATGGCTGTGGCGACGCCACCGGCTGTGAAGGCCGAGAGCCTGTTGCCGAGCCGGTGCTCGATGAAATTGCGGAGCGCATCGCCCCAGGCCCGCATGACACCGGTACGCACCATGCGCACACCCCAGAGCAGGAGGGCGACACCTCCCAGCAGGTTGACGATGACGGCGGTGCTCTGGTTCAAAAATCCCTCATGCCGGTTGGACTCCGAGGCCGGCTAGGCCGGCCAGGGCAGCGACCACGTCTTCACGTTGGTGAAGAACTTCATGGCCTCCATCACGCCTTCCTTTACACCATTGCCGGAGTCCTTGATGCCGCCAAATGGCGACATCTCGATACGGTATCCCGGCACTTCCCAGATATTGACCGTGCCGACCTCAAGCCCTTCGATGAAGCGGGTGATGCGCGGCAGGGAATTTGTGCAGACCCCGGACGACAGGCCAAACGGCGTGGAATTGGAAATGCGGATGACCTCGGCGTCATCGCTGGGAACGCGCACGATGGGGATGATCGGGCCGAAGGTCTCCTCAAACACCAGGTCGGAGGTGTGCGGCACGAAGTCGACGGTGATCGGCGGCAGCAGCGCGCCCTTGCGGCCAGGGTCATAGAGCACCTTTGCCCCTTGTTCAGCCGCCTTGTAGACACGATCCTCGAAGGTCTTTGCCGCCAGTTCATGAACCACCGTGCCAAGGTCCGTCGCTGGGTCCATCGGATCTCCAAACTTGATTGCCCTGGCTTTCGCCAGCACCTTCTCGACAAACCGGTCGGCAATACGCTCCTGCACCAGGATGCGTTTGACCGCCGTACAGCGCTGGCCGGAATTGCGGGTGGCACCCGCCACCGCAAGTTCAGCCGCCTTGTCGAGATCGCTGTCGGAGAGATCGTCGAGAACGATCAGCGGATCGTTGCCCCCGAGTTCGAGCGCGGCGCGCTTGTAGCCGGCCTTTCCGGCAATGATCTTGCCGACGCGCACGCCGCCGGTGAAGGTGATGATGTCGATATTCTCATTCGTCACCATCTCGTCGCCAATGTCATCGGGCCAGCCGGTGACCACCTGAAACATCTCCGGCGGCAATCCTGCCTCATAAAGTATGTCGGCCAGCGCGATGGCGGTGAGCGGCGTCAGCTCGGTCGGCTTGCACACGACGCAGTTGTTGGTGGCGATCGCCGGCGCCACCTTGTGCGACACCATGTTGAGTGGGTGATTGAAAGGGGTGATCGCCGAGATGACACCGACGGGTTCGCGCTTGGTGAAGATCTTGCGGGGCTTTCCCTGTGGCGTCAGATCGCAACTGAAGATCTGGCCATCGTCGAGAATCGAAAGTTGTCCCGCCAGCGAATAGACGTCATAGGCGCGGCCCACCTCATAGAGCGAATCCTTCTTGGAAAGTCCCAGCTCAAGCGTGATGAGGTCGGAGAGCTGGTCCTTCCGTGAGCGAATCAGCTCGGCAGTGCGGAACAGGATCTGCTGGCGCTCGTAGCGTGTCAGCTTCGGCTTGTAGTTGCGGGCGATGGCGAAGGCCTGCGCTGCGTGTTCGGCGCGGCCTGCGGGCACCGTGCCGATAATTTCATTCGTATACGGATAATATACCGGAACGGTGCCGTCTGCATCGACCTTCCTGCCGCCAATGCGCATCGATTCGGTGATGATGGGGCGCTTTGTTGCCACGACATTCATATCAGGCCTCCACGATGTGATTGCAGCCGAGCGCGAAGGCATCGAAATTGCGGATGAGTGCCGGCAGGTTCCTGAGCTTGCGGTTGGAGATCACCGGAATCTCCTGTTCGGTGAGCCCGCCATGCGAACGCAGCGGCTCGTTCAGCCCCGACAGATCGTGCTTGTCGCGCGACGTGCCGATGACCTTGGAACCCTTGGGCCCGCCGGAGACGACGATGATGTCGCCCATGCGGTCTTCCGGCAGCTCGAAACGGGCGCAGCCGTCTGCCTTGTTCAGAACCACATCGATGCCGGGTTGCCGGCTGATCTCGGCCATCACTTCGGCGACGGAAGGACCATAGGCGTAGACAGTCGCAAAGGAGCCCAGCGCGCCATGATGCACGACATATGGATCGGTGATCGGGAGGATGACCTTGGACTTGCCGGAGCCGAATTTCGCATCCAGCACATCCTGCAGGTAAACGACGTCGGGTGAGCCATCGGCGAGATGCTTGTCCTTCATTCCATGGTCGGCGACGATGACGATGATCGCGCCGCCGTCATCGAGCTGGCCGAGATATTTGTCCATCATCGCGTAGAAGGCATTGGCACCAGCTGATCCCGGCGCATATTTGTGCTGCACGTAGTCTGTCGTCGACAGGTACATGAGGTCCGGCCGCATGCCGGCCAGAAGCTTCACACCGGCGGCGAACACGAATTCCGACAGCTCCGCCGAGTAGACATCCGGCACACCCATGCCGACGAGCGAGCACACATCGGCGATGCCGTTCTCGGCGAGGTTCACCTTGTCGGCCTTCTCCGACGAGAAGGCTACCGCCGTGCCGTCGAAAACGAGGCCCTTGCCGAGCAGGAGTCGCAGCTTGTCCTTTGCCGTAACCATGGCGATCCGCGCGCCCTGCTTCTGAAACGCCTCGAAGATCGTCGGGGCGCGCAGCCATTTCGGATCGTTCATCATCGTTTCCATGCCCGTGGCTGGATCGATAAGGTAATTGCCGCAGATGCCATGAACGGCCGGTGGCCTGCCGGTGACGATCGACAGGTTGTTGGGATTGGTGAAGCTGGGGATCACCGAATGGCCCCGCAGGTTCGAGCCCTTGGCGATGATCCGTTGCAGGTTCGGCATGAGGCCGGTCCGCATCGCCACTTCCATGTAGTCCGGCTCGCTGCCATCACAGCAGATGACGACGAGCGGTTCGGCCGGCCAGTTGTAGTTGCGTCCATTGACGGTGACGGTTTTCATGCTCAGGCCCCGAGTGGCGACAGATCAGTGACATTCATTTCGCCCAGCACGGCGCGGATGGCGGCAAGCACGCCGTTCATCACCGTCTCGTCGACTTTGCCGATGGTGCCAATGCGGAAGCTCGGCCTCTTCGTCAGCTTGCCGGGATAGATGGCGAAGCCTCGCATCCGCAGCGATTCATAGAAATGTTCGAAGTCGAAGTTGGGATCGCGTGGCGTCAGGAAAGTCTGGATGATGGGTCCTGCCTCGTTGTCGTTCAGCAGCGTCGAGAAGCCGATGTCGCGCATGCCCTTGACGAGGAGATCGGCATTGCGCGCGTATCGGTTGCCCCGCGCCTCGACGCCACCTTCTGCCGCATGCTCCTTCATCGCCTGATGGAAAGCCACAAGCGCATGCGTGGGCGGCGTGAAGCGGAACTGGCCATTGGCCTCGAGGCCTTTCCACTGCTCGTACAGGTCCAGTACCACCGAATGACTACGGCCCTTCGACATCTCAAGCATGTGGCGTTTCACCAGCACGTAGGAAAAGCCGGGCACGCCCTCGATGCACTTGTTGGAGGATGACACCATGACGTCGAGCCCGTCACGCATGTCGAGCGGCAGGGCGCCGAAGGAGGACATGGCATCGACCATGAACCGGCGGCCCCGGCCCCTCACCACACTGGCGATGTCGGTGACCGGATTGACGATGCCGGAGGTGGTCTCGCAGTGGATGACCCAGACATGGGTGATGGCAGGATCGGCATCCAGTGCCGCGCCAACTTCTTCGGGTGTGGGAGCAGCACTGTCACCCTTGTCGATCTTGACCACCGGCCGGCCGATCTTCTCGAGGATCTTGGCCGCGCGGTCGCCATAGGCGCCGTTGGCGACGACCAGTGTCTTCGCTTCACCCGACGGACAGAAGGCGCCCAGCGCCGCCTCGATGGCGAATGTGCCCGAGCCCTGCATGATGACGCACTCATAGGTCTCGTCCGCGCCAGCCATGGCCAGCAAACCGTTGCGGATGTCCGCCACCACCTTGCGGAACTCGACGTCGCGCGAGCCCCAGTCGGCCAGCATCGCGGCCTTGACCCCCTGCGATGTCGTCAATGGCCCGGGCGTCAGCAGATAGGGCATGTCTTCCTGTCCGGGCGGACCGTTGTAGCGGCGGGTGGTGTGATCCATGGCGTCATCCTTGATGTCGGCGCAAAAATGAGCGCTTGACCACTATCAGTCAAATCGTATGTTCTTATAGAAGATATAAGTTTGAACGATATGCGACACGCCCAGCTCAAGGCCTTCCATGCGGTTGCAGTCCACGGCGGTTTCTCCCGCGCCGCCGAGCGCCTGAATCTCACCCAGCCCGCGGTTTCCGACCATGTGCGGAAGCTCGAGGAAACTTATGGCGTGCAACTCTTCACCCGCTCCGCACAAGGCGTACACCTCACCGG
>MTKY01050821.1_pt1 | contig 12272 bp, 9 predicted proteins | sample 1042731 | NCBI WGS metagenome assembly MTKY01 (sample SAMN06212206, study PRJNA360538) | anaerobic digester metagenome | biome: Wastewater treatment plant; material: sludge; isolation source: anaerobic digester fed with sludge from wastewater treatment plant | place: Denmark: WWTP Soeholt ... | reverse complement strand
CAACCACCGACCCTTGAACGGACAACCGAATCATGCTGATCGCCAGCCGCAATCGCCTCGCCCGCCTGCAATATGGACCCAATGGCTTTCGCGTCCTGGCGGCCGGCGACCATGTCCTTTGCGCGGTGACGAGCGCGCCGATCGGACTCGACGAGCTGCGTTACTGGTCGGTCGCGCGGCAGGAGCCCTATGCCACCGCCGCCATTTCGGTGCAGGCCGAACTGGACGCCGCGCGCGGGGCATGAGGTTCGGGCGTGTCGGGTTCCGCTATACGGCCTCGCTGCCGCTTCTGATCGTCGCGGCGAGCTGTGTACCGGCGGCGGAGGCGCCCGCCCGGCCCCGCCCAACCGCAGCGCCCTCCACTGAAATCGCACCGTCGCCGCCATTGGTGTTCGGGCCGTCACGACCTTTGCGTCGCGACTTCGTCCTGCGCGGTGTTGCCGAGCAAGGCGGCGTCATGATCGGGCACGCGCCGGGCGGGACGCAGGCGCTGTCGCTCGATGGCGCGGCGATCCCGCTGACCGCCGACGGTGATTTCCTCATCGCCTTTGACCGCGATGCGGGGCCGAGCGCCCGGCTCGTTGCGACCTTTGCGGACGGGCGACTGGTCGAGCGCATGGTGGTGGTGGCACCGGGCAGTTGGCGGCTGGAGCATGTCAACGCACCGTATCGCGGCAGCGCAGCGAGCGACGCCGATTTCGAACGCCGCCGCCCCGCCGAACTCGCGCAGATCGCTGCGGCGCGGGCCATGCAGATTGATGCCAACGGCTGGAAACAAAGCTTTCGATGGCCGGTGACCGGACGTCTGTCGGGCTTTTTCGGGTCGCAGCGCATCTATCAGGGTAAGCCTGGAACCTATCACAGCGGCACCGACATCGCAGTGCCGGCGGGAACATCTTTCGTGGCGCCGGCGGACGGCATCGTCGTGCTCGCGGCGGCATCGCCGTTCACGCTGGAGGGCCATTTGTTGATCGTCGATCATGGGATGGGGCTGACCAGCGCCTTTCTCCATTGCCAGCGGCTCGACGTAAAGGTTGGCGACCGGGTCATGCAGGGGCAGGCGTTGGGAACCGTCGGGCGAACCGGGCGCGCAACGGGCCCGCATATGCACTGGGGCCTGAAATGGCGTGATGCACGCCTCGATCCCGCCAAGCTCGCGGGTCCGATCGGCGGCTAGGTCCTCGTACAGTTCCGCAATAACTGGTTGCCGATGAAACAATATGTCGCAGATGCTGGATCGCGGCATATAGTATTTCTCCAAATGTCACGGTTGTTGCAAATACGTCACAATGCTTTGTGAAACGTCGGAATAAACGGCAAATGTCCTTTACTCGACCCGAGGGAAGGATCATTCCGCACGCTATCAGGGTGTTTGCGCGTCGGCTGTGTGCTGCTGCGTCAGGGGCTCGGGTAATTCAATCCATCAGTAGCAAGGGACTGCACTGTGAAGAAAACCCAATATTCCAAGCTGAAGCTAAGCGCTGCGCCGCTCGTATTGAGCGTCGCCCTGGCTTCGGCTCCTGCCTATGCGCAGGAAGCCGGCGCCGCCGACGACGGTGAAGCGACGATCATCGTGACCGGTTCGCGCATCGCGCGTCCGAACCTTGATTCGAACAGCCCGGTGGCCGTGGTCAGCGGTGAGCAGACAGTCGAAAACGCCGACGTCACGCTCGACACCTTCCTGAACACGCTGCCGCAGGTCAATCCGGCCGGCACGACCACCTCGAACAACCCCGGCAACGGCGGCCAGTCGAACATCGATCTTCGTGGACTTGGTGCAAACCGCAACCTTGTCCTGATCAACGGCCGCCGCCCGATGGTGTCGGCGTCGAACCAGACGGTCGATTTGAACACCATTCCGCAGGGCCTGATCGAGCGCATCGAAATCGTCACCGGCGGCGCCGGCGCGGCTTATGGTGCCGACGCCATCGCCGGCGTGGTCAACCTGATCCTCAAGGACAATTTCGAAGGCATCGATCTTCGCGCATCCTATTCCAACTCGCTTCCCAGGACCGATGCACGCGAGTATCAGTTCAGCGGCATCATCGGCGGCAACTTCGCCGACGGCAAGGGCAACATCGCCTTCTCGGCCGAATATTCGAAGCGTCAGGGCCTGATCAAGGCGCAGCGCGATTTCGCATCGCAGGCGACCTCGACCACCGGTTCGTTCCCGACGGGTTCGTTCGTCAATAGCGGCGCCAACTCGATCAGCCAGGCATCGGTCAACGCGCTGTTCGCCGGCTATGGCGTCTCGGCGGCGCAGACCCCGAGCGTCAGCCAGCTGGCGTTCAACTCGGACGGCTCGCTGTTCGGCCGCGGCTCGTTCAACAATCCGCTCGACGTGGCGAACTTCCGTTACGGTCTCGATTCGCCGGCGAACCCGAACCTGAACTTCTTCCCGGACTTCTACAGCTACAACTTCGACATCGTGAACATTCTCGTCCTCCCGCTCGAGCGCAAATCGGCGTTCCTGACGGCGAATTACGAGATCAATCCGGCGTTCGATTTCTTCGTTCAGGGTGGTTACACCGACTACAGCTCGTCGACCGCGCTGGCACCGACGCCGGTCAGCACCGGCATCGTCAACCCGGCGAACACCGCTGCCTCGGGCCTCAATGCCCGCTCGCCGCTCGTTTCGGTTGGCGGTCGCGTTACCGGCTTCATCGTTCCGGTTACCAACCCGTTCATCTCGCCCGATCTGGCCGCGCTGCTCGCAACGCGTACCGGTGACGACGCGAACGTGGCAGGTGCTGGCGCTGCCGAAGCCGTCCGTATCGGCTACCGCTTCCTCGGCACCGGCCTGCGCGAGCAGAAGCTCGACAACCGCGTGATCCAGGGTCTCGCTGGCCTGCGCGGCGAGTTCGCGCCCGGCTGGCGCTACGAAGCCTATTATAGCTGGGGTGAAACCACGATCGACCAGGCTGCGACGGGCAACGTCAACGTCCAGCGCGTCCAGGAACTGCTCGAAGCGCCTGATGGCGGCCTGAGCCTCTGCGACGGTGGCTTCAATCCGTTCGGCATCCAGCCCTTCTCGGCTGACTGCGTCGATTATGTCGACGAAGTGGGCGTGACCAAGACGGTCTTCACCCAGAAGGTCGCCCAGGCTTATGTCTCGGGTGAGCTGACCGACCTGCCGGGCGGCCCGCTCGGCGTCGTCCTGGGTGTCGAACAGCGCAAGTTCAAATACACCTTCGACCCGGGCTCGCTGTTCGGTCCGATCGCCGGTTTCAACACCGCGACGCCTGACCTTGGCACCAACACGTTCCTCGACTTCTTCGGCGAACTTCGTGCACCGATCATGGACACGCTGGAACTGTCGCTGACCGCTCGTCACTCGAAGAGCGATTTCAACGACATCCAGAATGGCGTGAACGGCGCGCCGTCGAACGACTGGACCTATGGTGGCACCGTCACCTGGAGCCCGATCGACGAGGTTCGCCTGCGTGCAAGCTATCAGCACTCGGTCCGTGCGCCGAACTTCGGCGAACTCTTCTCGGGTGGCGGCAGCTTCCCGCAGATTTTCGACCCCTGCTCGATCAACTCGAACTTCCGCCAGAGCGGCGGGGCGCAGGCAACCGCGCTCTGCGTCGCGACCGGCGTCGGTGCGGGTACGGTCAACTCGTTCGTTCCGTCACCGGGTGCCCAGGCGTTCATCACGACCACCGGCAACCCCAACCTTAAGCCGGAAAAATCGGACACCTTCACCGTTGGTGCTGTGTTCCAGGCCGGTGGCTTCACGGGCTCGATCGATTATTACAACATCAAGATCGAGGACACGATCCTCAACCCCGACGTCAACGAAATCATCGCCTCCTGCTATGGTTACAATGACATCAATCCGTCGCTGAGCGGGGCGAGCCCCTATTGCGACGCGATTGGTCGTTCGGGCGACGCGATGACGGGAATCTACCTCCCGGCATCGCTGGGCGGTGACGCGAACGGTTATTTCCAGTTCGTCAACACCGGGTCGGTCAAGACGTCGGGCGTCGATGTTCAGCTGGGCTACCGTCTGCCCACCGAGTTCATCAACGAGGACAGCGCGCTGAACTTCAACCTTGCCGTCAACTATCTGATCGACTTCAAGAACGTCGGCCTCGGCGGTCTGAAGACGGATTATGCTGGTACGGCTTCCTACTTCGGTGCGGGTCTCGGCACGAGCTTCCCGCGCTGGAAGGCGACGCTCAACACCAAGTTCAACATCACGCGTGAACTGAGCTTCGACAGCCGCATCCGCTTCATCGATGCGATGGAAAACCGTGCGGCTCGCCAGTATATCGGCGAAACCTTCACGGGTCCGGGCAGCGTCTTCTACTTCGACTTTGCTATGCAGGCCGAAGTCGAGGCACTGACCTTCCGCATCGGTTTGAACAACGCGTTCAACCGCAAGCCGGAAACCTACTCGCCGAACGTTCAGTCGGGTACCGACCCGTCGCTGTACGACGTCATCGGTCGCCGCGCTTATGTGTCGGCACGCCTGCGCTTCTGATCGCAAGCCAGCTTGAACAAGGGAGGGCGGGACTGGTGTCCCGCCCTCTTTTTTTATAGACAGCGCCGATGACCATAACCGACCGACTGCGCGCCGCTTATGCGGCTTATGCCAAGGGCGATTTTGCCACCGCGAAAGTGCAGGGTGAAGCAGCGCTCGGCGCTCAGCCCTCCAATCCCGCCGTCCTCCAGCTGCTCGGCGTCGTTTCCTGCCAGACCGGGGCCCTGCGCCAGGGCGCGGATTATCTGCGCCGCGCGCTCGCGAACGGCGGGGACACCAGCGACAACCGGATCAACCTTGCCCGCGCACTGCTCGACCTCGGCGATACCGACGAAGCCGCGCGCATCTGTGCCGAGGGCGACCTTGCCGGATCGAGCGAACTTCAAGCCATGCAGGCGCAGATATTGAAGGCGCAGGGACGAACGACCGAGGCGAGCTGGGCCTATGAGAAGCTCGTTTCGGACAATCCCCGGGATTTCAGCGCGTGGAACAATCTGGGCAATGCCCGGCACGAAGCGGGCGACCTTGAAGGCGCGCTCCAAGCCTTTCAGCACGCGCGCCTGATCGACCCGAAATCGTCGCTGGTGCACACGAATATGGGCCGCGTCATGATCTCGAAGGATCGCTATGAGGAGGCATGCCTCCTTTTAGAAAAAGCGGTTCTGCTCTCCCCAAAGGATCCGGCTCTGCTCCTCGAACTCGGTCGGACATTGACCAGCATCAACCATGTCGAGGCGGGGTTGCGCGCGCTCGGCGAAGCGGCGCGCCTCGATTCGTCCGATCCCAAAATCTTCCTCGCGATCGCGGTCGCGCTGATGGATATCGAGAATAATGCGCAGGCCGAAAATGCGCTTCGCTTCGCCATCAAGGCGGATCCGCGCTTTATTCCCGGATATCTCAACCTTGGCATCCTGCTCGAAAAGGCCAATCGCACCGACGAGCTGCGGTCGCTGATCGCTGCCGCCACTGGCGCTGGGCTGGCCGGTGATGAGCTCGACTATCTCCGCGCGCTTCTGCTCAGCCGCGACGGTGACCGCGCGGCGGCGCTCGATCTGGTGCGCGATCTCCAGTCGTCCGCGATCAATCCATCGATCAAGGCACAGTTCGCGGGCCAGCTCGCCGACCGGCTGGGCCGCGCCGACGATGCGATCCGCTTCTATGAGGACATGAACGCGGCGCAGGCGCAAAGCCCCATGGGCATGGGAGTCGATCGCAGCGCCTATCAGCGGGCGATCGCGGCGCTCAATGCGCAGACGACAGCGGCATGGTTTGCCGACTGGCAGGCGTCACCGCCGCCTGCCGATCGCCCGTCGCCGGCCTTCCTCGTGGGTTTTCCCCGCTCGGGCACGACGCTGCTCGATACAATCCTGATGGGGCACAGCGACACCCATGTGCTTGAAGAACTGCCCATCATCGAGAATCTCGCCAAATCGCTTGGCGATATGGACGCGATCCGAACGCTCGATGCCGCGGCGGTCGCCAATCTGCGACAGCAATATTTCACCGAACTCGATAAGAGATCGCCGCCGCCGCCGGGCAGCCTGGTAATCGACAAAAACCCGCTGTCGATGATCCGGGTACCGCTGATCCACCGCCTTTTTCCCGATGCGAAGATCATCCTCGCGATGCGGCATCCATGCGATGTGGTCCTGAGCTGCTATATTCAGAACTTTAAACCGACCGAAGCGATGGCGAGCTTTCTTGACCTCGCCAACGCCAGCCGCACCTATGACCGCATCTTTCAATATTGGGAGACGTGTCGCGACGTGTTTCCGATCGATATCCATATGTTGCGCTATGAGGCGATGGTTTCTGATCCCGGCAAGGCAACGCTTCCCCTGTTCGACTTCTTGGTTCTGGAATGGCAGGATGCGGTGCTCGATCATCAAAAAACCGCCGCGGCGCGCGGATTCATCCGCACACCCAGCTACGCTCAGGTAATGGAGCCCATCTATTCGTCAGCCAGCGGGCGGTGGAAACGCTATGAAGCCCAGATGCGCGAAGTACTGCCAATCCTCGCGCCGTGGGTCGAGCGTTATGGCTACAGCTTCGATTGATCCGGCTCGCCAGCGCGAAGCCAGCCGGTGATCGACAGCCGCGGTTCGCGTGCAAAGGGCGTGACGTAACTGACGCTATGGCGCTGCGGCACCGCGAAAAGCCGAAGCGCCCCCATGCTTGGCACGAAGGCTTCCTCTATGTTGCCGTCCGCGCCATGGAACATGAGCAAGCCGCCCCACTCGGCCCGCCACGCGGGTGCAAGCGAATAGACATAGGCAGCGTGCCGATTCTTCCCGTCGACGTCGTCGTCATGGCAGGTCAGGAAATGGCCGTCATCATAACGGGTTGCCTGCCCGTCGGCGAAAGCCACGGTTGTCGTACCGAGAACATAGTTTAGCCGTTCAAGTGTTTCGGGGGCGGATAGGAGGGCGATGAAGCGGTGCAACGGATCGAGCCCGTCAGCGTCGCCGCCATCGGGCGCGCGGATCGCTTCGTACCGATATTGAAAGCCGTGGCGACCGGCCTTGAGGACGAGGCGGTTGAGGTCATCGCGTTGCTTCGCGTCCAGCTCTGCGAATGCGTGGCGTGTGAACTCATAAACCTTGTCGCCGGCATTCAACACCAACCGCCAGTCGTGCCGGGCCATCAGGTCGGCGCGTAGCGCCTTGGCTTGTTCGTCGGCCAGGAAATCCACGATTTCGACGCGCTGACGGCATGCAAATTTGGTCTTCAACGCATCCCAATCGATACGATCCGACAGACAATAATCCCGTTGCATTCGATTATTCCACTGACTGCGCCGCAATGCCTTAAGCCGCCAAGCCCGTTTGACGGAACCAAGGCAAGCGAATATGTTCAGGCCAAGCGATAAGAGTTCGGAGGAAAACTGTCATGCGCGGAATTCGATTGGTGGCGATTGCGATTGCGGGGTCTGCAATCCCTGTCGCTCCGGGATACGCAAGCTCGCCGGACACCGACGCGCCTGCAGTTGAAGCAAATGACAAGATGATCTGCAAGCGCACGCAGCGCACCGGCACGCGTTTCTATAGCAAGATTTGCAAGACCGTCGCGCAGTGGGATGCTCTGGCGGAGCAGCATAAGCGCGACATGGCGGAAACGGTCAACCGACCCCAGGTCGAAATTCGGCGGGAATGATTTCATGAAATTGGGTGCGCCGCTCATTAAGCTGCCGCGGCGATACTGTTCTGCAACCCTGGAAAAAGAGGCAGCGGCTCTCCCGCACTCGGCGTGGCTGCCGCATCCGGGGCGTATCCCGGGCAATGACGCGGTGCCGCTGATCACCCCGGCGGGGCAGGTTTCAAACGGGTTTGCGGGGCCGATGGCACCGACCGACGCGCTGCGCCAATGCCCCTATATCATGGAAATTCTCGCCGATCTCGGCGCGGTGTGGGGGCGCAGCCGGTTGATGGGTCTCGCGCCGGGTGCGATCGTGCCCGAGCATGTCGATGTGGGCTATTACTGGCGCACCCATATCCGCATTCATATCCCCATCGTCACCAACCCGAAGGTCGCTTTCAGTTGTCACAAGGAAACGGTGCATATGGCGCCGGGTGAATGCTGGCTGTTCGACAGCTTCTGTATGCATAATGTGCGTAACGATGGCGACGCCAAGCGCGTGCATCTGGTGCTCGATACGGTCGGCGGCGAAAAATTGTGGGCGATGATCGCCGATGCGAAGCGTTTCGGCCGCGACGGCCAGCCGCCGGTAAGCGTGGCGCCGGGGTCGGTCGGGACGGCCGCACTTGCTTATGAACAGGTCAATTTGCCGACGATAATGTCGGTATGGGAAATTCGCTGCCACATCGATTTTCTGTTGCAGCAATGCGCCGCGGCGCCCGCGCGCGAGGCGATCGCCGCGCGGCTGGAGCAATTCGCAAACGCATGGGGGGCGCTGTGGGCCCAATATGGCACCAATGTCACAGGGCTGACCGCCTACCGCCACCTGATTGAGCAGGTCCAGCGTGATTTGCAGCGGCTGGAGGCGCAGCGCATCCTCTTGGCAGGCAACGACGTGCCGCTCGATCGCGCGCTCGCCGAACTGATTTTCATGATCGCCGCCCCCGACAACGCACCCGTCGCCGCCACGGCCTGAACACCATGATCGTATCGCATCAACACCGTTTCATTTTTGTCGCGATTCCCAAGACTGGGACGCATTCGGTGCGCCAGGGCCTGCGCGATCATCTGGGTGAGGGCGACATGGAGCAGGCACGGCTTTTCGTCGAAAAGCAGTTTCCGATCCCCGAAATCGCACGGATGGGTCACGGGCACATCAGCTTCGCAGAAATCCGCCCCTTCCTCGGCGAAGACGTTTTCGGGGACTATTTCAAATTTGCCTTCGTCCGCAATCCATTTGACCGCTTCGTTTCCTATTGCGCCTTTGCGACGAGCCGCGAGGGTAGTTTCGCGCGCGATCCAAAACGGGTTATGCGCCATTTCCTGTTCGCGGCGCCGCCGCTCCAGCATATCATTTTTCGGCCGCAACATCTGTTTCTGACCGATACGGACGGCAGGCTGCTCGCCGACCGGCTGGGCAAGGTGGAGACGATGCAGTCAGATTATGACGCAATCTGCGCGCAAATTGGCGTTGCGACGTCGCCGCTCGATCACGCCAATCGTTCGCGGCGGGGCGATTATCGTGACTATTATGATCAGGAACTGATCGATGGCGTCGCCAAAATCTATGCCCGCGATCTGGAACTTTTCGGCTATGATTACTGACCTTATCAGTCGAGGCAGCAAGCATGTATCCCAATCCCCGCAAAACAACGAGCATCCGGCGGCTTGGTTCGGTCGATATCGCTGCATTGAAGGCGGCCGTGCTCGCGATCCCCGAGAGCTTATGGCAGGCTGAAAACGCCGACAAGCCCAACCGCTTCGAGGCGCTCGACGCGACGGCACATATCGTTTTCCGTTTTGTCGCCAACATGCGCGATTGGCGGAGCGGTTATGCCCGTCCGTTGTGGCATGCGTGGCAGGATCTGCTTGCACCGGTGTTGACCGCAGCGACCGCGGACTACGGCTATACGAACGGGGTTTTTCCGCGCGTGATGCTGGCGCGAATGCCGGTTGGCGGGGTGATCCAGCCGCACCGCGATGCCAACCCCGCTGCCAAATGGCCCCATAAAATTCATGTGCCGCTGCAGACCAATGATCAGGTGCAGTTTCACATTGACGGCCATAGCTATCATATTGCCGAAGGCGAGGCGGCCGAGGTCAACAACATGGGCGTCCATGCGGTGGAAAATCGCGGCGATACCCCGCGCATCCATCTGATCTTCGAATATTACGACGCGGCACAGCCGGAGCCTGAATGGCTGGCGGCGCTGGCGGCGCAGCAGCTTGCCTGAGCTATAAGGGCGGCACGATGGCCGCCCTTTCCAATTATACGGCCGCGAGTTTCAACGCGCCGTCACCCTCATCGACCCTGATCGTCGATCCGTCCTTCACTTCGCCTTTCAGGATCAGGTCGGCAAGCGGATCCTGCAGATATTTCTGCACCGCGCGCTTCAGCGGCCTTGCGCCATAGACGGGATCATAGCCAACCCGGCCCAGCCACGCGCGGGCGGCGTCGGTCAGGTCGAGCGTGACCTTGCGGTCGGTCAGCAGTTTCTGCACGCGTGCGACCTGGATATCGACGATGCCGCCCATATGCTGCTGCGCGAGGCGGTTGAAGAGCACGATTTCGTCGAGGCGGTTGAGGAACTCGGGGCGGAAATGCGCGCGCACGATCTCCATCACCGCAGGCTCAGCCTGTTCGACCGGCGCGTCATCGGGCAGCGCGGCGATCGCCTGGCTGCCGAGATTTGACGTCAGGATGATCAGCGTGTTCGTGAAATCGACGGTGCGGCCTTGTCCGTCGGTCAGGCGCCCGTCGTCGAGCACCTGCAGCAGCAGGTTGAACACGTCGGGATGCGCCTTTTCGACCTCGTCGAACAGCACGACCTGATAGGGGCGGCGGCGCACTGCTTCGGTGAGCGTGCCCCCTTCCTCATAGCCGACATAGCCCGGGGGGGCGCCGACGAGGCGCGCGACGCTGTGCTTTTCCATAAATTCGGACATGTCGATGCGGACCATCGCATTGTCGTCGTCGAACAGAAAGCGCGCAAGCGCCTTGGTCAGTTCGGTTTTTCCGACCCCGGTCGGGCCGAGGAAAAGGAAACTGCCGAGCGGACGGTTCGGGTCCTGCAGACCCGCGCGCGAGCGACGCACGGCGGTCGAAACGGCATGGACGGCGTGATCCTGGCCGATCACCTGCTTTGCGATCGTGCTTTCCATCGCAAGCAGCTTCTCGCGTTCGCCCGCCAGCATCCGGTCGACGGGGATGCCGGTCCATTTGCTGACGACCGCGGCGATGTCGTCGGCGGTGACTTCTTCGCGCAGCATCGCATTATTGGAAACGGTCTGCGCCTCTTCCAACTGCCTTTCGAGTGCCGGAATTGTGCCGTAGCTTAGCTCCCCCGCTTTGGCGAGATCGCCGGCGCGCTGTGCCTGGTCGAGCGCCGAACGCGCGGCGTCGAGCTCTTCCTTGATCTTCGCCTCGGCGTGGATCTTATCCTTTTCCGCCTGCCATTTCTGCGTCACTTCGGCCGACTGCTGTTCGAGGTTCGCGAGATCGGCGCGCAAGGTCGCCAGCCGGTCTTTCGACGCGGCGTCGGTTTCTTTCGACAGCGCGGACTCCTCGATCTTCATCTGGATGATCCGCCGGTCGAGCGTCTCGATCTCTTCGGGCTTCGATTCGACCTCCATCCGGATGCGGCTCGCGGCCTCGTCCATCAGGTCGATCGCCTTGTCGGGCAAAAATCGGTCGGAGATATAGCGGTTCGATAAGGTCGCAGCGGCGACGATTGCACCGTCCGTGATCCGAACGCCGTGATGCAACTCGTATTTTTCCTTGAGCCCGCGCAGGATCGAGATCGAATCCTCAACCGTCGGCTCGCCGACAAACACCGGCTGGAAGCGCCGCTGTAGCGCCGGGTCCTTCTCGACATGCTTGCGATATTCGTCGAGCGTCGTCGCGCCGATGCAATGGAGCTCGCCGCGCGCCAGTGCGGGTTTGAGCAGGTTCGACGCATCCATCGCGCCCTCGCCCTTGCCCGCGCCGACCAGCGTGTGCATTTCGTCGATGAACAGGATGATCTCGCCTTCGGCGGCCTTCACATCATCGAGCACACCCTTGAGCCGCTCCTCGAACTCGCCGCGATATTTGGCGCCCGCAATCAGCGAGCCCATGTCGAGCGAGAGCAGGCGGCGGTCCTTCAGGCTGTCGGGGACGTCGCCATTGACGATGCGCAGCGCCAGCCCCTCGGCAATCGCGGTCTTGCCGACCCCGGGTTCGCCGATCAGGACGGGATTGTTCTTGGTCCGGCGCGCAAGGATCTGGATGGTACGGCGGATTTCCTCGTCGCGGCCGATGACGGGGTCGAGTTTGCCTTCGCGCGCGACTTCGGTGAGGTCGCGGGCGAATTTCTTAAGCGCTTCGTAGCGGTCTTCGCTGCTCGCGGTGTCGGCGGCGCGGCCGCCGCGCAGGTCGTTGATCGCAGCGTTGAGCGCGTCGGCCTTGAGCCCGGCGTCGGCGAACGCCTTGCCGACCGGCGTCGCGGTCGACAGCACCATCGCCAAGAGCAGCCGTTCGACGGTGACATAGCCGTCGCCTGCCTTGGTTGCGACCTGTCCGGCTTGGTCGAGCAGGCGCACCGCGTCATTGTCGAGGCCGGGGGTGGCCTGCGCGCCCGATCCCGACACCGCGGGCACCTTGGCGAGCAGC
>MTKY01052841.1_pt1 | contig 12278 bp, 9 predicted proteins | sample 1042731 | NCBI WGS metagenome assembly MTKY01 (sample SAMN06212206, study PRJNA360538) | anaerobic digester metagenome | biome: Wastewater treatment plant; material: sludge; isolation source: anaerobic digester fed with sludge from wastewater treatment plant | place: Denmark: WWTP Soeholt ... | reverse complement strand
CTGTTGGAGTGCCTGTCCATCGGTCGCTCTATCTCACTGCCAGCACTGGGCACCGGTGCCGGCAAGGTCGCGTGCCTGGCTGCCGGCTCCTACGCCCTGGTGCGGGAACAGTTTGGCCGTTCCATCAGTCAGTTTGAAGGCGTTCAGGAAGCACTGGAACCGATCGCCGGTTATACCTACATGATGGATGCCGCACGCTTGTTGACCGCGGGCATGCTCGATCGTGGCGTCAAACCGGCCGTGCCCTCGGCCGTGTTGAAGTACCGCAATACCGAGCTGATGCGCGAGGTGATCAATCACGCCATGGATGTGGTGGCCGGGCGCGGGGTTATTGGCGGGCCGCGCAACTTCCTGGCGCGCGCCTATCAGGCCGTCCCGATTGCCATTACCGTTGAGGGCGCCAACATCCTGACCCGCACCCTGATGATATTTGGTCAGGGCGCCATTCGCTGCCACCCCTATATCGTCGAGGAAATAGCAGCCGCCGGCATGGACGACCAGCATGCGGCGCTCGACAAGTTTGATGGCGTGTTCTACCGCCACCTCGCCCACACCACCCGCAACGCCTTGCGTGCTCTGGTTCTGGGCCTGACCCGCGGCATTCTGGAGCCGGTACCGGATCAGGGCGACATTCGTCCCTGTTACCGCCAGCTCGCGCGCTTCTCTGCCGCTTTTGCGCTGATGACCGATGTCACTCTGCTCACGCTCGGTGGTGGCCTCAAAGCCCGCCAGCGCTTGTCGGGGCGCATGGCAGACTGTCTGGTGCACCTGTACTACGCTTCCGCCATCATCAAACAATGGCATGAAGAAGGGTATCCGGCGGATCAACGCTCCCTTGTCGAGTGGGGGCTGAAAACCTGCCTGCGCGATCTGCAAATCCAGATGCGGGCGTTGATCATCAACTTCCCGGTACCCTCGCTGCGCTGGCCGCTGCGCTTGCTGGTCTTTCCCCTGGGTGCCACCGGGCTCAACGGCCCTGGTGACAAGCTGGGGACCAAAGTTGCCGCCACTATTGTGCAAGACAAACCAATCCGGGACCGTATCGCCCGCGGCTGCTACCGCACGGACGATCCGGACGACCCGCTGGGGCGGGTGCTCAATGCCTACAATCTGGCCAATGAGACCCATGAAATGCGCGAACGCCTGCACCAGGCCATCCGCAACCGCAATGAAGACGAGCTCGATGCCATTGCCCTGTTGATGGGCCACGAGCGTAAACAGCTGGTGGATTGGGCCTGTGAACAAAACATCATCCAGGGGGCAGAGTGTGACAAGCTGCTGGAAGCACTGACCGCACTGTACGACGTAATTCGGGTGGATGCCTTCGATGCCGACGGCCTCAAGGCACTGGCAACCGCTACCGCAGGCAAACGCCAGGTGATCGAACGACCGCCCATAGAGTAAGTGCGGTCCGAGGCAAGGAATTTCTTCAAGCCAACCAACTGCCTGCCCCAGTGCGGGCTCGGTTGTATCCCGACCGGGAGACCGTTGGTCTTTCTCAAAAATGCAACTCCGCCAGCCCCGGTCTCGAGGTGCAATGGGAATCGTCGCCAGTCCTTGCGGCTCTATGGGCCTGCGGCTATAGTCCCCGGAGCCTTTTTCCAGAGGCGGTCACGCCGCAGGGGGGTTGTTCGCCAATGGGATACATTCACGGAGGCAAGGTCGTTGCCAAGGCGCTGCGCGCCGAAAACGTTCCGTTCATCTTCACCCTCTGCGGTGGTCACGTGATGTCGATTTACGACGGATGCCTCGACGAGGGCATCCGGGTGATCGACGTGCGCCACGAGCAGACGGCGGGACACGCCGCCGACGGTTGGGCGCGTGTGACCGGGCAGCCCGGAGTCGCGGTGGTGACCGCCGGACCCGGATTGACCGACGCGGTGACCGCGGTGGCCAGCGCCCACCGGGCCAATGTTCCGATGATCTGCATCGGCGGCCAGGGCCCGCGGGCATTTCAGGACATGGGCTCGCTCCAGGACATGAATCACGTCGAGCTCATGCGGCCGATCACCAAATGGTCGGTGAGCGTTCCGTCCGCGAACCGCTTGGCGGAGTACGTTGCCACGGCCTTTCGCAAGGCGACCACCAACGTGCCCGGCCCGGTATTCCTGGAAATGCCGATCGATTTGCTATTCGAGCAGGTCGACGAGGAACAGGTGGTGTTTCCCAGGCAATACCGTACCGAAGCCGGAATCGCCGGCGATCCGCGGGCGATAGAGAAGGCCTTCGAACTGCTGCGCAAGGCCGAGCATCCGCTGGCGATCGTCGGCAGCCAGTATTGGTTCTCGAAGAATCGCGAAGCTTACGGCAAGTTCGTCGACACCTTCCAGATGCCGATCTACGTGAACGGCGCTGCCCGTGGCAGCCTGCCTCCGGGACATCCGCATTTCTTCCAGCAGACCCGCAAGGATGCGCTCAAGGGAGCGGATGTCGTCCTGATCTTCGGAACTCCACTCGACTTTCGCCTCGGTTACGGTCGTCCGTCGCACATCAACGCCTCCGCGAAGCTGATTCATGTCGATCTCGACGGCGGCGAGCTCGGCCGTAATCGCGCCTGCGAGGTCGGCATCATCGGCGACACCGGTGTGGTGATGAGCCAGCTCACGGAGCTCGCCGAGTCTGAGGGGTTCCAGTCGAGCCGCTACCAGCCATGGGTCAGCACTCTGCGCACGCTCGAGAACGACAAGTGGGAGAAGATGCAGCCGCAGATGAATTCCGATGCCGACCCCATCGATCCGCTGCGTGCCTGCAAGGAGATCGACAGCGTCGTCGATGACGATACCTTCATCATCGGGGACGGCGGTGACTTCGTGGGCACGGCCGCCTACACCGTTCGGCCGCGCAAGCCGGGGCACTGGCTCGATCCCGGGCCGCTAGGGACGCTCGGCGTCGGCCCGGGATACGCGATGGCGGCCAAGCTCGCCAACCCGAAGAGCAAGGTGTTCATCCTCTACGGGGACGGGGCCTTCGGCCTGCACGCCATGGAATTCGAGGCGATGGTGCGCCAGAAGATCAACGTGATCGGCATCATCGGCAACGATGCCGCCTGGATGCAGATCCGGCGCGGTCAGGAGCAGCTCTACGGCACGGAGCGGTCGGTCGCCTCGGCGTTGAGCCACACGCGCTACGACCGGGTCGTCGAGGCGCTCGGAGGCCACGGCGAATACGTGGAGAAGGCCAGGGACATCCGGCCGGCGCTCGAGCGTGCGATCGCCTCCGGAAAACCGGCGCTCGTCAACATCAAGCTCGGACGCAGCGACTTTCGCAAGGACTCGGTTTCGGTCTGAGCGGGGCCATGGATCGGACCGCGGGCATTGTCGCCATTGGCAACGAGACCCCGTCGGGCAAGGTCGCCGACACGAACTCGCCCTTTCTCGCGGGGGAACTTCGCCGCATCGGGGTGGACCCCAAGCGCAACGCGGTGATCCCCGACCGCGTCCTCGGTTGACAGAGAGTGGACGGCAGGCGGAGTTGCTGCCGTGGACATTCGTACTGGCCACCAACGCAGGGGCATTCAGGAGGTGAAAAATGAAAAGCTCGTGTCTGTTGACGCGCCGTGCAGACATGACACGGCAGGCGTTTCGTGAGTATTACGAGTGCAGCCATGCACCATTGGGAATGAGATATTTCCCATTTCAGAAGTATCTGCGCAATCACGTATTGGAGTCGTCTTCTGAAATCGACTTCGACGTGATCATGGAGAGCTGTTTCAGCGATCAGGTTGACGTTGCGGCCATCAACCATGGCGATGTGCGCTCGATCATGGATAGAGATGAGCGCACGTTCATGACGCAGGACTTGATCCGCTCGGCCAGTGTCGATGAAAAGGTACTTGGCGGGCCGCCGATCGATATCGCGGCACCGGGTACGCGGCGCCTGATGCTCCTCTTGAACGTGAGGGACTCAGCGATCCAGCCCTCTCTCGACGAGATTGCCCGCCCGTGGGCAACAGATTTGGCATGTCTGCCCGGGGTAAAACGCGTGAGTCTGGATACGGCCAAGCGGCAGGTTGCCGGATATGGAGGCTTTCCCTGCGCTGCGATCCTCAGTCTTTGGCTGGAAGGCAGCATTCCTTCGGTCAATGCACTCGCCGCTCCCGATCCCCTCAAACTTGAAACTTGCGTGCTGACACAAGTCTACGAGACGCCTTCGGAGGAGCTGGCCGCCCGATACCGTTCCTGATCGGCCGCCGACAATTTCCTGCGCGCCTGTGACGTCAAGACCGGTGAGCAATTGTGCTAAGGTCGGCTCAGTGAGCATTTGCTGCTTGCAGTATCGAATCAAGACGCAACATCGGGCCAGGCCCTAACAATCAAGGAGTTTTCAGATGAGCTTCAGCTTCGATTTCAAGGCCAAGGCGGTTCTGGTCACAGGCGGGGCATCGGGCATTGGCTATGCCACCGCCGACCTGTTTTCACGTTCAGGCGCGGATGTTGTTATTGCCGACATCAACGAGGAAGGCCTGAAGGCTGCCGCCGCAAAGCTGAAAGCAGCGCATGGCGGCAAGCTGTTCGCCGTGTCCTGCGATTCCTCCAACCCCGATAGCTGTACCCGGCTGATCGACGAAAGCCTGAAGCTGCTGGGCAAGCTGGACATCGTCTGCAATATCGCTGGCGTTCTGGCAAATGGCCCGACCGAGGATTTTTCGGATGAGAGGTGGCTGAAGGTGCTTTCCGTCAACCTGAACGGTCCCTTCTTCATCAGCAAGCGCGCGATCCCGCATCTGCTGGAAAGCAAGGGCTGCATCGTCAATGTGGCATCGGCTGCCGGGTTGGTCGGCATTCCTTATGGTGCCGCGTACAGCGCTTCGAAATCGGGCATCATCGGGCTGACCAAGGCGATGGCCGCCGAATATGCACGCCGCGGCGTGCGGGTGAACGCCATTTGCCCGGGTCATGTACTGACGCCGATGACGGCGGGCGGCGCCGATTTCGGCCCCGGTAGCGACATGGAACTGTTAAGCCGCCTGTCTCCGCTGACCGGCAAGGGTTCAGACCCTTCGGAAATGGCGGCGGCGATCGCCTATCTGGCGTCGGATGCGGCGGTCAACGCCACGGGCACGATCCTGAGCGTCGACGGTGGGCAAACAGCAATCTGAGCGGGAGAGAATTTATATGATCGACCTGGAAACGCTGATCGCCGAGCGCGAAATCGCTCGTGCGCTCGCCGGCTTCGCCCGTGCGATGGACGAACGGAACTGGGCTGGCATTGCCGAGATCATGATCGCCGGGGCCAGCGCCGATATCGGTACCGGTCCATTGGCCAGCCGCGACGACATTGTCGCCAACATGCGCTCCTTCCTCGACGATTGCGGGCCGACGCAGCATCTGCTCGGCAATCTGGTGATTGATGTCGATGGCGATGAGGCATTGAGCCGCTGCTATGTCAGCGACATGCACCTTGGGCTGGGCGACAAGGCCAGGCTGAGCTTTTCAACGCTGGGCGAATATCACGACAATTGGCGCAAGATCGGCGGGCGCTGGTGGATGGTCCGGCGCCGCAAACTGAACCGTGCCCATATCGGTGACATCAGCGTGCTTGGGGCCGGGCCGGACAACTGGAGCGGTTGAGCGCCCGCTCTTGTCCGCCAAACGCAAAGCGTCGGCAGCTTATTACCGCCGACGCTTTTTGCTTTTCCGGTGCTGCCGTGCGATCAGCCATATTGCCTGACGATCTCTTCAGGCACCGGCTTTTGCATTTTTCGGGCGGGGTTTGGTCTTCTTGCGAATCGCAGCCTTGCCGGTGCTGCGTGGCTGCGGCTTCGAGCTTGCTTCGAGTTCCGCCAGTGAATCCTCCAGATACTGCAGTATGCGCTGCATATGGGGCACGGTCTTGCGACAGGCGACCAATCCGAAGTCGACCAGATCATGGCGACTGATCACGGTTATGTTGAGGGCGCCGCCATCGATGATCAGCGAAAGCGGATACAGGCCGCTGAGCCTGGCGCCCTGCCAGAACATATGCTGTCGCGGTCCAGGCACGTGCGAGACGATCACATTGGCGAGGTTTTTGTCGGGGTTGCGTCCCAGCAAACCGCTCAGTGCGCCAGGCATCATCATGGTGGCCGCGTAGGCCGTCAACTGGCCGGGAGACAGCTTCTTGATGCGTTCCTTGTTGTATTGCATACAGTTCTTGATCGCGACGAGGCGCTCGACCGGGTCTTCGATGTTGGTCGCCAGATGCGCCAGCGTGAAAGCAATCTCGTTGCCTGCCGCGTCACTGCGCCGGCGCCGGACCGATACGGGTACGCCGGCGATCAGGGGAGCATCCGGCAGGGTGTCGACCTCCGCGAGATAGCGACGCAGGGCACCGCCGCACATGGCCAGAATGACATCGTTACTGGTCGCCTCGTGGGCTTTGGCGACGGCCTTGATGCGTGGCGTCGAGTAGGACTGCGCCGCAAACCGTCGCGTACCCGTAACCGGCTCGTTGAACAGGCAGCGAGGCGCCTGGCCGCCAATTACCAGGTTTGGATTGGCGGCCCGGTAATCGTCGATGCTGCTGCGTAGTTCGCGCAGCAAGGGCATGACCGACTTCACGCCTTCGCGAGTCAGCGAACGCAATGCGGCAATGCCGCCGACCGCCGGCGTCGGTACGGGCAGCGGTTGCGCGTTGTCGGACTTCATCGTCTCGACTTCCCAAAAGGCAGGCAGGTGCAGGGAATCCTCGACGTTCGTCGCCATGCATTTCACCAGCAAGCGGATCCCGGCAACGCCATCGACTACCGCGTGGTGGATTTTCAGGTAAACCGCGATTCGACCGTCCTCGAGACCTTCGATCAGGTAGATGCGCCACAAGGGGTACGCGCGATCGAGGTGGCCTCCGTGGAGACGCGAAACCATGGAAAGCAGTTCACGGACACGACCAGGTTCGGGCAACGCCAGATGCACGAAGTGGTGTGCAAGGTCGAAATCGCTGTCTTCACGCCAGTAATGCAGGCCATTGCGGCGAACCAGGCGCCAATTGAAGGGTGGGGCGGCCTTGGTGGACTGGCGCAATTTTTCCGCGAGCCGGGTCGCGAAATCCCCGGGAGCGCCGGCGGGTGGCTCGAACAGCATGAGCATGCCCACGTGCAGCGGTTGCCTGCGGCTCTCCAGCCGCAAAAAGGTGTCGTCCATCATGCCGAGCTTTTTCATGGCGATTGCATCCCTCGACCTTGTCAGCGGTTTCGTGTCTTGCAGGATACCAGCCGAATGCCGGCTCCTGCGACTGCCCGGGCATCTCGTCGCATCCAACGGTAACAGTTCGAGGCGGATCGAGCGCAAGAGTTCCAGGTGATCGCGCGGTGCACCCCGTGCGCGATCACGTGACGCGCAATACGATCTGCAGCATTTGCGTTCACTGCCGCATAGGCAGACAGATACTCGACCGCGACAAGCGCACCTTGAATTCGTCGGATCCGGTTCTCCGCGGTGATGCTGCCGGACGGCTCGCCCACCCGCATCGATTCGTCGGATGCCTGCACGTTCGATGCGGGAGTGCCTCAGCAACAGCCTCAGGGCATAATGGGGTCCGGACGATGTCGAAGTTCTGGATTTTTGACTGCTGAAAAAGGGAGAAGCCATTGGACAAGGTAATCTATGCGGTTTGGCGCAAGGATGGCACCAGCCGGGAAGAGTTCAACCGAATCTTGAGGGAAGAGGCCGCACCGAAGATTGCCGCACTCGATAATGTGCGCGGGCTAAGGCTCAATCTTCAAGACGCGCATGTCGTCCGGGCCGAGCCGCTACGCCAGACGGCCACGGATCCGCAGATCGATGCCGGCGTTCAGGTGTGGATGGATGTCAGCCACGACGCTTTCCGCAAGCCGATCGACGATATTCTTGCCGGCATTTCGAAGAACATCGGTGCATGGCAGGTGACGGAATCCGCCATCATTCCCAACAGCAAGCACCCCCCATGCGCGGGCGAGCGCACCGCAGGCTGGTCGCAGTTCTGCTATCTTCAGAAGCCCGAACGCCTGAGCTACGACGAGTGGCGTGACCATTGGCAGAATAGCCATACGCGGGTGGGGATCGATACCCAGTCCAATTTCGAATATCGCCAGCATCTGGTGGTTCGCGCTCTTGTCCCCGGCCCCAAAGACTATGTGGCCATGGTGGAGGAATGCTTCCCCGCCGATGCAATGGACCATCCGGAAGTATTCTTCGACGCTGCGGGCGACCCGAAAAAGTTCGAAGACAATGTCAGAATAATGATGAAAAGTTGCGAAGGCTTTATCGACATGGGCGATCCGCAGACGATCGACGTGCTGCCGACCAGCCAATATGAGATCAAAAGGCCGGTCTGGAAGTAAATTTCCGATCTGAATGAATGGCCTGCCGGAAAGCGTCCGGCATTCGGCTCGGCCAAGATCATTGGCGATGCCAAACCGGTAGCGCCCAATGATACGGGCGAAGGCCCGGAGCAGAATCGCCGCGTTGCCGCAGTCATGCTGCCCGCCGGGTAACGATTCGAGAAGCCCTGCCAGCCCCGTTCGGCGTGGATCACCCGTCCACCGGAACGGGTGCTCCGGCGTATCACCCGCGCAAACGAGTACCGTGCGAGGCGGATTTGCTGGCATATGAGGTGGTGTCAGCACTGCTACCAGCATGGCAACCGGCAAGTTCTCCGATGTAGGGATCGAAAACCACTACCTGCGGAGCAGCTCCGGAAATTTGCCGTGACGAGATCGAACGGATTGGGGATAGCAATCCTTTCATACTGCAGAAGGGCGATTTTTCATGCGAAGGCAAGATTCGGGTGGGCGTTGACGGTCAAGGGCAAAAGCGCTGCGATGAATTTCCATACGTGGCAGCCAGAATGCGCTTGCGCTCTTCATCGCTGGCCAAGCCGTCAGTCATCATTGCGGTTGCGGCGGATTCCATCCTTTGTCTTAGATCGGCTCTGTTCCATCGTATATCCTCGATGCTGCACATCGCGGCAGCCAGTTTTTTCAGTTCGTGCTCGACGTTTCGCGGCAGCGGATCTTTCAGAATGATCAGATCCCGATCGTCGATGGGTCGATATGCGAAAAGAGGACCTTGCTGGTCCGGCAGGTATCGTTTCATTACCCGCTCGTTCGCTTGCACAAACGAGGCCCGTGCCATACTGACAATATCGGCGGGTAACAGGTTGTAACTCATTTTGGTTGCACCGGGTATCAATGTGGCTATCCGTGCAAACTCCTGGTGAAAGGCAGCGCCGGATACCATGCCGTTCAAGCTTTGTTTGAGCGCCACCATTGCCGGACTCAATCCTGAATTGGTATCCCGCGCCGGAAACTCGAAACCGGTCAGATCATTTGTACCGAGTGCGTCGAGAAAGTCCGCCCCGATGTCGTTGCGGATCAGGCGTGCCCGGTCATAAACCCGGACAGATATCTGCTCGCGGCCTGTTACCATTTCCTGCGTATCGAAATACTGGTCGTAGAAGCCACGACTCTTTGGACCAAGCTTGAACGCGGGATTTCCTCGGATTTCCCCGCCCTTTATGGCTTGCACGTAGGCTGAAACCACGTCTTCCATCTGCTCCCGGATATAGGTGACAAGTCTTAGCTGGAGGTTCGTCCGAGCCAAGCCGGTGAGCAGTTGCCGGTACTCGTCCGGTGACCAGAGAAAAAAATACTCGCTGGACAGAATGAGACTTTCCGCTGGTGACTGGTTCAACGCCCATCGAACCTGATCGACATGGTTTCGACGTTCCTCACGCAGTTGGGACCACCTTCCATGCACGTCATGCGCGACGGGTAACAAGCTCTTCGCGAGTCTTACCGCGTTCCCGGACGTAGTATGTCCCCCGGCAGCTTTTGAAATATTTTTTGGATCGCCAAGCGTGGGGTAATCGAAGCCCGCTTCGAGCAGGCGCTCACGATTGAGTGCAAGGAATGTCTGCAGCGCCGATGTTCCCGTTTTCGGGTAGCCGGCGTGGATTATCAATTCCTTGACGGACATGTCATGAACTCCGGGATAGCGCGCGCCCCGCAAACTGATTGCGCCCGGACACCTGCGGACTCGTCTGCCCGCAATCCCGACACGTGTGTTGCCATGCTGTTTTCCCGAACTACGGACGAGTGGAAATCTGTAAAAGTGCAATATGATCAGTTGTGTTCATCGCGTCAACGATTGACCTTCAATGGGCCAGCGCCCGCACACCACGGCGAACTCGGCGCGATTTCCGGACATCAGCGCCTCCGCGTCTCCCGCGCACCGTCCCGCCGCGCGCTGGCGCGCCGGAACACGGATGCGCCAACGGATTCATTCTCCCGTGAATTGTGGCTCGCGCTTTTCCTTGAACGCGCGCGGCCCCTCGCGCGCATCGTGCGTCATCATGACTTTGGCGGACTCCTGCGCTTCGCGCGTGAACGCATCGCTCCACGACTCGGTGTGACTCTCGAGCGCGGTACGCTTGATGGCGGCAAGTGCGAGCGGGGCGTTCGCCGCGATGCGCGCGGCGAGTGCCTCGGTGCGTGCGATCAGTTCGTGCGGTGCGACGACTTCGCTGACGAGGCCCCAGGCGAGCGCGGTCTGTGCGTCGATGGGCTCGCCGGTCAGCAGCAGGCGCATCGCGTGCGCGTAGGGGATCTGGCGCATCAGCCGTACCATCGAACCGCCGCCGGGCACGATGCCGACCTTCGGCTCCGGCAGGCCGAACTGCGCATGGCTCGCGGCGATACGCACGTCGGTTGCCTGCAGCAATTCGCAACCGCCACCCAGCGCGCGGCCGTTGATGGCAGCAATCACGGGTTTGTAGAGCGGTTCGCCCTTCAGCAGCATCCTGTCGCTGATCGCGGGGTCGGCCAGCAGGCGCTCCTCGACCGCATTTTCCGGCTTGCGCGTGCCGGTCCACAGCGGTATCAGTCCACCCAGATCGCCGCCGCAGCAAAAGTCGCGCTCGCCCGCGCCGGTGAGCACCGCGACGCGGATATCGCTGTTGTCGCGCACCTCCTGCCAAGTGTCGGCGAGGGTGACGAAGGCCGCGGGGCTCAGTGTGTTGCGTGCCTCGGGCCGGTTGATCGTGATCCATGCGACCGCGCCGCGGCATTCGAACAGGATGTCGCTCATGGGGAGAATCCTCGCATTGATCGGGTGTCGGCGCCGGGCGCCAGCGCGATTGCGGCGCGAAGGAGCGGCGCCCGTCGGGGCGCATGCCCACGGAAGCATCCTTCACCTGGCCGTCGCGCATTGTAAGCACAGTCGGGACGCGGGCAACCCGGTACCGCTCGCACGGTACATGAAAGAGTGTTCACGTCCTGATTGACTTGTATCCGGGTCATTGGCAATGTTCAGACGCCAGATACGGGGGGGGCCGGCGTCGCCGACCCGGGCTGAGGCCCGATGGCAGGAAACGGCGAGGCATGAAATGAAGCAGCTGCAGACGATTTTTTCCGCCATGGTGTTCACCGGCGTGAGCCTGGCCATGACGGCGACCGGGGCGGGTGCGGGCGAACCCGGCCTGATGCAGGGCTTTCCGCCGGCGCCGGAGCAACAGGTGTTGCGCACGAACTTCATGGTTCCGCCGAACAACCGCTGGGCCTTCCAGCACATCCGCGAGTTGCAGCCCACGCGCGAGGTCTGGCGCGGCGATGGCCCCGTCTCGAAGCTGTCTGAAACAGCGGCGGATCTCGGCAAGATAACGGCAGCGGTGCGCGATGGGCGGATCATCAGCCTCGACCAGCTGCTCGAGGAGTCGCACACCGACGCGTTCCTGATCCTGCACCACGGCAAGCTCGTGTTCGAGCGCTATATGAACGGCCAGCAGCGCCATACCCAGCACCAGATGTTTTCGGCCACCAAGTCCTTTGTCGGCACGCTGATGCTGTTGCTGATCGAGCAGGGGCGAGTCGATCCGGCACGGACCGTTGCCTCCTACGTGCCGGAGCTCGAGGACAGCGGCTTTGGCGACGCCACGGTGCAGCAGGTGCTCGACATGACCAGCGCCATCGCGTACTCGGAAGTCTACGACGATCCGAACTCCGATATCTGGCGCTATGGCTGGGTATTCGGCCTGTGGGGCGCGCCACCGGCCGGCTACGACGGACCGCTGACGGTTTACGGTTACCTGCCCACGCTGAAGAAACAGGGCGAGCACGGACACGGATTCCATTACGTGACGCCGAACACCGATGTGCTCGGCTGGATCATCCGGCGGGTAACCGGCAAGTCGGTGGACCACAACATCGAGGAAGTGCTGTGGCAACCGCTCGGCGCCGAGCGTGACGGTTACATCTGGCTCGATGCCGGTGGCACCGAGATGGCCGGCGGCGGGCTGAACATCACGGCGCGCGATGCGGCGCGCTT
>MTKY01052056.1_pt1 | contig 12282 bp, 9 predicted proteins | sample 1042731 | NCBI WGS metagenome assembly MTKY01 (sample SAMN06212206, study PRJNA360538) | anaerobic digester metagenome | biome: Wastewater treatment plant; material: sludge; isolation source: anaerobic digester fed with sludge from wastewater treatment plant | place: Denmark: WWTP Soeholt ... | reverse complement strand
CCGGCGTCGGTGGAGTCGAAGGTCGAGCAGATCTTGTACATCACGTGCCGCGCGCCGCGCCCGCGCATCCAGCGATCCGCGTCGCGCGCCGCAGCGACCGCGCGTGAGGATTCCACCGAACGGATCTTCAGCGACACGACCACGGCGTCGGCGGTCGGCAAGTCGAGATCGGCCGAGGGCACGCCGATCGTCTGCACGGTCGCGAGCCCGTTCTTGGCGAACGTGTTGGCGAGATCGGAGGCGCCCGTATAATCGTCGGCGATGGCGCCGAGCACGATCGGCATCACGCTCTCCTGTATTTTTCGTACCAGCCGAGACCATCCACGGTCTTGCCGCGCGGATTGTATTCGCAACCGACGAAGCCCTGGTAGTTCAGCTCGTCGAGCAGATCGAACAGATAGGGATAGTTCAGCTCCTCGCCGTCCGGCTCGTGGCGCGACGGCACGGAGGCGATCTGCACATGGCCGATGAGCGGCGCGAACTTGCGCAGCCCCATCGCCACGTCGCCGTGAATGATCTGGCGATGGTAGATGTCGAATTGCAGTTTCACGTTCGCAGCGCCGACGGCGGCGATGACCGCCGCCGCACGATCGAAATCGTTCAGGAAATAGCCGGGCATGTTGCGCGCGTTGATCGGTTCCAGCAGCAGGTCGATGCTCTTCTTCACCAGTTCGCCAGCCGCATGCTCGACCGAACGCCTGTAGGCCGCCTGCGCCTTCGGATCGTTGCAGTCGGCGAGCCCTGCCATCAGGTGGATGCGCTTCACGCCGGTCGCCTGCGCATAGACGAGCGCCGTCTCGACGCCCCGGCGCATCTCGTCGAACCGCTCCGGCAGCGCCGCCAACCCGCGTTCGCCCTTGGAGAAGTCGCCGGGCGGCATATTGAACAGCGCCTGCGTCAATCCGTGGCGTTGCAGTCGCGCGCCGATCTCGTCGGCCGGATGTTCGTAGGGGAACAGATATTCGACGGCCGAAAAGCCGGCGTCCGCCGCAGCGGCGAACCGGTCGAGGAACGGCCATTCCGTGAACATCATCGAAAGATTGGCGGCGAAGGTCGGCATGGTCGCTCCGTCGGCCCGGAAATTCCGGCCGACGGATTTATGGACGACCGCGGCCGCGCCGTCGAGCGTCAGGCGGCGTGCGAATCCTCGCCGATCATCTTGTCGTCGCCCGCTTCGTCGAAGCCGTATTCCTTCATCTTGCGGTAGAGCGTCGACCGGCCGATGCCGAGCCGCCGCGCCATCTCCGACATCTGCCCGCGATAATGCGCCAGCGCGAAGCGGATCGTCTCGGCTTCGAGGTCGTCGAGCTTGCGCACCTCGCCGTGGTCGTCGAGCATCTTGCGCGTATTGGGATCGCGCACTTCAACCCGAACGATCTCGCGCTCGACGCGCGTCCCCGCCGGCGCGATCGTCGGCGCGCTCGGCACGCGCACGTCGAAGCCGTCGACCTGCGCCGCGATCTGCGGAAATTCGGCGATCGTCAGTTCGTCGCCGTCCGACAGCACCACCGCCCGGAACAGCGCGTTTTCGAGTTGGCGGACGTTGCCGGGCCAGTCGTAGCTCGAAAGCAGCGCCAGCGCTTCCGACGCGATTCCGCGGATCTTCTTGCCTTCTTCGGCCGCGAACCGCGCACAGAACCGGCGCGCCAAATCGCCGATGTCGCCTTTTCGCGCGCGCAGCGGCGGAATGGTGATCGGGAACACGTTGAGGCGATAATAAAGGTCTTCGCGGAACTTGCCGGCCTTCACCAGCTCGATCAGGTTCTGATTGGTCGCGGAAATCAACCGGATGTCGACGCGCGCCGGACGCTTGGCGCCGATCGGGTCGATCTCGCCTTCCTGCAGGGCGCGCAGCAGCTTCACCTGCGTTTCCAGCGGCAGTTCGCCGATCTCGTCGAGGAACAGCGTACCGCCGTTGGCTTCCTGGAACTTGCCGACATGCTTGTCGACGGCGCCGGTGAAGGCGCCCTTCTCGTGGCCGAACAGGATGGATTCGACCAGGTTTTCCGGCAGTGCGCCGCAATTGACGGTCACGAACGGCTTGCCGCGCCGGTCCGACGCGCCCTGCACCGCGCGCGCCACCAGTTCCTTGCCGACGCCGGATTCGCCTTCGAGCAGCACGGGAATGGTCGACTTCGCCGCGCGCTCGCCCAGACGAACGATGCGCGCCATTTCCTCGCCGGAGAAGACGAGATCCTTGAAGGTCAGCGTGCCCGTCGCGCGGCGATTGATGCGGCGGATTTCCTCTTCCAGCGCATCGGCGCGCAAAGCGTTCTTGATCGAGAACTGCAGGCGCTCCGCGCCGACCGGCTTGACCACGAAATCGTAGGCGCCGGCGCGCATCGCCGAAATGACCGCCTCGATCGAGCCGTGCGCCGTCTGCACGATCACGGGCGTCGTGTTCTTGCGGTCGCGCATCCGCGCGAGCACGCCCATGCCGTCGAGATCGGGCATGACGAGGTCGAGGATCAGGAGGTCGATGGCCGGGCCTTCGGCGCGCTCCATCCGCGCCAACGCCGCCTCGCCGCTTTCGACCGTTTCCGCCTCGTATCCGAACCGCCGCGCCATCGCTTCAAGCAGTCGACGCTGAACGGGATCGTCGTCGGCGATCAGAATGGTCGAAATCATCAAGTCCTCGGGCCGGGGCGGGAACGCCTTTTCACCCGGGATCGTCGGCCAACAGGGTAAATGCCCTGTTAATGCGCAGCCCAAGATTTCCCGTTTTCGTACAGGTTGTTGGCAAACCGCCGGTTTCGACGGCGCCCTTCGGCGGCTTCCACCTTGATCGGCGCCCGGCCAAGGCAAATATGATGAGGAGATTTCCCGTTCACTGATTCTCCGAGCCGCGCATGAGCCCGACCAGGACCGCCGTCAAAGCCGCATCGAAGCCTGCCGACCTCGGCGCGCTGCCGGAGTGGAATCTCGCCGATCTCTATGGCGGACTCGATTCGCCGGCCTTCGCCGCCGATCTGAAGCGAGCGGAAACGGAATGCCGCGCCTTTGCGGCGAAATGGCGCGGCAAGCTCGGCGCGGCGGCGAAGGGCGCCGGCGCATCGAAGAAACTGGCGGACGCGGTCGCGGGCTACGAGGCGCTGCAGGACCTGCTCGGCCGCATCATGTCCTATGCGGGCCTCGTCTACGCGGGCGCTACGACCGATCCCATTTGCGCGAAATTCTACGGCGACGCGCAGGAGAAGGTCACCGCCTTCTCGACCGACCTGCTGTTCTTCCAGCTCGAACTCAATCGCGTCGACGATGCGCTGCTGGCGAAGGCCATGGCGTCCGGTCCGCTTGCGCACTACCGGCCGTGGCTCGAGGACATCCGCAAGGACAAACCGCACGAACTCGACGACAAGCTCGAACAGCTGTTCCACGAAAAGTCCGTCACCGGCCACGGCGCCTGGAACCGGCTTTTCGACGAGACGATCGCGGCCTTGCACTTCAAGGTGGACGACAAGGAATTGTCGCTCGAACCCGTCCTGTCGATGATGCAGGATCCGAGCGAGGACGTGCGCCACAAGGCGTCGGACTCCATCGCCGCCACCTTGCGCGAAAACCTGCGCACCTTCGCGCTCGTCACCAACACGCTCGCCAAGGACAAGGAGATTTCCGACCGCTGGCGCAAGTTCGAGGATGTGGCGGATTCCCGCCATCTGGCGAACCGCGTCGAGCGCGAAGTGGTCGAGGCGCTGGTCGCCGCCGTCCGCGCCGCCTACCCGCGCCTGTCGCATCGCTACTACCGGCTGAAGGCGAAGTGGTTTGGCAAGGACGCCCTCAACCATTGGGACCGCAACGCGCCGCTGCCGCAGGTCGCCCAGCGCACCTATTCGTGGACGGATGCGCGCGAGACGGTGTTGTCTGCCTACAACGATTTCGCGCCGGAGATGGCGAACATCGCGCGAAAGTTCTTCGACGACCGCTGGATCGACGCGCCAGTGCGGCCCGGCAAGGCGCCCGGCGCCTTCGCGCATCCGACCGTGCCCTCGGCGCACCCCTATGTGCTGCTCAACTACCAGGGCAAGCCGCGCGACGTGATGACGCTCGCGCACGAACTCGGCCACGGCGTGCATCAGGTGCTCGCCGCGCGGCAAGGCGCGCTGATGGCGCACACGCCGCTGACTCTTGCCGAGACCGCGAGCGTGTTCGGCGAGATGCTGACGTTCCGCGCGCTTCTGGCGAAGACGACCGACAGGGCGCAGCGCCGGGCGCTGATCGCCTCGAAGGTCGAGGACATGATCAACACGGTCGTGCGCCAGATCGCCTTCTACACCTTCGAGCGCGAGGTCCACATCTCGCGCAAGGACGGCGAACTGACCGCCGACGACCTCTGCCGCACCTGGATGGGCGTGCAGGGCGAGAGCCTCGGCCCGGCGATCAGGCTGCAGCCGGGCTACGAGACCTTCTGGGCCTACATCCCGCACTTCATCCACTCGCCGTTCTACGTCTACGCCTACGCCTTCGGCGACTGCCTCGTGAACTCGCTCTACGGCGTCTATTGCAAGGCGGAGAAGGGCTTCGTCGAACGCTATTTCGACATGCTCAAGGCCGGCGGCTCCAAGCACCATTCCGAACTGCTCGCCCCGTTCGGCCTGGACGCCACAGACCCGGCGTTCTGGAACATCGGGCTGAGCATGATCGAGGAGTTGATCGTCGAGCTGGAGGGGATGGAGGGGTAGTGGCTGCTTGAAAGAGCCCCGTAGGCCGCACTTTGCCCGCGCTATTCCAACTCCGCGACGTTCGCCCTCACCCACCCCGCATATTCTTCCTCGCCCATCTCGCCCGCCGCCAATCGCAGCATCGTCAGCAGCGACTCCTCGTCGCTGGCGGTCAGCACCCAACCGTTGTCCATCAGGAACAATTCCATCGCGACATAGGCCGTGCGCTTGTTGCCGTCGATGAAGGGATGGTTCCTGGCGATGCCGAAGGCATAGGCCGCCGCCAGCAACGCCACGTCGGCCTTCGGGTTGTGCGCCGCCGTATTCACGGGTCGCGCAAGCGCCGAGTCCAGCCAGCCCTCGTCGCGCGCGCCCACGCCGCCGCCGTGTCGCGCCAGTTGCTCCTCGTGGATGGCGAGGACGATGGCGCGGTCGAGAAAGCGCCACTCCGACATGGCGCTACTTGGCGAGTTCGCGCAGCACGTTGTGGCGCTTCTTCATGATTTCGCGCGCGAGCTTCATGCGGCGCTCAAAATCGGGATCGGTCTTGGTGACGCGATAGCCGTCCGGCGATTTCGTCAGGTAGAGCTTGTCGCCCTTCTCGACGTTCAGTTCGGCCAGCACTTCTCGCGGCAGGACCACCCCGAGCGAATTGCCGACCTGGGTTACTTTGAGCGCCGTGAAATCGGGCTTGGACGAAGCGGTCATGCGCTGCTCCGTTATTACATATGTAATAATGCCTCATATGCCTGAATGCCGCAACCTCCTTCATTTTCGGAACGTCTATCGTCCCCGACAACGCACCGGTGCACGCCTGACTTGTTTCCAGCGGAAGCCCCGCCGTCCTTGCCGGCGCCGGCCCTTTGCGTAGTATCGGACGGTCATTTCAAGCGTAGTCGGGCAGGGGCGCGTGACCAATCCATTATCGTCGTGGCGGGAAACTGCGCGGGGCCGGCTCGCCGGCCTGGGATCGCCGATGCAGGCGATCGTCATCGGCGCGATCGTCGTTCTCTTCGCCGTCGCCCTGCTCTGGCTGTTCAACGAGACGATCCTCTATTTCACGGCGCGCAGCTACGTCGAGGAAATCGCCTGGGTCTTCAACATCAACCGGCACGCGGCCGATGCGCTGGCGCTGTGCGCCTTCGTCCTGCTCGCCTGGCTGGCTGGCCGCGCGCTCTCCTTCGACAGCGCCAAGCGCCGGGTCGGCTATGCCGGCATCCTCGCCCTGCTCGTCGCCAATTCGCTGATCCTCTGGCAGGGCTCGAAACGCCAGTATTTCGACCGCGGCGGCTCGGCGAGCAAATGCTACGTCCTGACGCGCACCGGGCAGGTGAAATATCTCGAGCGCACCGGCGTCGATCCGGACAGTGGACGACCCTGCCGCCCCTACACGGCGGATATGCTCGAACGCCTGAAAGCCTACGAGACGGGCAAGCGTCCCGAGCGGATCGCGGCCGCTAACCCCGTCTTCTTCGATCCCCGTACCGGCGAACCGATCGTGTGGTACGCCAAAGGCAGGAGCGGCGGGGTCGAACTGTTCGACCTGATGGGTTTCCACCCGGAAACCGGCGAAGAGCTCCTGGCCGTGACGCGCGAAATCGCCGACGCCTACAAGAAGCAGAGCGCCGAACAGAACCGGCGTGCGCCGGCCCGCGTCGATGTCGAAACCACCGCGCCGTTCGACCCGCGCACCGGCCAGCCGCGCGTCTGGTACTGGCAGGCGCCGGACGGGCAATACGAATTCTACGACTACAGCGGATTTCATCCGCGCACGGGAGAGCCGCTCGTCCAGATCACGCGCGAGGCGCTGGCCGACTACGCCAAGCGCGCCTCGCAGCGATGCTACGTCATCACGCGCGATTCCGTTCGTTACGGCCGCGAGCCCGGAGTGGACGCCGCGACGGGCCGCCTGTGCCGGCCACTCACGGCAGGCCTGATCGAGCGGCTGAAGGAATACGAGAAGGGCGCCCGGCCGAAGCTCGTGACGGACGATGCGCCGACCTTCTTCGACCTGCGCACCGGCGATCCCGCGCTCTGGTATTCGAAGGACGCGGCCGGCGCGCTCCGCCTGTTCGATCTCATGGGCTTCGACCCGCAGAACGGCGACGAACTGCAGCCCGTCACCAAGGAAATCCCGCCGCAATGGGCCGCCCAGGCGGCAAAGGCGAAGGCGCGCAAGCGTCCGCCGCAGCAGATCGATCCCGACCGCTTTCCGTTCTTCGACCGCGTGACCGGGGAGCCGCGCGTCTGGTACTGGCGTTCGCGCGACGGCGGCAACCGGTACGAATTCTTCGATAACGAAGGATTCCATCCGCAGACCGGCGAGCCCCTGTCCGTCATCACCCCGGAGACCATCGCCGAATGGCGGCGCCAATCCTCGCTGATGGACCAGCGCCGGCGGGACGACGAACGGCGCCAGGAAGCGGAACGGATCCAGCGCGAGGAGCGCGAGCGCCGCATCGCCGCCGCCGGCGAACTCTGCGATCAGGCCGCGGCGAATCCGAACGACAAGCGCAAGTCGGACTCGGTCGCCGGCGTTCGCTACGACGAACTGAAGCAGCGCGCCGGCGCTGCGGCCGAGACCTGCCGGCTGGCGGTCGAGAACAATCCGAACGAACTGCGGTACCAGTACCAGTACGCGCGCGCCCTCAGCTTCAGCGATCCCGACAAGGCGATTTCCATCTACCGCCAGCTCACGCGGCAGAGGTATCCGGCCGCTTTCGACAATCTCGCCAATCTGCTCTTGCGCAAGCAGAACATCTCCGGCGCGGTGGCGGTGCTCAAGGAAGGCGCGCAACTCGACGATCCCGACTCGCTGGTGACGCTCGCCGAGCTGGTCGAGAAAGGACACGCGCCGGCCGCCGATCCGCAGGCAACCAAATTCGCGCTCCTGTCGCGCGCCGCACAGCTCGGCCATCAGGGCGCGCAGATCGCCGTCGAGCAGGAACGCGTCAAGGCGCAGCAAAACCAGCAGCAACAGGCGCAGCAGCTCCAGCAGCAGCAGATGATGCTCAACATGTTCGGCACGGTTCTGCAGGGCATCGGCGCGGCGGCGCGGCAGTGAGAGCCCGGCCGACCGCGCTTCACAGCGATCCGGCGCCGCGCTAGCTTGCTCAGCGTCATACCGAGCGCGCGCGGTTTCTACACGCAGATGTCGAGCGGCCGCTCGGCCGCATTCGCCGGCGGCGCGTTTCAGCGACAGACCGTTCGCGCTCGACCGTCGCCGCCGAGTCAGAGCACGATCACCGGCGGTTCGAGATAGTTTGGCCGAAGCCCGGCCAGAGCCCATATAGGCGCCATGACAGATCGCGAAGCCAACCGATTCACCGCCCGCGCCGCCCGCTACGCCAAAGTCGGCGCCAACGTCAGCGGCGCCGCCGCCCGCTTCGCCGCCCAGCAACTGACAGGGGGGCGCAGTTCGCAGCGCGACGCCTCCAACGCGGCCGCCCTGGCGCAGGCGCTCGGCGGGTTGAAGGGACCGCTGATGAAGGTCGCCCAGCTGATGGCGACCATCCCGGACCTGCTGCCGCCCGAATATGCCGACGAACTGGCCAAGCTCCAGTCGTCGGCGCCGCCGATGGGCGCGGCCTTCGTCAGGCGCCGGATGCAGGCCGAACTGGGGGCGGGCTGGGAAAAGCGGTTCCAGTCGTTCGATCTGAAGCCGTCCGCCGCTGCCTCGCTCGGCCAGGTGCACAAGGCGGTCAGCCACGACGGCGCCGCGCTCGCCTGCAAGCTGCAATATCCGGACATGAAGTCGGCCGTCGAAGCCGATCTCAAGCAGCTCGACGTGCTCATGGCGATCCATCGCCGCTTCAATCCGGTGATCGACACGCGTGAGGCGGCCAAGGAAATCGGCGCCCGCGTGCGCGAAGAACTCGACTATCTGCGCGAGGCGAAACACGCCGCCCTCTATCGGCACATGCTCGACGGCGTCAACGAGGTCCGCGTGCCCGGCGTGCATCCCGATCTCTCGACGGGCCGGTTGCTGACCATGGACTGGCTCGAAGGCGAGAAACTGCTGTCGTTCAAGAGCGCGCCGCAGGATGTACGCGATCGGATCGGCGTCGCCATGTTCAAGGCATGGTGGCTGCCGTTCTCGCGCTTCGGCGTCATCCACGGCGATCCGCATCTCGGCAATTACAGCGTGTTCGGCAGCAAGAAGACCCCGGGCGAGGGCATCAACCTGCTCGACTACGGCTGCGTCCGCATCTTCCCGCCGAAATTCGTCGGCGGCGTCGTCGATCTCTACGAGGGCCTGCAGCACGGCGACGAGAAGCGGATCGTCCACGCCTACGAGACCTGGGGCTTCAAGGGGCTGCAGAAAGACGTGATCGACGTGCTCAACATCTGGGCGCGCTTCATCTACGGCCCGCTACTGGAAGACCGCGTCCGCACCATCGCCGACGGCATCGAACCCGGCCGCTACGGGCGGCGCGAGGCGTTCCAGGTGCATCAGGCGCTGAAGGAAAAAGGCCCGATCACCGTGCCGCGCGAATTCGTCTTCATGGATCGCGCCGCCGTCGGCCTCGGCGCGGTCTTCCTGCATCTGGGCGCCGAGTTGAACTATCACCGCATGTTCAACGAGGCCCTCGGCGTCTTTCGGCTCGATGCGCTGGCGAACAGCCAGCAGGCTGCGCTGCAGAAAGTCGGCCTCGCCTAGGGCATATCCGACAAGGATCGCAATCTCTTGCAATCAGGGGCGCGCCTCGCGCTGGTTGCGCTTCAGGCGTTTTCTTCTCTGCCTTCGACGACGTTGCGACGCGGGCAGCGCAATCGCCAGACGATGCCTGGTTCCGCAAAGCTCAATTCGGCCGCGCCGTCGACGGCGCGCGCGAGCATGTGCTCGAAGACGATCGCGCCGAAGCCGTTGCGGGTCGGCGCCGCTACGGGCGGTCCACCGCTTTCGCTCCACGACAGCCTGAATTCCGCGTCGTCGACGTCCCACCTTATGTCGACGCGGCCGCTCGTATTCGAAAGGGCGCCGTATTTGATCGCATTGGTCGCAAGTTCGTGCAGCGCCATCGCCAGCGCCTGGGTGGAATTGGCCGTCAGGTCGAGCGCCGGACCGACCATCGTCACGCGGTCTTCGGTGAAATCGCCGAACTGGTCGAGTTGCGCCGACACCAGCGCGTGAATTTCGACCGAACGCCATTGGCTGGAAACGAGCATGTCCTGGTTGGCGGACAGCGCCTGAAGGCGGCCGCCGAACTTTGCGGCGAAATCGCTGTTCGAGCCGGCGGTCTGCCGCGCCACCGATTGAACGACGGCGAGCAGGTTCTTGCTGCGATGATTGACCTCGCCGAGCAGAAAGCGGACGTGGTCTTCCCGCGCCTTCCGCTCGGTGATGTCGCGCATGATGCCGGTGAAAAAGACACGTTCGTCGAGCCGCCATTCGGCGACGGCGAGGTCGGCCGAAAACAGGCCGCCGTCCTTGCGGCGCGCCTCGATCTCGCGGCCGACGCCGATGATCTTGGCTTCGCCCGTCTTCAGAAAGGCGGCGAGATAGCCGTCGTGCGCGGACAGATGCGGCTCGGCCATCAGCATGGAAACGTTGCGCCCGGTCATCTCGTCGGCATCGTAGCCGAACAGCTTGCAGCCGGCCGGATTGACCGATTGCATGATTCCCTTCGCATCGATCACGATAATCGCGTCGGCCGCGGTCTCGATCACCGCCTTCAGCCGCGCTTCGTTGGCGCGCAGCATCGCTTCTGCCTGCTTGCGCGCGCTCACGGCCGCCGTCAGCGCGTCGGCCGCGTCGTCGATTTCCCGGATGGCGGAAAGCGGCGGCTCGACGTCCTTGCCTTGCCCGAATGCGATCACCGAATCCACCAGTCCCTTGAGCCGCCGCGTCAGCACGGTGGAGGCCAGCAGGGCGAGAACGATCGCGCCCACGGACGCCAGGCCCAGCGCAAATCCGACGCCGCGCGTCTCGCCGCTGACGATCCGGTCGGCGCTCTTTTGGTCGATGCCGGCCAGGACGAACCAGCCGGAGGAGAGCCGCTTCCAGGTCGTGTAGACGGCGACCCCGTCCACGGTCCGCATCGGCGCGCGCCCGGACGGCGCCTGTTGCACCAGCGCCCAGGCCGCCTCGGTCGTGCGCTTGCCGACCCATGTGTCCGGATCGCGGTTGCGGGCGGCGATCACGCCGTTGCGATCCGTCACGCCGATGTACCATTCGGGGAAATCCGGCAGGTTGAGCGTCTTGCCGAGCCAGGCGCTGCGGACCGTCGCCCAGATGACGTATCCGGAATCCTTCGGCGCGAGCACGAGGGACATCGCCGGCTCGCCGGTGAACGGCGAAAAGACCAGATCCGTCGTCTCGACCGCGCCGGTCTCGATCGCGCGCCGCGTGACGGCGGTGTCCGGTGTGGCAGGCAATCCGCTCCCGAACGGGATGGCGGTGCTCAGCAGCATCCGCGGCGAGCGATCGAGCAGCACGATCGTCCCCTCGGACGGCTCGATCACGCTGCGGGCCTGCTCGTGGAAGGTCGCGAGGTTCCCGTTCTTCAGTGCGGCCGAGTGGGACAACACCCGCAGCATGGCTGCGCGTTCGGCAAAGACGCTCTCGATTTTCGCGCCGGCCTCGTCGGCCAGCCGGGTCCCTTCCCGCTCCAGGGCGCCCATGCGGTCGGCGTTCAGCCGCGACAGTTCGACGAGGGCTATGATGACCGATGGAACGAGCGCGACCAGCACCAGCACCGCCACCGACAGGCGCAAGGACACTCGAAACCGGTCCGCAGGCATTCCCTACCCCGCGCCGGCGGGCGACGCGCGGCCGGCCAGCGGACACTAGCCGCAACCGGTGGCTTTCGACACCCCATCGGCCTTGATCTGGATGTGACCTTTGTTGCGGCCGGCTTCCGGCTCGGCTAGAAGGGGGCCAGAACCGAACCAGCATGTGCGAGGGGAGAGCATGGCCAACGACATCGCCCGGACCGATCATCCCGACATGGATTACGCCGAGCACGATCGCACCTACGATCTGTTCATCGCCCTGTTCAAGTGGGGCACGGTGTTCTGCATCGCCTGCGTGCTGCTGCTGGCGTTTCTGACGCTCTGACGCGCGTCGCGCCAACGCAACTCCGGATAAAGAAAAACGCCGGCTCCTCGCGGGGCCGGCGTTTTCCGTTGGTTCGTCCGGAGGCTACTTGCTCTTCAGCGTCGCGACGACCTCGTCGAGCATCTTCTTGGCGTCGCCGAACAGCATCAGATTGTTGTCCTTGTAGAACAGCGGATTGTCGATGCCGGCGTAGCCCGACGCCATCGACCGCTTCATCACGATCGAGTTCTTGGCCTTCCACACCTCGAGCACCGGCATGCCGGCGATCGGGCTGCCCGGATCGTCCTGCGCCGCGGGATTGACGATGTCGTTGGCGCCGATGACCATCGCGACGTCGGTCGTCGGGAAGTCGTCGTTCAACTCGTCCATTTCCTGGACGATGTCGTAGGGCACTTTCGCCTCCGCCAGCAGCACGTTCATGTGGCCCGGCATGCGGCCGGCGACCGGATGGATGCCGAAGCGCACGTTGACGCCCTTGTCGCGCAGCAGCTTGGTCATTTCGTAGACCGCGTGCTGCGCCTGCGCGACCGCCATGCCGTAGCCCGGCACGATGATGACGCTCTTCGA
>MTKY01047391.1_pt1 | contig 12289 bp, 9 predicted proteins | sample 1042731 | NCBI WGS metagenome assembly MTKY01 (sample SAMN06212206, study PRJNA360538) | anaerobic digester metagenome | biome: Wastewater treatment plant; material: sludge; isolation source: anaerobic digester fed with sludge from wastewater treatment plant | place: Denmark: WWTP Soeholt ... | reverse complement strand
CCCGCCGGTCAATCAGACAGTATTCAACCAGGTCCTCCGCCGTGTGGGCCATCCGCCGGTTGTTGATCGAGGAGAAGACCACCTTTCTGATGTCTTCAGGCTCGGGGCCGAAAACGGAGGGCCGGGTCACGATGATCTCCTCGCCGATGCCGATCAGGAGGTGGGCATTCATGCCCAGCTGATCGTAAATCAAGTCAAAATGCTCGACCACCACCCGCTTCCCCCTGTCCAGGGCCTGTCGGATGGCCTCGGCCAGTTCATGGAGCTGGTAGAAGGCCATTTCGAAGCGGATGTCCAGGTGGTAGGTGTGGGGCTTGAAAAAACCGGTGTCATCCTGGTTCATGATGGGCAGGGGGCGGACATTCACCCCCTCGTCATCGTTGGTCAGCTCAAGGCCGGGAAACATCCCCTGAAGGAGGATGCTCTTGCCCGAGCCGCTGTCTCCGATCAAGCCGATCAAAAGGTCGAAGGGAGACAGGAACTGCTGGGCGATCTGCTTGCCCTGGTCGACCATGCGGGGCGCGCCGCGGGGTGAAAGAAGCACGCTGTAAAGGTGGTTTCGCTGCATGCGGTCCGAATATGACATGGCGGTTCCTCCTGATCCTGATCAGACGCTTTCCCGTCTCCATCTTCTCACAAAGAGTCCACCATGGCCACGCCTTTTTGGCCAGGGGAGGCCATTCAGGCTAGAATGAGGTTTTAAGAAAGAAATGGGGGCGCTTGATGCTGACCAAATCACACCATGAAACAAAAGAAATCCTGACCCGGGCCGCCCTGAACCGTCCGGCGGAACTGCCGGCTGTCGTTCAGCAACGCCTGCTCGATTGCGCGGCCATGGCCCCTGAAGAAGTCCTGTCCAAACTGGGGACGGGCCCCCGAGGCCTTGACAGGCAGGCAGTAGAAAAAAGCCGCAGACTCTACGGCGACAACGTGGTGGTTTCCGGCAGGCGGATCACGCTCGTGAACCGCCTCGTCGCCGCTTTCGTCAACCCCTTTACCCTGATTCTGGCTGTCCTGGCCGTGATTTCCTTTTTGACCGACATGACTTTCGCGTCACCCGATGAACGAAGCCCCGTCACGGTCCTCATCATCAGCGCCATGGTGCTCATGTCAGGTGTCCTGCGTTTCATCCAGGAGACGAGGTCCGGCAACGCGGCCGAGCGGTTGACCAACATGATCGTCAACACCACCGCCATCGTCCGCCATGAAGACGGCGAACAGGAGCGGGTCATGGAGGAGGCGGTCGTCGGCGACCTGGTCAGACTGGCCGCGGGTGACATGATTCCCGCCGACATGCGGATCCTTCAGGCCAAGGATCTCTTCCTGAGCGAGAGCGCCCTGACCGGGGAGTCGGCCCACGCGGAAAAAGTCAGCGCGCCCTCAAGCCTGGACTCCGCCCATGTTCTCGACTACAACAACCTGGCTTTTTTGGGCACCAACGTGGTTTCCGGCAGCGGCCTGGGCATCGTCCTGGCGACAGGCCAGGACACCCTCTTCGGTCAGGTCGCCAAAAGCCTGGAAGAAAAACCGGCCCCTACCTCTTTCGAAAAAGGGGTCAACCATGTCTCTGCCGTCCTGATCCGCTTCATGCTGATCATGGTGCCCATCGTCTTCCTGATCTCCGGCCTGACCAAGGGCGACTGGCTTCAGGCAGGCCTCCTTTCGATCTCTCTTGCCGTAGGACTGACCCCGGAGATGCTGCCCATGATCGTCACCACCAGCCTGGCCAAGGGCGCCGTCAATCTGTCCAAGCACCGGGTCATTATAAAAAACCTGAATTCCATCCAGAACCTGGGTTCCATCGATATCCTCTGCACCGACAAGACGGGCACCCTCACCCAGGACCGGGTGGCCCTGGAATACCACCTGGACCTGATGGGTGAGGAGAATGTCCGCGTTCTCAGGCATGCCTACCTCAACTCTTACTTCCAGACGGGTCTGCGCAATCTCATGGACAGCGCCATCATCGAGAAAACCCACGAAGAGGAAGAGCATCGACCTGACGCCCTGGGCCGGCTCAAGGACCGCTACGAGAAAGTTGATGAGATCCCCTTCGACTTTGAGCGCCGCCGGATGAGCGTGGTGGTCAGAGATAAAAATGACAAGACCCAGATGATTACCAAGGGCGCCCTTGAGGAAATGCTGGCCGTCTGCGCCTACGCCCAGACCGACGAAACGACGGTCATCCCGCTCGATGAGGACGTCGTCCGCCGTATCAGGGACGATGTCGACGATTTCAATGACAAGGGCCTTAGGGTTCTCCTGATCGCCCAGCGGACCAACCCTCCTCCGGCCGGGGCCTTTGGCGTCGAAGACGAAAAGGACATGGTCCTGATCGGCTACCTGGCTTTCTTGGATCCACCCAAGCTGTCGACCAAGGGGGCCATCGCGGCCCTCCAGGACCACGGAGTCGCCGTCAAGATACTGACAGGAGACAATGAGAAGGTCTCCCGGGCCATCTGCAAGATGGTCGGCCTGGATGTCAGCCGCATCGTGACGGGCGATGAGGTTGAGGCCATGGACGATGCCACCCTGGCTAAAACGGCCGGGACGACGACGGTCTTCGCCCGGCTGGCCCCCGTCCAAAAATCCAGAATCGTCTCCCTCCTGCGCCAGCAGGGCCGCCGTGTCGGCTACATGGGTGACGGGATCAACGATGTGACGGCTCTGAAAGATGCTGACGTGGGCATCTCCGTTGATACCGGAGTTGACATCGCCAAAGAATCCGCCGATGTCATCCTCCTCGAAAAAGACCTCATGGTCCTGGAAGAGGGTATCGTCGAAGGCCGCAAAACCTATGCCAACATGATCAAGTACATCAAAATGACGGCCTCATCCAACTTCGGCAACGTCCTTTCCATGCTGATCGCCGCGGCCTTCCTCCCCTTCCTTCCCATGACGGCCATTCAGATCCTGATCCTCAACCTGATCTATGACATCTCATGCGCCTCCCTGCCCTGGGACCACGTCGACGGCGATTACCTGCGCCAGCCCCGTTCCTGGGACGCCGGCTCCATCAGCCGCTTCATGGTCTGGATCGGCCCCGTTTCCTCCCTCTTTGACATCATGGCCTACGCCGCCCTTTTCTACTGGATCGGACCGGCTGTGACGGGAGCCCCTTTCAGCCAGCTTGCCGGTCCGGAACAGACGGCCCTCTTCATCGCTGTTTTCCAGGCGGGCTGGATGGTCATCTCCATGTGGACCCAGACCCTTGTCATCCACATGATCCGCACAGCCAAAGTTCCCTTCATCGAATCGCGGGCCTCGGCACCCGTCATGGCGCTTACAGCGGCGGGCATGGCCCTCCTGACGGCCCTCCCCTTCTCGCCCCTTTCAGGCCTCCTCAAGCTGGCGCCTCTGCCGGCCTCTTTCTTCCTGCTCCTGGCCGCTGTCGTCGTCACCTACATGCTTCTGGTATCGGCCGCCAAATACGCTTTCATCCGGCGCTACCGGGTCTGGCTTTAGACTGGAGCCGGGGCCGGTCACGGCCCCGGCCGGCTTTGTCACACAATTGTCCACTTTCTTTCACATCCTTGGCCGGACTTTGCGTTCATATTTTGTTAACATAACTGATGGAATGATGATCGCTGAACTGAAGGCGGGAGAAGGGAAGTACGCATGACGAAGAATCCTCACGAGAAGGAAAAAATCTTTCTGGTCACCGGCGCCTCCGGGCACCTGGGCAACACGGTCGTCCGCCGCCTGCTTCAGGAAGGCGAAGAAGTCCGCTGCCTGATCATGGAGGAGGAACGTCCCGCGGCCCTCCAGGGCCTGGCCTGTGAGGTGGTCTGGGGGGATATCACCCGGCCCGAAAGCCTCGGGCCTTTCTTCACCGGACTGGAGGGCAGGGCCATCTACCTCCTGCACCTGGCCAGCATGATCACCATCTACGACAAGGCCGGCCCCCAGGTCTACCGGGTCAATCCAGGCGGCACCCGCAACCTGCTGGAGGCCGCGCGAAGGTATGGGGTGGCGCGGTTCCTCTACTGCGGCACGGTTCACACCCTGCCCCTGCCGGACGACCCCCGGACACCCATCAGGGAAATCGACCATTACGACCCCGACCGGGTGCACGGCGATTACGCCAAATCCAAAGCCATGGCCTCCCAGCTGGTGCTGGACGCCGCGCGGGAAGGCCTTGACGCCGTGATCGTCCAACCTTCCGGCATCATCGGTCCCAATGACTACCTGGACGGCAACTTCACCACGCTTTTCAAAAAACTGGTCGACGGGAAACTGCCCACCATGATCCAGGGTTCTTACAACTTCGTCGACGTCGAAGATGTCGCCCGCGGCCTGATCGCCGCCGCCCGCATGGGCCGCCGGGGCGAAAGCTACAATCTGACCGGCCACGACGTCAGTGTCCTTGAGATCATGAACCGGGCCGCCGCCATGACAGGCCGCCGGCCCTTCCGATCAACGACCCCCTTCTGGATGGCCCGCCTGGTAGCTCCTCTTGCGGAATGGCTGTCGAAAAAGACCGGCAAGACACCGGTTCTTACCCGCTATTCGCTTTTCACCATGATGAGCCCCCACCACTTTTCCTACGAAAAAGCGGCCAGGGAACTGGGCTACACCGTCCGTCCCCTTGACGAAACCATCGACAAGACCCTCCGCTTCATGGCGGATCACAAGCGCTTCAAAAAGGCCGTCGCCTTTCAGTCTGTCTGAACCGTGAGAGATCTTCAGTCAACCGCCCGGATCAGGTCCAGCAGCTGACCCTCCCGGTCGATCACCCGGGCCACGGGCCGTCCCTGCGCCTTTCTTCTGACCGGAATGCCCGCCAGGGATTCGGCCTTTTTCTTCAGATCCTCCAGAGTCCACACAGGCAAACCGGCCTCCAGCAGGCGGATTTTCAGGTCTTCACGCCTGGGGTGACAGGCCAGGCCGTACTGGGTGACCAGCAGATCCACGTGGCGGCCCGGCGTCGTCACCGTGCCTACCCGGTCGACAATCAGGGGAAGTCGGGCGCGGATCAGGGGGGCCGCGATGACGGACAGGGCCGCTCCCGCGGCCGTGTCGCTGTGGCCGCCGGATCCGCCCATGATAAGTCCGTTGGAATCGGTATGGACATTGACATTGAAATCGAGATCCATTTCCGTCGCCCCCAAAATCACCATGTCCAGATGGTCCACCACGGCGCTGCGGGCCTGCGGGCTCGCGTAGGTGGCCGCGCTGATCTCCCTGTGCCCCTGGTTTTCGACCATGGAACGGACGGCCTCCCGGTCAAAGCACTGGACATCCATGAGAGTCCGGAAGAGCCCCTCCTCAAAAAGTTCCACCAGCATACCGGTGATGCCGCCTGAAGCAAAGGCTCCCGTGATTCCCTGACGGCGCATGATGTCCCCCAGGAAACGGGCCACCGCAAGCGAAGCCCCGCCTGCCCCGGTCTGGAAGGAACAGCCCTCCCTGACCAGGCCGGAAGCCTCCAGGGCCCGGGCCGCGTATCCGGCGATGAGCAGGCCGACCGGGTCCCGGGTCACCCGGGTGGTCCCTGACTGGATCCGGCCTGGATCACCGATGGAATCGATGAGAACGACCGCGTCCACCTCCCTCTCGTCGATGGAGGCCGGGACCAGGGGATAGTCTTCCAGCCGGTCTGTCACCACGACCACGTAGTCGGCGAACTGGGCGTCCGGCATGGCATAGCCGATGGAACCGAAAGCGGAGGGTCCGCCTCGTCCGTTGCAGTTGCCGGCCCGGTCACAGGCCGAGGCCGCGATGAAGGCCACATGGATCCGGGTTTCCCCGCTGGCCAGGGCCGCGGGACGGCCTCCGTGGCTGCGGAAAATCACCTCGCCTGCCAGGGCGCCCCGGGAGATGGCGTGGCCGATGGCCGGATGCATGTAATTGCACTCGATCCCCGAAACGACCCCGGCGCCGATATGGTCCAGGAGAGGCCTGTGGCAGGCCATGAGGGCCGCTGTATTGACCGTCAGCTGCCGCAGGCCCATGGCGGCGCACTCGGCCAGCACCAGGTTCTGGACCCGGTCCCCCTCTCTCAGGTGGTGGTGGAAGGAAAGGGTCATACCGTCTTTCAGGCCTGAGGACCGGATGGCGTCGGCCAGTGACGGGAAAACCTTGTTATCCCTGGACATTCTCCACCTCCTCTTGGTCGAGCAGGCCGGCGGCTACGGCCAGCGCCAGAATCCGTTCGGCCTGCCGCAGGACAGGGGGATCGAGCATTCGGCCCCGAAAGGAAACCGCTCCCTGACCGGATCGCGCCCCTTCCCTCATGGCCTTCACCTGATCCAGGGCCAGGGCAACCTCATCGTCCTGCGGCGTAAAGGCCCGGTGGATGGCCTCCAGATGGAAAGGGGAAATGCAGAGCTTGCCGGCAAAGCCCAGTTGCCGGGCCAGCCGGGCATCCGCCTCGCAGGCTGCCAGGTCGTCGATGTCGGTGAAGGGGGTGTCAAGCGCCTCGATGCCCGCGGCCCTGGCCGCCATGACCAGCCGGCTCCTGGCATAGAAAATTTCCCGGCCTTCCGGAGTCCGGGGACAGCCCAGATCGGCGGCCAGATCCTCCCCTCCCAAAGCCAGGGCCGTGATGCGGTCCGAGGCGCCGGCGATCTGAAAGGCGCGCTCCACACCCACAGCCGATTCGATCAGGGCCACCAGGGCGGTGGATCCTTCTTTTTGACCCAGGGCCCGCTCGGCGTCCGAAAGGAGGTCAGCGGCCATTTTCATGGTCTCCGGTCCCCTGACCTTGGGCACCATGAGCCCGTGGGCCCCGGCCGCCACCATGGCCCGGAGGTCGGCGACGGTTTCCTCCCCCTCCGGATCATTGATCCGGACCAGGCATTCGCGCGAACCAAAATCAAGCGAGCGGAGCGCCTGGCCGACCAGGTCGCGGGCCGCGTCCTTGTCTTCGGCAGCCACCGAATCCTCCAGGTCGAAAATCAGGGCGTCTGCCGGCAGGATCTCCGCGTTTTGAATCATGTTGGGCCGGTTACCCGGAATAAAAAGGAGTGAACGTCTCATGGGGAGTCCTCCTGATCTTTGCAGGCCCTTCGAAGGGCGGTGGTCAGTCTGGCCCGGATGGTGCAGTCCAGGGCGCCCTGATCCCACAGTTCAATCAGACCTTCTTGGACGCCCCATTCATCCAGGACCTGGCGGACGGTGGCCAGGATGGCGGGCCCGAACTGGGCCTTGACCGGGGATTCCAGGCTGATCTTCAGGGAGGGGGCCGGCTCAACGGTCACAAAGACATCCCCGGACTCCATGGTGCCCGCCCGCCCCTTATGCATGACTTTCATGGCTTTCTCCTCCGATGCCCGCTTCACCTGGCCGCCAGGAGCGCCAGGATACGGCTCATTTCGTTGTAGACGATCATGTAGCCTTCGTCGACCCCCATACCGGGCTTGGCCAGGATCTGATCCGGTCCCGTGGCCATGGCCACGTGCACGCAGATCCGGGATGACCGGTCCGTTTCATTGCAGGTGCCGCCCTGGTAGGCCCTGACCCCGTGGCTCCTGCAATAGAGATTGGCCTCAGCCGTCCTGTGAAGGCTGCCGAGGTCAGGAGTCTTGACCTGAATCATGTGACCCGCGCCCTGATCGACGAAGGCCTGGACGTCTTCCAGGGTATTGCACCACTCGTCGGCGACCAGTTCCACGGGGATTCCCCGCCGGTCGACCGCCTCGGTCAGGGCCGCCAGGCTTTCGATCTGAGCCGCCCGGGATCCGGCGTCCATGGGGCCTTCGATGCGGAGGCTGAAAGGCGCGGCCCTGTCCGCCAAAAGGGCCAGGTAGTCCACCATGGCTACCTGGTTTGCCGGGCCGAAAACCTGGCCGATCATGCCGTAGACATCGATATGGAAGACCGGCCGGTAGTCCGGGTTTCGCCTGAAAGTCAGAACCCTGTCCCGCAGCCAGCTGACGTAATCGGCCAGGGCTCCTCCATCGGGGCCGATTTTCTCGATGTTGTTGATCAGGGCATGGGGCAGGACGTCGACCTCCTTGATGATCATCTTGTCGGCGTTGACCCGGCGCTCATCGCCCGTCTGGGCAAAGACCGGGATCATACGGGCGGCCACTTCCGTGCCGTACTCCTCCTTCCGATCTTCGCAGGGCAAAAGGCCCCTGGCCATGGCCGCGGCGTCGAGGACAGCCTGGGAAAGGCCATAGCGGATGGCCGTGTGGATGGGCCGGCCCTCCCCGTCCCTCAAGGCTTCGAATTCCTCCATGACCTCTCGAAAGGAGGTCAGGGTCCTGCCGATCAGACGGGGCGCCAGCTCTTTTTCAATCAAAGGAATAAAATCCGCCGCCAAAAAGAGCGGATCCCGGCCCCCCGCGCCTGAATACTGGACTGCGGCACAGTCCCCCCAGGCGATCCGTCCGTCTTCCATGACCAGCATAAGTGAGATGGACTCGCCTGCCTGCCTGATGCCGTGAAAGCCGGGCGTGACCGGCTGGCCAATGTAAAAATGACCGTCACTCACAGCGCCTTCCCTGATGGCCCGCTGGTCGTCAAAGTAAAATCCCGTCCGTCCGCCCGAGCAGATCACTTGTCTGATTTTCATGTCAGCCTCCTAGCCCTTGGGCCGTCCCACCAGCCTGCCCTTGCTGATGGCATAGACGTCATCGATGACCATCTGAAAGGACGCCTGCCGGTTTTCATATTTGGCCCGCTCTTCCATCTTCTCCCGGTGAAAGTCAACCAGCTCGGGGGTCAGCGGGACATTGCCGATGTGAAAGAGCCGGATGGCGCCTTCGTTGTCCCTGGCCGGAAGCAGTTTGCCGGCATTGTAGCGGCTGGGCGCGAAGGGAATATCGAGAACGCCGGAGCGGATGGCCTGGAGGGCGCCCTGAGCGATGTCCCCCTTGCCCAGTTCCAGGCAGCGGTCCAGAACGCAGCGGGTCTCCGCGGCGATGATGACCTTTTCATCCTTGAGGCTGTACGTGTTAAGGCTTTGCTCGCCCAGCATGTTGATGATCTGGTGGGTGCAGAGGATGCCGGCCGCGTTGGCTTCCTGGCTGGGAACCCCGACCGCCTCGTGGGGGGTTTTGACGATGACCTTGGTCGCGTGTGAGAGGGCCGCCACGGCGCTCCCCCAGGAAATGACCGCGTAGGCCTTGGCTTCCTCCTGGGGGAAACCGCCCATCCACTGGTGGAGGACAGTGGTGACCCGGACGTCACCGTGACCGTACCGGCGCAGGTACTCATCCGTCAGGCTCTGCAGGACCTGGATGGCGGCCACGTCCTGGACCAGGTTGCCGCACTGGCCATAGCCGACGGTGATGTTCTTGACGCCCTGCTCGGCCGCGAGCAGGCTCTCGATGATGGCGACGCTGTGGGAGATAAAGGGAGGAACCAGGGTTCCTGTCAGCGGCCCATAGGGTTCGCGGTTGATGGGGCAGCCGGCCTCCTCATAGAGGCCTGTCAGCCGGTCCACATACTGCCAGTCCCGGATGGTGGTTTCGAGGGAGGCATTCTTGGCGTAAGGGATGTTGTAGGAAATGCCGCCGCCCTCAAAACTGGTGTAACCGCCCGCGTAGGCGATCTCGGTCAGGAGCCTGGCATCCGGGGTTCCGTGCCTGATCTGCAGGGGGGTGTCGAGGGCGTCGATCAGCTGCCGGCAGCCCGCCACCCCGTGATTGACCGCCGGAAATCCATTCAGCATGGCTTTTTGGGTTCGGACCGACTCCGTGATCCCCATCTCCGCCTCCTGGTAGCGGTTCTGCCGGGTGTAGCTGTCGATGGTCGTCGGCAGCAGATCCGCCTCCCCCACATCCTGCAGGTAGGTCAGAAGCTCGATCATGTCCCGGATCAGGGGAACGCCCGCCCGGGGCTGAACCAGGGTCTTGCCCCGATCCTGGGCCCGGTTGAGCTTGTGGCTGAAAACCTTGCGCTCGGGAAGCCCGCGGTGGAAGTCAAAGGCTTCCTCCAGCCTGACCTCCCGTCCGGTCGGCCACTGGGTCAGAACCTCTTTGCGCACGCGCTCCAGTTCATCACGCGTCCATTTCTTGTTTTTCAGTTCATCCATAACCTTCTCCTGATCCTTTAGGGGTTCTCCGCCAAACGGCCCACCTGGCCGAGCGGGGTCAATGTTTTTTTCATGATCCGAAGCGCCGCCAAGGGCTCCCTTTCTGCCAGGACTCCCATGGCCGACAGGATGTAGTCCTGATCCATCAGGATTTCCGCCTGATAGGGGCGAAGGGAGTCGGAGCGGGAGGGACTGTAGAGGGCGTGCCGGGCGATGGCCAGGGGCTGGGCTGAGTGGATCAGCGGGCCGCCCGTCAGCAGGAGGCGGTCCATCTGCCTCAGATTCTTGCCCGTTTGCAGGTAGGCGAGGCCCAGGGGGGTGTAAACTTCCGTGAGCGTCCCCGCGTGGCGCCGGGAAGCGATGTCCACCGCCGCCGAGGCCAGGGCCTCGTCCAGCCTGGCCAGGGGTCCGCCGCCGTCTTCGACCCGGGACGGATCGGCTTCGATTTCCTCCATCAGGGACCGGATGGCGGGCTCTTCGAGGCCGGCTTTCTTCGACAGCCAGTCGATCCCCACCTCATCCACAATCCCTCGGACGCTGTAGCGGACCCCGATGTCTCCCTCGACGGTCCGCTTGGCATAGGGTTCCACCAGGCCCTTGTGGATGATCTGGTGGTCATCGGGGGCCCCTTCCCCGACCGAATAAACGTCCGTGGTCGCGCCCCCGACATCCAGGGCCATGAGAGGCCCGATCCCCGTCTCTGTGTCGGTCCCGTCCGCCAGCAGGGTGACGGCCGCCAAAATCGCTGAGGGTGTCGGCATCAGGATCCCCGATAAAAGCTCCCTGGTTCCGGTCAGGCCTCTGGCCTGGACGATCCGATTCAAAAAGAGGGTCCGGATTTCTTTTTGAACCGGCCCGATGTTGAGTTCACCCAGGCGGGGCATGACATTGGGACAGACCGTCAGCGGAAAATCCTCGAGCAGTGTTTCACACCGGTCAAGCGCGCTCCGGTTGCCGGCGTAGATGATGGGGAAGCGAACCGGCAGGGAGGCCAGCCGGGCAGCGTTTTCGGTTACGCTTTCCTGGTTGCCCCCGTCCGTCCCCCCGGTGAGGAGAAAAATATCGGGCGGATCGGCTTCAATGTCCGCCAGGTCGCGCCGGTTCAGCTCATAGCTGAAGAGGCGGCAAATCCGGGCGCCTGCCCCGAGGGCCGCAAGGCGGGCCGCCTCAGCCGTCAGCTCGGGCACCAGGCCCGCCACCATCATCCGGAGGCCGCCGGCGGCCGATGAGCAGGCCAGGCGCTGCCGGTAATGGAGCGGACCCAGCCGGGCCTCCAGGCGGCCGAGGGCCTCCCGGTAGCCCCTGATGATGTCGTCGGACACCGTCGTATGGGCCGAGGAGCTGCCAAGAACCTTCTCCCCTGCAAGGTCGACGGCCGTCAGCTTGGTGTAGGTGCTGCCGAAGTCGATCAGGAGGACCGGATCCATCTCAGCCGACCCCCAGATCTTTTTTCAGCCAGTGGATGGCCTCTTCAGGCGTGGTGCCCGGGGGAAAGGCCCGATCAAATCCCATTTCATGGAATCGCTTTTCAACGTCGCTGAAATCCTGCTTCCCGACCACGATGTTGCCGCCGATGTAGAGGAGAATCCCGACAAGGCCCGCCTCATCGCACTTCTCCCGCAGGCCCCGGCAGTCGAGTTCCCCGTGACCGTAGAGGGATGAGACTACGATGGCGTCTGCCCCCGTCTCAATGGCGGCCCCGATGAACTCCTCCTGGGACACCATGACCCCCAGATTGGTCACCTCAAAGCCCGCCTCACGAAAGGCGTACTCAAGGATCCTGATTCCCACGGCGTGGACATCGGCTCCGATGACGCCGATCACCAGCTTTTTGCCGTTTACAGCTTCCATAAGGTCTCTTCCTCCCCTGGCAGATCCGCCCCTTCCCGGGGCAGTGATTCACGTAAGGCGCGGTCGATCCGTCTGACCGCTTCTTCCAGATAGAGCCGCGATCCCCGATCCAGGTCAAAGGCCGCGCGGATGACCTGCCGCCCCATGGCGGATTCACCTCGCAGGAGAGCCCTTTCTTCTGACCCGACCAGGCTGGAATAATCGGGCGACACCAGAATCACATCGCATGCTTCGATCAGACGGCCGGTCCGGTCGACCTGTCCAAACAATTCGTAAACAGGGGGATGATCGGTCACCCATACCCCCCGGCAAGTCTGTTCCAGAATTTTCGCAAAGCCTGAGCTCACCGTCAGAATGCCGACCCGGGCCTCCCTGGGAATACGGCCGCACGAAAGAAGCGTCTGCTGGCTGACCGTGATGGCCACGGGGGAGAGGTCACGGCCGGACCCCACG
>MTKY01052636.1_pt1 | contig 12296 bp, 14 predicted proteins | sample 1042731 | NCBI WGS metagenome assembly MTKY01 (sample SAMN06212206, study PRJNA360538) | anaerobic digester metagenome | biome: Wastewater treatment plant; material: sludge; isolation source: anaerobic digester fed with sludge from wastewater treatment plant | place: Denmark: WWTP Soeholt ... | reverse complement strand
CGGCGCCGCCGATCGGGATGATCAGCAGGAAGCCGATCAGGAAACTGAGCCCCGTGACGGTCCAGAACACCCATGGCGACTGATCGACGGTAAAATAGGCGACCAGCCCGATAATCGCGGCGAGCGTGCCTAGGTTGATGATATGGCGCCCGGGCAGCATGATTGCCGCGCCCGACATATTGCCATTGAGCTTGAGGAAGGCGATCACCGAACCCGAGAAGGTGATCGCACCGATCGCGATGCCCAGTCCCATTTCGATCCGACTGACCGTGTAAATCTGTCCCGCCGCGTCGGCGATGCCGAAGGCTTGCGGGTTGAGATAGGCGGCGGCGGCGACCGCGACCGCGGCCATGCCGACGAGGCTGTGGAACGCCGCGACAAGCTGCGGCATCGCGGTCATCGCGATCCGCCGCGCCATGACGATGCCGATCACCGCGCCGATCCCAATCGCCACGAGGATTTCGATCAGGCCGATGGCGTCGAGGGCGCCGTCAACGGTAACCGGCGCATGCGTCAGCAGCGTGGTGACCACCGCAATCGTCATCCCCATCATGCCGAAACGGTTGCCGCTTTGCGCCGTCGCCGGGCTCGACAGCCCGCGCAGCGCGAGGATGAAAAAGACGCCCGCAATCAGATAGGCGATGGCGGCCCAAGGGTTCACGGCGAGGCCATGTTCGCCGGTCGCGGCGGAAAGGATCGACTGAAAATCCATCTCAGCGCTCCTTCTTCTTGTACATCGCCAGCATGCGCGCAGTGACTGCAAAGCCGCCGAAGATATTGATGCTCGCCATCACCACCGCGGCGAGGCCCAGCCATTTCGAAGAGGCCGACCCCGCGGCCGCGCTGGCGATCAGCGCGCCGACGATGATCACCGACGAAATCGCATTGGTGACGCTCATCAACGGCGTGTGCAATGCCGGGGTCACCGACCAGACGACAAAATAGCCGACGAAACACGCCAGGACGAAAATCGAAAAAATCGCGATGAAATCCACGGCACGCTCCCCTGCTGATTCCGCTTGGCGCACCTCTTGCCGCGCACACGCCAGCGTGTCGACTCCAAAGCAGCCAAAAAGAAAGGCCCGCATCTCTCAAAAATGAGAAATGCGGGCCGATCGGGACATTAAATGTCGTGGCGGCCGTTCGTTCGGCCTGTCGGATTACATCTTCGGTACGAGCACCGCGTCGACGACGTGGATAACACCGTTCGATTGACCCACGTCGGCCTGGGTCACGGTCGCCTTGTTACCGCTGGCGCTGGTCAGGATGATCGAGTCGCCGCTCTGCGTCGCGGTCAGGTCCTGGCCATCAGCCGTTTTAAGCACGGCCTTGCCGCCGCCTGCTTTGATTTGCGCGGCCAGATCGGCGGCCATCACCTTGCCGGGGACGACGTGATATTTCAACACGCCGGCCAGCACTTCCTTCTGCGCCGGACGCATCCAGCCGTCACGCGTCACTGGCGCAACCTGCGAAAAGGCCGCGTCAGTCGGCGCGAATACGGTGAACGGACCTGCGCCCGACAAGGTCTCAACCAGACCAGCCTGCGTCACCGCAGCAACCAGCGTCTTGTGGATCGGCGAGGCTGACGCATTTTCAACGATATTCTTGGTCGGTAGCATTTCAGCGCCGCCAACCGTCGGATTGGTACCGGCCTCGTCGGCGGGCATCATCTCGCCGCCTGCGACGGTCGTGGTTTCGGTCGGAGGCGTTTCAGGATTGCCATTGCAACCCGCGAGCCCTAGTCCGGCCGCGGCAACGGCGGTAAACAGCATAGCGCGCGTCATAAAATTCTCCTTTTGAACCCGCATCATTGAGCGATCGTTCGGTTCGGCGGCGGGCCGCGCCTTTGCGGACCTAGCTACGTCCGCTCCGCCGAATAGACGCACCGCAAGGCGGAATAGTTTCATCCTATCTGGCATACCGGTGCGTTTCAAACCGGATGACTGCCGCCGCCCGAAAAAAGCCTCTATCGCTTGAGCAGCGTTTGCTCGGCCATGATGCGCTGAATGACGCGCGGATCGCTCTTGCGCGAAATCTTGACTTGCAGCGGGTCCGCCGCACCCGACACCCAGATTTTCATATCGGCATCGAGATCAAATGTTCCCGCTGTTTCGAGCGAAAAGCGCACCACCGATCGCCACGGCACCGACTGAAACTCGACCTTCGATCCGATCAGCCCCTGCACGTTGATATAGATCAATCGCTGATCGGTCAGCAGCACGGAATCACGGATCGTGCGGAACGCCGCCAGGATATTTTCACCGGCAATCAACGCGTGTCCAAACTCGGTCGAAGCCGATGAAACGTCCAGATCGCTGGCGCTGAACAATCCCATCAGAGCAGGCGCTCGTTCACCACCTTGCCGCCCTGCGTCAGGCGGATCGCGTTGCCGATTTCCTCGTCGAGCACCGGCTTGCCCGCGTCCTTGTCCCAGAAGGCCGACAGGAAATTGAACAGGTTACGGCTGAACAGCGCGCTGGTGTCGGCAGGCATCAGTGCGGCGATGTTGCTCGCGCCGATCACGGTGACCCCGTGGATGCGCTTTGCTTCGCCGGACACCGACCCTTCGACATTGCCGCCGCTTTCGGCCGCCATGTCGACGATCACGCTGTCGGTGCGCATCGTCGCGAGCTGCGCGTCCGAAATCAGCCGCGGCGCCGGACGCCCCGGGATCAGCGCGGTGGTGATGACGATGTCTTGCTTGGCGATATGCGACGACACAAGTTCGGCCTGCGCCGCCTTATATTCGTCGGACATCTCGGTGGCATAGCCGCCCGCGCCTTCGCCTTCGATCCCAGCGACACTCTCGACAAAGATCGGCTTCGCGCCGAGCGACATGATCTGTTCCTTGGTCGCGGCGCGCACGTCGGTCGCGCTGACCTGGGCGCCCAAGCGGCGTGCGGTCGCGATCGCCTGCAAGCCCGCAACCCCGACGCCCATGATGAACGCCTTGGCGGCGCTGACAGTACCCGCGGCGGTCATCATCATCGGAAAGGCCCGGCCATAGGCGTTCGCTGCTATCAGGACGGCCTTGTAACCGGCAAGATTTGCCTGGCTGGAGAGGATATCCATCGACTGCGCGCGCGTAATGCGCGGCATGAATTCCATCGCCAGCGCTTCGATGCCCAGCTTCGCATAGTCATCGACGCGCGCCCGCTCGCCGAACGGATTGAGTCCCGCTGCCAGCCATGCGCCGTCGGCAAAGCCGCTCAGTCCCTTGGGGTCCGGTCCCTGAATAGCGAGTATGATGTTCGCGCCCTTCAGGACCTCGGCACGGCTGGCGACACTGGCGCCCGCAGCGCTATAGTCGGCATCGGCGACCGAGGCCGCCTCACCTGCCCCCGATTCGACGGCAACTTCGGCGCCCAAGCCGATGAATTTCTTCACAGTTTCGGGTGTGGCGGCGACGCGGCTCTCGCCGACGGCGAGCTCTTTCAGGACAGCGATGCGCATGCGCGAAGCCCGGTCAGGACGCGATGAGGAGGACAACAGCGATGACCACCACTGCGGTGATGATCGAGCCGACCTTAAACAGACTGATGAAACCCGAATAGGTTTCTTGCGCTGCCTTCATTTCCTGTTCCGCCATGACGTGTCCCCTTACGCGTTTGCCCAAAGGGCGCGCGACCGCGCGCCCAGAATCGGCTGTCGCCTTGGTCTTAGCCACGCGCCGCGCCATGCTCAAGGGCCGGGTAAGCGAAAACCGCGGCGCGGCAAAAGCCCAACGGCCTTAATCGCCCCTTTACCGGTGTGGCGTACATCACAGCGCTTGAGCGGATGAATCGGCACTACGACGCCGAACCAAGGGCGGATTCGATAACGATGGCAACGACGCGCGACACGCGAACAGTGATGATCGTCGACAGCGAGCCGGCACAGCAACGCTTTCTGGCGGCGCTGGTATCGCGCGGCGGCTGGCGCAGCATCATTGCGGCGGACACCGACACCGCGCTCGCCAAGCTCGGCACCCAGGAAGGCCTGGCGCTCGACGCGGTGCTCGTCGATCAGGGCGCGCCTGGCATGGACATGGCCGAATTTGTCGCTGAACTGCGCCGCTGGCGTCCCGCGCTACCGCTCGTCGTCATCACCATGCGCAACGGGGTCGAGGTCGCGGTTGGCGCGATGCGCGCCGGAGCGAGTGATTTCGTCCAGAAACCGATCGCACCCGATCGCCTGCTCGAAGCGCTCGACCGGATCGTCTCGACCAGCGGCCCGCAGGGCGAACTGCGCCCGCTGACTGAAAAACTCCGCGCCCCGCTCGCCTTTGAAGAAATCATCGGATCGAGCCCCAATTTCCGCAGCGCGCTCGCGATCGCCGCCAAGGCGGCGCGCGCTCGCGTGCCGGTGATGATCAACGGCCGCCCCGGTACCGGCAAAGAAGTCTTCGCCCGCGCCATCCACAGTGCCAGCCCCCGCGCCCGCGGCGCGCTGGTAATGGTCGATTGTTCGGCGGTCTCGCCCGGCCTCATCGGGTCGGGCCTGTTCGGCCACGAGCGCGGCGCCTTTGCCGGCGCCTTCGACCGCCAGGTCGGGCGGCTCGTCCAGGCCGACGGCGGCAGCGTCATCATCGACCATGTCGAATGCATCCCGCTCGAAACCCAAGCCAAGCTGGTCGAATTTTTGAGCAGTGGCGAAGTGCAGATGATCGGCGGCACGATCCGCCAGAGCGTCGACGTCCGCATCATCGCGACCAGCACCAGCCCGCTCGAAAAGCTGATCGAGGCCGGGCATTTCCGCGAAGATCTGTTTTACGCGCTGTCGAGCGCGCAATTCACATTGCCGTCGCTCTCGGAACGCCGCGGCGATGTTGGCCCGCTCGCGCGCCACCTGCTGGCGCGCATCGGCGGCCTGCCCGGCATGGGGCCGATTGGCATCACCGACGACGCGCTGCGCCTGCTCGCCGCCTATGCCTGGCCCGGCAATGTCCGCCAGTTGCAGGACGTGCTGTTCCGCGCCGCGGTCGGCAGCAAGACCGACGTGCTGACCAGCGCCGACTTCCACGCAATCGAGGCGACGCTTGGCGGCGGGAGCTTGACCGGCGAAGGCGAAATCGCGATCAACGGCGAAGCCATCGGGGTGACCCTCTATCTTCCCGACGGAAACTTGCGCCCGCTCGAAGAAATCGAGGCTGACGTCATCCGCCTCGCCATCGGCCATTATCGCGGCCGGATGAGCGAAGTCGCCCGCCGCCTCGGCATCGGGCGTTCGACGCTTTATCGCAAGCTCAGCGATCTCGGGATCGACACCGCCGCCTGACGACGATATTTTGCGGCAATGACCTCTGATTTTTCCGGAAGAACCGCGCTTGTCACGGGCGATGCCTCGGGGATTGGACTCGCGGTCGCAAACGCCTTGCGCGCCGCGGGCGCCACCGTGCTCGGCATCGATCGCAGCCGCAGCGACGACGTTGCCGACCCCGAAACGTGGCTCAAGCGCGCTGACAGCCTCGCCGCGGTCGATCTCGCGGTCGTCAACGCCGGGATCAGTGACGCCGCCGCGATCGTCGATATCGATTTCATGGCGTGGCGGCGCTTGCTGGCCGTCAATCTCGACGGTGCGATGCTGAGCTTGCAGGCCGCGATGCGCGCGATCATGGCGCATGGCCGCGGCGGCGCGATCGTCACCACGGCATCGATTTCGGGGATCAAGGCCGAACCCGGCACCGGCGCCTATGGCGCGTCTAAGGCGGCGCTGATCCAGCTCACCAAGGTCGCCGCCAAGGAAGGTGCGCCGCACGGCATCCGCGTCAACGCGATTGCGCCTGGCGGGGTCGACACCCCGATCTGGGACGATATGCCCTTTTTCACCGATCTTATTGCGAGCGAAGGCTCACGCGACGCCGCAATGACAGCGATGGCCAAAATGGCAACGCCGCTCGGTCGCTACGCCACCGCCGAAGAGACCGCCGCACAGATCTTATTTTTGCTCTCCGATGCCGCCGCCACCATCACCGGCAGCGTGCTGACCAGCGACGGTGGCTACAGCCTCTAGACCCGTCAGGCGTTCGCGATCGATTTCAAAATATCGTCGGTCGACTGGCTGGTCAGCGTCTTGGCAATCTCGCCGACCAACGCCGCTTCCAATGACTTGTGGTACTGCTTGCGCATCTCGCCCAGCGTGCTGGGATCGGCAATCACGACCAGATCCTTGATCTTGTTCGACAGCACCGCGGCATTCAAAGCCGACGCGACCGACGCAGCATGGCCCGCTTCCTCATTCTGGCGCGGAGAATCGCCCTGTCCGGCGTTGTGCGCCGATTCATCGCTCGTCGGCAGGTCGACCGCTTTCAGGCTCGGTTCCTGTTCGGTGCCGCTGTTGCGGAATAGTTGAAACTGGGTGCCGTCGGCGACGGCGACATGCGAGCCGGAGGGAAGTTGCATAATATCTCCTGTGGGGATTGGCGCCGAGCTGGCGCCCATGGTCTCCGGAGAAACGCGGGAGTTCGGCGAGGGTTGCCTCGGCGCGCCTCAGCCGGTGAGCGCCGCGTCGCGCAGCCCGCGCCACATGCGCAGCGCCTGCCGGTTCTCGGCGATGTCATGGACGCGCAGCAATTGCGCACCCTGCGCCGCCGCTTGATAATGCAGCGCGACCGTGCCGCCGAGCCGCTGGTCGGCGTGTGCCTCATTGTCGAGCGCACCGATCATCCGCTTGCGGCTGGCCCCGAACAGGATCGGGCAGCCCAATGTGTGAAACAGGGCAAGGCCGTTGATGAGCGCCAGATTGTCCGCGACGCTCTTGCCGAAGCCCAGCCCGGGATCGACGATGATCCGGGCGGGATCGATCCCCGCCGCGATGCACGCCGATACCCGCGCGGCGAGCATGTCGTACACGTCGAACAGGATATGCGCATATGCACCGCCGTCGTGCGGATCGCTCTTTGCCGATGGCGCATGCATCAGCACGACCGGACACCCCGCGCGCACGACCACATCCATCGCGCGGTCGTCATAACGCAGCGCGGAGATATCGTTGACGATCCGCGCACCGGCGGCGAGCGCCGCCTCCATCACCGCGGCCTTGCGCGTGTCGATCGATACCGCAACCCCGCCCCGCGAAAGCGCCGCGACGACGCCTTCGACGCGCTTGATCTCGTCGCCATCCCAGACCAGCGGCGCGCCCGGGCGGGTGGATTCACCGCCAACATCGATGATCGCTGCCCCCGCGCTTGCCATCGCAAAGCCCGCGTCAGCCGCCGCGTCGGCATCGACATGTTTGCCGCCGTCGGAAAAGCTGTCGGGGGTGACGTTGAGGATACCCATCAACTGCGGCTCGTTCAACCGCACCGTGCGTTCGCCCAGCTGCAACGCGCCGCGCACCCGCAGAACCGCGATACGCTGCGCGGTTGCTGCCTGCGCCAAACGGTCGGGCATCGCCGCGATCCAGTCGGCCCATTCGGCCACGGTCACCACCGCCGCTTTGACGCTGGCCCCATCGCGCAAACTGATATGCCAAGCGGCAAACCACAGCATCGTGTCGGCAATCCGCAAGCAATCATCGTCGAGTTCGTGCGGTCGATCGATGAAGCAGGTCGGGCGGCAATAGATGCTTGCAGCTGGGGATGCAGTGCCGAAGTCGGGTTTGATTAGCGGTCGGAACATCGGCATCTCCTAATCGTCATTACGAGCAGAGCGAAGCCGTCCCGAGCGGTTTACGCCTACTCTGGATTGCCGCGTCGCTTCGCTCGTCGCAATGACAAGGTGAGCAGATCAAGCCTCGTTGGCCAGCAACCAATCCTGCCGAACTGCATCGATCACGCGCAATTCCTTGCCGTCGTCGACATGCCAGAAGGTCCAGCCGTTGCAACTCGGCGCGCCCTGCACCGCCGCGCCGACCTTGTGGATCGACCCCGCGGGCTGGCCTTCGCAGTCAAGGCTGCCATCGACGCGAACTTTCGCCCTCCAGCGCCGCTTGGCGTCGGTGAGCTGCGTTCCCGGCGCAATCAGGCCGTCTGAAACCAGCATGCCGAACGCGACGCGCGTCGCTGCTTGCGGCGCCATCATCGTCTTGACCGCGCTCTCGTCGAGCGGCAGCGCCATTTCGATGCGTTCCAGCGCCGCAGCGATATAGTCATCCTCGCGTTCGATCCCGATGAAATGCCGCCCCAGCCGCTTCGCGACGGCACCGGTCGTGCCGGTCCCGAAGAAGGGGTCGAGAATGACGTCGCCGGGGTTCGAGCAAGCGAGCAGGATGCGATAGAGCAAGGCTTCGGGCTTCTGCGTCGGGTGAACCTTGGTCCCGCCCTTTTTCAACCGCTCCTGTCCGCCGCAGATCGGGATCAGCCAGTCGCTGCGCATTTGCAATTCGTCGTTAAGCGTCTTCATGGCGCGATAGTTGAAGGTGTAGCGCGCTTTCTCGCCCATCGACGCCCAGATCAGGGTCTCATGCGCGTTGGTAAAGCGGGTGCCCTTGAAATTGGGCATCGGGTTCGCCTTGCGCCACACGATGTCGTTAAGGATCCAATAACCTTGATCCTGCAGCGCTGCGCCGACGCGAAAAATATTGTGGTAGCTGCCGATCACCCAGATATTACCGCCGGGCTTCAGGATCCGCTTCGCTTCGGCCAGCCAGGCATGGGTGAAGCGGTCATAGGTTGCAAGGCTGTCAAACTTGTCCCATTCATCGTTGACCGCATCGACCTGGCTGCCGTCGGGACGATGGAGGTCGCCGCCGAGTTGGAGGTTGTACGGCGGATCGGCGAAAATCATATCGATCGACGCGGCGGGCAGCGAACGCATCATTTCGATGCAATCGCCCTGCAGGATGCTGTCGAGCGGTAGTTCGACGGGCGCCGCTTTCGCCTCCCGCTGCTTTGCCGCCGGGGTCTTTACCCGTTCCATCACACCCATGTTTTGCCCCCGCGCAGATCCGAAAGAAGCCCCTGATGAGTCCGGCGACATCCGCCGTCAAGCGCAGAAGTCTAGGGATTCCGCGTCACTAACTGGTTAACGGGATGAGAACGAAACGAGTCAGACACAGGATATGGAGTCCGCCGCGACTCGCGGACTCAACGGGTGGTGGTGTTGCGGTGAGGACTCAGTGACAAAAATAATTCTTGTTGGTCCTCCCCATGGCTTCGAGTTTAGACTGGGGACATCGTTTTCAGCTGTTCGCAGACATCATTTGCAGGCCTCGCGTTTCATTGAAGATGCCGTGGAGCGATGCCGTTCGAAGGTTTCCGTCCAGTCCGAACGCCCAGTCATAGGGAAGTTCGCAATCAACCAACCACCGCATGCCGCCGGGCGTAGATGAAATAGACCCCCAGCCCGAGGGCGTTCCACACCAGGAACCACAGCTGCGTCTGCGCCGGCAGGCTCAAGAACAGATAGATACAGCCGAACACCGCGATGCCGCCGATCACCCACGGCATCGGGGCGCGGAAGGTGCGCGGGGCGTCGGGCGCGCGGACGCGCATGATCAACATACAGATTGAGACCGCGGTGAACGCCGCGAGCGTCCCCGCATTGGCCAGCGCCGCAAGCTCACCGAGCGGGATGAAACCCGCGAGCACCGCGACGACGAGCGCGGTGAAGATGGTGATGCGCACCGGGGTGCCGCGCGACGACAAGGTTGCGAGGCTGGCAGGAAGGAGCCCGTCGCGCGCCATGGTGAAGAAGATGCGGCTTTGCCCATAGAAGAAGGCAAGGATCACTGTCGGCAGCGCGATGATCGCCGAAACCGCGAGATATTGCGCCGCGAGCGGGCTACCGAGTTCGCGCAGGATCAGCGCCAGCGGTTCGGGGCTGTTGGCGAAGCGGGTATAGGTGATTGCCCCCACCGCGGCGACCGCGACGGCGATATAGATGATAACGCAGACGAACATCGATCCGACGATGCCGATCTTGAGATCGCGGTCGGGATTGCGTGTTTCCTCAGCCGCGGTAGCGATGGCGTCGAAGCCGTAGAAGGCGAAAAAGATGATCGCGGCGGCGGCCATCACACCGCGTTCGACGCCGTCGGGGCCCATATGTTTGGCAAATCCATAGGGGCTGAAGGGTTCGAGATTGGCGGCATTGAAGGCGGGGAGCGCAACCGCCACGAAAAGGATCAATGCGACAATCTTGACGAGGACGAGGACCGCGTTGAGCGTCGCGCTTTCGCGCGTGCCGACCAGCAGCAACCCCGCCACGACAGCGATGATCGCGATCGCCGGCAAATTGACGATACCGCCGAGTTCGGGACCCTGCATCACCGCCATCGGCACGCCCGCCCAGGCCTGAAGCAAGGGCGCCGCATAGCCCGACCAGCCGACCGCAACCGCGCTGACGACCAGCGAATATTCGAGAATCAGGCTCCATCCGACGACCCACGCGATGAGTTCGCCAATGACGACGTAGCTGTAGGTATAGGCGCTGCCCGACGCCGGGATCATCGTCGCCATTTCGGCATAAGCGAGCGCGGCGCAGGCGCAGATCAGTCCGGCAATCGCAAAAGACAGGATCACCGCGGGGCCCGCTTTGTCGGCGCCGACGCCGATGAGGGTAAGGATGCCCGTGCCGACGATCGCGCCGACGCCGAGCGCGATCAGATGCGGCCAGCCGAGCGTCCGAGCGAGGGTGTGTTGTCCCTCGTGCTTCTCCGGAACGATCGGCTTACGGCGCAGCAGGCTGTCGTTCATTCTCGCGGGCTCCCTATTATGACTTTATTTCGGTGGTTTGGAACGGATGACGTGCGATGGCAAGATCACACCGTGACGGTCGAGCCACTCCGCCGGATGATCCAGCATGCGCGGAGCGCGAGCGCCGCAGCCAAGACGGAGGCGAAGGTATAGGCGAGGGGCGCGGACAAGATTACCGCGCGCGCGCCAAGCACTGCGCCGCCGACCAGCGCCGCCCATAGGCCAAGGTGGTGCAGCCACCGGCGGTCGCCCTCCCCGCGCACAACATTGGCGATCTTCTGCCCTAGCTGCACCAACGTGCCGTTCATATAGGCGACACCGACAACCGATCCGTCGTGCCCGTTGGCGAAGCCCATCGCGAGCGCAAGCGACAGAATGGCGCTCCAGCTTTCGCCTTCGAGCCGCAACATCGTAGCAATTCCCAGCAAAATGGTGACGCCGAGCAGAACCGCGGGCGCCCGACGCGCCCCGGCACACGCGCCGACCAACGACCCTGCCACCACGCCCGCCACAAACACCGCGATGATCATGGCGGCGACCAGCGCCGCATGCTGACCGTCCACCAGCCCGACCGCGAGCCGGGTCGCGTTGCCCGTCATGAAGGATGCGAAAAAGCCCGCCGATTCGACAAAGCCTATCGCATCGACAAAACCGGCAAGGATCGCGACCCCGACAGCAAGTATCTGTTGCGAAGGGTCAAAGCGGATCAAGCGCCTAGACCAACCGCTCGATGGCTTCGGCCAGCATTGCATCGCGTTCCGACAGGCCGTTGGCGTCGTGCGTCGTCAGCAGGATGTCGACGCGGTTATACACGTTCGACCATTCGGGGTGGTGATCCATTTTTTCGGCGAGGATCGCGACGCTGGTCATGAATCCGAACGCCTGAGCGAAGTCGTCGAATTTGAAGCGGCGGGTGATTGCGTCGCGCGCGGGTTCGTGCGTCCAGCCGGGGAAACGCGCGAGCAGGGTGCTGCGGGCTTCTTCATCGAGTTTCTGGACCATGTTTCTTCTCCCGCTGGTCAATGTGTCGCGCTCGCCATAAGGAAGGGCGCGATGAGCGACAAGAGCAGCCTGCCCCTCGAGCCGCCCGGCGCATGGACCGGGACTGCCCCCGATCCCGACGCAATGTTCGCAATGGCGGAGGTTGCGCTGGAGACGATGCCCGCGATGTTTCTGCCGCATATTCAGGGTGTGGTGATCGTGATCGAAGAATTTGCCGACGACGAGACCCTGAAATCGCTCGCCATCGAGCACCCCTATGACCTCACCGGACTGTACGAAGGGCGACCGCTGACCGAACGCAGCATCGGCGAGAGCGGCGGTATGCCCGACCGGGTGACGCTGTATCGCATTCCGATATTGGTCGAGTGGATCGAGACCGGTGAGCGGCTCGACCGGCTGGTACGGCATGTGCTGATCCATGAGATCGGGCATCACTTCGGTTTTAGCGATGACGATATGCACGCGCTCGAGGATATGGCGTGAGCGCGCTTTTGCGGCTCGATGGCGTGGCGTGCATTCGCGGCGACAGGCTGTTGTTCGAACATCTGTCGCTGGCGCTGGAACCCGGCGAAGCGTTGTGGCTGCGCGGACCGAATGGCGCGGGCAAGTCGAGCCTGATCCGCCTGGCCGCGGGGTTGCTGCGCGCCGCGGCGGGGACGGTCGAGCGCCGCGGGCGCTG
>MTKY01070580.1_pt1 | contig 12304 bp, 10 predicted proteins | sample 1042731 | NCBI WGS metagenome assembly MTKY01 (sample SAMN06212206, study PRJNA360538) | anaerobic digester metagenome | biome: Wastewater treatment plant; material: sludge; isolation source: anaerobic digester fed with sludge from wastewater treatment plant | place: Denmark: WWTP Soeholt ... | reverse complement strand
GATGTAATTGACGCCAATACTGCTATTAGCTTCCTAGTTGGTCCTTGAGATCTCTATTTCCACGGCTATAATAGGCGAGACTATATAAACCCGCGTGGTGGGAGCCACCGCCCATGCCCCCTTTCATCGACCGGGTCAGCGAGCTTGCCTTTCTGGATGAACTCGCCGCGCGCCCGGGCGGGCAGTTGTACGTACTCTACGGGCGTCGCCGGGTGGGCAAGACCGCACTCTTGCGGGAGTTCTGTCGGTCCCGGCCCCACGTATACTTTCAGGCCGCCCAGGTACCCGACAGCGACAACCTGTCTCAGTTTCATGCGGCGGCGGCGGATGCGCTGGATGAGAGCGGTCTGCGGGCCGCGCGTTTCGAAAGCTGGGAGGCGCTTCTCGGATACCTGGCGCAGCGCGCCGACCAGCGCCTGGTGGTGGTGCTGGACGAGTTCCCCTACCTGTGTGAGGCCGATCCTGGCTTGCCCTCGCGCATTCAGCGCTTCTGGGATCACCAGGGGCAGCAGAGCAACTTGATGCTGGCGCTGTCGGGTTCCGCGGTGAGTTTCATGGAGAACAAGGTGCTTGCCGGGCGATCTGCGTTGTTTGGGCGGCGAACCGGCCAGCAGGAGCTTCTCCCCCTCCCCCTGCCCGCGGCAGTGAGGTTCTTCCCGGGTTGGTCCCTCGCAGATCAATTCCGAGCGTACGGGGCTCTGGGTGGTATGCCCATGTACCTTGCGCAGTTTGACCCACGCCGCTCATTCCCCGAGAACGTGAGCCAGGCGCTACTTCGTCCCCAGTCTCTGCTGTATGAAGAGCCGGCCAACTTGCTGCGGAGCGAACTGCGGGACCCGCAGGTGTACAATGGCATTCTGGAAGCGGTGGCCGCCGGTCTCACCCGTCCCAATGAAATCGCTGGTCGGGTAGGGGTTCAAGTCACCGCGTTGAGCCACTATCTGCCGGTGCTGCAGTCACTGCGCCTGTTGCGTCGCACAGTGAGCATCACGGACCGCGCCCCGGATAAGCGTTCCCGGGGCCGGTACTTCCTTGCGGACAACTTCCTGCGCTTCTGGTACCGATTTGTCCTGCCCAACCGCAGCCTCCTGGAGATGGATCTGGGGGAAGAGGTTTGGAGGAACCAGGTGTCGCCCATGTTTGACCAGTTCTTGGGGGCGACATTCGAGCAGGCCTGCCGGGACTGGGTAAGGGCAGGGGGCAAGGAACGCCTCCCCTCTCCCCCGTTGGGCGACGTGGGGCCCTTCTGGAGCCGGGATGTGGAAATCGATCTGCTCTGCGAAACCGCCGACGGAGGGCATTTGGCGGGAGAGTGCAAGTGGTCCGTATCGCCGGTGGGACCGCGGGCGCTGGAGGGCCTGCGGGAGAAGACAAAGTCACTTCCGGAGACCTGGCAAAAAGGCCTGCGCCTGGCTCTCTTCTCGCGCTCGGGGTTCAGCGACAGCCTGCGGGAACGGGCCGACGCGGAGGACGTGCTGCTGGTAGGGCTGGAGGATTTGGTGGGCGGGTGATGCAGCCGCGCTTTTGGCAGGAGAACGGACGTTGCTGCAGTTACGGACCTTGACGCAAACGGGAACATTGCTTACATTGACACCCAAGGGAGTATACCCTCTCGCCAGGAGGCGCCCGGTGCCTGCCTCTCCCCCATCCGACCTGTCCTTCTTCCTGGAGGATGAACTCTATCCGGCCCTCTGGGAACGCCTGGACACTGCTTTCCCCGAGTTCGGCTTCGTCCTGCGTGGCGATCACTGGCAGGCCACCAATGAGACTGCGACCCGCGCACTTTCAGGCGCGCCGCGGCCCGATCGCGTCTGGGCGTACCGCGACACCCCCTTCGGCATCAAGATTCACGGGGGGGCCTTCGTCCCCTGGTTGGAGTACGCCGCCGGGCAGAGCAGTCTGCGCGGCGAGGCATTCCTGGAAGCGGTGCGGGACCTCTGCCTGCGGGCCGACGTGCATTTCCCGGAGCGGGAGCGCTCGCCGCAAGCCCTGCAAGAGGAGGCGCTACGTCACCGTAAAGCCGACCTGCTTGAGGCTTTCACAGCCTACGCGGGGGAGCTGCTCCACACCGGCCAGGGCGACGAAGCCCGGCACTACCTGGAAGGACGCGGCTTCACTGCCGAGCAGATGCGAGCCTTCGAGTTGGGCTATTATCCGAGTCCGGAGGAGGTCCTGCGCGCTCTCACGGACTTGGGCTACGGGGTGGAAGAGGTGCGCGACGCGGGGCTGGCGCCGGGGGCGTTCGACAGCGGGCAGTCCGTCCTGCACCTTTGGCCTGGGCGGATCGTGGGCCCCTGGCGAGACCGCGCGGGGCGCATTGTGAACGTGTGGTCGCGGGAGATCACCCCGGGCGAACCGGGCAAGAAGTACCTCCTGCTGCGCGGGGGCAGCCGGGCCAGCCCCTTCGGCCTGCACAAGGCACGCGGGCGCGACCTGGTGCTGGTGGAGGGTATTCTGGACGTGCTCAGCCTGCGGGCCGCCGGGGTGGAGAACGTCGTGGGGCTCGGAGGGGCCGGGCTGGGGAGCGAGCAAGTGGACGCCTTGGCCAGATCCGGGGTGCGCAGTCTGACCCTCAACCTGGATTACGACCCCTCGCCGGACCCCTGCGCGGAGCATCGCAGGCCAGCCTGCCCCCACTGCTATCCGGGGCTCACCGGGACCCTGCAGGCGCTGGAGCGGGTGGGAGACAATATTCCCGAAGTGTACGTTGTTCCCCCTGTGTGTATGGTATCCAACGGGAACGTTGATGCAAAGGTGGACCCGGATAGCTACATCCGCCGGCACGGGACCGACGCGTATCGGGAATTGCTCCGCCAGGCCGTGCGGGGAGCCGTCTTCGCGGCCTCCTGCGCCCTGGAGCGCGCCGACCTGTCGTGCGCGATGGGGAGGGACCGCGCGGCGGGCGAGGTGCTGGACCTTGCGGCGCGCGCCGCCGATCCACGGGACCGGGAGGCCATCTGGAAGCTGGCGGCGGAGCGTTGCGGCTACAGCGAGGAATGCCTGGCCGAGCTTGCGGAGCGGCGCGCGCGGGAGCGGGCCCAGGCGCAGCGGCGCCGGGAACTCGCGGGCATTCTTGAGCGCGCGCGTCGTGAGATGGAAGAGCAGCCGCCGGGCATCGTCGCCGCCGGGGTGGGGGAGAGGCTAGCGCGGTTCGGGCTGGACGACGCGCTGCACACGCCGACCTTGTGCGTCGATGAGCTGCTGCAGGGCATCCGCGCGGCTTGTGAGGGCCGGCGCAGTGGCTGGGGAGCGTTGGACGACCTTGGGGTGCGTTTCCACCCCGCGGAACTGGCGATGATCGGGGCCCGCACTGGCCACGGCAAGACCACGGTGCTCTTGGGGTTGTTGCTCAACTGGCTTGCGCGCTACACAAAGGACCGCTTCTGCTTCTTCTCCTATGAACTTCCGCCGGAAGCTGTTCTCCTGAAACTTGCCTCCTGCCTGACGCGGCGCAATGGGGGGCGAGGTTGGACGTACTACGAGATCCGCGACTGGCTGCAGGGCATTGAGCGTGTCAGTGGCTACCCTGATCCGCTGGAGCTTGAGCAGGCCCTGGACCAGTTGCGCCAGGCCCAGGATCGGCTGCATGTGATCTATCGCCCCGAATGGTCGGTGAGCGAACTGTGCGCGGCCGCGCTGAAGGTGGGGGAAAGGGGCCCGGTGGGCGGAGTGCTGGTGGATTATCTGCAACTGGTGCCGCCACCCGCGGGGCAATATGACCGGCGAGATATAGAAGTGTCGCAGGTTGCGCGACGGCTCAAGGCGCTGGCGGTGGAGTTATCCTGCCCGGTGGTCGCCGCCGCGCAGATCGGCCGGCAAGCGGCCCAGCAGGGCGAGCGCATCCCCGACGGAGAGTTCGAAAGCCGCGCGGTGCAGGAAGCCATCCGCAAGCGCCGCCCCCAACTGCATCACCTGCGTGAGGGTGGCAGCGAGCAGGAGGCCGACCTGGTGCTGGGCCTGCTGAACTACCGCGCGGACTACCTGGAGGACCGGGAGGACTTAGCCAGCGGGGAGCGTGACCGCCCCGGCCCCCTGGAAATCCTGGTCCTGAAGAACCGGTATGGGCAGATGGGATTGGCGCGCCTGACCCTTGAAGGGCGCTGCGGCCTGGTTCGGGACGCGCAGGTGGGCGACGAGGCCGAGTAGACGGGCCGCACAACGCCGGGTTCAACACAGACCGCGATCCGAGGCAACGCGTCATGAGAACCATCGCCGTCGTCAACCAGAAGGGCGGCAGCGGGAAGACGACCACGGCAGTGAACCTGGCGGCGGCGCTGGCGGAGCTGGGGCGCCGGGTGCTGCTGATCGACCTTGACCCGCAGGCGTCGGCCAGTTCGTGGCTCGGCATCGGCGACGGCGGCAGGGGTCTCCTGGACGTATTGACTGATAACGGGAACCTTGCTGACATTACTGATGAAACAGATATTACGGACCTTGAGGCCATTCCGGCCTCCATGTGGCTGGTGGGGGCCGAAAAGGCCCTGGCGGGTGAGGTGGGAGCGGAGTTGATCCTGCGCCGGGAAATCGGCAAGCTCCCCGCAAGCCGCTGGGACTATCTGCTCATGGACTGCCCCCCGAGCCTGGGAATACTCACCGTCAACGCTCTCGCGGCGGCGGAAGAGGTGCTGATCCCAGTGGAGGCCCACGTCATGGCGCTGTCCGGGCTGGCGCAGTTGCTCCAGACCATCGAGGTGGTACGCGAGCGCCTCAATCCACAGTTGCGCGTGGGCGGTATCCTGCCCTGCCGGGTGGACAGCCGGACCCGGCACGCGAAGGAGATCGTGCAGGCCCTGCGGGAGCGGTTCGACGCCCAGGTATACGCGACGATCATCCGGGAGAACGTACGGCTTGCGGAAGCGCCGTCTTTCGCCCAGCCGATCACGGCTTACGACCCCCACAGCCCTGGAGCCCAGGACTACCGGGACGCGGCGCGGGAAATGGTGGCCCAGGAGACGGGGTAGAGGGGTAGGCGGGCGTGGCAGCTATATGGTCCGTAATGGCAGTAATAGCAGAAACGTTGCCATTAGCAGAATTAGCAGCAATACTGATAATGCAGGGAAGGGAGCCAGCCCCATGAGCAAGCGCACCACGATTGGCAACAACCCGCTGGATGCGGTGGTCCCGCAGTCCGTGGCGGCGCAGGATGCCCCGGCGGAGACCGCAGCCAAGCAGCCGGTCTCGAAGCCGCCGAAATCCTCGGCATCAGGCGTGGCCCCTGTGTCGGCTGCCCAAGTGGCGAAGCCTGCCGATACGCAGCCCTTGGCAGCGGAGAAGATGACCAAGGAGAGGCTCACCGTGCACTTGCCGGTGGACCTGATCGACCGGGTGAAGAACGCGGTGTATTGGACGCCCGGGCTGACCTTGGCGGCTCTGGCGGAGGACGCGCTGCGCGCGCGGGTGGAGGGCCTGGAAACCGATAGGGGAGAGGCGTTCCCCGCCCGCCCCGCGCCCCTCAAGGGCGGCAGGCCGTTGAAGTAGGAGGCGCAACAGGAGACCGCGGGGTGCTAGGCAGTCGTTTGGATGCCCTGACGGGGCAGGGCAGGCCGACGCAGAAGACAAGCGGGCGCGGATGCTTACGAATTGCGCACCTGTCAGCCGGGCTTGCCTTGGTGACGGGGGCCGGCGATCTGCTGGGCCGACAGTTCCAGCAACCCTTCCAGGGCCGCGTGGCCGAGCACATCCACGAACTGGCCCGCCGCCATCTGGGCCTGCTCGATCAACTCCACCATCGGCAGCAAAAGCTGGCCGCTTTGCGACAGGTACTGGCTCAAGGCTTTCGTGTCATTCCGGTCTGCGATCTGGTACACTTGGCTCACGGCGTCTCTCTCCTCTCCTTGGTGTTTCCTGGCCCGATCTTAGCAGACGGAACCCGTGGATTCCGGCCCGAACCTGCTCCTGAGCCCCGAAGGGGGGCGACACAAGCAGCGTGGTTGTGTCGCCCCCTGTCGGGGGCTTGTGGGGCTCTTTGCCGCCTGATGTTGGTCCTGCATGGTCAATGTCACCTGGGTTTTCAGGACTGACATTTTCGCGGAACCATTAGCACTGACAGAATCGCAGACCTACGGCATACACGCATGTTCACCCGGTGGCGGTGGCAGAGGCTATGGGGGCACTTGGGCCCGACGCCGACGCCTGAGCCCGCGCCGAACCGAAGACCACGCGCCCGGCCGACACCCGGCGGGGCGCTTGCATTGCGACACCGCAACCGCGCCGGAAACCCCATGCGACGGGGGCACCTGCTGGGAAACCCCATGCGCCGTGGGGCCGGCGGCGAAAATGCGTGGCAGGAGCCACTCCTATGAATGATCACCAGGGCGAAGAGCACCAGGGCGAAGCCGAAGACAAGCGGGCGCGGATGCTAGCCGGACTACTCCCGGACTACCACGTTGGATCAGTGCTGCCTGAAGAGCCCGGAGAGCAGATCACCTGGCAAGCCTCGTGGAACAGGCCCGGGCCGAGGGCCTGCTGAGCAGTGCCGCGAGGTGGCAAGTGCGGCGAGGCGAACTCGTGAATGAGACCCTGCCGTTCTTGATCGCCCTCGCACAGGTGGAACGTGAGCGCATCGGCCGCAGGACGAAGGAGGGCGGCGGCGAACCCCGAACATGGCCACCGGGGAAAAGCAATCGCCGCCGCATGAGGCGGCCAGACTGAGCCCAAGCCGGCCCAAACCGAAACCAACACCACGCCCTGCTAGGGACCCACTGGCGGGGCGTGTCGGCTTCCCGGGTGGTTACCGGCGCCGCAAACTCGGCGCTATGCCCCATGGGATTGTGTACAGAACCTTCTGCAAAAAGTTGAGTCATGGTATCTCCAACAGCGTGGGTCTAAGACGCCGTGAAAGGAGAGTGCCATGACTCGCAAGCAGTATACGAAGAATCTGTCAGATGTCAAAGCAACGCTCAGCCAGGATGAGGATTTCCTGCGGACGCTGGTGCAGGCCCTGGTGCAGGAGACGATGGAAGGGGAGATGGATGAGTGCCTGGGGGCGGGGCGCTACATGCGCACGGACCAGCGCCTCGGCTACCGCAGTGGTTACTACTCGCGCAATTTGCTGACTCGTGTCCGGTTGATACTGATTCCACCCATGCCAGGACATCACACTCCTCCGTCACGATGAACCCCTGCTCGCCTCCACCTACCTGGCCATATGTGAACGCGCCAGAAAGGCTTCTTCCGTCTCGCACCAACAGCAGGGGCGCATTGTGCGTGGGAGTCAGGGGCTTGATCACGGGCGGCGTGAAGGTCGCCGCGGGCTGGAGCGCCTTCAGCGGATTCGACCGGCTTACCCCTCCGCGGTCAGTCCCGAGATGTAGGTGATGGTACGCGTCGTGCGCCTTGACCCGGCAGATCGGGTCCTGAATCGCCACCTCATGGCCAGCCTCCCAGTCATAGGGATCGGGAAGGGCCTCTGTGTGCATGTATGTGGTGTTCTCCTGCGGAGTCCCCTCCGGGTAGAAGGCGACCTGACATGATCCGTAGGCAGTGCTGCGCCAGTCAGGGTAGAAGCACCCCGGTTGTATGGCCAGCACGGTAGCGCCGAGAGGGGTCGGGATGTCGATGGCATTGTGAAACTGGTTGTTTGCGGCGAGTTCTGCGAGGCTGTTGACCACGCACTGGGGGCCGGGGCAGCCCTGGATGGGCCATGGGTCAGCCCCAAGCGACCCAAGGCATAGTGTCAGGAGAACCGTCATTGCCGATATGGAATTTTGGCCGCGCACGTCGTAGCGCCTCCCTAGTTGCCGCCTTCGCGTAGGTCGTAGAACAGCATGAACTCCGGTCCATGCGCATGGTGAGGCTCCGGGTAGATGCACAACTGGCTGGCGTCCGCGGAAATGACGTGGTACAGGACTCCCAGGTCGGTGGTACAGCGCCAGAGAGTCTGGCCGTCCCGGTCGATGACGGTCGATGTGGTGAAGTCGTCTGCTGTCCGCACGACCAAACACAATGGCGATTCAGACAACGCAGGCACCCCCCATCTGCTGTATGGCACGTCGGGCGTCACGACGTGGCCAAACAACTCCGTGCCTGTCAACCAGTCGAGGACCACCAGGTCTGGTCGTCGTCGCAGTGCCACAGCGTACCGCCCGTTCCGAGAGAATATCTTGGGTGGTGACACCGGCCCGTGCGTCAGCGTCCACAGGGGGTCGCCAGTGCGAGGGTCGACGATCTCAACCAGGTGACGGCGCCCCTCAGGGAGAGTGACGCGGATCAGCCCACGACCCAACGGATCGGGGGAGACACTGCTGAACAGAGGGTTCGGGAACTTGTCCTTCTCCGGCGTGAGTTGCTTGTGCCACACGACATTGCCCTCGTAGTCAACGGCGATCAGATCGTGCATCCATCGCGCGATTACGAAGCGCTCCGACGGGATCGGCGTCAGCGACCACAACTCGGGCTTCAGCCGATCCCGCGGCCCATCGTAGGTCGCCAGGAGGTCGCCATTCGGGCCGTGGATCGTCATGCGCAGCGGCCCTTCTCGAGGGCTGACTTTCGCGATCACATGCCCATCGTCCGTGACCATCGGGTATGGCGGGCCTTCATCGGCTCGCCACTGGACGCCCCTGCCCACGCGGATGAGAGCGAAATCCTCCGAGGGTCTCTCGGCGAGACCGGTGTGGTCGGGCCGGTACCGAACAGCATATGTGCAGTTCTCCGAGAACGTCTCAATGTAGCCGTCCTTGTGTGGGAACGTGCGGAAGCCTCTGCCGGCGGGCAGTATCCACTGGCCCTCCATCATGAAGGGCATCGGTGGTAGGACATCCTTGATCTCGCCGTAGTGCTGCCGCAACTCTCTGATGGACCCGATCACCAGGTATGGCTTGTGTGGCGTAGAAGTGATGGTCTGCTTCACCCCGCCGAAGGTGACCTCGATCTCGTGAGCCCAGGTGAGTGGGCCGCATAGCAGAGCGAACAGGAACGTCAGCAGCACAAGACCCCGTCGATGGCATCGCGTGGTGCTGATCATTGGTAGCTCGCCTCGAAGTCGATCAGCTCGCCGGTCGGGCTGATCCCGAACTGCCACCGGGTCGCGAGTTCGCAGGCATCCGTTGTTTCGTCCATGTCCCAGATGTTCCCCGCAACATCCCTGACATAGGGCTGGTGGTGCCATACATAGACGTGGTACCGAGCGGCCGGAGGGACCGATGTGGTGGGGGTCGTGTAGAGGAGACAAGGCATGCTATACGCCTCGGACAGTTCCACTAGTGCGTCCCATCCCTTGTCCCCGTAGTCAGGCGTCACGTTGTACTGGTCCACATAGAAGATGCGTGTGGCGTTCTCGGGGCCGAACCACACACCCAGGGCCACGGGGCTCCCGTTATCGGCGATGGTATCCTCGTCCACACCGCTCTCGAAGTCGGCTTCAGGGTAGGAGCGGTCGCAGATCACGAATGAGAGGGACCACTCCTTGATGAGCCGCGACCCCAACTCGTCCACGTACTGGTATCCTCCGGGGTCGCACAACCGCACAGTATAGCTGTACGGAGATCCATCCTCGGTGAGCGCTCCGCCTATAGCGTTGCACCCGTCCCATCGGACGTCGTTCAACCCATCCGTACAGGCGCCGCTCAGCATTCGCACTACGCTGTCGGCATTGTCCTTCACGAGCACCTGCCAGCCGGTGATTCTTGACTCCACGCCCTCCGGGCCCATGGTGAAGCGGATCCTGTTGTCTACCCAGAAGGGCACTATGTAGTCGTGTGTCAGCGCATCCTCGATCTCCACTGTTGGCATTTTGATATACACTTCCTTGCTTGCCTCGGCGCTGGCAACGTCGGATGGTCCACCGCCATATGAGATGGTGACCGTGTAGGTGACCGAGACAGTGTGCGTCTGGCCGCCGCATTCGGGCAGGTACCGCAGAGTGGCCCACCTGTCATGCGTGCCCCCGCCGGAGAGGCACTCGGCGGGGGAATACGACCACAGGTACTCGACATCCACGGTTGCTTCGCCATCCCGGATCTCCTGCTGCGTCGCGCCATCCACGTTGTACTCTCCGGAGGCCGAGTAGTAGAGGCTGTCGCCACACCAGCCCTCATCCGGGCCGGACAGCGAGACCGACACGGTCGGAGCCGATGCCTGAGCGGCCGAGACGGCCACCAGCTAGATCATCGACAGCATACCAGAGCGCCATGGCGCCATCATGCTCATCCTTTCTCTTACGCTGTAGCGCAGCCGGCATAACAAAGCGCCCAGGCATAGCCAACCTGGGCGCTTGATGGTGGGAACCTGAAGGATTGTCGCGGTCTACCAACAGTGTGCTGCTGTACTCTGACGAGTTGTGTCCGTAGCGCATTCCCCCCCCCCACCATCTGATACCACCTATCTTGGAGGGACATCACTGTCCACAAATCTATCTCCATTCTGTCCATATGCCCCAGACAAGTCAAGATACATTCCGCACCGAGACCAACACCACGCCTTGCCGAGGATCCACTGGCGGGGCGTTTCGGCCTCCTGGGTAGTTAACGGGACCGCTAATCTGGCGCTATACCCCATAGGGCCCCCTGTGCGCCTGGAAAACCCCATGGATCTCGGCAGGACGGTGGCGGCCCCTGGGGTGCCATGATGCTTCAACTGTGTGCATCCTGGCAGTCGGTGGATGGAACCGAGCCTCGCAGCGTCTTGTGGTCGGTGCATCGTCTGGGGGGGCTGTGACGCATACCAGGCGGGCGGATGACCTGCCCAACTTGGGGAGTCAAAACGGTGCCAAATCGGTGCCAATATTCGGGGGTGTGGATCCGGCCTGAACCCAACATTCTCGTGACAATCGCGTGACATTCTTCGGAAAAAAAGCAGTTGGGCGTAGGCCCCGCAGGAGGTCGGCGGATTGTGAGCACGGGCGAACTGATTGCGGGGCACACCAGAAGCCGCTGCACTGAGCGCTACACACATGTTCACCCGGTGGCGGTGGCAGAGGCTATGGGGGCACTTGAGCCCGACGCCGACGCCTGAGCCCGCGCCGAACCGAAGACCACGCGCCCGGCCGACACCCGGCGGGGCGCTTGCATTGCGACACCGCAACCGCGCCGGAAACCCCATGCGACGGGGGCACCTGCTGGAAGCCCTGAAGGGCGCCCTGGGGGACGGCGACGGCGCCGACCCGGGCGCGGACGACGACCCCCTCGGGGGCACTGTGTAGCCCGGCTAAGCAGCAACGGATGGCGTAGGCAAGGATTGTGTCCGTTTCAACGGGCCACCGCGAATGATGTCTGCCGGCGACAACTTGTCGCTGGCAGATGGATAATCTCCCCGAATGGGGCGTCTGCCCAGTTCCCGAAACGACAGCATGTCGTGGCGGACCACGGTTCCGCGCGCGTGAGGCCAACATCCCTCGGCTTCAGCCCGGCGTCGACGGCGCGGAGTGGTGTGCGGATCGGCGCTTGTCACAGCGGGGGGTACTGGGCGACGGGTGGGGATCGCCGGCGGGCCTGGGGCATCGGGCTTGACGCGGGCGACCTCACGGCTGGGGTGAAGCGAATAGAGACCGAACTTGACCAGCCATACCAGACGAGCGAAATGCTCTCCCCCTGCTAAGTAGTCAAAACGGAGTCAAATTGGTGTCAGGATTCGGGGGTTCGGCGCCGGCCGGAATCCAACATTCCCGTGACAATCGGCATCGAGCGGCTCGTGTACCATGCGATGATGAGACAAAGACCTGTCGCGCACAGACATACGGTTACGGCCATTGCGCGTCTGGCTGAACCGACCATGCCGGGTTCACCTCCGCACCACTCATGGCATCGATGAGGACGAGGATATCGGGTAGCCGACCGTCGCTACCCACCTGATATGTGAGTTGCCACGGGGGGCCTCAAACCAGGGGCGAGCTATCGTTCGAATTGGGCGTTCACTCTGTAGCACACTCCAGAATCCTGGACGAAATCGAAGCTAGCGGACCGTGGCGAGCTCCTGCTCCGACCGCGGAATGTCAGTTCCACGCTGATTCCGTAACGGGGTTCATCTGCCCTGGCCAACTGGATCGGGTGCGTGCTCACCTGCTGCACCTGTACATCAGCGGATTCCAGGTCCCAGAGGCGCAGTGCGATCTGCTTCGCTGCAGAAATGGCAGTTTCTTCCGTCAAAGGACCACTGTATTTGCAGAATGGGCACTCGTCTTCTGGGCCGCCACTCAGGGCCGCCGTGTACGACTTGACTCTTGAGGCGATGGTCCAGACATAGGCCACGGCTCGGCCGTCACCTTCCGATGGGAGGATCAGCCAGTAACGAGCGCCCGGTGCCGGCTCATCCGAGCTTGTTGACTTGTAGCGGAGCCGTTCCGGGGGCAGGTTCAGCGCCCGGCTGA
>MTKY01071030.1_pt1 | contig 12305 bp, 13 predicted proteins | sample 1042731 | NCBI WGS metagenome assembly MTKY01 (sample SAMN06212206, study PRJNA360538) | anaerobic digester metagenome | biome: Wastewater treatment plant; material: sludge; isolation source: anaerobic digester fed with sludge from wastewater treatment plant | place: Denmark: WWTP Soeholt ... | reverse complement strand
AGAGGAGCATGCCCTGGCCGGGAAATGCGATCGCCCGGCGGAAGGCGTACCGGGCTGCTGAGGGATGGTCCCGATGGCGTCAAGAGAGAAGCCGAACATCATCTTCATCCTGGCCGATGACCTCGGCTGGGGGGATCTGGGCTGCTACGGGCATGCGTTCATCCGCACCCCTGCCCTGGACAGCCTTGCCGCAAAGGGTACTCTGCTCACGCACTTCTATGCGAACGGCTCCGTTTGCTCTCCCAGTCGTGCGGCTTTCCTGACGGGGCTCTTCCCGGCACGTACCGGCATCCACACGGCCCTGTTCAACACCCCTTCCATGGCAGATGAGATCACGGGAACGGCGCGCTTTCTGGACACCTCCTACGCCACCCTGCCCTCCATTCTGCGGGATGCGGGCTATACGACGGCCCATGTGGGAAAATGGCACCTGGGTGCCGGCGATGCCCCGGAGGTCTCACGCTACGGGTTCGATCACTGCCGCGTGGTCAACGGAGCCGGGCCGGGGTGGGAGGAGAGCGGAGAGCCATCGTTCCGAGCGAGAAGTACCGAGCTGTTTGTGGACGAGGCCATCCGCTTCATCGAACGCAGCCGCGGACGTCCCTTCTATCTCAATCTCTGGACGCTCATCCCGCACGCGACTCTGGACCCAACCCCCGAGCAACTGGAGCCATGGCGGAAGTACGGCCCGGCGAACGTGAAGCACGCCGGGGCCACATCCATCTACTACGCTGCTGTCGCCGATCTGGACACGCAGATCGGACGTCTTCTGCGCCGGATGGACGCTCTCGGGCTTTCGGAGAACACCCTCATCGTCTTCACCAGCGACAACGGACCGGAGGATTTCGAGGTTCCGAACGCGAGCCATAGTGCGATGGGCTCGCCGGGGCCGTTCAGGGGGCGTAAGCGCAGCCTGTATGAGGGGGGCGTTCGCATGCCCTGCCTGCTGTCGTGGCCCGGGCACATTCCGTCCGGCCGGGTGGACGACCAGTCGGTGGTGTCCGGTGTTGACCTGCTTCCGACCCTGGGGACCCTTGCGGGAGCGGACGTGCCGGACATGACCTGCCTGGATGGTGAGGACGTGCGCGATGTGCTGGCAGGCCGGTCGTCCGCCCGCGAACGCCCTCTGTTCTGGGAGTGGCGGTTCGGGATTCCCGGTCATGTCTGGCACCGCAGCCCGCAGCTCGCTGTGCGTTCCGGCAATTGGAAACTGCTGATGAACGCGGACGGCAGCCGGAAGGAGCTGTACGACATCCCGGCGGACAGAACGGAAATGCGAGACCTGTGCGGCGTGCATCCTGACATCGCGCGCTTCCTTTCGGAGACACTGCTCGAGTGGAAGGCCACGCTGCCGCCCGGCCAGTATATGCCGGAGTCGGGCCGCAACGACTACCCGTGGCCTGCGGAGCGGCCCTGAGACGGTTGCAATGAGCGCGCAAACACGCCCTGCCGTCCTCGACACGCCTTCCGCCAAAGTGCTACAATCCCGCGGGCCGGGTGGCACGGGCGCCGGGTGGCACAGGCGCCGGACACATGGCCCGGAATGTTAACGGACTGGAGCTTGCACAGGACCATATGGCGACGAAATCGGGCGGCAGGGACAAGGTGAGAGTGGCAGTCGTCGGCACAGGGATCGGCCGGCTGCACATCGAGGGATACGCGAAGCATCCCGATGCGGAAATCGTGGCGGTTGCGGATATCGACAAGGATCGCGCCGCAAAGACGGCGTCGGAGTTCGGCATACCGAAAGTCTACAAAGACTACGAGAAGATGCTTGCTGAGAACGAACTGGACGGCGTGAGCGTCTGCACGCCGAACAGCCTGCATGCCCCTGTGGCCATCGCGGCTTTCCAGGCCGGCTGCAATGTGATCTGCGAGAAGCCTATCGCCACCAGCGCGGCCGAGGGCAAGAAGATGGTCCAGGCTGCCAGGAAGGCGGGCAAGACCTTCATGATGGCCTTCAACAACCGCTTCCGCGGAGACACTCAGGTGCTGAAGAGCTTCATCGACAGCGGGCAGCTGGGTGACATCTACTACGCCCGGACCGGCTGGCTGCGCCGCAGGGGCATCCCGGGGCTCGGGGGCTGGTTCACCACCAAAGCTATGTCCGGCGGCGGTCCGCTCATCGACCTCGGCGTGCATGTGCTGGATCTCGCGCTCTACCTTATGGGCAATCCGAAGCCGGTGGGGGCCTACGGCAGCACGTATGCCGAGTTCGGTCCCAAAATGCCGGGCGGCGATAAGTATGACGTGGAGGATTTGGCCACTGCAATCATCAAGTTTGGTAATGGGGCTACGGTGTTCCTGGAAGCAAGCTGGGCATCCAACGTAGCGTCTGAGCGTATCTACACTACGCTGATGGGCACGAAGGGCGGGGCTGACCTCGAGCCCCTGCGCATTTACACGGAGATGAACGGCACGCAGGTGGACCTTGACCCGAGCTTCCCTCAGGTGCACGGCCACCATGCAGAGATACTGCACTTCGTGGACTGCATCAGGGACGGCAAGACGCCCCTGGCGACCGGGGAGCACGGGCTGGACGTGATCAAGATCCTGGACGCCATCTATCAGTCTGCTGCGACGGGTGAGATGGTGAAGATCGCCTGAGGGACATCCGTGCCGGTCTCCTGTCAGCACGGCTTTTGCATTTGAACAGATCTGGAGGAGTTCGAACATGAAGATCGGGGTCTTTACGGTATTGATGAGCGACCAGCCCCTGGAGCAGGTTCTCGACTTTCTCGCCGAGAACGGCGTCGAGGCCGTTGAGCTGGGGACGGGCAACTACCCCGGCAACGCGCACTGCGATCCGGACAAGCTGCTCGAGAGCGACAAGGCTCGCAAGGACCTGCTGAAGGCGGTGGAGAAGCGCGGCCTTGTGATCAGCGCTCTCAGCTGCCACGGCAACCCCCTGCATCCGAACAAGCAGTTTGCCCAGGAGCAGTTCGACGTGCATCGCAAGACTGTGCTGCTCGCCGAGAAGCTGGGCATCGAGACAGTCATCGGCTTCTCCGGCTGTCCCGGGGACTCTCCGAGCGCGAAGCGTCCGAACTGGGTCACCTGCCCCTGGCCTCCGGACTATACGGAGATCCTTGACTGGCAGTGGAAGCGCAAGGTCATTCCGTTCTGGAAGCAGGAAGCGAAGTTTGCGCGGGAGCACGGAGTGCGGCTGGCGTTCGAGATGCATCCCGGCTTCGTCGTGTACAACCCGGAGACTCTGCTTAGACTCCGCAAAGCGTGCGGCGACAACATCGGCTCGAACTTCGACCCAAGCCACCTCTGGTGGCAGGGGATGGATCCGGTGCTGGCCATGCGTGCCCTGAAGGACTGCATCTTCCACTTCCATGCCAAGGACTGCCGCATCGACCAGGCAAACACCAGCGTGAACGGTGTTCTGGACACCAAGAGCTATCTGGACGAGGCTCACCGATCCTGGCTGTTCCGCACCATCGGGTACGGGCACGATGCGTCCACGTGGAAGGACCTGATCTCGGAACTGCAGCTCTGCGGGTATGAGGGCGTGCTCTCCATCGAGCACGAGGACAGCCTGATGGCCGCCCGCGAAGGGCTGCTGAAAGCCGTCAGCTTCCTGAAGCCCATGCTGATTACGGAGAAGCTCGGCGCCGCCTGGTGGGCCTGACACCCGGGCGCAGCGAAGGACTGAGACGATGCGGCCGCCAGCGGGCGGCCGCACTTCCGTACACCGTACGCCGGTACGCGGGGGCCCATGCGGGCGGGGAGCCGCCTGTGGGTATATCATATGCAGTCAGTTGCATCCGGATGCCCCTATGCCCGTTGAATCACTGAAGAGCAAGAGAATACGCGCGCAGGAAGTCGTCCGCCTGCTTTCGGAAGTCTATCCCGATGCGCGCTGCACGCTTGACCACCGCAATGCGTTTGAACTGCTCTGCGCAACGGTGCTTGCGGCGCAATGTACGGATGCCAAAGTGAACACTGTCACGCCCGAGTTGTTCCGGCGATGGCCTGGTTCGTGGGAGATGTCCCAGGCGGATCAGCAGGAGTTGGAGCGGGTAATCCACCCGCTGGGATTCTTCCGGCAGAAGGCACGCTCACTCATAGAAATGTCGCGCGACATGGTCTCAATGCACGGCGGGCGTGTTCCCGATACGCTTGAAGAACTGACAAAGCTCCGGGGTGTCGGCCGAAAGACCGCCAATGTGGTGCTCGGAACCTGCTTCACGGGCGGCGGCGTCATCGTGGACACACACTGCCGCCGGATCAGCAAGCGGCTCGGCTTGACAAAGCAGGACGACCCGACAAAGATCGAGTTCGAGATCATGCGCCTGCTGCCCGAAGAGGACTGGCCGCTATACGGGCATCTGATGGTGTACCACGGCCGCGCCGTCTGCGACGCGCGTCGCCCGGATTGCGAGGAGTGTTCTCTGCTCCATCTATGCCCGGTTGGTTCGCGCAGGCTGGCCGCAGCGCCGGCGGCACGGGAGGCCACGGGATGACCGGCATTCCGCTCGCCGTGCTTTCGCCCTTCCTGCTGGCTGCTGCCGCGGGGCCGACTCACGCGTGGCTGCGTGACCGGGCCGGCTGGCTGCTTGCCCTCCTGCCCGTCTGCCTGACCGTGTACTTCTCCACGCTCCTGCCCTATGCGGCCGCTGGGCAGCCGGCTGCGTTCAGCGCTCCGTGGCTTGCGGGAACGGGAGTGATGTTTTCGTTCTACGCGGACGGGCTGGCGCTGCTGTTCGCGACGCTCATCAGTGGAATCGGCACGTTCATCCTCATCTATGCCGGCGGGTATCTGAAAGGGCACCCGCAGCAGGGGCGCATGTTCGCATTCCTGCTGCTGTTCATGGGTTCCATGTTGGGGGTGGTGCTCTCGGACAACCTCATTACCCTGTTCGTGTTCTGGGAGCTGACCAGTCTCACAAGCTACCTGCTCATCGGTTTCAATCATGAAGAGGAGCGCAGCCGGCGGGCGGCGCTTCAGGCGCTGGTGGTGACCGGCGCCGGCGGCCTGGCTATGCTGGCGGGTTTCTTGCTGATGGGTACGGCTGCCGGCAGCCTGGAACTGTCCGGAATCCTCACGCGCGGGGATGCCGTCCGGTCCAGCGGGCTCTATCTGCCCATCCTGATCCTGGTGCTTCTGGGGGCCTTCACCAAGAGCGCTCAGTTCCCATTCCACCACTGGCTGCCGAACGTGATGGAGGCCCCGACTCCCGTCAGCGCCTACCTGCACTCGGCGACCATGGTGAAGGCGGGCGTGTTCCTGCTGGCAAGGCTGAGCCCCTTGCTCGGAGGGACCGCCGGCTGGGAGACTCTGCTGACGGGCTTCGGGGCCGCCACTATGCTGGTGGGTGCGGCGCTCGCGCTGGTCAAGACCGACCTGAAACAGCTTCTGGCTTACTCCACAGTCGCCTCCCTCGGCTTCATGGTGATGCTGTTGGGCATCGGATCCCCCTATGCCGTGAAAGGCTGCCTGGTCTTCCTGACGGCGCACGCCCTGTACAAAGGAGCGCTGTTTATGGTGGCGGGAGCCGTGGACCACGAGACGGGCACGCGAAATGCAAGCACACTTCGCGGTCTGCGGGCTCTGATGCCTGTCACCGCTTTCGCGGCGGCGCTGGCCGGACTGGCGATGGCCGGCATTGGCCCCTGGCTCAGCTTCATCGGTAAGGAGCTCGCGTTCGAGGCGGTCTGGGACACTGGCAGTATCTGGCTTGTCTCTGCGGCAGCCCTGACTGCAGCGTCGTTCGTAGCGGTTGCCGGCGTCACGGCGCTCCGAATCTTCGCGGGAGCGCCGTCAGACACACCAAAGAAGGCTCACGAAGCGCCCGTCAGCATGTGGATCGGGCCGTTATGGTTGGGGATGAAGGGCGCTCTCCTGGGGCTTATGGCGGGAAGGGCCAGCGAGTTTGTCGCACCGGCTGCCTCCAGTGTGCTCGGCCGACCGGAGGAGATGAAGCTTGCGCTGTGGCATGGGGTCAATCCCGCACTGGGCCTGAGCGTGCTCTCTGTCGCTCTTGGAGCAGTTGTGTACGGCGGATGGAACACCGTCCGCCGTGCGCGGCGGCTGGGAGAAGGAGTCCTCAAGTGGGGACCGGACAGACTCTACGACCTGTCAATGGATGGGCTGATGATGCTTGCGCGATCGCAGACGCGAGTGGTGCAGAGCGGCTATCTGCGCTACTATCTGCTCGCCGTGGTGTTGAGCGTGATGGGGTTGGTCGTTTTCACGCTGCAGACACGGGGCGAGCCGCTGGTGATGCCTTCCGCCGCGCCGGTTACTCCCTACGGAGCCGCAATCGCCATCCTCATCGTCGTCTCTGCGATCGCGGCAGTCACTCTGGACACCCGGCTTGGCGCCATCGCCGCACTGGGCGGAGCAGGAGGAGGGGTGGGGCTGGTCTATATGATGTACGGCGCGCCAGATCTGGCCATGACCCAGTTCTTGGTCGAGACGCTCACCATCATCCTGTTCGTCCTGATCATCTTCAAGCTCCCGCGCTTCGCACGCCTCTCGCGCCCCTTGTCGCGTGTTCGAGATGCCTTCATCGCTCTCTCAGCGGGAGTGATGATGGCCTATCTCTCGCTTGTTGCCCTGCGCATTGACATCCACCCCGCCATCTCCCACTACTTCGCCGAGAACAGCGTCGCACTGGGCCATGGCCGCAACGTAGTTAACGTCATTCTGGTCGACTTTCGAGCGCTGGACACGCTCGGGGAGATCGCTGTGCTGGGGCTGGCGGGGCTTGGAGCATTCGCTCTGTTGAAGCTCCGTCCGGTCCGGAGGGTCTCGGAGTGAGAGATCTCATCCTGGGCACAGCCAGCCGCTTTCTGATGCCGCTGTTCCTGACATTCGCGGTGTTCCTGCTTCTGCGCGGGCATAATGAGCCGGGCGGAGGTTTCATTGCGGGCCTGGTGGCTTCGGCCGGTTTCGCCCTCTACTCACTTGCGTCCTCTCCCGAGGAGATGCAGCGGCTGCTGCGGGCCCGGCCGAGGGGGCTGATCGGCTGGGGGCTTCTCATCGGGCTGGCCAGCGGCATCTCGCCCCTGCTGTCCGGCATGCCGTTCCTGACGGCACTCTGGACGAAGCTGCACGTTCCAGGGCTAGTGCACCTGAAAGTAGGGACACCCCTGGTATTCGATGTCGGGGTGTTCCTGGTCGTGATTGGAGTGGTGCTGACCGTCGTGGTGGCGCTGCAGGAGGAGGAGTGAGTTGGAGATCCTGCTCTCCGCTGCAACTGGAGCCCTGTATGCGGCCGGCATCTACATGATGCTCCGGCGCAGTCTGGTGAAGCTGATCATCGGGCTGGCGCTGCTCAGCAATGCCGCTAATCTGCTGATCTTCACATCCGCGGGGCTGACCGCAGGGCGTCCGCCTCTCGTGGTGGCAGGCGGCAGTCAGCCGGCCGTCCCGTATGCCGACCCTCTTCCTCAGGCACTCATCCTGACCGCTATCGTCATCAGCTTTGGCGTCATGGCCTTCGCGCTGTCTCTGTTCTACCGGGCGGCCGGGGAAGCCGGCGCCGACGACCTGGACCGCCTCAAGAGCACCGATACATGAACGCGCTGCTCGTCTTCCCGATTCTTATCCCGTTCGGCTCCGCAGTGGCATCGGTGCTGATGCGCCACAACCTGCGTGTGCAGCGGGTCGTGGCCGTGGCCGGAACGGCCGCCCTGTTGGCGAGTTCCATAGCGCTTCTACAGGCTGTGCTTCGACAAGGGATAGTCAGCACGCAGGCGGGACGATGGCCCGCGCCTTACGGAATCACGCTGGTCGCCGACATCCTGAGCGCCGTCATGGTGTTGTTGACGGGCCTGATGGGCTTTGCCGCCGCCGTCTACTCGCTGGCGTCCATTGACGAAAGCCGGGAGAGGTTCGGCTACTATCCACTCCTGCACATGCTGCTGGGAGGTGTCAGCGGAGCGTTTATCACCGGCGACCTCTTCAACCTTTATGTGTGGTTTGAGGTGATGCTGATCGCATCGTTCGTGCTGCTGGCGCTGGGGGGCGAAAGGGCGCAGATGGAGGGCGCCATCAAGTACGTCACGCTGAACCTGCTGGCCAGCGCGCTGTTTCTGGCCGGGGTAGGCATCCTCTACAGCATGGTCGGAACTCTGAACATGGCGGACCTCTCCGTGAAGCTCAAAGGCACCGGTCACGACGGGCTTGTCACCTGTGTGGCCATGCTGTTCCTCACCGCTTTCGGAGTCAAAGCTGCCGTGTTCCCCGTCTTCTCATGGCTGCCGGCATCGTACCACACGCCGCCGGTGGCGGTATCGGCCATCTTCGCGGGGCTGCTGACAAAGGTGGGTGTGTATGCCCTCATACGAGTCTTCACCCTCATCTTCACTCAGGATGTCGCCTACACGCACGCCATCATCCTCTGGACGGCCGCGCTTACAATGGTCACAGGCGTGCTGGGGGCAATCGCCCAGGATGAATTCCGGCGTATCCTGAGCTTCCATATTATCAGCCAGATCGGCTACATGATCATGGGGCTCGGGCTCTACACGCCGCTGGCACTCGCGGGTTCCATTTTCTACATTACCCATCATATCGTAGTCAAGACCAACCTGTTTCTGGTGAGTGGTGTGGCTCTCAGATTGCGCGGCTCCTGCGACCTGAAGCGGATGGGGGGGTTGTATTCGTCAGCTCCGCTCCTGGCCGGACTCTTCCTGGTGCCGGCCATGTCGCTTGCCGGAATGCCCCCGCTGTCCGGGTTCTTCGCAAAGCTTCTGCTTGTACAGGCGGGTCTTCAGGCGGGGCAGTGGGCCCTGGTGGCGGTCGCGCTGGCCGTGGGGATGGTAACGCTGATGTCCATGACCAAGATCTGGGCGGAGGCATTCTGGAAATCCGCTCCGCCCTGTGAGCCGCAGTCGCCGACCACGCGCCGGGAGATGCTCTGCCTGATGCTGCCCATCATCCTCCTGGCGGCGGTGACGCTCGTTATCGGCGTTGGCGCCGGTCCGGTCTTCGAAGTGGCCCAGAGGGCAGCTGACCAGCTGCTGGACAACTCGCAGTACGTGGCGGCTGTGCTTGGAGAGGGGGCACAGTAGTGTTTGCATGGAACATGGTGTTGGCGCTGGCGTGGGCCGCGCTGTACGGTGACTTTTCGCTGACCACGCTGTCCGTCGGCTTCGCCGTGGGCTACGCTCTGCTTGCGTTGATGGTCAGTGGTGGCGTTGTCGAGAGGGGTTCCTATACGGCGCGTGTGGGGCGGGCGGCCGCTTTCGTCGGCTACTTCCTGTGGGAACTGGTGCTGGCGAACATCCGCATCGCGCACGATGTGCTGACGCCCAGGCACCATATGAAGCCCGGCATCGTGGCCGTCCCGCTGGACGCCAGGACTGACGCCGAGATTACCCTGCTGGCCAACTTCATCACCCTCACGCCCGGCACGCTGAGCCTGGACGTCTCGGAGGACCGCAAACTGCTGTACATCCACGCGATGTACATCGACAACGATGACCCCGACGCCCTGCGGGCTTCTGTGAAGCAGGGGTTCGAGCGTCGGCTGCTGGAGACTCTGAGATGACGGGAACGGACGCGCTGGCTTCGTCGGTAGCGAGTTTCTCGCTGCTTGTCCTTGCCGCATCGCTGTTGCTTGCCTTTGTCAGAGTTGTGCTGGGGCCCACCCTGCCGGACCGTGTCATCGCGCTGGACCTGCTGACATCGTGCGCAGCGGCATTCATGGTCGTATACTCCATCCATACCGGCACCCCGGTGTTCCTGGATGTCGCCATCGTCATTGCTCTGGTCTCGTTCCTGGCGACTGTCGGCTTCGCCCGGTATGTAGCCAAGCGCGCGGAGCAGGACCGATGACTGGACTGATCGCTTCAGTGCTTATGCTGCTTGGCTGCGCCCTGGCGCTTATCGCCGGCATCGGCGTCGTGCGGATGCCCGACATGTTCTCGCGAATGCAGGCCTCCAGCAAGGCAAGCTCTCTGGGTATGGGTCTTGCGGCTCTCGCGGCAGCCATCTATTTCCACGATGTCCAGGTGACCTCCCGCGCACTTCTCATCATCGTGTTTACACTCCTCACAGCCCCTGTGGCAGCGCATGTCATTGCGCGCTCAGCCTATCTCGTGAAAGTGCAGTTGTGGGAGGGTACAATAGTGGACGAATGGCGCGACAGCATTGCTGCCTCCCATGAGCCGGATGGCGAAGAGGGCGACAGCAGTTCCAGGGGCGATGCCCCCGCCTGACCTGAGGCCCTGCCTTACCCGATGGCAGACATGATGGGTCGCACTCGGCCGGGGAATGTTTGTGCAGGCCGCGCGTTATCATGGGTACACGGAGTTGCATATGTCCCAGGATAACAACTATCTCAGGCTGTTTCCTCTGTCGCTCGTCCTGTTTCCGGGCGTCAGCGTACCGCTGCACATCTTCGAGGAGCGCTACAAGCTGATGATCAGCGAGTGCGTTGAAAAGGACGAGCCGTTCGGTATCGTCCTTGTTCGCACCAGCAGCGACGATGAATCCCCCGAGCAGCCCCACGAAGTCGGCACAGCGGCGTCGGTGGTTCAGGTCGAGAAGCTGGAGGACGGCCGGATGAATATCATCGCCCGAGGCGACAGGCGCTTCCGCATTGTTGACCTGATCGCGGACCGGCCGTATCTCGCGGCGAATGTGGAGTTCGTGGAGCCGCCTCCCATCGAAGAGCAGTCCGATTCGCCGCTTGTGGACAGTGTCCGGGATCTGTTCGAACGGTACGTAGCACGCCTGGTGGAACTTGCCGGGCACCATCTGCAGGCGGTCGAGCTGCCGGAGACTCCCGAGATGCTTGCGTCCGTGGTCGCGTCGCTTCTGGATGTCCCGCTGGAGGGGCGACAGATGCTGCTCGAAGAAACGGATACTCGCGCGCTGCTCGGACGAGAGGCCGCACTTCTGGAGGAGCACCTGAAGACACTGGAGAACGCGCCCGAATCCCGCCCGGTCGCTGCCTCACCGCTGGATTGGAGGGAGTACAGCGGGGATTCGTCCCTGAACTGAGCGCGGTCCATGCGGCTGTGGCGCGACCCGGCTTAGCCGGAAGCGTCGTGCCAGTCGGAGTTATCTGGAAACGAGGAAGATCGCCTGCTCGGCGAGCAGATTCGGCAGCACTTCCACCCGCGCATACCCCCCTCCGCGCGCTGGGCGAAGGAAAATGCGCTGGTGGATCGTCAGTTTTTCCATTTCCAGCATACGAAGAAAATCGCTGATGGTGGTCAGGTGGATGTTGGGGCTGTCATACCACTCGTACGGCAGCCGCCCCGTCCGAGGCATTCGCCCGAGCAACCCGAGCTGGAGCCTCGCCTGCCAGAACGCGAAGTTCGGAAAGCTGACGATCACCTTCCGTCCCACGCGGGCCGCCTCGCGAAGCAGATAGTCCGGCCGGTGAAGCACCTGGATGACGTTCGTGAGGATCACATAGTCCAGCGCCTGGTCGTTGAAGTCCGCCAGCCCCTCGTCCAGGTCCCCATGGTACACCGGGATCCCCTTGGAGACACAGATCTGAATGCACTCTTCGGAGATGTCCACCCCCTGCCCGAAGACCTTCTTCCTGTCCTGAAGCTCCTTCAGCAGATCGCCCGTGCCGCATCCGAGGTCCAGGACGCGTGTCCCGGCCTCCACCATATCGATGATGTAACGGAAGTCCTGTGGCAGCCTGCCGTTCGCGGCCTGGTCTTGGAGCGTCTGTTCAGTCAACAGCATAGTTCAGGAAGTTGGTGATGAGGCTGGAAAGCTGGGCGCTCTCCAGCAGGAAGGCGTCGTGGCCGTGCGGAGTCTTGATCTCCGCGAACGTCACGTAGGCGTTGTTGTGCCGCAGCGCGGTCACGATTTCCCGCGACTGATAGGTCGGATAGAGCCAGTCGGACGTAAACGAGATCACCAGGAACTTCGCCTTCACCCTGGACAGCTCTTTCTTCAGGTGCCCGCTGGGCTGGCTGAGGTCAAAGTAGTCCATCGCCTTGGTGATGAAAAGATAGGAGTTCGCATCGAACCGCTTCACGAACGAGTCGCCCTGGTGGTGCAGATAGCTTTCCACCTGGAAATCCGTCTTGAAGTCGTACCCCAGCCCGGTCTCGGCCACCATGTCGCGGCCGAACTTCTTGTGCATCGCCTCGTCCGACAGATACGTGATGTGCCCCACCATGCGCGCGATTGCCAAGCCGCGCTCCGGCGTCGTCCCCGAACCGTAGTAGTTGCCGTCCTGCCAGTTCGGGTCGGATTTGATGGCCTGCCTGCCCACTTCGTCGAACGCGATCGCCTGCGCCGTGTGCCTGCTCGTGGTCGCGATCGGCACCGCCAGCCGGACCCTCTCCGGGTAGCTCACCACCCACTGAAGCGT
>MTKY01050660.1_pt1 | contig 12311 bp, 9 predicted proteins | sample 1042731 | NCBI WGS metagenome assembly MTKY01 (sample SAMN06212206, study PRJNA360538) | anaerobic digester metagenome | biome: Wastewater treatment plant; material: sludge; isolation source: anaerobic digester fed with sludge from wastewater treatment plant | place: Denmark: WWTP Soeholt ... | reverse complement strand
GCCTCCGCGTTGTCCGCCGTCCTCAGCATGGCGAGCAGCGTCCGGCGGCTCAGGCGCATGGGTGGCGTGGCGTACTCCAGGAGGCTCTCGATGATCGCGATCAGATTGGGCAGTGCCTGCGGCCGGACTTCATCGGCCACGCGCGTGCCGGTCAAGCGCGTCTCGAGGGCGTCGCCCACGGCCTCCACGCCGGCGCGCGTGACGCGGATGCGTGGCGCCTCGACGCGGACGCGGGCAAGCTCGCGTGCAACGTCCGCGATCAGGCGCTCGCTCTCGATGCGCACCTGGTAGCGCGTCCGGCGCCGGATGCGTTCCCACAGGTCCTTGAACTCGGGGCTCAGGGCGCGCTCCTTGCGCAACACGGCCTTGGGGCGGTCGGCGCGAGGGGGAGGAGGCGGCGTGCCGTCGGGTCCGTACTCCTCCTGGATCTCGCGTTGCAGGCCGGCGACGTAGCGGTCGTAGCTCTGGTTGGCGACCACGGTGAGCACGTTGAGCTGCTCGTCGTGCAGGCGCTCGCCGGATTGGTCCACGGCCAGCCGCACGCCGCGGCCGATCTCCTGGCGCTTCTTCACCTCAGAGGCCGTCTGGTTGAGCGTGCAGATCTGGAAGACGTTGGGGTTGTCCCAGCCCTCGCGCAGAGCGGAGTGGGAGAAGATGAAGGCGACGGGCTCGTCGAGCGAGAGCAGGCGCTCCTTGTCGCGCATGATGAGGTCGTAGGCGTCCTCGTCGGCGCGCGAGACGCCGGTCGTGTCGACGGCCTCGCGTGCGCCGCCCTTGCGCCGCTTCTCGGCGAAGTAGGCGGCGCGGACTTCGGCGGGGTCGACGCCGGCCCACTCGAAAGAGCGGGCCGCCGCGCGCCGGAACTCCTCGTCGAACAGGCGGCGGATCACGCCATCGTCGGCCACGTAGTTCTCGACGCGGTCGATGAAGACCAGCGAGAGCACTTTGACGCCGTTCTGGCGCACGCGGCGCTGCTTGCGGAAGTGCGACTCGATGGTCTCTCGGAGTTGGGCGCGGAAGAGCGCTTCGCGGTCCGCGCCCACCGCCTGCCCGAGCGTCACCTCGACCTCATTGGCGAAGCGCACGTAGCCGGCGCCGGCGTCGATCTCGGCGATCTCGTAGCCCTCGTAGTCGTCGCGCCCGGTCTTGGCGACCAGCGAGTCGCCCGGCTTGACGGTGAGCACGGCCTCCTTGACGGCGCCCGACTTCATCAACCTGTGCACGGCCAGCCGGGCGGTGAGCGTCCGCTTCTCGGTCTTCACGTCCAGGAGCTGCACGAACACACGGTCGGCGTCGCTGTCGCTGACCACCGAGGCGACCTCGATGCGCTTGACCAGGCGCTGCCGGTAGGCCTGATAGGGCGTCAGGCGGTAGACGAGGTTGTAGGGGTTGCGGTGCGTGGCGCTGTAGCGCAGCGCCAGCAGCGGGTTCAGGGCGGCGAGCGCCTTGATGCGCAGCTCGCTCTCCATGTTCTGCGGCTCGTCGAGGATGAGGATGGGGCGAGAAGCCTGCACGAAGTGCACAGGGGTCTCGCCCTGCAGCCTGTCGGTACTCTGGTGGATCACGTTGGAGGCCTTGTTGAAGGCGTCGATGGTCATGACCATGAGCTCGACGCCGTCCGACATGGCGAACTGCCGCACCTGCGTCAGGTTGGCCGAGTCGTACACGCCGTAGCGGTACGGCGCGTTGTGGTACAGCTCGCGCAGGTGCCGCTCCGTGACCTGTAGCGTCTTGAGCACGCCCTCGCGGATGGCCACCGACGGCACCACGACGATGAACTTGCGCATGCCGTAGCGCCGGTGCAGCTCGAATGCCGTGCGCAGGTACACGTAAGTCTTGCCGGTGCCGGTCTCCATCTCCACGGAGAAGTTGGGGAAGCGGGAGAGCTTGGGCCCGGAGACGGTCTCGATGGTGTCCTCGAGGTACTGAAGAGCCGGGTCCTCCGGCAGGATGAGGCGGCGCTGGACCGCATGGAGATTCGCCAGCAGCGCCGCCTCGTCCAGGTCCAGCCGGTTGGCCACCGCCGCCACGCCGCCCTCGACCTCCAGGGTCATGCCCGTCTCCAGGCGCGGCTGGCCCTCGAACAGGTCGACGACCGCCTCGATGGCGCGGAGCTGGTACTCCTGGTTGGCGTCAAACCGGAACTGCATCCGGGCCTCTCAGCCGCCCTCGTCGGTCAGGTTGACCGGGGCGCGTCTCGCTGTCATTTCCACACACCAACCTATCTGATTCGGATAGGTTACCGTCTTGTCTTGACAGTCATTCGCCTCGCTGTGCGACGTACTCCGGCTGCGCCTCGGCCACGATCCGGTCGCGGATGTACTCGCTCAGGAAACCTTTGGTCTTGAAGTCGACTGTCCGGCCGATGATCTCGCCCAGCTCCCGCTGCAGGCGGGCGATGCCGAAGAGGCTCGGGATAGCCCCAGGCTCGAACTCGGCGAGTACGTCCACATCACTTTCGGGTGTGAAGTCGTCGCGAAGCACCGAGCCGAAGAACGCCAGCCGCGTGATGTCATTGCGGCGGCAGAATGCGGCGATCTCAGCGTGGTCGATCTCGATTGGCAGGTCGACGGACACGGTCAGTCGGAGCTGCGCTCCGTTAGGTTCTTCACCCGGCCTGCTCGGCCGCGTCGAGCGCTGCGAGGAGCTCGACTGGTTCGTACACGGGCAGTGTGGCACGCCTGAAGCCCTTCGCGTCGCGCGTAATGATGGCCGTCATCCCCGCTGCTTGTGCCGCTTCGTGGACGACGGCGTCTTCGAAGTCCGCGAACTTGAGGTCGAGCGCGCGGATGATGACGTCGGCGTCGACGCGCGCGATGCTGAACAGGCTCAGCAGGTCCCGGACGAGCCCGCGCGCCCGGTTGGCACTCAGCGTCTTGGCCGCGATGTAGTGCACCGTCGTGACGGTCGTGGCGCAGACTGCACCCTCGAGGCGCCCCTGGTCGAGCGCGGCGAAGAGCTGCGTGCCGGTCTCGAAGTGCGGGTGTCTCCCGATGAGAACGTCCAGAATGACGTTCGTGTCGAAGAGCACCCTCACCGGTACTTGTGTTCCAGGTGGCGACGGTAGTCAGCTTCGTCAACCGTCGCCCCCTTGAGCGCGCCCACGAGTGACCGCACCCGTGGGCTGACCGTTGACGATGCCTGAGCATCGCGGGCGGCGAGCAGAGCGAAGTAGTCGCCCACCATCTGCGACAGCGACTTGCCGGTCTCGTGCGAGTAGCGCTTCGCGCTGCGGATCAGCTCGTCATCGAGACGCAGTGTCAGCTTGGTGTTCATGCTTGCTCCCTGACGTACAACTGGTAGACGGACTATACGTCATGTTCCCGGTCGTGCCGAGGCCGAATCTTGGTGGAGCTCAGATGGTCTTGAGCCGGCACTGCAGCGCCAGGTTGGCGGCCAACGTGTCGGTGAGGGCGATGTCGCGACAGATGAAGAGGTCGTCGGCCGCGAGGTGGAGCGCGGCCACCGTGGCCTCCTGCATCTCGTGGTCCAGGCAGAGCATGAAGCTCTGCTGCTTGTCCGGGTCGGTGACGCGCCACACGGTGTTCTGGGCGACGTCGTCGAGCTGCTCGACGCGCGAGTGGAGCGCGTAGCCCTCCTTGACGGCGACCTCCCACAGCACGTCCTCGCCGCGCCAGCCGTCCACCAGCGGGTCGACGAAGAGGCCCATCTGGTCGATGAGGGCGTCCGGGTCATCGGGGTCGACGGGCAGCCACTGGCGGAAGTTGGAGGGCCGGAGCTTGAAGACGCGGAAGCCGAGATCGCGTTCGGACACGCCCAGCACGTCAAGCTTGCCCGTTGACGCCGCTTCGAGTTGGGTGCCGGCCCTCCGCAGTCGCTCCAGCCCGACAGAGGCAATGGTCTTGTGTCCAGCTTCCTCTGCTGCGGAGCCGGACTCAGTCCACTCGGGCAACTGGATCATCACGAAGCGGATTGAGCCGTCCTTCTCGGCGTTCTCCTCCAACACCGCATGAGCGGTTGATGCGGAGCCCGCGAAGAAGTCCATCACAAGGTCATCTCGCCGTGCTGAGAGCGCTATCAGGGACCTGAGGAGCGAGACCGGCTTCGGATACTCGAACAGCTGACCGCCCAGCAACTCTCTAACCTCCTTCGTCGCCTCCTGGTTGAGGCCGGCGACAAGGATGTCTGCGGAGTGGCCCGACGCTGAGGCCTCCTTCGTCTCAAGAACCGTCGACACTGGAATGATCCGGGATTCGGCAGACGCCGTGTCCAATCGAGTCTTGTACCGCGGGCGAGTCCTGCCCGAGCCGGCATCGGGCCAGATTATGTCCCCGGCGTCGATGGCAGCCTGCATCACAGTCGGCTGGAATCGCCACACTCGGTTGTCCGGGGGCCAGTACTCGGCGCCAGTCTCCGGATCCCGGATCTCATAGAACTGCCTCGGGCGCATCCGCTTCGTCATGCCAATCGTTAGATCGGTGCTCCGGTACTTCCCTTTGTCATCCTCGAACACATAGTCGGCTGCCTTGGGGGACGACCCGTAGAGGAGGACTGATTCCTTCTCGCGCGAGTAGGCCAGCACGTACTCGTGGTCCTGCGAAACCGGCTCACTGGCCATGCCGGTTGCCATCCTTCGCCTTCGCACGAATGCTGCGACGAAGTTCTCCTCCCCGAAGATCTCGTTCATCAGGAGCCGCAGGTTGTGCACCTCGTGGTCGTCGATGCTCACGAAGATGACGCCGTCCTCGCGTAGGAGCTGGCGCGCCAGGAAGAGGCGCGGGTACATCATCGAGAGCCAGGCGGAGTGGTAGCGGCCGCTGGTCTCGGGGTTGCTGGTGAGGAGGTTGCCGGCGTCGTCGCTCTGGCCTGTGAGCTGCAGGTAGCGGCCCAGCGGATCGCGGAAGTCGTCGGGGTAGATGAAGTCGTTGCCGGTGTTGTAGGGCGGGTCGATGTAGATCATCTTGACCTGCCCCGCGTACGCCTTGCGCAGGAGCTTCAATGTCTCGAGGTTCTCTCCCTCGATGAAGACGTGCTGCGTGTCGTCGAAGGCGACCGAGTCGTCGCGCGCGGGCGCGAGCGCGCCGCGTGACGGCTCCTGCAGGAGCTGGATGGCCTCACGCTTGCCCGCCCAAGAGAAGCTGTACCGCTCCGGCGCGGCGTCGATCTCATCTCCCAGCGCCGCGCGCAGCTTGTCGAAGTCGACGCCGTCCTCGGTGAACGCTTCGGGGATGAGGTCTCGGAGTGCCTCCAAGCGGTCGGCGAGCGGGGCAGCGACTTCGTATGCGACCCGCTCAGAATCAGTCATGCTTCGCCCCCACCCACTGCGTTTCGGCCGCTTCCGCCCAGCCAGCCTGATGTTACAGGCCACGCCGGACGGCGTCACGGCGATTCTCGTTCGTGGGTACCCTCTTGCACGACGCATTCACGGGGGGTCCGTCCGGGACGCCTGCTGGAATCCCGTCATCGGAGGGGCAGGGAATCATTGGAAAGGAGACCCGAATGACGGCCGTCAGGGATTTCATCTACCTCGACGTCGATCGAGTGAAGTCAGTGCTCTCGCAACTCGACAAGGGTCTGCTGGAGAGCGTGAGCAGTGCCGAGTCGCGGACAAAGCAGGTGGGTGGAGGCGCCACCGGCGGTCTCGCCGGAGTCGTGGGACTGTCAGGCAAGGCGGAACTCCTGTGGGCGAACGGGCAGACGGAAACTCGTACCCTCCATGATCACATCTACAACCTCGCTGAAGATGCATTGAAGCAGTCTGACATGCTTGTTCTGGTGCCAGGTGAATTGTGTGACGCGGACATCGACGCTGGCTACCTTCATGACGGACTTGGGGAGACGGACTTCGTGCTGGTATCGGGCCACGTCGTCATCAACGAGTTCGCCAAGATGCGGGAGTTTCTAGATCGATTCAATGAGATTGGCCGTTTCCTCGCCTTCACGACCGTCGGGGATAGAACCGGACGATCGAAGAGCGAACGCGACAAGCTCATGAAGGCGGCCATCCAAGAGAACGATCTCGAGCTTCCCAAGCAGCTGATCACCGGCATGGAGGTGGTCTTCGACGTGTTCTATCGAGATCGAGTAGTAGTCAAGATCCGACCGCTGCCGGGCAGTCCGATGTCGACGTTCGCCGGAGTGCTGAGACCTGAGTTTCTCCGCGAGCCGATTGACACCATCGTCTACAAGTACGGACTGGTTCCGCCCACACCGTGGAGGATGCTGGCTCAGGTTGCCGCGATTCCGAAGCAGGGTGACGAGGCCGGGCCGTCCTTCCCGACAGGCGGCGACATCGAACAGGCGATGATGACGGTCTTCCAAGCCATGAGAGAAGTTCAGGCGCAGGTGCAGTGTGTGTCGTTCCCCGAAATCGCCGTGACGCCGATTGCTCTCTATAGGGAGTAGCCCGTGAAGCGGCCAAGCCATTGGCCACAGTGGGGCGTCAGCTCGTCTGCTAGACTCGCCCGGTCAACAGCCCCCGCAAGGTGCGCGGGCGCGCAAGCGGAGAAAGGACCGGTCGATCCCATGACCCTGCACGTCACCCTTCCCGACGGCTCCCCCTTGGAACTCGACGACGGCGCCAGCGTGGCGGACGCGGCGGCGGCGATTGGGCCGCGACTGGCGAAAGCCGCCATCGCGGGCCGCGTCACCGCTGCCGCCGACCCGGACGTCACCCTTCTGGTCGACGCAGCGGCGCCGCTCCACGACGGCGACCGCGTCGACATCGTCACCCTCAGGGTCGACGACCCGGACGCGGTGGACATCCAGCGGCACTCCGCCTCCCACGTCATGGCGCAGGCCGTCACACGGATCTTCCCGGGGGCGAAGTACGCCATCGGGCCGACGATCGACAACGGGTTCTACTACGACCTCGAGTTGCCCGAGCCCATCAGCGACGCCGACCTGGCCCGCATCGAGAAGGAGATGGCCAGGATCGTGAGCCAGGATCTGCCGGTCGAGCGTCACGAACTGCCGGTGGACGAGGCGCTGGCCGTGTTCGGCGCCGGTGAGACCGGCGCCGGCCCTTCCGGGCTCCCGCTCGGGCTGGACCAGTGGTACAAGGTGGCGCTGATCGAGGACCTCCTGGCCGCCGCCGAGGCGACCGGCGACGAGGTCCCGACGATCAGCGTCTACCGCCAGGGCGAGTTCGTCGACCTGTGCCGCGGGCCGCACCTGCCCAGCACCGGCAAGCTCGGCAAGGGGACCTTCAAGCTCACCAGCATCGCCGGAGCGTACTGGCGCGGCGACGAGAAGAACCAGATGCTCACCCGTGTCTACGGCACCGCCTTCCCGCGCAAGGAGGAGCTGGCGGCGCACCTCGAGGCGCTCGAGCTCGCCCGGCAGCGCGACCACCGCCGCATCGGCCGGGACCTCGACCTGTTCAGCTTCCACGAAGAGGGGCCCGGCTTCCCCTTCTTCCACCCCAGGGGCATGCGTCTGTGGAACGCGATGGTCGACTTCTGGCGCGCCGAGCACGTGCGGGCCGGCTACGAGGAGATCAGCACCCCGATGATCCTGCGCCGCGAGCTGTGGGAGCGCAGCGGCCACTGGGACAACTACAAGGAGAACATGTACTTCACCGAGATCGACGAGCAGCCGTACGCGGTGAAGCCCATGAACTGCCCCGGTGGGCTGCTCGTCTACAAGAGCCGCCGGCGCAGCTACCGCGACCTGCCGCTGCGCATGGCCGAGCTCGGCCGCGTGCACCGCCACGAGATGAGCGGCGTGCTGCACGGCCTCTTCCGCGTGCGCTACTTCACCCAGGACGACGCGCACATCTACTGCACCCCGGAGCAGCTCGAGGACGAGGTGCTCGGCGTGGTCCGCTTCATGCACCACATCTACGCCGCCTTCGGGTTCAGCGACGTCAAGATCGAGCTCAGCACCCGGCCGGAGAAGAGCATCGGCTCGGACGAGGTCTGGGAGCTGGCCGAGGGTGTTCTCCAGCGTGTCCTCGAGGGCGAGGGCATCGACTACGTCCTCAACCCCGGCGACGGCGCCTTCTACGGCCCCAAGATCGACTTCCACATCCGCGACGTCATGGGCCGCACCTGGCAGTGCGGCACCATCCAGGTCGACTTCGCCATGCCCGAGCGGCTCGACATCACCTACACGGGGGCCGACAACGAGGAGCACCGGCCTGTGATGATCCACCGCGCCCTGCTGGGCAGCATCGAGCGCTTCATGGGCATCCTGCTCGAGCACTACGGCGGCAACCTGCCCACCTGGCTGGCGCCGGAGCAGGTCGTGGTGTTGCCGATCGCCGACCGGCACGCAGATTACGCACGTGAGGTGCTGCGCGCCCTGCGGTCCGCCGGCGCGGCGGAGGGCGCGCAGCCGCCGGTCACCGTGCACGCCGACGTCGACGACCGCTCGGAGAGCATCGGCCGGCGCATCCGCGACGCGCAGCTCCAGAAGGTGCCCTACATCCTCGTGGTCGGCGACCGCGAGGTGGAGCAGGGCGCGGTGGGCGTGCGCGTCCGCGGCGAGGATGTGGGTGCGCGCCCGCTCACTTGAAGTACATCAGGTTGTAGCGGCTCTTGCAGGCGGACTGGCCCCAGGTGTCGGGGATCACGCCGCCGAGCGTGTCACGGTAGGCGTCGAGCAGGGTGTTGAACTGCCACACGATCAGACCGCCGCGTTCGTGCTCGATGTTCTGGGCGGCCGCGACCAGGTCGTTGCGCTTGCCGTCGTCGACCGTGGCGAACGCCTCGTCGACGATCTTCTCCCACTCGTCGTCGCGCCAGTGGGTCTCGTTGTACGGCGCCTTGCGGCGCGTGACCAGCGTCGTCTGCGGCAGGTAGTTGCGCGTCCCCCAGTAGTCCTGGGCGAAGGTCCACTTGAGGTAGTCGGTGCCGTAGAAGATGTCGGCGTTGACGTTCTTGACGTTGACGGTCACGCCGGCGCCCTTGGCCTGCTCGGCGAGCACCTGGGCCGCCGCAACCATGCCCGACCCGACCGCGTCGGAGGTGATCAGCTCCACCGTGAGGTTGTTGTCGTAGCCGGCCTGCTTGAGCAGCGACTTGGCCTGCTCGAGGTCCTGCTCACGCTGCGGCAGGTCGGGCGTGCCGGGGTCGAACGGCGCGTACATGTCGTTGCCGAGCCACGCGTAGCCCGACAGCGCGTGCGAGATCATCTGCTCGCGGTCGGCGATCAGCCGCATGGCCTGGCGCACGCGCACGTCGTCGAACGGCTTCTGGTCGATCCGCATCGTGAACGGCTTCCAGCCGCCGGACTTCGCCTGGAGGAGCACGAGGTCGCTGTTGCTCTCGATGATGGGGACCTGCGCCGGCTCGACGAGCTCGATGTGGTCCACCTGGCCGTCGATCAGCGCGTTGAGACGGGCCGTGGCATCCGCGAACTGGATCATGGAGAGCTCGTCGGCGAAGGGACCCTCGCCCCAGTAGTCCGGGTTGGCGGTGAAGTCGGCCCGCTCGCCGGGGACGTAGTTCTTCATGACCCAGGGGCCGGTGCCGATGAGGCCTTCTCCGACGCGGGGGCTGTAGCCCACGGGCACGATGGCGTTGGGGAAGAAGGCCAGCGCCTCCCAGAAGACCGCGTTGGGCCTGTCGAGGGTGAACCGGACCGTCAGGTCGTCCAGCTTCTTGATGCCGCTCGTGCTCAGGTCGCTCAGCTGGTCGGCGCCCGAGGCGTTGGTCTTCGGGTCGAGGATGCGCTTGTACGTGAAGACGACGTCGTCGGCGGTGACCGGCTTGCCGTCGTGGAAGACGAGCCCCGACTTGAGCCGCACGGTGTGGACGACGGCGTCGTCGCTGGCCTCGTACGACTCGGCCAGCAGATTGATGAGCTTGTGCTCCGGGTCGAACCCCAGCAGGGCGTCGTAGAGCTGCCACTGCATCGCGATCTGGGGCACGGTGCGGTAGGCGGTGTGGGCGTCGAGCTCGTCCTTGGCGCTGCCCCCGCTGACCCCGGACATGATGTGGCCGCCCTTCTTGGGTGCGCCGGCGGCCGTCGGCGACGGCTCCGTCGTCTCGCCACCGCCGCCGCAGGCGGCGAGGACGGGCCCGCCGACGGCGCTCGCGGCCCCGAGCACCACGGCCCCCTTGAGCAGCTGCCGCCGCGTCAACGTGTCGTCGAATGCCATCTTCGCCCCCTCGTCCGCAGCCAGTGTCGGCGGCATTGTCGTGCACGCCCCAGGCTTTGTCAACGTACTCATGCACACATTGTGAAGAGAGCCGCGCGTTTGACGTTGAATAATAAAGTTGACATCGATGTATACTTACCGAGGCGGCAAGCAGGAAGGGGGTGGAGCGTTTGGTTCGACAAGGGTCGGCCCCGTTCGGCAGCATCACCCTCGACGATCTCGACCGCGCCATCCTCCTTCTGCTGCGCGAGGACGGCCGCAGGTCGAACGCCGACATCGCGCGCGAGGTCGGCGTCTCCCAGCCCACCGTGCGCCAGCGCCTGGACCGCATCCTGCGTGGCGGCGCGGCCTACGTGACCGTCCGCGTCAACCCTGCCGCGATCGGCTTTCCGATCGACGTCATCCTGAACCTGCGCGTCTCGGGCCGCGATGTGCGCGAGGTCGGCGAGGAGATCTCGGCGCTGGAACACGTCTCCTACGTGGGTTATACGATAGGGTCCTGCGACATCCAGGTGGAGGCTTTTCTGCGCGACAACGACCACCTGTTCCGCTTCGTCACCGAGGTCATCACGCCGATCGAAGGGGTCGCGTCGGTCGAGACGTTCCTGGTCATGCGCACCGAGAAGTTCAACTACAGGTGGGAGGGGGAGGCTCTGGGATCGACCGACGAGACACCGACCGGCGACCCGGGCGAGTACGCCGTGCGGCGGCTCGCGCGCGAGTCCGCCGCGAGCCGGGGGGCGGAGCCATGACGGGCAACGACGTCGCCGCGGGGTGCCGCCCCGCGGTCCTCACGCTGGTCGAGTACGTCGCCGGCAAGACGGTCGAGGAGGTGCGGCGGGAGCTGCACGTCGACGACGTCGTCAAGCTGTCGTCCAACGAGAACGCCTGGGGGCCCTCGCCGCGCGTGCTGGAGGCGATCGCAGGGATGCTGCCCAGGCTCGGCACCTATCCGGAGCGGAGCTTCCACGAGCTCAAAGAGGCGATCGCCGACGCGAACGGCGTGACGGCCGACACCGTCTGCGTGGGGCACGGCTCCGAGACCATCATCCAGCTGATCCCCCAGCTCTGCGTGCGCCCCGGAGACGAGGTCGTGGTGGCGGACGTGACCTTCGGGCGCTACGAGGAGGCCAGCAAGCTGATGGACGGGCGTATCGTCCGGGTGCCGCTGGCCGACTGGAGGCACGACCTGGAGGCGATAGCGGCGGCCGTCACCGGGCGCACCAGGCTCGTGTGGATCTGCAACCCGAACAACCCCACGGGGACCGTCGTGTCGCGCGAGCGCGCGGCCGCCTTCCTCGAGGCGATCCCGCGCCACGTCGCGGTCGTCTTCGACCAGGCCTACTTCGAGTTCGTCGACGACCCCGAGTACGGGGACGGTCTCGACTTCCTCAAGGCGGGTTTCGACAATGTGATCGTGCTGCGCACCTTCTCCAAGGCGTACGGGCTCGCCGGCCTGCGGCTGGGGTACGGCATCGCGGCGCCGCCCGTCCGGCGTCTCCTGGACACGATCAAGGAGCCGTTCAACCTCAACCGGTTGTCCGTGATCGCCGGCCCGGCGGCCCTGGCCGACCAGAACTGGATGCGGCGCTGCGTCGCGGAGACGCGCGACGGGCGCGCCTTCCTCAGTCGTGAGCTGCGGGACATGGGGTTGACGGTCGTGCCGAGCCAGGCCAACTTCGTGCTCTTCGACAGCGGCCGCGACGGCGACGCGCTCTTCGAGCGCCTGCTGCGTCGCGGCGTCATCGTCCGTCCGGCCTCCGGGTGGGGCCTGGACACGTGGATCAGGGTGAGCGTCGGGACGCGCGAGCAGAACGAGCGTTTCCTGGCGGCGCTCAGGGAGGAGATCGGATGACGTCCGTCTCGGTGGCCCGCCTGCCGGCGGGCTGGGCTGCGGTGGAGCTGCCGCCGATGCTCCTGGCGCGGCAGCGTTTCGTCGTGCCGGATCCGGTCGATGTGGGGGCGGAGGTGCGGCGCCAGTGGGAGGCGGCCTGGTCGTCGATCGGCCTCGCGCCCGGCGCGTCGGTCGCCGTCGCGGTCGGCAGCCGCGGCATCGACGGGCTGCCGACCGTGGTGCGCACGGTGGTGGACGGGCTCAAGCGGGAAGGGTGTCGGCCGTTCGTCGTCCCGGCGATGGGCTCGCACGGCGGCGCCACCGCCGAGGGGCAGGCCGCCGTGCTCGCGGAGCGCGGTGTCACCGAGCGGAGCGTCGGCGCCCCCGTGCGCGCGGGCATGGAGGTCGTGC
>MTKY01047282.1_pt1 | contig 12319 bp, 11 predicted proteins | sample 1042731 | NCBI WGS metagenome assembly MTKY01 (sample SAMN06212206, study PRJNA360538) | anaerobic digester metagenome | biome: Wastewater treatment plant; material: sludge; isolation source: anaerobic digester fed with sludge from wastewater treatment plant | place: Denmark: WWTP Soeholt ... | reverse complement strand
GAAATGGCCCAGCCGGTCCGGTGCCCCAGGTCGGGGCCGAAGGGCGTGGGAAAGGGGGCTCGAGCGAGTCTGCTTCGGCCAGTCCGAAGAAACGACGTCGGCGGCGATCCCGCAGGCGCAAACCCCGCGGCAAAGGGGGCGGTCCGAAATCGGGCGGACAGGCGTCGGAGGGCTCATCGGGCGGCGATTGAACCGGACGGTTCGTAGTTGACGGACGGCTTCGTGGAATAGAATAAACTGGAGCGGCGGCAGCAAGCAGAGTCCGTGAAGAGATGGTCAGGAAGCCGGTCAAACCGTTTGCTCAGGTCGTTGCGGACGTCGGTCGGTACCCGGAAGACGCGTTTCACTTCGTCCGGGAGGCGCTCAACTTCGCGGTGGAGAAAATCCACGGTCCGTCGACCCCGCAGCAGTTGGCCTTGTATGAACTGCTGGAGCAGAAGAGCATCGATCTGCATGAGCTCGTAGAGGCGTACGAGCGGGGCAACCTGAGCCCGCAGGTCGCGCGAGCCATCGAGGCGGCCGGCGGCATTGAGATGCTCAATCGGCATGTCAACGGCGTGGATCTGAGCTGGGCCCTGCGGGAATATGCCCTTCAGCGCTGGGGTCGTCTGGCCCGCGTCGTGTTGCGCCGCTGGAACATTCGCGAGACGCTTGACTTCGGTCGGATCGTGTTTGCCATGGTCGACAGCGGATACATGCAGAAGCAGCCGCATGACACGATCGACGATTTCCGGAACGTCTTCGATTTCCGGGAGGCGTTCGACGAGGCGTATCACATTCCGTGCGACTCTCAAGAGTGAAGCCGGCATCTTCCTTCAGGGACGACCTTCATCCCGAAACCGGCCGCCCGCCGGCGGAACTCGAACGGAATCACTCCCATCGAAGCGATCCGGGCCCGCGGATCGAGCGGATCGGGAATGCCGACGTGTGGTGGATACCCCGACCGGCCGGGCCGCGAACCAGCGTGAGGGCCGCGGCGGTCGCGGGGGTGTTGCTGGCCGGCTGCATGGCGGGGGCCGTTGTGTGGACCTGGCGCGGCGGGTTGGAGCTCTGGCCATGGCCCACCGTCGTGCACATGACGCCGACCGCTTCGCAGTTGGCGGTGCGGTATCTTTCCCTGGCATTCGCGGGGTTGCTGTATCTGACGCTGCGGTCGCTGCCCGGCTGGCTGCGGGTGCGGCGCGTGCTGCGGTCGGACGAATCGGCCGTCGGGCCGTGCATGGAGCAGGGCGCCTGGGCGGAGGCGGCCTGCCGGCTGCATCGGTGTATGCACCTGCGCCGGGAACTGCACGGCCCCGGGCGGATGCCGCTTTGGGCGGAGAAGGCGGACGGGCTCATTCGGCCGCATCTTTCGTCCGCGCGGCGCGTGTACGTTCACTTTCGCGATGCAGTGCCGCGGATTCCGGAACGGCCGGAGGCCGGATTCACTCCGTGCGTTCTTCCGGTTACCGTAGCTGGGGGTTGGTGGATGGTGCCGATCGTGCTGGTGGTGGCGGCCGCCGTGCTGGCCGATCTGGTTACGGCCGTTCATCGCGGCTCCTGGGGCCATCTGGCCAGCGTGAATTTTGTCGTCGCGGCGACGATCGTGATTGTCTACCTGTGCGCTCAGTTGCTGGCCCTGCTCGGCTGGCGAACGTACTTCCGGTTTGCTCCGGGGGTGGCCGAGGTGCTGAATTTCCGCGTCTGGCGCAATCGGCCGAACGTATCCACCGTCCGGCTCCGGGAGTACGATGTGCTGCTTGACGTGACCGGTTCGAGTATTGTTCTGACGCTGGTGGATCGCCGGACCCGCGCGTGGTACCGCGTCTGGCAACTTCGAAACAGCGCGGCCAACCGGGAAATCTGCCTGCGCGCGTTGCTTTCCACGGCAGAGACTCCGGATTTGTCGCCAGAGCACCTGATGGGTTGAGGAGGACGCATGCTCAAACCGTCTCTCGGCGTTCACGTGCAGGATTTTCGAACAGACCCGAAGTCCGGTCTGCTGCGTGCGGCCCGGTTGGGTTTCGGCAGCGTGGAGCTGCGGACCCTGGAGGGCGACTTGGCGCCGCGGAACCTTTCGTCGTCCGGCCGTCGTCACCTGATGCGATTCATCCGCGATCTGGGGCTCGACCTTGTTGCGCTGGATGCCGACTTCGGCGCAAATGCGTTTGTCGATCCGGCCCGCGTGGATGCCGGCGTCAGCACCACGATGGACGTTCTGGCCCTGGCCCGTGAGTTGGGCGTCCCGGTGGTCACGGGCAGCGTGGGCCGGCTGGCCATGGATGCTGCGGACCGGCAGGAGGCCGTGCTGGGCGCGTTGGGGGCAATCGCCGAGCGGGCGGACGCGATCGGGACCGTCTTCGCGGTCACGTCGGCGTACAACTCACCGCAGATGCTTCGGGGGCTGGTGGATACGCTGGACTGTCCGTCGGTTCGCGTGTGTGCGGACCCGGGCGCGCTGGTGATGGAGGGCTACGATCCGCAGGCGGCGACGGAATTGCTCGCGGATCGGGTGATTCTCTCGCACGTGCGTGACGGCCTGATGGGCAGCCCGGATCGAGGGGGCCGCGAGGTGCTCCTGGGGCAAGGTCAGGTGAACTGGTTGCGATACCTGATGACGCTGTCGGGCGCGGGCTATGCCGGCCCGCAGATTCTGCGGCGAACCGATTCGTCACGACCGGAAGAGGATCTGGCGGCCGGCAAGGCGGTTCTGGAAGGGCACCTGGCGGGGTAGTCCCGTCGCCCGCGCGGCATACCCCGTTCCCGTCAGCAAGTCGAAGATCTACCGGCCGCACGTAACGACGAGAATGCCCGTCGTCGCCAATCCGACGGCCAGTCCCTTGCGACGGGTGAAAGGCTCGTTCAGCACGATTGTCGCCAGGATGATCGCGAAGATCACCGACGTCTGGTTCAGGATCGCTGCCGTAGTGGCTGCGAGGTACTTGAAACTTGCAATCCACAGAAGGTACGACAGAAAAGAGCCCAGGATAGATGCCGGGACGATGAACCGCCACGCCGACGAGGGTCGAAACACGCTCGCCACGATTCTCCGGTTCGGCGAAGCCGCCGTCTGAAGCAGCAGGATGATCGTGCCGGCACCGAGGCGGATGGCGGCGGCCCACACCAGCGGAAAGTCCTCGGCTTCCAGCACCGGTTTGGCGAGTACGACGGAAAACGCCATCATCCCGATGGACAAGGCGCCGAGCAGAATGCCCGTAACAAGCTTGCCCCGCGTGCGCCCCGGCGGTGGGGGATGCCGGGAGGCCAGGAAGACGCCGCCCAGGATCAGTACGCCACCGACGTAATGCGGCATCGCCAGGCGCTCCGCGATGAGGATCCACGCAAAGAGCGCGGCGAGCGGACTGTACAGGCAATCCAGAATCGAAAAGATGCCCACCCCGATGCGATTCAACGAAGCGAAAAACAGCGTGTCCGCCAAAGCAATTCCGATCACCCCACTGAGTGCCAGCGCATACAGATCGTGCCGGTGAAATCTCGCCAGCGTTCCGAATCTTTCGCCCAGAACCAGTAGACAGAGGGTCAGCAACGCCAGGCTTACCACGTTTTTGAACAGATTCAACGCCAGCGGCGACACCCTTTCTCCTCCGCGCTTGTACAGCACAAGCGCAAACGCCCAGGTAATGGCCGTAAGCAACGCATATGCTTCACCCTGGTGTCGGAGAAAAATGTCGATCACGCCCTGTTCCAACCAATGCCCGCCGGCGCCGTTCAGAACGACCTGCCGGAACGGATCGCCAACCGGGTCATGGCGTGTTCAGCCCACGCCGAAATCCGCGTTCCGTCAGAGTATCTCGATAGTCGGGCGATCGTCCAGTCCGGCGTATTTCGGCACCTGGCGTTTCCATCCAGCAGTTGCGGAACTCGCGGCGATTCCGGACGCAGAGTCGATCCGGCGAGTGGAGGATCCGGCGGGACTGCCTCCGGGTGATTCCGGCCTTTCGCGGCATGGATTGCGTCTGCCGGCAATAAAGCCGGGCCGTCGGACGTTCTGACCACTACAGGAGCGGCCGATCGGGGTGGCCGGAACTTGAGGCTCTGGGGGAGACCAACCCCGCACACACAGGAGAACAAGCCAATGACATTCCTGATTTCATGGTTGCTGACCGGAGTCTTGTTGGGACAGCCGGGATATGGCGCCGGGCCGAGAGCGGGCGATGCGCGCGGGGGACGTCAAGTGGGGCCACCTGCGGACATCACACCTTTCATGGATCGGGTGGCAGAGGCCGTGAACGCCACGCCGGACCAGGTTGAGCAACTGAGACTCATCGCTGCGGAGCACCAGGCGGCCGCCCTGGCGGTTCGCGAGGCTCGGCGGAACCCGGCCCGGGCAGATGGAGAGCAGCTTCGCGCCCTGCGCGAGCAGATGCGCGAGGCACGGCGGGAGGGGGACAATCAGAAGGTCCGCGAGCTGCACGAGCAAATCCGCGCGTACCGGGGCGGGCCCCGTGGTGACCTGATGCATGAGACCCACGCGAAGATTACGGCCATCCTGACCGCCGAACAGAAGGCGGCGTTCGAGGCGTTTCTGGCGAAAGACCGACCAGCCTTGAGGGAGCGTGCAGGTCGACCGGGGCCGGCGCGGAGCTTGGCGGGGTCGGGTCCGAACATCTATCGGTTCATCGAGCGCGTGGGCGAAACGGTGGAAGCCACGCAAGAGCAGCGACAGCAGCTCCAGGCGATTGCCGATGAGCACGTTCGAGCCGTGAAGGCCGCGGAGGCAGACCACCAAATCGCCGTGGAATCCAATCGCGAGCAAATCCAGACTCTGCGCGGCCGGATGCGTGACGCCCGAAGGGCCGGCAACATCGAGCAGGTCGAGGCTCTGCGCGCTCAACTGGACGCGCTGGAGTCCACTTCGATGATCGACATACGAAAGGCCACGCGGGAGAAAATCGAAGCCGTCCTGACCGCGGAGCAGAGAGCGAAGCTCGATACCCTGATCGGGGAGTATCCCGCCAACCGGGGTGACCGGGGCCGACATGGCCGCGACATCAGGGGGGGCGAGGCAAAGAAGCACCAGAGGGATCGCGAACGGGCGGGAGAAAAACGAGGCCGCCACGGAATGCCGCCACCGCCTCCAGCCGAGCGCGACGGGACGTAACTCACAACTCCACCGTGGCGGATTCGGAAGCGCGCCGGCCCGGCTCACAGAGCCGGGCTGGCGTCGCTCTTCTGGAGCGAGGGCGGAGCGGACGAGTTGCTCGGCCTTCCGGGCGGCGGATCAGAGTGAGGCGGGATTCTCGCCGCGGGGCAGGCGCGCGACGGCGCCGCGCAGTCAGACGAACGGGCCGGTTCGAATGCTCGGGCGATTCTTCGTGGATCGAGGGAACGCCGGCTGAAGCCGGCTGCGACAAAGGGCAGAGAGAAGGAATGAGGGGAGCTGGTTTCCCCCCCGGCTCAAGCCGGGGGCACTGACTGGCCGGCTGAAGCCGGCCCCTGATGTTTGGCTGGCCATCCGGCGGTGACGGTGCAGTCTACAGCGGATTGATGCTTGGGCTATCATCCGGTCGAGGTACCCGGTTTGGATAGTCAGCCCTCGGCTGCAGCGGCTGGCCCGGACAGTCAAATCCCGCCCGCGGGGTCCAGGCCGCTTGTCTCCAGCGCCGCCCCCACCCGCTGCCAATAGCCTACGCGATCCGACATGCCGCACCTCCGGTCGGCGCATAATGCCGTCTCCCCGCCGCCGGATGCAATTCACCGAGCGCGCAGGCCGAAATGGCGGGGGAAGCCGCTGAAAAAGGCGGCGGCGTGACCGTTGCCGGCCACGCCGCCGCCCATCTTCCGGTCATGCTACAGGCAGCGCATGAACGCCACCAGATCCTTCTTCTCCTGGTCTGTCAGTTTGACGCCGGTCACGAGGTTGAAGAACTCCACCGTGTCCTCCAGCGTCAGCAGTCGCCGGTCGTGCAGATAGGGCGGGGAATCCTTGATGCCCCGCAACGGGAACGTCTTGATCGGGCCGTCGACGGCCGCCATGCAGCCGTTGATCATGCGCGGCTTGAAGAATCGTTCCGTTTTCATGTCGTGCATCAGGTTGTCGGTGTAATAGGGGGCCGGATGGCACTCGCCGCACCGTCCCTTGCCGAAGAACACCTTTTCGCCCCGCAGCTCGGATTCCGACGCCAATGCCGGATCGAGCTTGCCGAACACGTCCAGTTTCGGAGCGGGCGGGAAGGCCAGCAGCGCCTGGAATTCCGCCATGCAGTGCACCTGGCTGCCGCGCTCGAGAATGTTCAGGCCCTTCTTGGTGCCGACCACGGGGTCTCCGTCGAAATAGGCGGCCCGCTGCTCGAATTCCGTGAAGTCCTCCATGGTCTTCAAGGCCCGCTGCGAGCCGAAGATCTGCTGGATATTGACGCCGCGCAGCGTGGGCGTGTCCAGCCCATGCCGGTATTCCTGCGGTCGGATGTCGCCCACAAGGTGCGTGGCCGCGTTCGTGTGGCCGTTGACGTGGCAGTCAAAGCATGTGACGCCGCGGTTCGGCCGCTCGGAGCGGCGATCGTCCGTCTGGTTGAACTGCTGCTGTGGAAACGGGGTGACCAGCAGTCGCAACCCTTCGAGCTGCTTGGGGTTCAGAATGCCGTTGAACAACTCGAAGTAGTTGTCCATCGTGACCACTTTGCCCTGCGACACGTCCCCCAGGTCCAGCCGCGTGTTCAGGTAGATCGGCGGTGGATATTCCGGCAGAAAATGCAGGGGCAGATCGTAATCCATGTCGAACCGCGTCAGATCGACGCTGGTCTGTTTCTTGATCTCGTCGATATGATGCTTGGGGAACACCATGCCGCCCTCGGCATGGTTCGGATGCGGCAGCGGCAGAAAACCCTGGGGCCAGAGACCCTGGTCTTTGATTTGCGCTGGCGTCATCTCCGCCAGCTTCTCCCACGTCATGCCCTCTGGCAGCTTCACGCGGACGCCCGCCTGCACGGGCTTGCCGCCGGACATGGTGACGCCCTCGGCCGGTCGGTCCGCCATGTCGTACCGCTGCTCCAGCAGGTCCATCTGCCTTTTCATGATCTCCGGTTTGGCGGCCTTCATCCGGGCCATGATCTGTTCGAAGTCTTCGGTGATGACGACCGGGGAGTAACTGGACGGCCCCCCGGCCCACAGACGGGCCGCCGGCAGCGCTGCGATGAGGGCGACCAGCCCCCCCGCGGCCAGCAGCGTCCAGCGTCCCGCACGCCACTTCGGCCTGATTCCGCTCATGATCGGTTCCTCCTTTTTGCGCGTTGAGTTGCGATTCCGGGCCGGTCCGGCGATTCCGTCGCCGGACCGGGGCGAAAACCTCACACGTGCTCGATGTCCGTGTGAGAGGAAATTTCCGTGTTGACCGTACACAGATCGCGTACGTTCAGATCGTGCACGTCGTTGTGCCCGGTGAGCCGGGCGAACGCTTTCAGCTCATCGTTGCAGACGTTCAAGTAGTTTGCCAGGCGGCGGGCGGACTGGTCGGCGTCGAGGCGCTCCCGCAGGGCCGGATATTGCGTGGCGATGCCCACGGGACACTTGCCGGTGTGACACACCCGGTATTGCTGGCAACCGCAGGCCATCATGGCCGCCGTGGCGATGGCCACCGCGTCGGCTCCCAGGGCCAGGGCCTTGGCGAAGTCGGCCGACACCCGCAGGCCGCCCGTGATCACCAGGGAGACGTGGTCCGCGCCCCTGTGATCCAGGTACTTGCGCGCCCGGTGCAGGGCGAAGAGTGTCGGCACGGAGGTGGCCGCCTTGATGAACTTCGGCGCTGAGCCGGTGGCGCCGGGCCGGCCGTCGATCGTGATGTAATCCGGCTCGGCGAACAGGGCGAACTCCAGGTCTTCCTCGATGTGTCCGGCAGCCAGTTTGATCCCGATCGGCCGGCCGTCGGACTTTTCGCGCAGCCAGGCCACCCGGTCTTTGAGGTCGTTCCCGTTTCGGATGTCGGGAAACCGCGCCGGGCTGGTGATGGCCTGGCCGACGGGGAACCCGCGGATGCGGGCGATCTCGGGAGTTACCTTTTCGCCCGGCAGATGGCCGCCCATGCCCGGTTTGGCCGACTGGCCGATCTTGATTTCGATGGCGTGCACGGCCCGCAGATTCTCATCCGTGACGCTGTAGCGGTTGGGGATGTACTCGAAAATGTACCGATATGCCGCTGCCAGTGAATCAGGCAGGATGCCGCCTTCACCGGAGCACATGGCCGTTCGCGCCGCCGCGCTGCCTTTGGCCAGGGCGAGTTTGGCCTCCCTGGACAGGGCGCCAAAGGACATGTGCGAGACATAGACGGGCATCTCAATGACCAGCGGACGCGCGGCCCGCGGCCCGATGACGGTCTGCGTGTTGACCGGTTCGTCTTCGTTGAGCGGGAGCCGGGCGAGCTGGGCGCCCCGGATCAGAATGTCGTCCCAGGAAAAGACGGCCTGGGTGGAACGCATGGGTTCGCTGATGGGCTTCCCTGTCAGGGCCATGCGATGAATGTCCGCCATGTGCGTTTCCCGCTCGTCCGACGGCCGTGCCCAGGGGGCGAGGTAATCGTCAGCCGGCGGGGCGGCGTTCGGCGCCGCCTCGTCCGGGGGGGAGTCCAGCGGGTGAAACTGCGATTTCCCCGCTCCGCAGAGGGGGCACTCCCAGTCGTCGGGCAGTTGGTCCCAGGGAACTCCCTCGGCGGCTTCGTCATAGACGTAGCCGCAAACCGCGCATTCCCAACGGCGGGCGGTGCTGCTGCTCATGGATCGCTCCTGGCGTATCGTGTGTTCAGACGGCGGCGGCGCGGACGGACGTCCAGCGCCGACCGGCCGATCACACCTGCACGAACTTCTCACCCTTCATGCCGCAGATCGGGCACGAGGCCGGCGGCCGACCCAGCTCGATATGGCCGCAGATCGGACAGAGGTAGAACTCCGTTTCGGTCAGGTCCTTGCCGGCCTTTACGGCCTCGAGGGCCATCTGGTAGAGCTTCGCGTGAACCTCCTCGGCCTTCACGGCGAACGCAAACATGCGCTTGGCCTTGTGTCCGTCCGCCTCCGCCTGGCGGACCATGGGGGGATACATTTCTTTGTATTCGTACGTTTCGCCGTTGATGGCGGCCTGAAGGTTTTCCGCGGTGGTTCCGATGCCGTTCATGGCGGCCAGGTGTGCCATGGCATGGATGGTCTCGGCCTCCGCGGTCGTCCGGAAGAGCCGGGCCACGTTGACGAACCCGTCTTTCTCGGCCTGCTGGGCAAACGCCATGTACTTGCGGTTGGCCTGGCTCTCGCCGGCAAACGCCTCCTGAAGATTGTCCAGTGTTGTTGCCACGAAATAGTTCTCCTGTGAATTCGAAGTCAGAAAAGACAAGAACCAGACGGCCGGACGCCGTACAGTCCTGTTGTTGTTCCGTCACTCATGAGCGTTTCCCCTTCCGACGGATCGGACGGGAGGTCCGGCGCTTCCGTTGGCGTTCGGACCGGGCGATTCGGGCGCCGCCGCCCGTGCTCTTTGCTGGCCGCGCACAGCGCCTGCTGCTGCGGGACGGCCCCTTGTTCCTGCGGCCTCGCCCGGCGAGGCACTCCGGACAGATGCCGCGGAGGTGAATGTGGAAATCCCGGATCTCAAAACCCTGCGTGCCTACGGGCGGCAGTGATAGAGCGTTGAGCTTCTCGTCCTCCAGATCCAGGATGCGCTCACAATGGAGGCATACCAGGTGGTGATGGCGGTGCATTTTCGGGTCATACCGCACGGTGCCTCCCGCGTGACAGAGCTTGGTGATCACGCCGATCTCCACCAGCGTGTCCAACACCCGGTAAACCGTGGTCAGGGACACGCCGGGAATCCGGTCTTTGACCAGTTCGTAAACCTGGTCGGCCGTCGGGTGGTCTTCCCGGTCCAGAAGGGCCTCCAGAATCGTCCGTCGCTGAACGGTTCGCGACAGGCCGTGTTCCCGGCACAACGCCTCGAAATACGCCATCCGCGCTTGTTTCGGCTGGGGTTCCACGGCTGATTCCTTTGGCAAAGTACACCAAATGACAATGCTGGTCAAATATTCTCCAAGACGGGGGTGACCTTCTCGGCACGCGTTCGGGCGTCTGCCGGAGGCGCGGAGGTGTCTCAGTCGCGTAACGCTGTGTTGCGGAAACGGGCGTGGGGGGCTGGAGAAGAGAAAGCGACGCCACGCGCAAGCGCCCACTTGCCCGTGCCGTGCCGGACCTCCGTGAAAATGAGAAGCTATTTCGCCGACTTGCTTTCTTTGGGCACGGGCGAAGAGGTATTCGGGGCTTGGGCGGTGTTGGCGCCCGTCTGTCCCGTCAGATTTCCGGCGATGTTCTGGGTCAGACTTCGCAGGTCGATGCCCAGCACGCTTTCCACGGTGGCCAGCGATTCGCTGAGGACTCGCGCCCGACCGAGCGCACCGCCGGCGATGGCCCGGCCCTCGCCTCCGTCGATCACCGTGATGTTGTCCAGCCGCACGTTAGCCACCGTCTTGGTGATTTCGCGGACCACGTCGGGCATCATCTCGGTGAGCATGACCTTCAGGGCGTCCGGGTGCTGCTGGATGGACCGTCCGATCAGTTCGATGGCGGCGGCGCGGGCCTTGCCTTCTTCGAGCACCTTGGCGGCATCGCCTTCGGCCCGGGCCTTGGCCACGTCGCGGTCGGCCAGAGCTTTTTTTACTTCTGTGGCGACCAGCCGCTGCTCTTCCGCCTGCGCGCGGGCCTCCTGCGTCTGGGCCTCCTTGAGCTCGGCCTCCCGGGCGAGTTCGGCCTTTCGAATGCGCAGCTCGTTGTCGGCCTCCGCGATGATTTTGTCCGCCGAGAGCCGGGCCTGCTCGGCCTTCTGGCGGCCCAGCGCTTCGGCCTCCTTGGCTTCGGCATCGCGTTCGGCCTGGGCCTGGCGGGCCAGGGCCTGCGCCTGGGCTTCCTTGATGTCCGCTTCGGATTTGCGCTCCGCCTCATACTGGCGGGCGCTGGCCCGGACACGGGCGGCCGCCTTCCGCGCGATCGACTCCAGATACTGCTCCTCATCGTGAACGTTCTGAATGTTCACGCTGTCGATGACCATGCCCAGCTTACGGAAGTCGTCCACCACCTCGTTCATGACGGTGGCGACGAACTTGTCGCGGTCTTCGACGATTTCCTCGGGCGTCATCTTGCCGATGACCGCGCGCAGGCCGCCTTCCAGCGTTTCCCGGGCGACTCGTTGCAGGTCCGTGCCGGGCTGGCCGAGAAAGCGCTCGATGGCGTTGCTGCGAATGTCCGGATCCGAGGAGACTTTCACGTTGGCCACGCCGGTGACGGTGACGGGGATCATGGTTCCGCCGCCCGACTGGGCGCGCACCTCCAGCCCCACCTGCATATTCCGCAGGCTGATGCGGTCCACCTTCTCAATGATCGGGATGACCAGCGTTCGCCCGCCGATGAGCGTGCGGTATCCCCGGTCGGTGGCCGTCCGCTTTCCGCTGATGACCAGCATCTCGCTGGGATTGCCCACCACCATCAGCTTGGACAGCAGGGCCAGGAATGCCAGGATGACGATCAGCCCTCCGAAGCCCAGAGATATGGCTACTCCCAACCAGTTCGACTCTGCCAGTAGTGTCGTCATGTGTGTTCTCCCCGCTCAGTCTCGTGCAGAAACTCGAACTCTTTCCGTGAAACCACCTCGGCCATGCCGTTGGCGAATGAGACGACGCCGACGATCTCCCCGGCGGCGAACGTTTCTTCCGTCCGGCGGGCGCGTGCCGGCAGAAACCGTTCCCCGCCGCGCACGTCGCAGGCCACCTCGCCCGCGTGGCCGGGTCGAATGGCAATAGTGACGCGGCCCGTGCGGTTTACGTAATCCCGGCTCGATGTCGCGCTGTCGCCGCTCGTACGCTGGAGGTGGCGAATGGTCTGTTGGACGGTCTGGCCGACCACCAGCGCCGTGCCCAGAGCGATCAGCAGCACCGTCAACGGACGGGAGTCCGTCATCCGCGTCAGCACGCTGCCGACCAGCCCGAACGTGGCGGCGAAGTAAATGAGGAAGCGGACGGAAAGCCATCGGGCCAGTGACGCGCCGTCATGGGCGATGTGTCCGGCGTGGACGGAGGTATCGACCTCCAGGCCGACTTCGGTGTCGGCAGGCGCGTCCATGTCGAAATCGGCGCCAGCGTCGACGCCTGCGACGCTGTCAGCCTCGACACCCGTATCACTGTCGCCCCCGAACAGCAGCGAAACCAGCAGCAGCCCACCCCCGAGAATCAGGCAGATAAGGTACACCGCGTTCATGGCGCCGAAGCCGGCCGCCAAGGCAGCGACGGGGGGGAACACTCCGACCAGGTTGCCATCCAGGAGCTCGAACATGGTCAGCCCTCCACGGTCGAGGAGACAGG
>MTKY01049584.1_pt1 | contig 12321 bp, 11 predicted proteins | sample 1042731 | NCBI WGS metagenome assembly MTKY01 (sample SAMN06212206, study PRJNA360538) | anaerobic digester metagenome | biome: Wastewater treatment plant; material: sludge; isolation source: anaerobic digester fed with sludge from wastewater treatment plant | place: Denmark: WWTP Soeholt ... | reverse complement strand
CTCGGGGCTGATGCGCCCCTCGGGGAACACACACAGCGCATAGCCCGCCTGCAACGCCTCGATGGCCCCGCGCAGCGCACGCCGCGGGTCGCCGGCGCCCGCCGACACCATGCCCGCTGCCTTGAGCACCATCTTGAGCCCCGGCACGTGGAACAGCTTGTAGGACGTGAGAAAGACCATCCGCCGCCTGATCAGGCTGGCGACGACAAAGGGGTCCAGCGAGGTGGGATGGTTGATGGCCAGCAACACCGGCCCGTCGGGCAGCGGCGCATGCCACGCCACGCTCTTGCGCCAGCGCCACGACACCGCCCGCGCCAGGCCGCGCAGCAGGTCATACACCAGGTCAGCCACCCAGCGGGCTGCGCGCGGATAGCCTGTGTGTCTCCCCAGCGACATCGCATCTCTCCCTACGCGTCACGGGCGTCGGCCCCCTTGCCGACGCCACGCGGCCAGCCGCGCCAGGCCATGCTGTCTCAGAAGGGCTTGAGCGCCGCCGGCAGGGCCACGCCCAGGCGCATCGCAGCGGTGCGCAGGTTCTCCACCGTGCCCGCCGGCAGGGGAATGCCCTGCGCCTCGCGCTCGCGCAGCGTCGCCAGCTCTGGCTCGCCGGGCGTCTGCACCTCGGCCACCCCCTCGACGGTGGGCAGGCCCTTGAGCCCTGCGATGGTGTCGTCGACGCTAACCTTGAACGCCTCCACGTCGGTAAAGGCCGCGATATCCACCGCCGCCACCACGCTGTTCTGCGTGCCGCGCCGCACCGCGCCCCCCGACAGCACCGGCGCCAGCAGCGGGTTGCCCGCCATCAGGCTCGACAGGCACTCGAACATCAGCGCCAGCCCATAGCCTTTGTAGCCGCCCGCCGGCAGCAGGATCCTGGCGGCCCGCGCGTCGGTGGTGGGGTTGCCGTCGGCATCCAGCGCCCACCCGGGCGGAATGGCGATGCCCTTGTCCACAGCGAGGTTGATCTTGCCAAAGGCCGCCACGCTGGTGGCCATGTCCATCACCAGCGGCGGTCGCTGTTTGGCCGGCACCGCGATAGCGATGGGGCTGTTGTGCACGCCGGCCGCTCGCGCCCCCGTGGGCGCCATGTTGGGCGGATTGCACACAATGGCCAGGCCGGCCATGTCGGCCGCGGCGGCCAGCAGCGCATAGTAGCCCATGGCGCCCTGGTGCGTGGTGTTGCGGATCACCGCCCAGCCCACGCCCGCCTGCCGCGCCTTGGCGATGGCCTGCCGCATCGCAAAGGTGGTCACCACCGGCCCAAAGGCATAGTCGGCCTCGATCAGCAACGTCGCTGCCGTCTCGTGCTCGATGCGGTACTGCGCCTTGGGGTTCATGCCGCCCGCGTCGACGCTCGCCATGTACTGGGGCACGCGCAGCACACCGTGCGAGTCGATGCCGCGCAGGTTGGCCCACACCAACACGTGCGCCTCGGTGGCGGCGTCCTCGGGCGCCAGCCCCATGCCCTCGAACAGCGCCGCCGTAAACCGCTCCAGGGTGGCGGCGTCGATACGCACCTCGCTCATGCTGACCTCGCTTCCTTATCCTTGTGCCTGGCCCTGGCCCGCTGCGGCCAGCAGCCGCTCGAACGCGTGGCGGTGCTCGACCAGCACGCGCACCGGCTCGCTCGGGTTGATGATCTCGACGCTCGCATAGCCCTCAAAGCCATCGTGCAGCAGCAGCCCGAACTGGCAGACGTTGTCGGCCTCGGTGGGCGCCTGCTGAAGCGCGTCGGCCGTAAAGTGCAGATGCCGCACTAGGCCGCGCAGCAGGCCATAGGCCTCGCCCACCGACTCGCCCCGCAACAGGTGATGCGCACTGTGCCACAGCACGCCCAGGTGCTGGCAGGCGGCCCGGTCGACGATGGCGCGGGCATAGCGCGCCAGCATGTTGGTGTGCGTCTCCACCAGCACCGTTACGCCATGTTGGCCGGCCCACTCGTCGACGGCCGCGTACGACGCCGCCGCCAGATCGAACACCTGCTCGCGCAGCGCCGCGTCTTCCTCGGGCAGGGGGTCAGCAAAGGTGCGCACCAGCGGCGCGCCCACCTCGGCGGCCAGCACGATGTATTGCCGCAGACGCGCCCTGTTGGCCCGCTGCACGTCGCTGCCGGGCGCAAAGAGCCGCACCCCGCTGGCGATGCAGGTGGCCTCGAGGCCGCTATCGGCCAGTCTGGCGCGGGCCTCGCGCAGGCGCCAGGGCGCCGTGCCCAGCTCGATGCCGTGCCCATGCCCCCACTCTGGGCGGAACTCGAGCCCAGCATAGCCGTACCGACGCGCCGCCGCGATCAGCCCTGGCAGTCGTTCGCGCGGCAGCACCGAACTCATGAACCCTAGCTTCATCTCTGCACTCCTTTGTGGCGCTGCCAGGATTCTAGCGCCGCTCCGCGCGCCGTCAAGCACCAGTTGAAGTCGCCAGCAGAACCGCTATCATGGGTGTACAGAGCCGTGTGCCACCAGGAGGCAGAGATGGTCACCCTTTCAGCCCGTGATGCCCTACGCTATGCCCTGCAGATCGAGACCAACGGCCAGGCCTTTTACCGCGAGGTGGCCGCCCGCGCCCAAGACCGCAACGCCCGGCTGCTCTTTGCCGATCTCGCCGACCAGGAGGCGCGCCACTATCGCACCTTTGCGGCCATGCTCGCCAAGGCTCCCCCCGCGCCCGAGCCCTCTTTCGAGGAACGACGCCAGATCGAGGCCCATCTGCAGGCGCTCTACGACCGCGCCCTCTTTGGCGGCGAGGAGCGCGGCACGGCGCTGGCGCAACAGGCCGTCGATGAGGCCGCCGCCGTGCGCGCCGCCATGGCGTTCGAGAAGGACACGCTGCTCTTTTTCTTCGAGCTGCGCGACCTGGTGCCCACCGCCGACGGCGCCGTGCTGGCGGCCATCATCGGCGAGGAGCAAGAGCACCTGCGCCAGTTGGCGCGCGTGCTGCGCGACCTGCCCTGGGTTCCCTGAGCGGCGCCGTCGCCGCGGGCGTCACCCGTCTGCAAACGAAAAGAGGGCCCCTCGCGAGGGGCCCTCTTGTACGCGGGCGCAGGCCCTACATCTTGACCAGCCGGTGAAAGTTGCCGTTGTACACCTTTTCGAGCACGTCGTCGGGCAGGCACAGGCCATAGATGTTGAAACGCCCCTGCCCACCGCGCGGCCCGGTGGTGTATGGAAAGTACTCGTCGCGCGTCTCGAGAAAGCGATAGTGCACCCGAAACATGTCGGGCAGCGGCGTGATGTCGGTGCCAAACACGATGCGGTCCGCGTACTTGATGAACCACTCGCGAGCGGCATAGGGCACGCGGCCCAGCTCGGCAATGCGCGCCGAGATGTCGGTGTTAAAGTTCGGGTACTTGTCCAGCATCTGCGACACGAACGCCAGGTTCTCGGGGTAGCACCCCACGTGCGCCGTGATGAACGTCGTGCGCGGGTGGGCCTCGATCAGCCGGTACAGGCTCTCGATCAGCTCCATGAACTTGGGATACTGCGGTCCATAGAACATCCAGCTCGGATGGTCATGCAGCTCGTCCCAGCGCTCATTGAAGCGATCCAGCGGCTTGAAGAACGCCGTCGGGTCGGCCACGTGGATCAGCACGGGAATGTCCAGCTCGGCGCACTGCTCGAACACATCGCCGATGCGCGGGTCGTCGGGCCACAAGAGCTTGCCGTCGCAGTCGTGGAACTGCAGGCCCAGGCTCTTGAAAATCTTGAGGCCCCTGGCGCCGGCGGCCACGTCGGCGGCGAGCTGCCTGGTGGCCTGCGCGGTCCACTCGGCCGTGCCGGCCCCTTCCCAGTTCACGTTGCAGAAGGTGCAAAAGCGCCCCGGGTGGGTCTCGTCGAGCGTCTCCAGGCTGCGCTTGAGGTCATCGCCCCAGCCGCCGCTCAGGTTCACGATCGTCTTGACGCGCACCTCGTCGAGGTTGGCCAGCAGCTCAGGCACGTCGACCTTGGCAAAGCGCGGATGGTTGACCGGCAGATGGTTGTGCCCATCGACCACGTCGAACTTGGGCCGGCGCACCTCGGTGACCGGAGTGACCACCTCGGATATGGGATAGTAGTCCTCGACAAAGATACTGCCCTGCATATTCGCTCCTCGAATCCTCTAGCCTTTGACGCCGGTAAAGACAATGCCCTGCACAAAGTAGCGCTGCGCGAAAAAGTAGATGATCAGTACCGGCATCATCACGATCACCGATGCGGCCATCAACAGCTCCCACTTGGTCTCGTATTGCCCGCGGAAGAGCTGCAGGCCCAGCGCCAGCGTGTAGCGCTTCTGATCGTTGAGATAGATCAGCGGGCCCATAAAGTCGTTCCAGCGGTAGAGGAACTGAAAGATGGCCACCGTGCCGATCACCGGCTTGCTCAGCGGGCCCACAATGCGCCAGAACACGCCGAACACGCCACAGCCATCGATCTTGGCGGCGTCATCCAGATCGAGCGGCAAGGTCATAAAGAACTGCCGCATCAAAAAGATGTTGAACGGGCCGCCGCCAAAGAACGCCGGCACGATCAACGGGATGAACGTATTCACAAACCCCATCGACCGCCAGATGGCGAACACCGGGATCATGGTCACGTGCTGCGGCAGCATCATGGTGGCGATGACGATCAGGAACAGCGTGTCGCGGCCCACCCAGCGCAGTCGTGCAAAGCTATAGCCCACGATGGCCGAGGTCAGCGTGGCGCCCACCACCGTCCACGCGGTGATGATCACCGTGTTCAGGGTAAAGGTGGCAAACGGCACATAGTTCCAGGCCATGGGATAGTTGCTCCACACGAACGGATCGGGGATCCACTCGGGCGGAAAGATGAACACGGCGCCGGGCCGCTTGAGCGACGTCGACACCATCCAGAGAAAAGGCACCATCAGCACCGCGGCGCCCGCGAACAGGATGACATAGACCACCGTGCGCTGCAGTCGCTGCATAAAGCTGATGCTGCTGGTGATCTTGAGCTTTTGCACTGGCCGGGCGGTGGGTGTAGCAGTCTCCATAATGACCTCCTAGCCCTTGCGCAGCTCGCCCTCATAGTGGACCCAGCCCACCGAGGAGCGGAACACGATCACTGTCAGGATCATGATGTAGATGAACAGCAACCAGGCGATGGCCGAGGCAAAGCCCATGCGGAACCAACGGAACGCGTTCAGGTACATGTACAGCAACGTGAACATGCTGGCGTTGTTGGGGCCGCCCTCGGTCAGGATGAACGCCTGGGTAAAGGTCTGCAACGCGCCGATGATGCCGTTCACCAGGTTAAAGAACAACACCGGCGAGATCATCGGCAGCGTCACCTTCCAGAACTTTTTCCAGGAGCTGGCGCCGTCGACGGTGGCCGCCTCATACAGGTCAGTCGGAATGCCCTGCAGCCCCGCCAGATAGATCAACATGGCCGAGCCCACATCCCACAGGCTCATGATGATCAGCGAGGGGATGACCCACTGCCGCTGCACCAGCCACGCCGGCCCCTGGATCTTGAACAGTCCCCACAGGGCATAGTTCAGCAGGCCGAACTCGCTGTTGAAAATCCAGCGCCACATCATGGCCACGGCCACGCCCGACAGCACAGCCGGCAGATAGTAGATGCTTCGAAAGACGAAAATGCCCTTGACGTTCTGGTTCATCAACAGCGCAATCGCCAGACCGAGCACCAGCCGCAAAGGCACACTCACCACCGAGTAGTAGGTGGTGATGATAAACGAGTGCAGCACCACCGGGTCGCCCCGGGTAAAGATGTAGCCATAGTTCTTGAGGCCGGTAAAGGTGGGCGACGTCAGGATGTCCCAGTCAGTCATGCTGAGGTATAGCGACGCGACCATCGGCACCAGGGTGAACCCCAGAAAGCCGATGATCCAGGGAGAGGCCAACAGCCAACCCCAAAAGTTCTCGCGCCGCTCACCCGAGCTCATCGCCTGCCAGCGGTCACGCAACGTGCGCCGTGTGACGCTCGCACTAGCCATCAGCGCTCCTCCTAAAGCATACCGGCAGGGAGCCGTAGAGCCCCCTGCCGGTTGTTGCCACGAAACTAGACGCCCTTGCCAGCCAAGACGTCATCGATGGCCTTCTTGGCGTCGTCCATCGCCTGCTGCACGTCCTTGCCCTCTTCCATCACCAGCGTCAACTCGTCGGTGATGAACTTGGACCACTGAGCCGTGGTGGGCTCGGCAGTGTTGGGCGAGTACATGGACTTGTCGGTCCACTTGAGGAAAAGCGAGCGGTTCTTGGGGTTGAACGTCGGGTTGAACCACAGCGGGGCCGTGTCTGAACGCGACGGGATGACCGTGTCGCTATTGCCCAGCACGCCCGAGCCAGCAAAGCTGCCCAGGTACGACACCCACGTGAACGCGGCGTCGGCCACCTTGGTGTTCTTGGCGATGGTGTTGCCCAGGCCATGGATTTGGCAGATCGACTTGCCGGTCGGCGCGTACGGAATGGGCACAGCGTCCCACTCGAAATCGACGACCTGCTCGTTGAGCGTGCCCACGTTCCAGCTACCGATGTGCATCAGGCCCACGCGGCCGGTGACGAACTGGTCGCTGGCGCCCATCGTCTGCAGCGCCTCGGCGCCCGGCGAAAGGCCCTCGAGACGGTACGACACGTACTCGCGCAGCGCCTCAACGGCCGGCGCCTCGTTCATCGTGAACGCCGTCTTGTCCTCGTTCAAAAGGGTGCCACCGTTCGAGTACACCCAGTTGAACCAGCCGGTCTGACCGGTGTTGGAGGCCACCATGCCATACTGCGTGGTGCGCTCGCCTTCCTTCTTGGTCATGGCCGTCGCGTATTCCTTGCACATCACCCAGTCCCAAGCGCTAAAGTCATCGGCGCTATCGGGCATCGACAGGCCGGCCTCGTCCAGCAGGCTCGTGTTCACAGCCAGGGTGATGGTGTCATAGTCGCGCGGCCAAGAGTAGGCGTCGCCCTCGAACACATAGGCGGCCTTCAGGGCGTCAAAGTTGAGCTCCCAGTCCGTCTTGAGCTTCTCGTCGGCGTCCAGCAACGGCTGAATGTTCATCAGCGTGTCTTTGGCCACCAGTGAAGCAAAGTTGGACATGTTGAGCCAGAAGGTGTCCGGGGCATCGCCGCCGGCCAGGGCCGTCCACAGCTTGTCCCAGTACTGCGCCCAGGGCACGAGCTCCGAGTTCATCTTGATGTTGGGCGCCAGGTCTTTGAACAGGTCGAGCTGCATGTCGATGGCGCGCTGCTGCTCAGAGCCCCACCACATGTAGCGCACGTCGACAGCCTTCTCGGCCGGCGCCGCTACCTCCACGACCTTCTCGACGACCTTCTCGACGATCTTGGGCGTGCCCTCGACGATGACCTCTTCTTTGACGATCTGGGTCACCACCTTCTCGACTTCGACGACCTTCGGCTGGCAGGCTGCCAGCAGGGTGCCGCCGGCTGCCACTGCAGCGGTGGTGAGAAACTGACGTCGGCTGAAATGCTTGCTGAAAGCCATGATGCGGTTCTCCTCTCACTCTACTCGGAATCCTGAGCCCTTCGACACAACCCTGACACTGATAGTGACGCGCGTTCTCCGTCCTCCTTGACTGATCTGCCGCGGCATCCCAAAGCTGCGGTTGGCCGCTCAACCCGCACCGTTAATATAGTAGCCCCCAGCCCCCCTCGCGTCAAGTGCCAATCTGTACGATGCTGCACTATCGATCATAGACATTCAGTGTCACCGACAGTTTCGATCATTCCGAGCGTCTAGCCGCACCGTTCGGGCACCAGCCGCTCAAAGTTGCGGTGGTACACCTTTTCCAGCACATCGTCGGGCAAAAAGACGCCGTGCACCCGCCAGCTCATCACGTTTTGGTTCGAGCCAGCATGCGAGGGCATGTACTGGTCGGCCGTCTCGAGCCAGCGATAGTGCACGCGGTACATCTCGGGCGTGATGGTCAGGTCGGTGCCGAACACGATGCGATCGGCGTACTTGATGAACCAGTCGCGCGCCGAATAGGGCACCCGCCCCAGCTCGTTCAGCCGCGCTGAAAAGTCGGTGTACAGGTTCGGGTACTTGTCCAGCATCTGCGACGAGAACCCGAGGTTCTCGGACCAGCAGCCCACGTGCGCGGTGATGAACGTCGTCCGCGGGTGCGCCTCGATCAGCCGGTACAGGCTCTCGATCAGCTCCATGAACGTGGGGAACTGCGACCCGTAAAAGTGCCAGTCGGGCCGCCGCTTGAGCCCGCCATAGCGCTCGTTGAAGCGGTCCAGCGGCTTGAAGAAGGACGTCGGGTCGGCCGTGTGGATCAGCACCGGCAGGCCCAGCTCGGCGCACTGCTCGAACACGTCGCCGATGCGCGGGTCGTCGGGCATCAGCAGCTTGTCGTTGCAGTCACGCCAGTGCAGGCCCAGCTGTTTAAAGATCTTGAGGCCCCTGGCGCCGGCGGCCACATCGGCGGCCAACTGCCGGGTGGCCTTGTCGGCCCAGTCTGGCGCGCCCGCACCGCCCCAGTGCACGTTACAGAAGGTGCAAAAGCGCCCCGGATGAGCCTCGTCGAGGATCTCCAGGCTGCGCTTGAGGTCATCGCCCCAGCCACCGCTCAGGTTGACGATGGTCTTGATGCGCACCTCGTCCAGCGTGGCCACGATCGCGGGCACGTCCACCTGGGTGGCGCGCGGGCCTGCCACGGCGATGTGGTTGTGCCCGTCGATCACGTCGAACTTGGGCCAGGGCACCTCGTGCACCGGCGTCACCACCTCGGGCACCGGGCAATACTCTTCGACCAGGATGCTGTCTTGCATCGTCCCTCCACCAACAGGATTCTGTGAGGCGCGCCGCGCGCATTGTGGCCTGTGCGCCGCACGTTCGAGCACCTTGCATAGCCAAAACCCGCGCCCTGGGTGAATGCCAGGCCGGCCGCAAACGAAACAGGCGCGCCTCACACAGGCCGGCGTGCCTGTGGCTGCCACTCCACTATCGCTAGCCCTTGACTCCGCTGATCACCACGCCCTGGATGAACTGCCGTTGCGCGAAAAAGAACAGCAGAATGCAGGGCAGCGCCGCCACAAACGATGCCGCCATCAGCAGGTTCGTGTCGGTGCTATAGACCTGGCGAAAGCCCTGCAGGCCCAGCGCCAGCGTCCAGTTCTCGCGGTGATGGAGATAGATCAGCGGCCCGAAGAACTCATTCCAGCCGTACATAAAGTGAAAGATCGCCACGGTGCCCAGCGCCGGCTTGGCCATCGGCACAATCACGTGCCAAAAGGTCTGCAGCGGGTTGCAGCCATCGATGCGGGCCGCATCGTCCATCTCCAGTGGGATGGTCATAAAGAACTGCCGCAGCAAAAAGATGTCATACGGGTTCCCGAAAAAGGTCGGGACGATCAGCGGCTTGAGCGTGTCCACCCACTTGATCTTGGAGAACATGATATACACCGGGATCAGCGTCACCTGGCTGGGCAGCATGATCGTCGACAGCAGCAACAGGAACATGATGTTCAGCCCGGGGGCGCGGAACCTGGAAAAGCCATAGGCGGCCAACGAGCAGGAGATCAGCACGCCGGCCATGCCGATGAACGTCACCTTGATCGTGTTCCAGGTGTAGAGCGCAAAGTCGATCGTCGTCAGCGCCTTGGGGTAGTTGCTCCACATCACCGGCTCAGGCATCCACTGGATCGGGTAGACTCCCACCTGGCCCATCGTCTTGAGCGAGGTCGAGAGCATCCACACCAGCGGCAACAGCACCGCCACGGCGCCCAGCGTCAAGATGAGCTCGATCACCAGCTTTTGGACGAAATCCGACGGCTTGAGCCCCAGAATGCGCTTGGCCTGCACATGCTCAGTGGCAGCTCTCTGCGTAAAGAGTCCAGCTTCAGATCCCATTGCTCACCCCCTGCCTCCCTTGAGCTGCCCCTCATAGTAGACCCATGCGGCCGAACTTCTGAAGATGAGCAACGTCAGCAGCAGCACAAAGAGAAAGAGCACCCAGGCCAGGGCCGAGGCATAGCCCATCTTGCTGTAGTAAAAGGCGTTGCGGTAGAGGTACAGGTTGTAGAACCAGGTGGCATAGTTGGGGCCGCCGTCGGTCATCACATAGGCGTTGGTAAAGTATTGGAACGTGCCGATGGTGCCCATGACCAGGTTGTAAAAGATCACCGGCGAGATCATCGGCAACGTCACCTTCCAGAACCGGTGCCAACCGTTGGCGCCGTCCACCTTGGCGGCGTCATACAGCGTGGTGGGCACCCCCTGCAGCCCCGCCAGGTAGAGGATCATGCCGCCGCCCACGCCCCACAGGCTCATGATGGCCAGCGCGGGCAGCGCCCACTGCGGCGAGGCCAGCCACCCTGGCCCCTTGATGCCAAACAGGGCCAGCGCCCAGTTCAGCACGCCAAAGCGCTTGTTAAAGACAAACCCCCACAAGATGGCCACGGGCACACCCTGGATGATCGAGGGCAGGTAGTAAAGCGTGCGCCACACCGACAGGCCGGGGATCTGGGCATTCAACAGTAGCGCCAGCAACAGACCGGCAGCCAGGCCCGGGATGAGCGACATGCCGGCAAAACTGAACGTCACCTTGACCGACTGCCAAAAGAGGGGATCGATCGTCAGGTTGCGATAGTTCGCAGCGCCGATCCACTTGGCGGGCTGGATGACGTTGTACTCCATGAAGGCCATGGCGAACGAGGTGACCATCGGGGCGAGGGTGAACACGAGAAACCCAATGATCCATGGACTGATAAGGCCATAGGCCCAAAGCGCCTCGCGGCGCGCAGGGGTCATCCGAAAGCGTTGTGTTCGCTCCATTGCAGAACTCCTCGGTTGCTAGTAGGACTGCCGTTCATCTGGCAAGACCGGGCAGGGAACGCTCGCTCCCTGCCCGGTGCGTCATCCTGACTAGCCCTTCTGAGCCCAGTACTCGTCCAGATAGCCCTGCACGGTCTTGTCCAGGTCTTGCATGATCAGAGCGCAATCGCGCTCTTCGCCCAGCAACACGCGGTCCATGGCGGCGCCGACAGCATCGCCGACCTTGGCGGGCTGCGGCTTCCAGGCCTCATGGTTGGGCACATCGCCATAGTCGATGGCGGTCAGCAGCGCCTGCTCGTCCACGCCGGGGAACTTTTCCTTCAGCGCCTGCAAGAAGATGTCTTTGCCCGACAGGCGTGCAGGCACCGAGCCCCACGTCAGCGCAAACCGCTCCAGAATGCCGGGCGAGCAGCACCACTTGGCCACCTCCCAGCCAGCATCCTGTTGCTTGCCGGCCGCGGCCATCACAAAGGTGTCAGCATCAACCTGCGCGCTGACCACCCCGGTCGGGCCCTTGGGCACGGCGCCGATGTCCCAGGCGAACTCGAGCTGGGCATAGACCTCGCCCATCATCCAGGTGTGGCAGTGCCACATGGCCACCATGCCGCTCGCGAACGGATCGTTGGCCAGCGAAAAGGCCTCCTGGGCCATCTCGGCAGACGCCACAAAGTAGTGTTTCCAGATCGAGTCGCTCATCCACTGGGCGCGCGCCGCATAGGCCGGGTCGTCGAACAACGACGTCTTGTAGTCGTCAGAAACGCCCGTGGCCGAGGTCGCCCCGAACTGACGGGCCAACCCCGCAAAGTCCATCCACGACTCGTCATAGCCCCACTGCACGACGTCGGTGGGGTCGAACCCGGTCTTGTCAGCCGAGTTGCCCTTGGAGTCCAGCGTCAACTGCCGCCCCACCTCGACCAGCTTGTCGAACGTCCAGTTCGCATCGTTCCACACGTGCGGGACCTCGTCGACACCGGCCGCCTCGAACAGCGACTTGTTGTAGTAGATGAACGACGGATACACGGCCATCGGCAGGCCCAGCGTGCCCTTGGAGTAGGTGTGCAGGGTCACCGTCGAACCGTAAAAGTCGCTCATGTCGTACTGGTCGCGCTCCACCAGCGGCTGCAGGTCCAGCCAGGCGTCGCTGTCGTACAGCTCGGCCACGCCGCCAACGCCGATGGGCATGACGATGTCGGGGGGCGTGCCGGCGGCCAGCATCGCCGAGAACTTGGCCAGGTGCTCTTCGTGAGGCGTGACCATCAGCTCGGCCGAGATGCCCTGGTCGGCCAGCGTCTCGTTGCACTCGTTGATCAGCGCGGTCTCTTCGGCGATCTGGCTCTCAGAGGTGCCGGTGCCAAAGCCCACAAAGATGAGGACCTTCTGGGCCGCGGCGGCCTTGGGCGCCTCGGCCCTTTTTCTCTGCAGGTGCAGCTTCTGCCGGCGGCGCTTCCTTGGGCGCCGGCGTAGCCTTGGGTGCACAGGCCGCCAGTAGGGCTGCCCCTGCGCTGGCAGCAAACAGACCTAGGAAGCTTCTTCGCGACACTCCTGCCTGACCAAACATGATCTCTTCCTCCTTTGGAAGTAT
>MTKY01065402.1_pt1 | contig 12322 bp, 5 predicted proteins | sample 1042731 | NCBI WGS metagenome assembly MTKY01 (sample SAMN06212206, study PRJNA360538) | anaerobic digester metagenome | biome: Wastewater treatment plant; material: sludge; isolation source: anaerobic digester fed with sludge from wastewater treatment plant | place: Denmark: WWTP Soeholt ... | reverse complement strand
CGTGCGCATGAGGAGCGGACGGCATACCGGATCGTCGGTCACCCGGTCGCGAAGGCGGGCCATCCACTTGGCTGGTTCGGTGACGAAGACGCGGGTGTCGTGGACGCTCGTCGTCACCACGACGGCCGGGAAGTCGCCCTCGGGCACCGTCTCGTAGGGCGAATAGGCGGCGATGCGCCCGTATGCCGTGGGGTCACCGATCGGGTCGCCCCACTCCTGCTGCTCGGTGACGGTGAGCGGCAGGCTCGGGTCGAGCATCGTGGTGACCACGTCGACGAACGGGACCTGCGCGAGGATGGCGCGGAACCGGCTCGGGGCACGGGTCGCGGCGGCGGCAACCAGCAGGCCCCCCGCCGAACCGCCTTCTGCCGCAACGCGATCCGGGACAGCCCAGCCATGCTCGACAAGGGCGTCGGCGCAAGCAAGCAGATCCGTGAAGCTGTTCTCCTTGTGCTCCAGCCGGCCCTGGACATACCAGTCCCATCCGAGCTCAGTCCCGCCGCGGACATGCGCGATCGCGAAGACGACCCCGCGGTGCAGCAACGAGAGCCGCGCCACCGAGAACCACGGGTCGGAGGAGATGCCGTAGGCCCCGTAGCCGTAAAGCAACGCCGGAGCCGTCCCGTCCGGTCGCACGTCGGCATGATGGACGAGGGACACCGGGACGGCCACGCCGTCGGGGGCGGTGGCCCAGATCCGGGTCTCGCGCAAGGCCCCGAGGTCCACCCCGGGCACGGGATGGGCCTTGAGCAGGGTGAGCTCGCGGGTTGCGACGGCGTAGTCGTAGACCGCGGGCGGCGTCGCCATCGAGGTATGGCACACCTGAACAGTCGGCGAGGTCGGGTCGGGGGTCGAGCCCAGGGTGAGCGTGCCCGTCGCACCGGGGAAGGTCAGGTCGTGCGGCATACCGAAGCCGCCCGGCCCTGGCCCCAGGACCGGCACGAAGCGCAGGGCCGTGAGCCCGTCGACCCGCAGGCTGAGCACGACGAACTCGTCGAATGCGTCGACGCCCGTGACGAATTCGTTCGGCGTGGTCCAGCCGAGATCGAGGAGGTCGGCGACCTGTGACCCCGGCGCTGGCAGCCACCCGACCTGGAAGTTGGCCCGCTCGGCGTTGTGCAGGACGAGCAGCCCGTCAGCGACGGGTTCAACGTCGTAGATCACCTCGTCGCGGCGGGGCAGCACGCTGCGGGGCTCCTCCAACGGACATGCCGCGTCGACGAGCCACACCTGGGCGGTCGTCTTGGAGGATGAGGACAGCACCACCCACCTGTCGTCGGCCGTCGCGCCGACGCTGAGGAAGAACCGCTCGTCCGGCTCGGAGAGCACGAGCACGTCGGCCTCGGCCGGCGTGCCCAACTCATGACGCCAGATCTCGTGCGAACGCCAGGCATCGTCCTGGCGGGTGTAGAAGACGTGTCGGTTGTCCCGCGACCAGGCCAGGCCTTCGCCGATCCGGCGGACCTGATCGTCGAGGATGTCTCCGGTGGCGATATCGCGCACGATGAGGTCGTAACGCTCCTCGCCGTCTCGGTCAGCTGACCAGGCGAGTAGTCGCCCGTCGGGGCTCACCTCGCTGGCACCGAGCGCGAAGAAGTCCCCGTCGCCGGCTTCGAGGTTCTCATCGAGCAGGACCTGCTCGTGGGCGGGGGCGTGCTGCCCGTCGAGCACGGGACGAGTCGGTGAGTCGGTGCGGGCCACGCGCCCGTGGACGGGATATTCGGCGCCCTCGATGGTCCGGGCGTAATACCACCAGCCGCCGTGATGGACCGGAACGCTCAGGTCAGTCTCAACCGTGCGTGCTTTGAGCTCGGCGACGATCCGCTCGACGAGTGGGTTGAGATGGGCGGTGCGGGCCGCGGCATACGCGTTCTCCGCCTCGAGGTAGGTGCGCAACCGCGGGTCGGAGCGATCGGCCATCCACGCGTAGTCGTCCACGACGGTGTGGCCGTGCACCGTCCGGGGCCGCGGGTCCCGGGGAGCGCGAGGCGCGCGTGGGGTCGAGTGGGCCGAGGGCACCCGGTCACTCTAGTGAGCGCCGCCGCCGGGCCCGGACACAGAAAGAACCGCGGCGGGTATGCCGTGAACCCGACACGACCCGCCGCGGCTTATCCCCCTCTACCGCACCGATCCGACCCGTCGTCTCCCCACGACAAGCGCATCGACGCACGGCGAGGAAGCCCCTGAACCACGGCGAACTGGTCAGACCCCCAGACCCCCTGGCCCATTACTCCCGCCAGAGATTGTCCCTCATGGTCGGCGATGCGGGTAGGGATATCGGCCAATTGATCGCTCAACCAGTCGACGGTGCGCCCTGAAGCCACGGGGCCGGCGTCCGAACGGACTCGAAGACCCGTGGCGCCCCGTCGACGGGGTCACGAAACTCGAGCCGTTTGGCGACGAGCCCGAGCGGCGTCGTGAAGTCGTCGGAGTCGACCTCGCGGATCGTCGGATACAACGGGTCCCCACAGATGGGGATGCCCAGATGGGCCAAGTGGGCCCGCAGCTGGTGGGTCCGTCCGGTGGCGGGGCGCAACCGATAGAGCCCGAGACCTCGCGGCTCGTCGCGGGCCACGAGCTCGATCTCGGTGTGGCTGTTGGGGATTCGATCGGGGATCACCCGGGCCTGCAACTGCCCGTGCGGCTTGTCCAGATGAACGTCCACGACGGCGGGAAGGTCCTGCTGCGGCAGCGGCGCACAGGCAAGGTAGTCCTTGGTCGCGCCGCCCGTGGCGAACACCTGCTGATAGGCACCGCGCCAGCGTTGTTCGGTCGTCAGCAGGAGGACGCCGGAGGTCAGCCGGTCCAAGCGGTGGGCTGGCGCGAGTCGCGGGAGCCCCAAGGCGACCCGCAGCCGCGCCAGCACCGTCTCGCGGATGTGCTCGCCGCGGGGCGTCGTGGCGAGGAACGGCGGTTTGTCGACGACGACGACCCGTTCGTCCTGGTGCAGGACCTCGATCTCGAACGGCACTGGCACCTCGTCAGGCAGGTCGCGGTGGACCCAGACGACCGACCGGGGGATGAAGGGCGCGTCGGAAGCGACCGGCATACCGTCGGGACCGACGAACGCGCCCTCGGCGAGCATCGCGTCGATCTGGTTGGGAGGCAATGGGATTCGCTCGACGAGATGGTCGCGCACGGTGCCCCACGGACCACTCTGCGGCATCCGCAACCGCACCGCGTCGACCCCGTCCCGTTGCGGCAGCGGCGACGGCGGGATCCCACCTCTAGCCATCGACCCACCGCGCTCTCGCGGGCAGCCCCCAGAACCTCCCGTATGCCGCGACCGCCCCCTCCGCGCCAGCCCGCAGCGCGCGGGTGACTCGGACGAACGGCGTCACCTCGACGGTGATGAGCTCGCGTGCCACGGTGCGCCGCCAGGTGCCCGCCACGGCACAGTCGGCAACGAGGGTGCCGCGGAACATGCCGTTGCCACCGGGCACGACCGCACGTTCCTGTTCGGGGGTGAGTTGGGCGCGCCGGTCCTTGTAGCCGAGCAGCCACTCGTCGAACCCGGGGAGCAGCAGAGTGCCCTCGTCGCCCCCGTGCGCCGCTGCGGCAGGTGGGGCGTCGGCATGGACGAGGTATGCCGTCTCCCCCACCTGCTCGGTTCGCACCCGACCGTCGGTGAGCGCGACGGCCTCTCGAACCAGCCGCAACGGCTGGTCGCACCAGCCGGCGAAGTCGCGTTCGGTGACCGGGCCGTGGCTGGTGACATATCGGTCGGCCAGCCGGGCCAGCGCTTCCTCGCGCCCCGGACGGCGGGGGCCGTGGGGCTCGGTCCGGCATTCCTGGCTCTGCTGGCTCACCTGGCTCACCTGGCTCGCGGGGTCAGCCGGGGCGTTGCCTCTCCCCAAACGTGGTTCAGCTGCGAGGACGAACGTGGGCTCGAACGACGCCGGCCCCGCCGCCAGACGACGGATCGGGCCCTGGCGCAGCAACCCGAGCTGGTGGTGGCGGACCAGCAGGTAGTAGGTCCGTTGCCCGCTGGGGTCGATCCCGCCGGCGGCGAGCACTGCGGCCGCCTCTGCTCGAGTCATCGCGCCCCAGGAAGCCAGGTGTTCGGCCCACCGGGCGCCCGCCTGGGCGATGATCTCCTCAGTGAGCCCCACCGAGGCCAACACGCGGGCCGCGGCCCGCATCGACGGCCCGGCCAACAGGTCGGTCAACCAGCCGGCGTCGGCGGTCGCGACCCAATGCAGGGTGCCGCGCATCGGCCAGGTCCGGGTGATCTCGCCCCGCTCGACGGCGGCCACTACGTCCTCGACCGTGCCGCCGGTCCGCACCCCGATGGACCACAAGCCACTGGCCAGGTCTTGGGCCTGCGTGGCCAGGTGATGTTCGACGACCCCGAGGGGAGTTCGCTGGGCTGCGGCGGCGCGGGGAGCCAGCCACAACGCGGCGAGCCGACGGGAGGCGAGCTCGCGGCGCTGCGTCGGCGTCACGGCATACCCCCGCCTGCCGGTATGCCGCGGGCCCGCCACCCGTGCTCCGGCCCCCACGTGCGGCCCACACGCGCGGTCAGACGAGGCACCCTTGACCGAGCAGGGCCTTGAGGTCGCCGTAGAGGGCCGGCGAGGGAGTGACCCGGTAGGCGTCATCGAGGCGCATGAGCACGGTGCGACCGGGTTGGTTGAGCCGGACGTGCACCTCGGTGACCCCTGGGTGCTGGCCGAGGATGTCGCGTAAACGCTCGATGCCGGCCCCGGTGGCTTGCCGCAGGCTCATCGACAGGACGACAGGGCCGCGAGGGCCCTCGGTGAGGTCGGGGACGGTGAGCTCCTGGGCGTAGATCGAGACGGCATCGTCGCGCGAGTTGACCCGGCCGCGGACGGACACGACAAGATCGGGCACCAGGCGGGTCGCCACTTGCTGGTAGGCCGACGGGAAGAACAAGCACTCGATGGCCCCGTCAAGGTCTTCGACCGTGGCGATCGCCCACAGGTCGCCTTTCTTGGTGCGCTTGAGCTGCAGGTTGGTGACCAGTCCGGCGACCGTGACCGGGGTGCCGTCCTGACGCGGCTCGTCGCCCATGAGGGCGGCGATCGAGGTGTCGGCGTGGGCCGCAAGGACGTGCTCGATGCCGAACAGCGGGTGGTCGGAGACATAGAGTCCGAGCATCTCCCGCTCGAAGGTGAGCAGGGTCTGCTTGTCCCACTCGACCTCGGGCACTGGCGGCAGGACAACGAGCTGGATCGCCTCGCCACCCTCGCCATCCCCGAACCCGAAGTCGCCGAAGAGGGAGTCCTGACCGATCGCCTCCTGGCGCTTCTCGTCGACGAGCGCGTCGACGTAGGCCTCGTGGATGCGGATGAGCCCGGCGCGGGGGTGGCCGAGGGAGTCGAAGGCCCCCGCCTTGACGAGCGACTCGATGGTGCGCTTGTTGAGGACGGTGGCGGGGCACTTGCGCAGGAAGTCCTCGAACGAGGCGAAGTCGCCCTTCTCGGTCCGCGCGGCGATGATCGACTCGACGACGTTCCGGCCCACGTTGCGGATCGCTTCGAGCCCGAAGCGGATGTCGGAACCGACCGCCGCGAAGTTGCCGACCGAGGTGTTGACGTCGGGAGGCAGCACCTTGATGCCCATGTGTCGGCACTCGTTGAGATAGAGGGCCGACTTGTCCTTGTCGTCGCGGACGCTGGTGAGCAAGGCGGCCATGTACTCCGCTGGGTAGTTCGCCTTGAGGTAGCCGGTCCAGTAGGAGACCAACCCGTATGCCGCGGTGTGGCTCTTGTTGAACGCGTAGTCCGAGAACGGGACCAGGACGTCCCAGAGCGCCTTGATCGCGGCCGCCGAGTAGCCGTTCGCTTGCATGCCGGCCTCGAACGGGACGAACTCGGCGTCGAGGATCTCCTTCTTCTTCTTCCCCATGGCCCGGCGCAGCATGTCGGCCTTGCCGAGCGTGTAGCCGGCGACCCGCTGGGCGATGTGCTGGACCTGCTCCTGGTAGACGATCAGCCCGTAGGTCGGCCCGAGGATGTCGGCCAGCGCCTCTTCCAGCTCGGGGTGGATCGGGGTGATCGGCTGTTTGCCGGTCTTGCGGAGGGCGTAGTTAGTGTGGCTGTTGGCGCCCATCGGCCCGGGTCGGTAGAGCGAGAGGGCGGCCGAGATGTCCTCGAACGAGTCTGGCTGCATGAGCCGCAGCAGGGTCCGCATGCCGCCACCGTCGAGTTGGAACACCCCGAGGGTGTCGGCCCGGGCCAGCAGCTCGAAGGTCGCCTTGTCGTCCAGGGTCCGGGAGAGCTCGTCCAGGTCGATGGTCTCGCCGCGGTTGGCCTCGATGTTGGCGATGGCGTCGTCAAGGATGGTGAGGTTGCGCAGACCGAGGAAATCCATCTTGACCAGCCCGAGCTTCTCGCAGCTCGGGTAGTCGAACTGGGTGATGATCTGGCCGTCCTGCTCGCGGCGCATGATGGGGATGAGGTCGGCCAGCGGCTCGCTGGACATGATCACCCCGGCGGCGTGAACTCCCCACTGTCGTTTGAGGCCCTCCAGGCCGAGCGCGGTGGCGACGACCTCGGCGGCCTGCGGGTCTTCCTCGTTGAGCTTGCGGAAGTCGGCGGCCTCGCCGTAGCGGGCGTGCTTCGGGTCGAAGATGCCCGCGAGCGGCATCGACTTGCCCATGACGTCGGCGGGCATGACCTTGGTGAGCTTCTCGCCCATGGCGAAGGGGTGACCCATGACCCGGGCGGCGTCTTTGACCGCCTGCTTGGCCTTGATGGTGCCGTAGGTGACGATCTGGGCGACCCGATCCTCGCCGTAGGTGTCGGTGACGTAGCGGATCACCTCGCCCCGGCGACGCTCGTCGAAGTCGACGTCGAAGTCAGGCATCGAGGGTCGCTCGGGGTTGAGGAAGCGCTCGAACAGCAGCCCGTGGACGATCGGATCGAGGTCGGTGATCCCCATGGCGTAGGCGCACATCGAGCCCGCGCCCGAGCCGCGGCCCGGACCGACCCGGATCCCGCGGTCCTTGGCCCAGTTGATGAAGTCGGCGACGACGAGGAAATAGCCCGGGTAGCCCTTGCCGATGATGACCTCGGCCTCGAAGTCGGCCCGCTCCTGCACCGCCGCCGGGATGCCCGCCGGGTAGCGCTTGTGCAGGCCCCGCTGGACCTCCTTGATGAACCAGCTGGTCTCCGACTCCCCGGCCGGGCAGGGGAAGCGGGGCATGTAGCGCCCCTCCTCCTCGGTGAAGGAGACCTCGCACTGCTGCGCGATGAGCAACGTGTTGTCGCACGCCTCGGGCAGCTCCTTGAACAGCTCGCGCATCTGGGCCGGGGACTTGAGGTAGAACTCCTCGGCGTCGAACTTGAAGCGACCCGGGTCCATGAGCGTCGAGCCGGACTGCACGCACAACAGGGCGGCATGGGCCGTCGCGTCGGCCGCCTTGGTGTAGTGCAGGTCGTTGGTCGCGAGCAGCGGCAGCCCGAGGTCCTTGGCGAGCCGCAACAATTCACGCTGGGTCTGCCGCTCGATCGGCAGGCCGTGGTCCATGATCTCGGCGTAGAAGTTGCCGGGGCCGAAGATGTCCCGCAGCTCGGCAGCGGCGGCGCGGGCGGCGGCATACTGGCCGACCCGCAGTTTGGTCTGCACCTCGCCGCCGACGCACCCGGTGGTGCCGATCAGCCCACCCGCGTAGGTCGAGAGCAGCTCCCGGTCGATCCGCGGCTTGAAGTAGTGCCCCTCCAACGAGGCGAGCGAGCTCATCCGGAAGAGGTTGTGCATGCCGCCGGTGGTGCGGGCCAGCAGGGTCATGTGCGTGTAGGCCCCACCGCCACCGACATCGTCCTTGTTGGATGGGTCGTCCCCGAACCGCACCCGGGTCTTGTCGGTGCGGTGGGTGCCCGGGGTGACGTAGGCCTCGACACCGATGATCGGGGTGATGCCCCGCTTGCGGGCCTTGGACCAGAACTCGTAGGCCCCGAAGACGTAGCCGTGGTCGGTCGTCGCGATGGCCGGCATACCCATCGCCACGGCCGCGTCGAGCAGCTCGTCGATGCGCGCGGCACCGTCGAGCATGGAGTACTCGGTGTGCACGTGCAGGTGCGCGAAACTGCGCTCGGCGGCCGGGGGGGTGGACATCGCGCCTACTGTATGCCGCCCCACCGACGCCCCCGCGCGTGTCGCCGCCCGTGTCGCTGCGTTCGGGATCAGTGCCGCAGTTTGTCGCGATTTGCTCACGCGAGCGACCCAAACCTGGAACGATCGCTGACGTTTGCATCGTCGTTCCTGTTCGCTGTGAATCGGTGGAGGTAGCGCAAAGATGACCCGTGCCCTGGCCTCGCGTCTGTTGGCCCTGCTGCTCGTGTTCGGGGGGCTCGCGTTCCAGGCGCCCGTCGCCCATGCCGCGGACGCGGACCCGTTCACCATCGCCCCCACCACCCTCACCTTCCCTGCCACCGCCGTCGGTGAAACCTCAGCCGGCATCGCCGTCACGGTCACCAACGCGTGGGGGATCAGTCAGACCCTCACTACGGTCGCGGGCGGTGTCCCGTTCGACGCCGCGAACTTCTCCACGGTCCAAAACTGCGCCGGCGTCACCCTCGCCCCCGGAGCATCCTGCGCCTTTACGTACACGTTCACCCCGACCACCACCGGACCGCTGACCACCACGACGAACTTCTCGATCAACGGTCAGCCCTCCGGAACCATCACCCTCAACGGCACCGGCACCCCCGCCTTCACCATTTCACCTACCACGATCACCTTCCCCACAACCGTGGTCGGTGACACCTCGGCCGGGATCGACGTCACGATCACCAACACGTCCGGGGTGAATCAGACCCTCACCGCAGTCGCCGGGGGCTCACCGTTCGACAGCGTGAACTTCACTGGCGTGCAGAACTGTGTCAGCGTCACCCTCGCCCCCGGAGCATCCTGCGCCTTCACGTACAAGTTCACCCCGACCACCATGGGACCGCTGACCACCACGACGAACTTCTCGATCAACGGCCAAGGTTCCGGGACGATCACCCTCAACGGCACCGGCACCCCGGCCTTCACCATCGCACCCACCACACTAAACTTCCCCGCCACTGCGGTCGGTGATACCTCGGCCGGGATGGACGTGACGATCACCAACGCCACCTCCTCCAACAGGACCTTGACGGCCGTCGCCGGCGGTGCACCGTTCGACTCCGCGAACTTCACCGGAGTCCAGAACTGTGTCAGCGTCACCCTCGCCCCCGGAGCATCCTGCGCCTTCACGTACAAGTTCACCCCGACCACCCTGGGACCGCTGACCACCACGACGAACTTCTCGATCAACGGCCAAGCTTCTGGGACGATCACCCTCAACGGCACCGGCATCCCCGCCTTCACCATCGCACCCGCCACGGTGAACTTTCCCGCCACTGCGGTCGGTGACAGCTCGGCCGGGATCGACGTGACGATCACTAACGCGTCCGGGGCCAATCAGACCCTCACCGCCGTCGCCGGCGGCGCACCGTTCGACTCCGCGAACTTCACCGGCGTGCAGAACTGTGTCGGCGTCACCCTCGCTCCCGGGGCATCCTGCGCCTTCACCTACACGTTTACCCCGACCACCACCGGACCGCTGACCACCACGACGAACTTCTCGATCAACGGCCAAGCCTCCGGCACCATCACGCTCACCGGCACCGGGATGGCGTTCCGGATCACGCCGACCGCACTGAACTTCCCGGACACGAACGTCGGAGCCACAGCCCCGCCCATGTCGCTCACTGTGACCAATGTGTTGAGCTCGTCGCAGACGCTCAGCGTGGTGGGCGGCGCCCCCGCGGATCCGACCCACTTCGGCGGCGCCCAGGACTGCGCCGGCGCCACGCTCGCGCCCGGGGCGAGTTGTGCCTTCACGTACACGTTCGCGCCGACTTCGGCAGGGCTGCACACCACGACGGCGAACTTCACGATCACCTCCGAGGCGGTCGTCGCGGCAGCCGCTGCTGGCCGCTCCGTGGCGATGGCCCCCGTGGCCATCCCCCTGGTGACCCAGGGGTCCGGCGTCATCACGCTGTCGGGCACCGGCATCAGCCTGACGACCACCACGACGTCCACCACCACCGGCCCGACGACCACCACGCCCACGCCAACACCGAGCTCGACTCCGCTCGCGACCACTGGCTCAGAGGTGGGATTCCCCTTGGGTCTGGCGCTGGTGTTGATGCTGGCCGGGGCCGGATTAGTGCGGTTGGCTCGGCGGACCCATCGCTAACCAGGCGGGGCTCCGGCCAGGACCTCAAGGGCGTGCTCAAGGTCGGCCGGATAGGGGCTGGTGAAGGTCACCCACTCACCCGTGCCCGGATGTTCGAAGCCGAGCCCGACCGCGTGCAACCATTGACGCTCAAGCCCGAGCCGCGCCGACAGCCGAGGATCCGCGCCATAGAGCGGGTCGCCACAGCACGGATGCTTGAGGGCGGCCAGGTGCACCCGGATCTGATGGGTTCGCCCGGTCTCGAGCTTGACCTCCAGCAACGAAGCTCCGTGGAATGCCTCAATGACCTCGTAGTGGGTCACCGCGGGCTTCCCTGACGCCATGACCGCGAACTTGAACTCGTGCGCCGGGTGCCGCCCGATCGGCGCGTCCACGGTGCCCGTCATCGGGTCGGGAAGGCCCTGCACGAGGGCGTGATAGGTCTTGTCGACCTGTCTTGACCTGAAGGCGTTCTTGAGGCGGCTGTAGGCGTATTCACTCTTGGCAACGACCATGAGCCCCGAGGTGCCGACGTCCAGACGGCTCACGATCCCCTGACGCTCGCTGGCTCCCGAGGTGGCGATCCGATAACCCGCCGCCGCGAGCCCAGCAACGACGTTCGGCCCGACCCAGCCGACACTCGGATGCGCCGCGACCCCGACCGGCTTGTCGACGACGACCAGATCGTCGTCGTCGTGGACGATCGTCATCCCTGGGACGGGCTCGGCGATGACCTCGACGGACCGGCTCGCTGCAACCGCCGGAAGGACGACCTCCAGCACGTCACCGGCGCTGACCCGGGCTGACTTAGGGCTCACCCTCTCGTTGAGGGTGACCATCCCGTCGGCGGCTAGTTCGGCAGCGCGCGTCCGGGACAACCCGAACAACCGGGCGATCGCTGCATCGACTCGCTCACCATCCAGCCCGTCCGGGACGAACAAGGTGCGCGAGTCACCCATCGCGCTCAGTCCCGTCCGTCGCAGCAGGTATGCCGCCCTCTCCCGCCTCCCCGGGTCCGATCGAATCCGACCCGGTGGCACGGTCGGACCCCTCAGACTGTCCGTCGCGACGCCCGTCGATGCCGATGCCGCGGATCGCCAACAGGCCGATGAGAAAGGCCGCACCCACGATGGCAATGTCGGCGACGTTCCCGACGAACCAGCCGTTGTAGTCGATGAAGTCGACAACGTGGCCTCGGCCAAACCCCGGATCGCGGATCAGCCGGTCGGTGAGGTTGCCGAGGGCGCCACCGAGCACCAGACCGAAGGCCCAGGTCCAGCCGAGGCTCCCGAGGCGCCGGCTGGCTCTGATGAGGACCACGAGGACGGCCACGGCGAGCAGGGTGAGGACCCACGTGCTGCCCGTGCCGAGCGAGAACGCCGCACCGGGGTTCCTGACCAGGTAAAGCCGCAGGAAGTCACCCAGCACCTCCCGCGGCGCAGCATCGGTCAGGGCCGCGAGCGCCCACGCTTTGGTCCCTTGGTCGACGGCATACACCACGAGGGCCACCCCCGCGAACAGCCGGATGAGCCGCGGCGAGGCAGGGGTGACCGGGGCTGGGTGGGCTGAGTCGCTCAGCCGCGCTCTGTTTTCTCCTTGCATGACCTGCATAGGGTCGCACGTGGAGCGGCCTGGAGTCGAAACTTGCCGATCGGCAGACCGCAGGACTCGCACACGCCATAGCTGCCGTTGTCCAGGCGCTCGAGCGCATGGCGGTTCTGGGCGAGTTTGTCTCGGGAGATGTTGGCCAGAGAGATCTCTTGCTCCCGCTCATAGGTCTTGGCGCCGGCGTCGGCCTGGTCATCGCCAGAGCCGTCACCGGCATCCCAGATGAGGCCTTGCAGATCTTCCTCGGCCGTGCGGATGTCGGCCAGGCCACGGGCGATGTCCCGTTCGATCTCACGGCGGACCTCAAGCAGTTCGGCCCGGGTCCACGGCTCTTCATCGGGTCGAACCGGAGGCATACCCAGTGCCGGTTCGGCCGGAGCTGCCTTCGCCTGCGCGGCCTTCGTGGCGGCGGCGGTCTTGGCGGGAGCCACCTTGGCAGGAGCCTTGGCGGGAGCCGCCTTGGCAGGTGCCGCCTTGGCAGGTGCCGCCTTGGCAGGTGCCGCCTTGGCCGGAGCCGCCTTGGCCGGAGCCGCCTTGGCC
>MTKY01051033.1_pt1 | contig 12332 bp, 6 predicted proteins | sample 1042731 | NCBI WGS metagenome assembly MTKY01 (sample SAMN06212206, study PRJNA360538) | anaerobic digester metagenome | biome: Wastewater treatment plant; material: sludge; isolation source: anaerobic digester fed with sludge from wastewater treatment plant | place: Denmark: WWTP Soeholt ... | reverse complement strand
ATACGGGCAGCCGCGAGAAGGCCAGCGCAACCTCGCGCCATGCGCTCTGTTCAGTGAGTTCCAGCGTCTGGGGGGCAGACGCCCGGTACCCCGAATCGGCCATACCGGGCGGGGTGTCGATCACCGCGCGGCACCTGAGCAAGACCGCCGCCGGGCTCAGGGCGCGGGCACGGATCAGCAACTGAACAGGCTGCTCGGGTGTGGGGAAAAGGGACAGGTGCGCGCCGGGAACCTGTATCTCAACTAGGTCGCCCTGAGCGGTCTGGCACTGCCCTGGGCAGGCGCAGATGATGAACCAGAGAATGCACGGGCTGAACAACTGGCGCACCCGGCCGAACATTGCGCCCCCCGTGGTCTAGGCGGTGAACCGCGCCGGTCCTCGGACTGGGATGGACTACCGGCTCAGCTTGCGTACAACAACGCTTTCGAAGCCCTTCTGATCGCGCGCCCGGACTTCGATCCGCACCGGCTCGGCCCCGTGGGGCAGTGGCACGTCCGTCTCGAATCCGCCGCTGATCTTCACGGCCACCGGGTGGCCATTGACGGTCACCTGGGCCCCACGCTCTGCCGTGCCTTTGACGTGAACGGACTGGGCCCCAGCGGGCACCCGGTCTCCAATGGGCTCATCCACGGTCAACGCGGGCCGGGCAACATCCGCAACCGACTTCCACTGGGCCTGGTCGGCTTCGCTCTGCTCAAGCACCGCCGCGGGAGCGTCGCGGCCCACTTCCGCCATCTGGTCAGCCCGGACCGCAACATCCCCCGCGTCGGTCATGACGTCAACCTGTCCCCGCAGCACTGAAACGCTTGTGGAGCCGTCTTCCGCCACGGCCACCGAGAAGATGGTCCCGCGCACCGCGGCGGTTGCGGTCGGGGTGCTGATCTCGAACTTCGACCGCTGCGAGAGCCGCTTAAGCACACGAACCCATACCCGCCCCAGGTCCAGCCTGAACAGGTAGCTCTCGGTGGATCGGGCGCGGTTCACCTGGCACTTGAGCACCTGCATGGTGGTGTTCGGCCCCACCTTGATGCGTGACCCATCCACCCAGTTCAGCATAAGCCCGCCGTCAGACCCGGTCTTGATGACGGTACCGGCCATCACTCGCTTCGTGTCGCCGAGGTTCACGAAGGCATCGCTGCCCTCGGGGCGAATTGTGATAGCGCCCGTGGGGTTCGATACCGCGGCCACACGCTGGACGATGAACAGCGATTCCAGCAAGAACAAGCCAATTCCCGCGAGTACCGCGAGGCTGATGATGAGTACAAGGGACGCTCGTCGCATGTTTTGGATGCCCCAGCCTTCCTGGGTATTGCTTTGGCGATCCCGATACGCGCAGAACACTGCGGTCGTCTTAATCATAACTGATACCCGCAGCCGCGGCAATCCAAACGAACGCCGCGCCGGGCGCGATATGTTACACCGGAGCGTGGCGGCATCCGTGGGAGCCCTAACATGAGGAACCTCGCAGCCCCTGAGGACATGTCAAGGCGCGGAGCAATTGTGCCCTTGCTTGTTGTGCTCGGAGTGGGTCTGCTAATCCTGGCCTGGATGCTCACCCCTCCGGGCGACATCCTGGAGCGCTTCGAGCTGCGGACCATCGACGCACGTTTTCTGATCCGCGGCGACCGCGCCGCCAGTGGCGAGATCGTCATCGTTGCCGTGGACGATGACAGCCTGGCGCGCGTCGGACCCTGGCCGTGGCCCCGTGAGCGCTATGCCCGGATCATTGAGGTCCTGCGTGAAGCGGGTGCACGGATAATCGCCTTCGACATCCTGTTCGCGGAGCCGGGCCCCGGCGGCGCACAGTCCGACCAGCCCCTGGTGCGCGCCTGCCGCGACTTCGGCGGCACCGTGCACGCCGCAGCACTGCTCTCGGCCGGGGAGGATCGGACAGACGCGGGGAGTGGGACCGGCGGACTTGCCCGGTTCGCTCTGCCGGGGTCCAACATCAGGCAGGGCACGGGACTGAACGCTTTCTCGCATCTGTTCAGCGCCAACGGCGCCGTTGGCCCGCTCCCCGAGATCGCCCAGGTCGCACGAGGCGTGGGCTTCGTGGATGTCGTCGCCTCGCTGGACGGCGTCTACCGCGAAAGCCCGCCGGTTGTCCGCGCGGGTGGGAATCTCTACCCGTCGCTGTGGCTCTCAGTCGCCGCGCGCGCCTTGGGCGTCCCTTCTGAGGAAATCCAGGTCCGCACCGGTTCTCACGTGCAGCTCGGGGCTGAGCGGCGCATACCCATCGGGCGCGAGGGTACGATGCTCATCAACTTCACGGGCCCCGGCAGCCTCTTCCCTCACGTATCCGCCGGCGATCTGCTGTCGGAGAGCGCCGCAATCGACGCGGGAGCTTTCCGGGACAAGATCGTCTTCATCGCGGTCACCGCTCTGGGCCTTCACGATGTGCGCCCCACCCCCTTCGAGCCGATCGCCAAGGGAATCGAAGTCCAGGCAAACGCGCTGGACACTGTCCTGACCGGACAGTTCATCCGCCGCTGGCGCCCTGAGGCAACGCTGCTCGCAGTGCTGATCTGGACGCTGCTCATCGGCGCCCTTGTCGCCACCACTCGCGCGCGGGTCTACGTGCCCGTGGCCATGGTCTGCCTCATCCTGCACAACGGTCTGGCCGTCTGGGCGTTCAACCGCTTCGGCGTCATCGCCCCCATGTTCACCCCGTCCCTCGCGATGGTGCTTTCCCTGCTGGCGGCAGTCTCGGTCCGCGTCATGACCCAGGAGCGCAAGGAAAGCGCCCTGATGAACACGCTGGCGCAGTTCGTTCCGCCCGAGGTTGCGTCTCTGCTGACTCAGGATGATGCCAACGCGGCGTTCGTTGGCGAGACACGCACCGTCACCGTGCTCTTCGCTGACCTCCGGGGCTTCACCGCCGCGAGCCGGCGCCTCGGAGCGGAGCGCACCGTGGTCCTGCTCAACAGGTACTTCGAGTTGATGCACGAGGTGATCTTCAGCTTCGGCGGGACCCTGGACAAGTTCATGGGTGACGAGATCATGGCCTTCTTCAACGCGCCCGTGGAACAGGTCGACCACCCGCATCTTGCCGTGGCTTGCGCGCTGACCATGCAGCAGAGGATCAGCCGGCGGCGGGACGAATGGGCCTACCTCGGCATGCCGGAACTTGCGGCGGGCATCGGCATCGACACAGGCGAATCCATCGTCGGCTGTGTTGGCTCAGGTTCGCGGATGCAATATACTGTCATCGGAGAGAATGTGAACCTTGCCAGCCGCCTCCAGGCACTGTGCAAGGACCTCGGCGCCTCCATCATCATCAGCGAAGCAACATACAGCCTTGTGCGGGGCATGGTGGAGTGTCGCGACCTGGGTCTCCAGAAGATCCGCGGCATCGACGAACCCCATCGCGTGTATGAGGTTCTCGGGATGCTGGAGACGCCGCAGGCCACCGATAGCGGGAGTGGACAGAATGAAGCGCAGTCTCCATAGCTGCCTGATCGTGACCGCCATGTTCGCCGCGTCAGTCACTGCCGCCGCACCCGTCGTGCAGACCCTAGAGGATTTCGAGGGCAGGCTCACGGGCTGGGGAGGCAAGACACAGATCGTGGCGCAGGCAAGCCAGGGCGAGGGTGCCCTGGAGTGGATCCCCGATTCCGGTGCGGGCCCGAAGGCTGCGAACTTCAACTTCGCGGGCCGAGGCATCGAGATGAGCGAGTGGGACCGGCTCACCTTCGACTACCGCCTGGACGGGACAACCTGCGAATGGTGGGGCGTCAAGATCGTGGACTGGCCCCTCGGCGACGGTATGCAGGCCACCTGGCAGATTGCCTCCAAGGGCGACGTCCCCGCGGGCCAGTGGCGCACCGCGGCGATCAACCTCGGCACACCCCAGTGGCTGTGGGGTGACAAGCCGGACGAAAAGTCACAGCTCATCATGTTCCGCGCCCAGTTCACCGACGGCAAGGCCCACCCGGTGCTCATCGACAACATCCGCCTGGAGCGCGACCCACTGCGCATCCAGAAAGTGGAGCGGGGCGAGTCCGTCACCGAAGGCGACCGCCTGCGCCTGGGCTACCGGATCACGCTTGCGAACACCACTCAGGCCGCAGCGACCTTCGCCACCAGTCTGAGCGATACCGACGACCATCTGCAGGTGACCGTGCCCGACAGCGTGGAGATCGCCCCCGCGGCGTCAGCGGAAGTGGAGATCAGCCTCTCTGCTCCAATCTCCGGGCCGGAGGCCGCCGCGCCCCTCAGCGTCTTGACCACCCGGGTCTCTTTCAGTCCACCAGGAGAGAGCGATACTGCCATGTCCGTTGAACTGTCCCTGCCGGTCCCCCTCAAGACCGTAAAGCACCCGTGCCTGCTCATCACCCGCGAGCAGGCCGCCGAAGTCCTGGCGAAAGTCGCGCGGGACCCAAAGGCGGAAGCGATCTACAAGGGCCTCGTGGCCCGGGCCGACTCCTGGCTGACCAAAGAGATCAAGTACCCGGACCGGGGCAGCCAGTGGTGGCACTGGTACACCTGCAAGAAGTGCGGCGGGCGCCTCAACACCAAGTCACCTACTGAGCACGTCTGCCCGGATTGCGGCGCGTCGTACACCGGCTGGCCGTATGATGACGTGGTACTGGACCGCGAGCACAATGCCCTGTCTCAGGCCATCCGCGATCTCGGCCTGGTCTATGTCTTCACCGGAGAGCGCAAGTACGCCGAGCGCGCCCGGGAGATTCTCCTGGGGTACGCCGAGCGGTATCTGAACTACCCGCTGCATGACATCAACGGGAAGCCCAATCGCGGCGGCGGTCACGTGGGCCCGCAGACTCTGGACGAATCCACCTGGCTGATCCCGCTGGTGCAGGGATTCGACTGCGTGTATGACACCCTTTCCCCCGAAGACGTGGAACAGATCGCCACGAAGATGCTGATCCCCGCGGCGGAACTGATCCATGATCACCAGTGGGGCATCCATAACATCTGCTGCTGGCACGATTCGGCGTACGGGCTGGTGGGCATCGCCCTGGCCGATGAGCGCTTCGCGGGCGACGCCATCAATGGGCCAAAGGGCTTCAAGGCGCAGATCGAGAAGGGCGTCACTGATGATGGCTTCTGGTACGAAAGCGCCTGGGGGTATCACTTCTACACGATGATGGCCCTGGAGCCCCTGGCGATTGCCGCGCGGAACATCGGCATCAACCTGTACACGGATCGCTACAAGGGCATGTATGATGCGCCACTGGCATTCATGGGACCCGGCGGAGTGCTTCCGGCGTTCAATGACAGCGGAACAGCCAACGCGCTTGGCGGTGGGAACCGTTACGAGATCGCCTATGCCCGCTGGCAGGACCCGCGGCACCTCCTGCCGATCCTGAGCAGCAGCCGCAACAGCCTGGAGACGCTGCTGTTCGGCGTGGAACTGGGCGCGCAGGAGGAGTTCCGTCTCGAGTCCGCGCTCTTCCCCGCCGCGGGCTATGCAGTGCTGCGGTCCGGTCGAACCGGCGAAAAAGGCGCGGACCGCTACGTGCCCCACAACTACCTCGCGCTGGACTACGGCCCTCACGGGGGCGGACACGGACACCCGGACAAGCTGGGGTTCGTCCTGTACGGTCACGGGACCCTGCTGGCCGAAGACCCGGGGTGCATCGCATACGGCAACCCGGCTCATGGGGGATGGTTCCGCCAGACCATCAGCCACAACACGGTGGTCGTGGACGGCAAGAGCCAGAAACCCTGCACCGGGACGCTCCAGTTCTTCGCCGCCGCCGACAACATGGCAGTCGCCAGCGCCCGGGCTGACGAGGCCTACGGTGGCGTGCGACTGCGCAGAACCATGGCCCTGGTTGGGGACCGGGTCATCGACGTGGTCCTCTGCGAGAGCGAAGACGAGCGAACCTTCGACTGGGCCTACCACAACCGCGGCGCTTTGGAGACCCCGGTGGCACTGTCCGCGCTCGAGAAGGCCCCGGCGGGCGACGGCTATGACTGGGCGAAAGAGTGGCGCGCGGGCGAGATCGGTGCGGACTGGTCTGCGCTCTGGCGTCAGGAAGGCGGTCCGGGGCTCAAGCTTGCCCAGACGGTGGCCGAAGGCCGGGCGCGGCTGCTTTCAGCCATCGGCATGGGCAACCCCACGAAGATCAAGGTCCCCTTCGTGATCTCCCGCGTCACGGGCCGCAAGGCGCTCTACGCAACCGCCCTGGAGGTGTTTGGTGGCGATGCCCCGGAACTCTCCGTGCGATCGTTACCGATCAGATCCGCATCGCAGAGCGATCCCGATGAGCAGCCTGTTGCCGTGGAAGCTACTGGCGGGGCGACCCGGGATATCCTCCTGATCAACCCCGGTGGGGGTACCATTGCCGCGGAGGATTTCGAACTCCGGGGGCAGGGCGCGGTGCTGCGCTACATGGAGGGGAAGTTGCAGCAAGTGCTCGTGACAGGAGACGGTGAGGTACTCATCGCCGGACAGCCTGCCGCAGGGCAGTAACCCCGGCGAGTCAGCCCGACCGGGCTGCGGGACGTGCCATCTGAGCAGGAACGGGAATCCATGGAATTCCAACTCACATCGCTGATCGACGGCCAGTACAAAGTGGTGGAGAAGCATCGCGGCGGCATGAGCATCGTCTATATCGTGCTGGACGAGTTCAGCCACAAGCGCTTCGCCATCAAGACCGTCAAGGAGGACCTTCTCGAAGAGCGCAGCGCCGTCGAGCGCTTCTGCGAGGAGGCCAAGACGTGGATGAACATCGGCCGGCACCAGCACGTGGTGGAGGCCATCATCTACCGCGACATCAACGGCCAGCCCTTCCTGTGGCTCGAGTACGTGGACGGAACGGACCTCAAGCGGCTGATCGATACGGAGAGAAGCCTCTTCCCGCCGCAAGTCATGGAATACGCCCTGCAGGTATGCGAGGCGATGTGCTACGTGCACACCGCCGAGGTACGGGGCCAGAAGGGCGTGGTCCACCGGGACTTGAAGCCCGCCAACATCATGCTGGACAAGCGCATGGGGGTGAAGGTCACCGACTTCGGCCTCGCCAAGGTCTACGGGCAGGGGCGCGAGATGACCGATGTGGGCGTAGGCCTGGGAACGTACCTTTATATGCCGCCTGAACAGTTCCTGGATGCGGGATCGGCGGACGCGACGTCCGACGTCTTCTCCTTCGGCGCCTCGCTGTACGCGGCCCTGACCGGTAAGGCCCCCGTTACGGGCGACACCGTCGGCGCCGTTATCAACAGCATCCTGAGCAAGCTGCCGCCGTCTCCGACCGAACTGATCCCCCAGGTTCCGCCTGAACTGAGCGACGTTGTGATGATGTGCATCGCCAAGGCTCGGGCCGACCGCTACCCGAGCTTTGCGGCCCTGTCCGAGGCCCTCAAAGGCATTCGCCCCGTGGTCCAGGATGCTGCCGCCGACATGGAGATCAAGCACTGCCAGGGCTGCGGGTACATGACCGGCTACGAGTACCGCGTCTGCCCTGTCTGCAAGGCGTCTTTCGACGTGGCCAGATACGAGACGATCGCCCACCCCGAACCGGTGCAGGCGCCGACATCCGTGGAGCGAGACCGCACCACGCCGGCGCCCCAGTCCATTCCGGGAGAGGCTCCCGCGGCTACACCGGCGCGCGAACTGGTGGCTCAGGCAATCCAGCAGCGTGAGGAAGGCCGTCTGCGTCAGGCCCTGGCGCTTCTGCGGGAGGCCATGCAGCGCGAGCCCGAGCATACCCAGGCCCGGACACTCCTGGATGAGATCGCCCTGGAACTGGCCCGGCAGAAACCCGACGCCCCGCAGAAGGCTTACAACTGGCCGATGTTCCGGGGCAACGTGACGCGCAGCGGTTACACGCCGGAACTCATCGCGCCGCCCTTGCGCAAACGCTGGCAACAGCGGATCGGCGAGTGGGTCATCAGCTCGCCCGCGGTGGTGAACGGCACTGTCTTCGCGGGCGCGTTCGTGGACAGGCCAGGTCGCAATGGCCGGGTAACCGCCCTGAGCGCCCGCGATGGCAAGGCGATCTGGAGCGTGGATTTCGCCCATGAGATCATGAGCAGCCCTGCCATCGTCAACGGCCGCACGCTCTTCGTCGGCTGCAAGAACAACCTGATTGCCCTTGATGCGGCCACAGGGCGGCGGGTGTGGGAGTTCACCACCGCGGGAGAGGTGGTCTGCGGCCCTGGTGGCTGGCGGAACATGCTGTTCTTCGGCAGTTGCGATGGCCGCGTCTATGCCATCCACGCCATCAGCGGCCAGCAGGTCTGGGCATTCCGCTCCCAGGGCGAGGTCATCTCCTCCCCGGCCTACTGGAACGGCACGGTCTACGCGGGTTCCAGTGACCACAGGCTGTACGCCATCAATGCAGCCACGGGCAGGCTGATCTGGGAGTACACCAGCGCCGGGGAAGTCCTGGGGGCGCCGGTCTACGCGGAAGACCGCGTCTTCTTCGGCTCCACCGACCACCACGTCTACTGCATCGACGCGCCCAGCGGCCAGAAGCTCTGGGAGTACCGCACCGAGGGGGAGATCCACGCGTCGGCGAGCCTCGTGGGCGATAACCTATACATCGGCTCGCGCGATCATTACATCTACTGCCTGGATGCGCGCACGGGGTCACTCAACTGGCGCATTCCCACGGGCGACTGGGTGCATAGCTCGCCCCTGGTGAGCGGCACCGTGGTCTACTGCGGTTCCCACGACCGCCAGCTCTATGCCATCGAGTCGGAGAGCCAGACGGTTGTCTGGCAGTACGAGACGGGCGGGGAAGTGCAGTCATCCGCCGCCGCATCCGCCGGCCACGTATTCGTCGGCAGTAACGACGGCTGCATCTACTGCTTCAAGGGCCAGTAGGGCGACAGATCAGCCAGTCGGATTGAGGATGCTGCGCACAACGAGGCTGACGGGGTAGTTTGAGCCCGCTTGGGGGATGAGTCGGACCTGCACTCGGGTGCGCGGCGCTGTGGAACCCCGCTCGTCGAACAGGATATGCTCCATACCCATGGAGAGCAGACCCGTCTCCACGATCTCGCCGTTCACGACCACTGCTCCGCGAGCTACCCCGCCTCCGGCCCGAAGAGCCACCTCAAGACGCGCCTTCCGCCGGTCCGGGTTCTCGAAGGTGACCTCCGCCTTGTACACAACGCCGTAGTCGCCTCTGAGAGCCGGATGCTCCTTGAACTCCATGTTCTTACCGATTGTCGCGAACTGCCAGGCCTTGCCCACCTGGTGAGTCACCTCCACCGGCCTGACCCCCGGAAGCTCCAGTGGAGGCGGGATCGCATTGGGCAGCAGTGCGCGCACGCTGTCCAGTGAAGGCGACCAGCGCCAGTCCTGCTGCGCCAGGCTCTCCAGGATCACATCCGAACCCTCCAGCAGGCACAGGTCCGCCATTCCGCCGGCGATGTGCCCGTTCGGGAACCAGCGGCGGGACAGTTCGAAGACATCCCCCGGCCCAATCCGCGCCTGGAACCCCTGGCCTGCCTGCCAGCCCCCGAGAAAACGCCGCATGATCACATGCCCTGCCCAGATCTCATCGGGCGTCGGGCCACCGTGGGCCGCCACAATGTCCAGCACCGCGGGGGAGTATCCCTGATTGCGCAGGCGCACCACGAGATCCATGCCCTGCGCGTACTCGGACAGATGGTGCCACATGAAGTGGGTGCGTTCCCCGACTCGCAGCCGGCTGCGCGACAGCAGGCGGGGGATCGGCACGCGCTCCGGATCATTGCTCAGGATGACCCGCGCAGGATCGCTGCCCGGAGCTGACCCGGGGCGAAAACGGACGCTCTGCCATGAGGGGACTGAGAAGTAGGACCCGCGCGGGATACGGATCAACTCGGCGCCCGGCGCGCTCTTGCCCGAGGCGCTATCGGGCCCGTCGTGGAACGGCTCTCGGGGGATGATGACCTGGGAGGCAGAGCGGAGCGGGTCGCCGTCCAGGGCATCGATGAGCCCCATGCCTGCTGAGGGCAGTGGCCCGATCGTGGTGACCTCGGCGTCGGATGACGCTGAAACGGCCGCGGCCAGCGCGAGCACAAGGAGGAACGACTGCAGCATGTTCACAGGCCCCGCACACGAGAGGGCCCGGCGCAAGCGTGCCGGGCCCCTGGCGATCTTCGGAAAACTCGCCGGGCGCTATCGTTCGTCGCGCTCAGCCAGCTTCTGTTCGAGTTCCGCAATGCGCGCTTCCATCTTCTTGATCTGTTCAACCAGATCCGGCAGGCGGTGCGACATCGCGATAGTGCGCAATTGCTTCTTGTGCGGACGCGCGGGGTAACCGGAGTAGACGCCTGGCTTGTCGATGTCGCCGAACACTCCGGACTTGCCCGCCACCACAACGTTATCGCCGATCGTCACATGGTCGCTGACGCCAACCTGCCCGCCCATGACCACATTGTCGCCAACCCGGGTGCTCCCGGCGATGCCGACTTGCCCGCAGAGCAGGCAGTTGCGCCCGATAACGCAGTTGTGGGCAACGTGCACCTGGTCATCGATCTTCGTCCCATCGCCGATGCGGGTGACGGAAACGGTGGCGCGGTCAACCGTACTGCAAGCCCCGATCTCTACGTCATTGCCGATGGCCACGGTCCCGATCTGAGGGATCTTTCGGTGGCCCTGGCGGGTTTGCAGGAAGCCGAAACCGTCGCACCCGATGACTGCGCCGGCCAGGATCGTGGTCCGATCCCCAACAGTCACGCGGTCGCCGATGTACACCTGCGGCGCAATCTGGGTCGAACTGCCGATAGTCGCGTCATGCCCGATGTAGGCAAGCGGATGAATGATAGTGTCGTCCCCGATGATCACGTTGTCGCCGATCACTGCGTGGGCGCCGATTGAGACCCTCTCGCCCAGCGTGACATTGCGCCCAAGGACCGCCGTGGGATGCACTCCCGGGTGGGCGTTGGGTTTGGGCGCAAAGAGCTCGAGCACCTTGCTGAAGGCGAGGCGCGGGTCTTCCGTGACCACGATCGGTTTCGCCGAACTCGAAAGCCCTGGCGCCACGATGAGCGCCGACGCGTTGCTCTGCTCGCCCGCTGTCAGCATTTCTGCGCGCTCGACGAACACGATGTGTCCCGCTTCGGCCTCTTCGAGTGTGCCAGCCCCGCTGATCAGGGTGCCGGCATCTCCGAGTACCGTGCCTTCCACATGGGCGGCGATGCGCGCCAGGGGAATAGCAACCTTCTGCACCGTTCAACTTCCTCCCATTGACCTGCTACCGGGACCCGGCGCCCCAGAGAACTGATAGGGCTTCGCCGATCTCCTCGGTCATGTCCGGTCCCCGTGCCTCACCTACTGGTGAGAACTGGAGCCGAACCCCATGTTTTCTTGCTACGCGTTCCGCGCCAAGGCGCGCGGCATTGCGTATGCTTTCAGTTATGACAGCACGACGGCGCACAAGTTCCGCAGCCAGCCGCCTTCTACTCTCTTGCCTGGCCGTTTCCACGGCCCCGGTCTCGCTGCGGGCTGCCTCCCCGGTCGGCAGTTGGGGCGCCGGAATCTCCAGCGAGACCTCGCCGAGCCAGTCCGGGAAGGGGAAGCTCTGGAGCGTCTCGATCATCCCCTCACGCAGGCTCTCGGAGATGCCTCCGGACGGCCTGCGCAGCCGGGTCCCCGCCCGGCGCCAGGCGGAACGCTCGCTCTGGGCGATTGCCGCCCGTGTGCGCTCTGCGATGGCGTGCTCGAGGCGATCCAGGTGTTCCTGGTGCTCATTGCGCATCTGTGCAAGGTGCGCTTCCAGTTCCGCGCGGACATCGTCGGGGTCTTCCCCGGGCCCCTCGAGCTTCTCCCCAAGACTGGTCAGGCGCTCCTGGTTCTCGCGGTAGAGCTTCACGGATGCGTCGGCCAGTTCCCGGCTGGAATCCGCCCGGGCGGTGAGCAACTCGAGCCTTGCCGCCCTCTGGATATGATCACGTCGCCACTGCAGTTCGGATGCGAGGTCTTCGGGCAAGGATGCGAGCGTGGGTTCCGGCAAAGCTGAGAGCCCGCTCACGATCTCATCCCGCCGCGCAGCCAGCCGGTCCATCGGCCAACGTGAAATGACAGGGCCGGCGATGTACTCGCCCCCGATGCGCGTTCCAGAAGTGAACGTCTCGAGGACCATCTCCGGCTCTGGCCTCTGAAGCGACTGGATAGCCCGTTCCAGCCGCACAAGGTCCGGGTAGAGCGGATGCCTGACCATCAACTGCGCCAGGTACACATGGCCGACACGCTCCGCTGCCGGCGGGGTCTCCCGTCCCCAGGCGGGAACCTGGGCGCCCACCGTCACCAGGGCCATTGCGATAACAGTCGGTAAGCCCCGAAGGGCCTGGCAGGTCAGCCTCATCAGGGTGATGCATTCCAATGTGCGCCAAGGCGTTCGCAGTCCGCCGGCTTTCGGGCCGATTG
>MTKY01072727.1_pt1 | contig 12336 bp, 6 predicted proteins | sample 1042731 | NCBI WGS metagenome assembly MTKY01 (sample SAMN06212206, study PRJNA360538) | anaerobic digester metagenome | biome: Wastewater treatment plant; material: sludge; isolation source: anaerobic digester fed with sludge from wastewater treatment plant | place: Denmark: WWTP Soeholt ... | reverse complement strand
CCGTCGTTTCCCACATCGAAGAAGAGGGCGTGGCCTCCCCCACCGATGCTTCGCTTCCCGTCAGGCGTACCGTCGCCGAAGTAGTAGTCGTCCGCAAGCGCCGGTACGAGCGCGACCGTGATTGCCATCAGCAGACTCACAACGATCACAGACTGTCTCGATGCGGCAGGTCGTCTCGGGTTGCACATCAGGTTTGCCTCCATCCATGGGCGTGATGAGAACGCGATATCAGAGATCGCGCATGTGGAATGCGCGACTGCTCCGGGGCAGCGCGCGTTGCAGGGCGAGCAGTATCGAGCAGAGGTCGTCGGTCCGGGAGAAGGCAGGAGGTGAGTCGATGACGGCGACAGGCGGCCGGCAGCAGTCGGCATACGCGGGTGAGCCGGCACACGAGAGGGAGGTCGCCCGTGAGCATGACGATACGCGGGGGGCAGACACCAGATGCATGCGACCATCCCTTCGACCCGATGGCCGCGTCGCGGCATGCCCGATGCTGATGCGCGGAACCAACGCGCTACCACTGCAATCAGCGACTGCCTATAGCCCAGTTCTCAACCCCGCCGCCAGTTCTCCCAGCCCCGTTGTGTGTGGGCATGCCGAACGCGGGTGAGCAATGACCTGGACAAGACCAGATGCGGCATAGTGCGGCAACAGCAGTATGGTACAGAAACGGGGGGGGCTGTCAAGGACTGTATGTGGGATGGGCGGTTCGGGTGAAGCCGAGGCCGGACCCCGCCGCGCCGGCAACCATGGCCCGTTCCGCGACTGCGCAGCCCGGTTGTGAATGCCCGACCGTCGTCTACGTCGAGGCCTGCTGCTCGCAGGCAACCTCTTTGGCCTGCGCATTGCGCTCGGCATCCTCGGCCATCGCCCGCAGTTGATCGATATGCAGCATCAGGGCCGGCATCTTCCACATGACCACGCCCGAAATCCCCACGAACCACAGGCCGACGACAAAGAACGATGTTGCCATGCCGAAATGCGCGGCCAGCGTGCCACCTACCAGCGGCCCGACGCCCCAGCCAAGACATGAGAGCGTCTGCGTGAGCCCGAACGCCTTCCCGCAGGCATGGCGGGGGACGATGTGGCGGATCAGCGCATTGGTCGCGGGAATGGTCCCCGCGCCGGCGAAGGAACTCAGCAGGCGGCAGAAGAGCAACTGCATGGGCGTCTGGACGAATGCCTGCGGAAGAAGCGTCAGGCCCGTCAGCAGTGTGCATGCGCCGAGAACACGGCCGTATCCGAGCCTGTCCCCCATCCGTCCGAGAATCGTGGCTGAGATCGCCGCCGCAACTCCGCTCAACCCCATGATGTAGCCGGTCAGCTTCGTCGCGCCCGCCGGGTCTCCGCCCGACAGCTGCTCGATGTACAGCGGCAGGATGGGCGCGACAAACGACCCGGCAAACATCACTCCGAACAGCAGCCCGGCCATGGTCACAAAGCCCTTGAGCCGCACCATCTGGACAAGCGTGCAGGCTTCACCGTTGCCGTTCGCCATCTCGTCGGGGTCGAAGTCCTCGTGCACAAACACCGCGGTGAGTAGGCCCCCAGCCAGCAGGGCGATCGCTGCGCCCGAGAATGGGAGCCTCAGGCCGTAGTTATAGGCCATGAGCCCGCCGATGAACGGTCCAAAGGAGTGCCCGATGTAGGTGGCTGTGTGCATCAGCCCGAGGGCGAAACCTGCACGGCGCGTGGGCACCACACTGCTCACAAGCGCAACGGAGGCCGCCACGGTGCCGCTCAAGAGCCCCTGCAGCATCCGCAGCGCGAGCAACTGGTGAACGTCCTGGACGTAGGCCATGGCCCCGATGACGAGCACGCTGCCGAACATCGAGCGCATGACCATCAGCTTGCGGCCGTAGCGGTCGGCGAGGCTGCCCCACATCGGCGCCGTCATCGCCATGACAAAGCCGGCCGCAGTCGACAGCCAGCCGGCCCAGACGAGAACGGCGCTTTCATCCTTGATGCCCAGTTCACGGATGAAGGGTGGCAGGAAGGGAATCGCCATGCCAAACCCAACCGTTGAACAGATCTGGGCCAGCCAGGACGCGATCAGCGTGGAACGCCAGCGGGACACAACAAAACACCACTCTTTGCAGATTATTGGTCCAGGGCGGGCTACGCTCGTCCTGCCATGATGGCCAGTCTACTACTATGGCCAGATTTGTCAATGCAAGTGCCGCGCCAAATCCCCCGTAATCAGAAACACCGGACGGTCGCTTCGCACCCGAATCGCGCGCGGGGAGCGCTGTACCGAACGATCACGCACGCTCCAGGATGCTGGACGAAACCGATCTCGCCAGGGCTCACATCTGGTTGACGCCGGCCTGGATGACCAGGCTCGCGCAGGCGACGGCAATCCATACCAGCAGGCCGAGCAGGATTGGGCGAGGACCCGTCTTGACGATCTTCCCCAGATTGGCGCCGAGGCCGACGCCGGCCAGTGCCACGGTGATGGCGAACTTGCCGGCTGTGGCGAACCACGGAGCCGTACCCCCGAGCACACCCGTGGTATTGAGCACAGCCATGCCCAGGAAGCCCAGAACGAACCACGGCGCCACCCGAGCGACATCGAATGAGGCGCCTCCACGCGCGCGTCCGACCATCACGGCGAAGCCGAAAGCAATCGGAATGATCATCACCGTGCGCGCGAGCTTGGTGATCGTCGCGACATCTCCCGCCTCCTGCGAGTAGGAGTAGGCAGCCGCGACGACCGAAGAGGTATCATTGATGGCGGTCCCGGCCCAGATGCCGAAGCCGTCGGCAGTCATCCCCATCAGATGGCCCAGCAGCGGGAAGATGAACACCGCGACCACATTAAACAGAAACACGGTCGAGATCGAGAAGGCGATCTCATCGTCATCCGCATCGATGATCGGGGCAACCGCGGCGATGGCCGACCCACCACAGATGCCGGTGCCGACGCCCACGAGGCTTGTGAGCGTCCGATCCACGCGCAACGCCTTCCCGAGCAGCCAGGCCGTCAAGAGCGCGATCGCCAGGGTCCCGAGCATCACAGCCAGCGAGCGGGCGCCCGTCTCATAGACCTGTAACAGGCTCATGCCGCCGCCCAGCAATATGATCGCGGCCTGCAGTATCTTCTTGCTGCAGAAGCCGATGCCCGGACGCGCAAGCCCCGGTACAGTCAGGGCATTGCCGACGACAATGCCGAGCAGTATCGCGAAGACAGGCCCGCCCACCAGCGGAACGTAGCCCCCGAGGAACCAGGCGATGACCGCAAGCACAAGGCAGAGCGCGACGCCCGTCCAGCCGCAGCGGACGGCACTGCAGCACGCAGTCCAGCGGGATGCGCGCACCGATTCGTTTCCGGCAACGTCGAGGTCGGACTTCTCACTCACGGGGGGGACTCCTCAGCGTCAGGTGTTTTCGACCCGCCGATGATACCACGTGCCCGCCCGAAGATGAAGAGCACCGAAGCATCTCGAGGGTTTGAGTCACGAAGGAAGATCCAGGCGCGGCGTCGAACATCGGAGTGCACACGACGCCGGCTCTCGGCTCTCACACGGTAGGATGCACGCTCTGAGAAGGGCAGGCCCTGCCGCGTTCCCGCTTCAGAGCCCGGCGCGCATGCACGCGCTGCCTCCATCACGCCCGGGGTGAACAAAGATGGTCTACAAGCTCAGCACTCGAATGCTCTTCTGCGACTGGCACATGCCCAACCACCTGCCCGAGATCAAGATAGACTATGACGAGTACTTCGAGCAGGTGAAGCGAACCGGCGCCCAGACGCTCATCTTCATGGCCAAGACTGCCCACGGGGCGTGCCTCTTCCCCACCGAGGTCGGCATCACCAACAAGACCATGCAGGGCGATCTCTTCGGCGAGATCGCAATACGCGCCAAGGCGCTCGGTCTGCGCTTCTTCGCCTACTACAATATGGTCCTCAACTGGGAGTATGAGCCGCTCTACCCGCAGTGGCGCCAGATTGGTCGCGATGGGCAACCGCTCAAGATGTTCATGTACCCGTGCTACTGCATGAGCAACGATGAGTTCACCGAGCATGTCGCCGCGAACATGGAGGAGATAGCTGAGCGCTACCCTGTCGACGGCTTCTTTCTGGACCTGCAGTATTTCAGCCCGGAGGGGTGCTTCTGCCCGGCCTGCAAGGAGAAGTTCGAGCAGCGTTACGGTTACGAACTGGCGCCCGAGGGCTTTGATGTCGGCCACTGGCTCGATGTCTACCGCTACCAGGCCGACAGGCGTGAGGAGTTCATTCACGCCGCGATGGAGCGATGCGATGCCGCCCGGCCGGGGATGGTCTGGTCCTGGAACGGCTCGGGCAGCCCGATGTCAATCTCCAATACGCTGCACAACGGAGCGCACTATCTGTCAACCGAGGCACATCCGCCGTCCTACATGCATGCTGACCATGCCGCCAGGCATTGCGAGGGCATGGGGCTGCCATTCACGCTGTTCATGCCGGAGAGTCAGGGCTCATGGGGCGACTGGACCGTCACCACGCCCGAGACCATCAAGGGGCTGTCATCCATCGCGCTTGCCCACGGGGGCTCGCTGAACATCAACCATGTGCCCTACCCCTCCGGAGACTACGCCGGCAAGGTTCCTGATGTGGTCTGGGACACCATCACCGACGTCTTCGAGTGGGTGGCCGACCGTGAGCGCTTCTGCGCCGAGCGGCGGCCGGTGCCGGTCGTGGGCGTGCTCCACTCGGCCGAGAATAACCGCATGCTGAGGGCGCTGGCCCAGACGGACGAATACAGCCACGTGGGCTCCGAACAATTCGCCAATGAGCACGCTCTCGCGCAGTTGCTGATGGAGAGCCACATCCCGTGGGAGATTCTGCAGGAGGACACCGACCACGAGAGCCTGAAGCAGTACGAACTGCTCATTGTGCCATACATGCCACACGTGAGCGGGCACCTCGCCAACGGCCTGCGTGAGTACGTGCGCGGAGGCGGCAGGCTGCTGGCCTCATACCAGACGTCGCTCTTCAACTCGCGCGGCGGGCGTGAGCCGAACTTCACCCTCAACGATCTCTTCGGTGTTGACTTCGTAGCCGATTCGCCCTACAGCGTCTCGTACCTGGATCGGCTCGACACCCTGTTCGGGCCGCAGGTGCCCGAGATGCCGCTGCTGATCAAGGACATGGCGTCGGGCGCGCTCAACCCCAGAAACCACGTGCTCTACTGCACTCTGCAGGACGGCGCGCGCGCGCTGGGCTACATCACCGACCCGGTCATCGAGAGCGACTTCGAGTCAGGCCGCTTCGTCTATCACGACCACGCTCCGCCCGCGTACGCCACCGACTACCCCGGCATCGTCATGAACTCGTTCGGCAAGGGCGAAGTCATCTACTTGCCGATACCCTTCTTCAAGGCTTTCGCATCCAAGTGCAGTCCCTTCCTCAAGGAGGTCTTCAAGACCCTTGTCGGCGGCGTCCTGGGCATATCGACGAAGGTGGCAATCGAGGGACCGGTCTCCATCAAGCATGCGCTCATGCAGGATGATGAGGGCTGGCTTCTGCACCTGATGCACGTGCAGAAGGAGACCGACAGCATGTACCTGGACAGCTTCCACCGCCCCGGCCCCGTCGGGGTGCGGGTGAAGCCCGGCTGGAAGGTCGCCGGAGTGCGGGAGTGCCTTAGCGGTGACAGGATCGCCCATAGCACAGTCGAGGGCTGGACGGTGTTCTCCCTGTCGTTCGTCAGAGACCACGTCATCATCCGCATCGAGAGGGCGTAGGACACCCAGCATCGGCGCGACCGGCTGCACGCATGTAGCTCGTACGGCCATGCGCGTAACCGCCGGGTCCTGGCCCGCCGCGGATGATGGAGAGATTGGGCAATGACGCAATCGCCCTCAGCCCGGAGCGTGGCGCAACACGCGGTCGAGCACGCCGTCGACCCGGCGCACACCCATCCCCGCTGGGCGACCGCCCGCGCACTGGCCGTCGCCATTGTGCTGTCACTCGTCGTTGGCGCGTGGACCAAGCAGGCGGAGCTGGTCAGCCTCACCAGCCAGATATCCGAGAGCACACCGCCCATCGCGTCTATCCTGGCGCTCTTCGCGCTTCCGGGCATGGCCGGCCTGCTGGCGAAGCTGGCAGAGCGTCTCGAGGCGGGCGGACGCACATCTGGCCTGTCGCGGCTCTGCCGGCGTCTGGTTCTGACCCCCGGTGAGATACTCGTCGTATTCGTCTTCCTCGCCATCACCGGAGCAATGCCGGGCGTCGGCCTCTTTCGCCAGGTCATGCCCTGCCTGATGGTGCCGCAGTACTTCGGCACACCGCAGGACCACCTCGAAGAGATGGCCGGCCACATGCCGCCCGCCTGGGCGCCGACTGACCCCGAGATCGCCCGCGTTTTCTGGGAGGGTGGCGGCAACGGCTTCCCCGTCTACGGCTTCGAGCACCTGCCCGTGGTCGGCCCCCTGTTGGCCTCCGTTGCCCACTTCGTGCTCGGCCCGACACTCGTGCCCTGGGAACACTGGCTGATCCCGTTTCTCCTGTGGACCGGCTACTTGAGCGCTTACTTCATCTCCGCGTTCTGCCTCATCGCGCTCTTCAGGCGAACCTGGGAGGAGGACGAGCGCCTCAGCTTTCCCGTCTCCAGTCTGGCGGTCGAGATGCTTCGGCCGGAGGGCAGTTTGCTCTCGGGCTTGAGCTTCCACCGTGACCCACTCGTGTGGGTTGGCTTCTCCCTGGCAGTGCTCTACAACACGATGAACGCGCTCAAGGTGTTCAACCCGTCCCTTCCGGCCCTCGGCATCTCCTACCCGCTGGGGAACCTCTTCACCGAGTCGCCCTGGGACACGATGCGCGGGCTGTCGATCTTCTACAAGCCGGAGATACTCGGCATCGGCTACCTGGTGCCGTCCGATGTGCTCTTCTCGATCTGGTTCTTCACCCTGGCCGGCTGGCTCGTCAGGCCGATGGCCAAAATGGTCGGCTACTCGCCGGGCGGCTTTCCGTTCATCACCCAGCAGGCGATGGGTGCGTTCATTCTCCTCGGCGGGTACTTCCTCTACCAGGCCCGTGCGCGACTCGCGCAGCTTGCCGGAAGCGTCCTGCGCGGCGAGATAGACCCCGAAGCCGCGGCAGAGCCGATACCCCCACAGCTCGCACTGATCGGCACCATCGTCGGCATTGCCATCGTCATCGGCATGCCGATTGCCTTCGGCGTCATCTGGTGGCACTCCGCCTTCTACTTCGGCCTCATGCTGCTGGTGCTCATCGTCTACTCCCGCAATCGCGCAGAGATGGGCTTCCCCATCGTGTGGGGCTACCCGCTCTACCGGCAGCGTCCGACGATGATCTACGCGCTCGGCAGCAGGGCCTTTGTCTCGGCCGACAACATGAAGTCGTTCACGCTGCTGACCGTTTTCTCCTGGCTGCAGCGGAGCGTGAACCAGGCGATCACCATGACGGGGCACGAGGCGCACGTGGCGGCATTCCGCCTCGGCGGGAACCGGCGCACGATCTCGACAATTGTCCTCATCGCTCTGGTGTTCGGGCTCATGCTCGCCTTCCTGGTGAACCTCTCTGCCTTCTACGAGTTCGGCGGTTTAGTACTATCGAGCCCTGACGGCGTCAGCGGCGGGCAGATGACCAGCGAGGTGCTCAGCCAGTACCGCGCGGTATCGCAGTGGATCGACTCGCCGGAGCCACGCAGCGTCGAGAAGCTGGTCTACACGGGCATAGGAGCGGTGCTGGCCCTGGCGATGGTCCTTGTGCGTCACGTGTGGATGCGCTGCCCCTTCCACCCGGGTGGTTACGCGATCGCCTACACCCACGAGGCGCCGTACATGTGGTTCCCGGCACTGGTACTCTGGACAGCCAAAACGGTGACCGTCTACATCGGCGGAGCGGGCCTGTACCGCCGGGTTGCGCCCGCTTTCCTGGCCTTCACCCTCGGCCACTTCTTCTCCGTCGGCGTGTGGAGCCTCCTGGGCCTTACCGCCGGGGAATGGGTGCGCCGCTACATCGTGTGGTTCCTGTAGGACCTCGTAGGCGAGACCCACAAGCGCACCTGCGGAAGGGGTGACACGTGCAAGCGCCACGATTGGCCGTCCTGCTGGTCTTGACTGCAGCGGTCGCGGCCGGAGCGACCTCCACCGAGAGCGTCCGGTCATGGCCGCAACTCAACGTCCGACAGAACACCCGCATCCTGCCGATGACTCAACAGCGTGTCGGGTTCACCATAGATAGGGACGGCTATGGCCGGCGTGTTGTGGTGGCGATACGAGCGTTCGCCGAGGCGCCGGCAGCCACGGGCTACAACGACGACTCCCTGGCCATCGATGTCAACGGGGAGATCGTACAGCCTCTGTTCCGGGGGCGCTCCCGGCTCATCAACAGGCCCGAGCGCATCGCCTTCGGTCCCGATGCCGCGCGCTCCACTCCGGCCTGGACTGCCGGCACGCTCGACCTCATCGAATCGTGCGGCTCAGCCCGATGGACCCTGCCATGCGCCCCGTCAATCGAGGCGTGGCTCAAGTCCGGTGACCACAGCCCCGCCAACCTCGATGAACCCGAGTGGCTCTTCATCGAGATCACAGACATGGTCTACCCCGACTCGTACAACTACATCAGCCTCAAGAACGAGACATCAAGGAGCACGCTGTGCTGTGAGAGCGTGAGCGTGCACATCGCCCCGGACGGCGACAACTCGAAGGCGGATCGGGCGCGTCGTGAAGCCATCGCGGCGGCCTCCCGTCGGCTCGAAGAGCAGTACCTGGGCCGCGGCGCACTCCGGCAGGAGTCCGCCCAGGGCCGGGAGTGGGTCTATGACATGGACCTGATCCAGAACAACTACTCCGCCAACGACACCATGGGTGAAATTGAGACACTCGATGACGCCCGCCGTGCCATCCAGCCGCTCGCAGAGCAGGGCTATACCGCGATTATCGTCAGCGGGCTGCACATGCGCTACACATACGTGCCGCTCTGGGAGACGCGCATCCTCCCCTACATGAAGCACGTCTGTCAGGCCGCCCATGAACTCGGCATGAGGGTGATCGACCATCATGACGTGACCATCTTCTTCTCCGGCGGGTACCCGTTTCTGCTCGCCGACGACCACCTGGAATGGACGCAGCGTGACGTCCGTGACGGCACGCCCACCAGGCTCTACTGCATCAACAACCCCGACTTCCGCAGGCACTACTTCGACTGGTCGCGGCGCAAGCAGCGAGAGACAGGTATAGACGGATACCAGATCGACGAGGTCTACTTCCACTCGAAGTTCCATTGCGGCTGCGCACACTGCCGCCGCCTGTTCGCGGACGCGACCGGTTTCGAGTTGCCCAGGGAGCCCGACTCCCCGGTGCTCGGGAACGATGCCGACCCGCTCTGGCAACTCTGGCGGCTCTGGCGAGAGGTGTCGCTGCAGAGCTTCAAGCGCGACTTCCTCACCGCCGTCGGCGAGGAGAACCCGGCGGCTCTGCTGAGTACCTACACGACCAGCTACTGGGCGCCGGCCGCGGGTGGCGGCATGTGGCCGACTGCGTTCGTCAGCTACGCAATCGGCAAGGAGGGCGTGAGCAGCGTCCCCTTCCAGAACTACCGCTACTGCATAGCCGACAGGCGCCTCTACCACAGCGTAACGGACGCATTCGCGGCGGCTCCCTGGATGCTGTGGTATCCGCTGACAGGCTCCGATGCGCGCTTCTGTTGGGCGATGTCGCAAGCCTGCAACGATGCCCAATGGCACCTCGAGCCGTGGACGGGAGCGGTGCGAGAACTCGTCAAATGGCCCCACAAGACGCACAAGCTCGACAACAGGGGCTTCGCCGACGTGGCGATGGTCTTCTCGGAGAAGTCCAAGGACGCCTCACTGTGGACGGGCCACTACCATGGCATGGAGACGCTTGGGTGGGGCGAGGCCATGGTTGCCGCCAACATCCAGTACCAGGGGATCCATGAGATCGCGGTAACGCCGGAACTGCTGCGGCCCTTCAAGCTCGTCATTCTCCCGAGCATGACGCTCATCGACGGGGACAACCGAGACGCATTCGCGGCATACGTGCGGGATGGCGGAACACTCATCACCACCGCTGAGACAGGTCTGCTGGACGAGCAAGGCCATCCGCGGGAGGATTTCCTCCTCGGCGAGATGATGAACGTCCGCCTCGTCGACTACCTCCCGGCGCCCTTTGACGTCGCCAGGCCGGGACGCCCCGCCTTCACCTATGACCGCGAGCGGATGCTCTACAAGCACGGCGCGCGCATGCTGCAGGTCGAGCTGCGCGATCCCGGCAGGTCGCGGGTAGTGGCGAGCTTTCTCAAAGACGGCGTCGAATATCCCGGCATCGTTGCCACCGGGTTCGGGAAGGGCACCGTCTACTATGTCGCCACGTTCCTCGGCGTGAGCAACTTCGAACTGGGCCTGCAGGAGGGTGGTCCGGACATATTCCGGCGGAACCCCGATGCCGCGCCATTCATGGCCGATCTGCTGCGCGGTATCCTCGGGGAGGGTGAGACCGTCGTGGCGCATGACGCCCCGGAGAAACTCATCTACACAACATGGATCACCGGGGACGGTCGGGAGCTGGCAATCCACTTCCTCAACGTGGCCGACCACAGGGCTTTGGCGCCCGATGAGGTGGTCAAGCGCCGCGCCATCGAGTTCCCCCTCGTGGATCGCCCGGTGTGCCTGCTGTTACGCGGCGTCCACGCCGATGCGGCGACTTTCTATTCGCCCGACTCACCCGACCCGATCTCCTGCCGCGTCGACGAGGCGGGGAACGACACACTGCTCACGGTTCCCGGCGGGAGCATGACGATGTACGGGCTTGCGCGCGTCCAACTCAGCCGCTCGGGAGGTGCGCAATGAACCGGATACTCCTCGGCGCGTTCTGTCTGTTCGCCGCCACTGCCGCCGTCTCCGCCGAGACACTTGACGCAGGGCCGTTCTCCGTCGACATCACGAACCGGTTGCTCATCCGCTATGAGGGCCAAACCCTCATCGAGGGTGACCGCTGTGTCGCATTCCGCGCCATGAGGCCCGGTGAGCCGGTGCTCGTGGATCCTGCAGCCGGGCGTGTGCTCCGCGATGGCAATGTGCTCACGACCCTCGCCCAGCAGGACCGCAACAGCCTCCGCCGCGAGGTCATGGTGACGCCGGACGCAGTCCATATCACCTTCGAGCTGCAGGCCTTCGGCCCTACGGGCGGCAGCCACCTGCAGTACGACGTCCTGACGCCACCTGAGTATCTGGACGGCATCGAATACGAGGCTTGGACGGGGGCGCCCCGCGGGCCGCTCAGACAGCTCAGTGGCACCTTCAGCATCGCCAACTCGAAGGCGGAGGACTACCTGATCCGGAGCACACGCTACATCATCCTGAAGCGTCCGGGTGCCACCTGTTCCCTCGACTTCAACCCGGACGGCCCCTGGGTCGGTGAGAGCAACTACGGTCACGCCTTCAGCTCAAACCCCTATCACGACGGCCGGCGCTTCCACTTTCTGATGCTGTGCGCGGGAGCTAAGAACGGTGCGGTCTTCCGGGGCAAGATCATCATCCGGCCGGGCGCGCAGACGTACGCGTCACTACACAGCACCGGCAACGTCGCCTACACAACGGGCTTCGCCGTCTCGCTGGGGTTGAACTTCTCCGAGGGCCCATCTACGGAGCCGTACGTCTCGTACGCACCGGGGGCTCCGCCTGCGGCGTCGCATCGCTGGCGCAACCCGGAGAAGGTGCGCATCGTCACGCGCGATTCCGGCGGCATGCTCTATCGCGATTTCGCGACCTCCGTCGAAGGAGAGTCCCGGGCAACGCTGCGTCTCCAACAGCGCTCCGGCTGGTACCTGCTGACGCTCTCGGTGCGCGACCCGGATGCCGCCACGGGGCCATTCACGATCTCCGGCCCCGACGGCGTGTTGGTTGGGGACGTATCAGTCAAGGCCGGGGACTACTGGTGCAAGACGGTGCCACTCCGGTTCCGCAACGGCGCTGTTGACCTGCGCTTCTCCGGCGACTGGAAGGTCGGCGCCCTGGCGCTTCAGCCCATACTCTATGAGACAGAGGACTTCGTGCTTGAGGGCCGCTGGTGGAATATGGATATCAGTGAGGCTCAATAGCAGCGTGACCGCAACTGCGCCCCTGCAGCCGGTGTCGGCGCATCATCCGCGCCGCAGTCGCTCCTCGAGCCGACCCAGGTGCTCCCGAAGCTCGCCCGGCAGCCTGTCACCAAACAGGGCATAGTGCTCGCGGATCAGCTCGACTTCGCGCAACCAGCCTTCGACGTCAACACTCAGCAACTGAGCCATCTGGGCTTCGGTGACTTCCGCCGGCCGCTCAATGGCATCCACGGTCGGCATCACGCCGATAGCGGTCTCGTGCGCCCGGCCGC
>MTKY01052753.1_pt1 | contig 12337 bp, 11 predicted proteins | sample 1042731 | NCBI WGS metagenome assembly MTKY01 (sample SAMN06212206, study PRJNA360538) | anaerobic digester metagenome | biome: Wastewater treatment plant; material: sludge; isolation source: anaerobic digester fed with sludge from wastewater treatment plant | place: Denmark: WWTP Soeholt ... | reverse complement strand
GGGCGTCCCACGCAGAACACTTCAAATCCACGTAGCTCAGGAACCTGGAAGTAGCAGTTGTCCACATTGCCCTGTGCGTCCAGGAAGATCTCGATCTTGCCGTGCCCTTCGAGACGGGTGATCGGGTCAATGGAAATGCGTGTCATCGTCTTCCTCCTGGGCTACACCGGCTCACGCTGGCTGGTCTCACCAACCGGCTGGCGTTTGCCGTCGCCGCGCGCCTTGCGGCGAAGCAGGGAATCGGGCAGATGGAAGCGGTAGAAGTACCCGGCAGGATCGGGCAGCGTGTCGAAGATCGCTTCGGCCTCTTCATCGGTCATCGCGTCAACCACCGAGGCGATGCCGGTGAGGATTTTCGCCCCGTGATCGAGCACGCCCTCATTCGGGCCGTAGCAGCCGCGACAGCCGAAGCCCACCTGCGGGCACTTCGCGCCACAGCCGGAGCGCGTGGCGATGCCGGCGCAGAACAACCCCTGCTCCAGCAAGCAGATGTCCGGATCGGGGATGATCTCCTGCGGGCGATAGAAGCGCTTGATCTTCTTCTCGCTCTTCTTGCGCGGGCACTCGTCACACACGGTCACATCGGGGCCGATCACCGACCCCGGCGGCGGAAGCTCACCGGACACAATCGCGTTGACGGCGATCTCGATGGACGAAGCCTCCGGCGGACAGCCCGGCAGGAAGTAGTCCACCGGCACCACCTGCGCCAGCGTCTTGACCGTGTTCCAGAAGCCCGGCAGACTTAGCTCGCCTTCCGGCACATCGGTGCGCTTCTGCGGCACGATGCCGTCCGGGTTGACCGTGCTGGGCGAGTCGAAGTAGATCCACTGGTACATAGCCTCACGGTCGGCGAAGTTGGCCAGGCCAGGCATTGACCCGCCATACGAGCACGCGCCGAAGGCAACCAGCACCTTCGACTTCTGGCGCAGCAAGTGCGCCATGTGTGCGTTTTCGTCGTTGCGGATTGCGCCATTGAACAGGCACACGTCAATCTCGCCGTCTTCCATCGCTTCGACATCGGCGTACTTGAAGTCCATCACGCACGGCCAGAAGACGATGTCAAACGCCTCGGCCACGTTCAGAATCTTCTCGTGCAGCCCCAGCACCGCGATCTCGCAGCCGCCGCAAGACGAGGCCCAGTACAGCGCCAGCTTCGGTTTCTGGTTACTCATGGATGGCCTCCTCCACAGCATACGGGTCTTCATTCGGCCAGTTATGCTTCCAGTCGAGCGGGCCAAGCTGCCTGATCTGCTCGGTGACGCGCGCCACCGTCTTGGCGAACTGCACGCCCTCGGCGGCAGATGCCCAGTGAAGCTGTACGCGCTCGTCTTCGATACCCAGTTGGCGCAGCGTGCGCCGCAGCAGCGCGAAGCGGCGAATGGCCTTGTAGTTGCCTTCCTGGTAGTGACACTGCCCAGGGTGGCAGCCCATGATCAGCACGCCATCGGCCCCCTTCTGTAACGCACGCAGCACAAAGGTGGGATCGAGCCGTCCCGTGCACATGATGCGGATATCGCGCAGTGTCGCCGGATAGCCCATCCGTGAGGTTCCGGCCAGGTCAGCCGCGCGATAGGAGCACCAGTTGCACAAGAAGCCCACGATGACGGGCGTGAATGTTCCGTTATCACTCATCGCACCATGCTCCTCATCACACTGCTTCGACGACGGGCCGGTCGGACATCACGTCAACCAGAATGCCGTCAATCTCGGCCATCAACTGGTCGAAGGTGAAGTGCGCCCCGGTGATCACCTGGCTGGGGCATGCGGCCACACATGTACCGCAGCCCTTGCACAGCGCCGGGTTCACCCGCGACACGCCCTCTTCTTCGATGAAGTCAATGGCGTGGTAGGGGCACATGTTGTTGCAGATACGGCAGCCAGAGCAGTGTTCCTCATCAATCGAGGCATAGATTGGCTCCAGCGAGACCTCGCGCCGGCTGATCGTGCCCAGCACGCGCGCCGCCGCCGCAGCGCCCTGCGCCACACTGTCCGGAATGTCCTTGGCTCCCTGGCACGTGCCAGCGATGAACACGCCTTCGGTCACCGTCGCCACCGGGTCGAGCTTGGGGTGCCGCTCGGTGAAGAAGCCCGTGTCGCCGCAGCCCACGCCGAACATGTAGCCCACTGCCTGGGCATCGGCGCGCGGTTCCAGCCCTGCCGCCAGGATAACCATGTCTACAGGCACCCGGCGCGGCTTGCCGAGCAGCGTGTCCTCACAGACCACAACCAGCTTACCGTCTTCTTCGGGGGTGCGCGTCACGTCGGTGATCTCTGACACCTTGCCGCGAATGAACTGCACCCCTTCGCCCATGATGCGGTGATAGAACTCTTCGTATCCCTTATGGACCGGGCGCATGTCAATGTAGAAGTTGTAGACCCGCGCGCGCGTCTTCTCCATCACCAGATGGGCGAACTTGAGCGACGACATACAGCAGATCGCTGAGCAGTGCGTGTTGTAGTTGCTGTCGCGGCTGCCCACACAGTGGATGATCGCCACCGACTGCGGCACCGTCTCACCATCACGCAGCACCACCCTGCCCTCGGTCGGCCCAGCCGCATTCGTCAGGCGCTCGAACTCCAGGCTGGTGAACACGTTTTCCAGCCGCCCGAAGCCGTACTGCGGGATGCGCCGCGCGTCGAACAGCTTGAAGCCCGTCGCCAGGATGATGTTGCCCACTTGCAGTTCGACGATCTCGTCTTCCATGTCGAAGCGGATGGCGTTGGTCGGGCAGACCTTCTCGCACATCCGGCATTTGCCGGTCTTGAAGTACGTGCAGTTCTCGACATCAATGACCGGATACTTGGGCACCGCCTGCGGGAAGGGACGGTAGATCGCCTTACGATGGCCCAGCCCCGCCTCAAACACGGTGTCAATGACCTTTATCGGGCACTTCTCCCAGCACGAGCCGCAGCCTGTGCACAGGGTCTGATCCACCTTGCGCGCCTTCTTGCGCACCTGCACGGTGAAGTTGCCCACGTAGCCGTCCACGCGCTCCACCTCGCTGTAGCTCAGCAAGGTGATGTTGGGGTGCCCCCCCGCGTCGAACATCTTCGGCGTCAGGATGCACGCCGAGCAGTCCAGCGTCGGGAACGTCTTGTCGAACATGGCCATGTGCCCGCCGATGCTCGGCTCGCGCTCCACCAGGTAGACGTGATAGCCGGCGTCGGCGATCTCCAGCGCCGCCTGGATGCCAGCGATTCCCCCGCCGACAACGAGCGTCTCAGGCCGGATCGAGACCTTCATCGGCTCCAGCGGCTGATGGTGTACCACCCGGTGCACCGCCGCGCTGACCAGGGCTTTGGCCTTGTTGGTCGCGCCATCCCGGTCATCGGGATGCACCCACGAAGCGTGCTCGCGGATGTTGGCCATCTCGAACAGGTACGGGTTCAGGCCAGCACGCGCGCACGCATTACGGAAAGTCTTCTCGTGCATGTGTGGCGAGCACGAGGCCACCACCACATGGGTGAGTTCGAACTCCTTGATGTCCTGCTCGACCTGCTCCTGCCCGGTGCTGGCGCACATGAACTTGTTGTCGCGCGAGACAACCACATTAGGCAGGCCCATCGCCCATTCAGCAACATGCTCCACGTCCACCGTACCGGCGATGTTGTGTCCGCAGTGACAGACGTATACTCCAACTCTTGGTTCGTTCATGGTGCCCTCCTATTCCGGCATGGTAGGCATGGGCAGCGCGTTCTTCGGACGCCGTGCAGGCGTAGCGCGGGGCGGCGGCACGTCCTGGATTTTGTCCAGCACAGGCCGGGCGTCTACGAATTCCTGGCCGAAGCCAAGCTCTTTCGGCGTCAGTCCCAGTGCCAGGCCGAGCACCTGCGTGAAGTAGAGCACAGGCACCTGGTAGTCCGTGTCGAAGTAGCGGTTGGCCGCTTCCTGGTACACATCCAGGTTAAGCTGACACATCGGGCAGATCGTGACGATGGCATCTGCCCCGCTTTGCGCTGCGTTCTGGACAATCCGGTGGATCATCTCAAACGCGGTATCCTCGCTGATCTGGGTCATGTGCCCGCCACAGCAGAACGTCTTGAGGGCAAACGGTGTTGCCTGTGCGCCGAGCATCTCCAGCATCTTGTCCATCGCCGTCGGCTGCTCGGTGCTATCGAAAATGCTGTCGGGCCGGGCAACGAGGCACCCGTAGTAAGCCGCCAGCTTCAGCCCGTAGAGAGGCCGCCGCGTACGCTCCTTGAGCCGGTCGTTGCCAATGTCGGTGATCACCATCTCCAGCAAGTGCCGGACCTTGACCGTGCCCGGCTCGTAGTGCAGCTTACCGGCAGCCAATGCCTGGTTGACCCGCTCGCCCAGCTTGGGGTAGCGCCCCATGTTCTTGTCGGTCTTGTGCAGGTTCAGGAAGCAAGCGCTGCACGGGACAATGAGCTCTGTTGCCCCCTGCTCTGCGGCCAGGGCCAGGTTGCGCGCCACCAGCGCGTAGGCTGGCAGCCGGTTCACGGAGAAGTATTCGGTCGCTCCGCAGCAGTTCCAGTCGTCCATCTCCACCAGCTCAAACCCCAGCGCGCGAGCTACCGCCTCGGCAGAGCGCTCGTAGGCGTGCGACCGGTGCTGTAGCGAGCAGCCCGGATAGTACGGGTAGCGAGTCGCGGTCATGCCTCCACCTCCTTGGCGGCGATGGCTTTCGCCTCAGCCAGGATCGCTTGCAGTTGATCCGTCTCGCGGATGGACCTGGGGCGAAGCGGTAGCCGGTTGCGGCGCAGCATCCCCATGCCCATCAGCCCCAGCTTGACCACCTGCTGAGGGTGGTGGAAGAGGTGATAGCGCGTAGCCAGGCCAACCTCGAAGCTGCGCCCGCGCTGCTCCACAAAGCCGATGAATGTCTCGGAAAACTTGGCTACGTGAGGGTGCTCGTAGCGTCCGGCACGAATCGCCATTTCTTTCAGGGTATACATTAGGTCAGTAATCGGGATTTGCTGCGGGCACCGGGTCGTGCAAGCGTAGCACGAAACACAGTACCAGGGCGTGTTGCTGCTCAATACCTCGTTCTCCATGCCAGCATTGATCATGGCGAAGAGAGCGCGCGGCGTGTGGTCCATATCTGCCCCGGACGGGCACGATCCCCCACACGATCCGCATTGCAGGCACTTAGCGAGCAGTTCCCCCCCCGGCGTGGCCTTCACAACCCGGTCAAAGAACGTGTGTCCTTGTCGTGTTGTCAAGGGAAACCTACCTCCTTGGCCGTTAAGCCACCACACAACACAGCAAGGCTGCCGTGAGCCTGGTCCATGAAAGTCTGCTACGTATCTATCGGCGCTCAGGGCAGTCTATGCTCGTCAAAAAACAGACATTTCGGCGGGCGTTAGCACTTTCAGTTTCAGTATTTGCTGATATTCCCTTCCTCCCTCCTGCTGGATCAGAAATGATCACGGTTCTGTAACTGTATAAATTACATGGCTGTACAGCGATGCAGAACGCTCTAACCTCATTGTAGCAGGGGCGAAAGAGAGGGGTCTATCAGCTATACCAACTAGTTGCATCTCAGGACTAGTCGGTATGGACTATGGTAGGGACACCTTGCTTGGTGGAGTTATCTTCATCCGGCGCTGTCGAAATCTACCATGCCATGAGTCACGCTGTAGACTGCCACCTGCAGGCGGTTGCTCAGCCTCAGCTTGTGGTAGATGCTGCCCAGATGATTGCGCACCGTGTTTTCGGAGATGTCCAGCAACGCCCCGATGCGCCGGTTCGTCATGCCGCGCGCCACCAGACTGAGCACCTCGTACTCGCGCAAAGTCAGGTTAGGATTCGGCGACGCGCGCAGGCACAGGGTGCAGTTGCTCGTAGCCAGCCGCTTCATGAGCACAGCCGTCGTAGCCGGCGCCATCGCCGCCTCGCCGTGCAGCAGCCCACGTATATGCTCGAACAGAGCCTCCGGCGTGATGTTCTTCTGCAAGTAGCCGTCGGCCCCGGCCAGCACGCACCCTAATAGCGTGTCCGCATGGCAGTCGGTGGTGAGCACGACCAGGCGGCTGTCCGGGAGCTGTTTCTTGACTGCCCGCACCAGCGTGGGGCCGTCGCACTCGTTGATCTCGATGTCGAGCAGCATCACGTCCGGCTCAAGCGACTTCGCCAGACGAATCGCCTCCAGGCAATCTTCCGTCTCGCCGACCACGGCAATATCAGGCTGGGAGTCCAGCAGGCGGGCGATTCCGCTGCGGAAGAGGATGTTCGCGTCAATCAGCAGCACCCGAATCTTGTTCACGGTTTCGTTCATGCCGCGTACACCATCCTGATCATCTAGTCTGATCGGCCTAGTACCGTCAGCCCTACCCAGGATAACTGTACTGCCGATCATGGTAGGTGTGGCTTATACTTAGTATATGAGGTTTCGCACCTGGAGCGAATCGCCACTCGGCACCTTATGCGGCGACAAATGCCACTTGCCACCGGCAGCGGCCATACACCTAGGCCATCGCCGCCAGCAAAAGAAAGCGCGGGATGAGCATTTGCCCGTCCCGCGCCTGGTGCCGAACACAGCCAGCATAGACATTACTTCTTCTTGCCGAGCCAGTGCTCTGCGTAAAGCTGCCATTCCAGGGAGTCGGTCGTCTTGTACTCATACAGACCCGTGCCCTTGACCAGCTTCGCGCCCTCGCCCGCCCGCTTGATTCCCTCATGCGTACCCCGTGCCGCCGCACGCACGTCCTCCACCGCCGGGTCGTGCTCAGGCGCAGCGTCATACGTGGGCAGGGCCACGATCAGGTCTGGCGGACGATCCAGGCTGGCGAACGCCTGCACATAGCTCTCTACCTGGTAGGCCACCCACGTCTCGTACTCGGCGGCGTCCTTCAGCCCGCTGGCGTGCGCCATGATAACCGCCTCGTCCACGTTGAGCAGACCCACCTGCTGCTTGTAGCCCACGTCCCAGGTCAATTCAGGCACGCCCGCCGGACTCGCCGGCACGTCAGGGTCTGCCGGAATGCGATCGGGCGGGACGGTTACCGACAGCAGCACCTCCTCGCCCAGCGCCTCACCCAGCGCACGCAGCAGGGCGATATACGATTCACTCTGGCTTACGACACCAAAGCCGTTGAGCTGCACCCCATCGAACTTCCACTCGTGCACACTTGTGCGCGCCAGCGCCACCACCTCCTCGCGCTGGTCTGCGTTCGCGATCTGCTCGGCAGTCATGCGCAGCCAGAGCAGAATCTCGACTTTCGGGTACGCCTGGCGTAATGCCTGGCCGAACTGCTCCGCATACTCCCCATAGAGCAGCGTCCCGTCGGAGAGCCACGCCGCCGCTTCGACGTACACGCGGTCAATGCTGTTATCGGCCAGGCGCTCGCCCAGACCTTGCACGGCATCCGGGCTGATCGGATCGCTCGTCCACTTGAACTCCAGCCATGTCCGGTTGTGGGGTGGCGCTTTCTCGCTTTCGAAAGCGGGTAGCACCACCTGCGAAATCAGCAGAATGAGCAGAATCACCCCCACAACCGCCGCGCCCACCCACAACGCAGGGCCAGACCAGGGAGCCGAGGGGTCCATGCGCACATGTCCACGACTTGAGCGCAGCCTGGATCGCCGATAGTAACGCACAGCCCTTTCCCCTTTCTGCAGCGCCTACGACTTCATGTCGCGGCCAGAGTCCGGCTCACCATCTGCCGGGAACTCAAATTCTGGTACCCGGATGCTGACCCCCATCGCCAGCAGCGCCTCGGCCTGCACCGCCCACATCGCGGCCTGGTGCGCGGGCGTGTCATGATCATGGCCCAGCAGGTGCAGCGTGCCGTGAATCACAGCCAGCGTCAGCTCGTCGCTCACCGAGTGCCCTTCGCGTTCGGCCTGCTGTTGGATGGTCGGCAGCGCCAGGATCAGATCGCCCAGATAGGGCGGCTCGTCACCAGGCGGCGCGCCAGCCTCGTCCGCAGGGAACGACAGCACATCAGTCGGCGCGTCAACCTGGCGATAGTGGCGGTTCAACTGGCGCACCGTCTCATCGTCTGCCACCACGATGCTCAGCCCCGCTTCCAGCGCGACCTTGTGATGATCTAGCACCCATGCCGCCGCCTGCTTCAGCCGCCGGACTGGGAGCCGTTCCGCTGGCACAGCCTGTCGCACCAGGCTAATCGCGTACTTGGCCATCACCCCCGCCTTTGCCCGCTATCTTCTGTTCCGCCGCCGTGCCGGTCTTCTTGGGCGACGGGGCCGAGTTGCCCGGCACGGGATGCTCTTCGCCCTGTTTGCTCGCCTCCCGTTTGTCTTGCGCCTCCTGGTCCGCCGCACGCGCTGGCGGCGCGACCGGCTCTGCCCCAGACACCGGGGCTGCGGTCTCCGCCGGGAGCGCCATCTGCGACGGTGTGCCCGGATAGGCGATCCGGGGATGGAAGACTCCTTGCAGCGCCGCCAGGAACGTTTCACGCAGCGCGTGGAGATCATTCAGCGTCAGCCCGCTCTCATCCAGTTGGCCTTTGCTCAGGCGCTCGTCAAAGATGTAGTTGACCGTCTCTTCGATGTGCTCTTTTGACTGGGGACGGCGCGCCCGCACGCTGCTCTCGCACCCATCAGCCAGCATAAGGATCGCCGTCTCACGCGTCTGGGGGCGCGGCCCTGGGTAGGTGAAATCGCTGGGATCGACCGACTCCGGGTCGCCAGCCTGTTCTTGCGCCTTACGATAGAAGTAGAGAGCTTGGGTCGTCCCGTGATGCTCGGAAATGAAGTCGCGAATACGGCAAGGCAGGCGGTACTGGCGGCCCAGGCGCAGCCCTTCGGCGACATGCCCGATGATGATCCGGGCGCTCTGCAATGGATCGTTGAGCGCATCGTGCGGATTCACCCCATCGGCCTGGTTTTCCACAAAGAAGTGCGGGTTGAGAATCTTGCCCACGTCATGGTACATCGCTGCCACGCGCATCAGGGGGGCATTGGCGTTCACGCGCTGCGCGCCTAGCTCAGCCAGATTCGCTACCTGCAAGCTGTGCTGGTACGTACCCGGCGCTTCGCGCAGCAGCCGCTGTAACAGCGGGTGATTGGGCTGCGTTAGCTCGATGAGCTTCAGGCTGGTGGGAATATTCAGGGCGTTACTGGTTACATAGAGCGCGGCCAACCCCACCGCCGCCGAGAGCAGGCCGTTGACGAGCGAGCCGATCACCTGCGAGAGCACGATGACCGGGTCTGGCACGCTCTCGCCCCGCAGAGCGAAGAACAGCGCCGTGCCAATTCCGCAGGCAGCGACAGCCAGGCCCGCCACAAAATAGGCATTGAGCCGCTCGGTGCGATCCAGGCTCAGCACGCCCACCGTCCCCGTTAGTCCGATCAAGACGGTGAACTCCAGCGAATTTCCCGTCACCAGCCCGGCCATCGCAGCGAAAAAGACGCTGACCACAATCGCGAACTGGTGCCCCACCAGCGTAGCCACCAGCAGAGACAACGCCGACGCGGGGAAGAAGTAGGGCTGAACCCGATCCTCTGCTCCTATCAGGTTGACGCTACCCAGAAAGACCAGGAACGCCACCCCCAACACGACCATCAGGGACGGGTCAAGAAAGACCTTCAGGTAGTATTTCCACAGGTACGTTCCCAGGACGACCGCAATCAATGCCGTCACCAGCAGCGCCCCCAGGAATCGCTCCATCCGGCGCCGAGTCGGCTGCAAGAGGTCGAACTGCTCCAGCGCCTCAATGTGGGCTGCTGTAGCCAACTCACCGGCCCGGATGATCATCTGCCCCTGGGCAAACGAGCGCACCTCCACCGGCACGTTCTCCGCCACCTGCAACTGGGCCTGCCGGGTTAGCTCCTCATTGAAGTAAGTGTTCACGCGGATCAGATCGGCCACGATCCCCGTGATGATCTGGACTTCGGCCTCGCTGTAGCTGGCGCTGATCAGGTTAGGCAGGTCGTCGCGCCTGGCCTGGATATTGTCGTCGCGTACCTCCCCGCTCAACACGCGCTCCAACAGGCGCATCACCTGCCCGTCAATGTCGCGCCAGCGATCGTTATCTTCGATAGCCAGCAGCACGCTCACCGCCGAGGGCGGAAGGTCCAGGTCGGTGATGGCGGCAATATCTGCTTCGGCCTGCGCGGGAGTGGCGAAGTCGTCGTAGCGCACATTCTCGATGAAGTCGAGGATTTGGCGCGCGCGCTGAAGCTGCTCGCTCCTGACCGAGGGATCGGGCGGGTCGTAGATCGGGCGTACAGCGGCAGTCTCCGCGTCGCGCTTGGCCTGCGAGAGCACCTCGCTCTCATATTTCAGGCTGCGCGGGGCAAGAATATCGTGCGGTGACACATCACCGGCTTCCAGCGCCACCTTCACGCCGGAAGGGAAGAGCACATCCGAGCCGATGATCACAGAGCCGCTTAACACAAAGGCTGCCAGCAATAGGCCATAGACGCTCTTACGCAGCGTCTTATGCAGTCCTTCCTGATCGCTGACAGCGTTGGCGTCGTGGTTTCCGGCTTCCATCGCCCTGCCCGCTCAATGGATGGGGATTGTCGCCCGGCGCGGTTGTGGAAAGTGACTCTGCGCCCGGTGAGTGCGCCACCTAGCTGAGTAGCTCGCGCACAATAGTGTTCACCAGCTTGCCGTCAGCCTGCCCTTTGACACGGGCCATCACCACCTTCATGACCTGCCCCATGTCTTTCGGCGTAGTGGCCCCCACCTCAGCGATGGCCTCGCGCACAATCGGCTCAAGCTCGGCGCGTTCAAGCTGGCGCGGCAGGTAGGATTCGATCAGCTCTAGCTCGTACTGCTCCTGGGCAGCCAGCTCAGTCCGCCCCGCGCCGGACATTTCGGCAATGGCCTCGCGGCGCTTCTTTGCCTCGCTCATCAGGATGCCGAGCGCGTCGCTCTCCGATAGCTCGATGCGCCGGTCAACTTCCACCTGCTTGAATGCCGCCATCAGCAGGCGCAGCACCTCTCGCCGTCGGGTATCGCCCGCCCGCATGGCCACTTTCAAGTCCGCCTGAATCTGTTCTTTGGGATGCATGGTGCCCCCTCGCCTCCTGTTTGCGAACCGCCACGCATTATAGCCACCGCGCCCCCATCCTGCCAGTTAGCCGGGCGGCCACCCCATACGACGGCCCCCCAGCAGGTGCAGGTGCAGGTGATACACCGACTGCCCGCTCGCGCGCCCCTGGTTCAGCACCAGCCGGTACCCGGCCTCGGCGATCCCTTCGCGCTGGGCAACCTGTGCCGCCACAGCGACCAGATGCCCGATCAGCGGCGCGTTGTCACCGTCAACATGCAGCGGCCCGCTGATGTGCGCGCGCGGGATGATCAGGATATGCACGGGCGCTTGGGGCCTGATGTCCCGAAAGGCGACCGCTTGCTCGTCTTCATAGATGATCTCCGCCGTCTGCTGCCCGGCGGCAATCTGGCAGAACGCACACGTCATTTGCTCACCTCACCTAGTGCCGCTGTCGAAACACGTTTCCGGCTGCCGCTCGCCCACCAACGCCTGATCTTCCAGACGCACCAGGCGGACAGCGAGAATCCGGTTAGTCAGCACTTCGAGCGCGTCCAGCGTGACACGCAGATAGTTGTCTGTCAGTCCCGCGTTACGGAATCCTTCCGGCGACGCTCCCGTCACCTGCTCCCACAGCACGGGCATCACCCGCCCGACGAAGCGCCCGTAGAAGCGCCGCCCGCCCTCATCTGAAAGGGCGAGCATCCGCGCGCTGCGCTCGCGCTTCACCTCGTCGGGCACCTGCCCGGCCATGCGCGCCGCCGCCGTGCCGGGTCGCGCCGAGTAGCGGAAGACGTGCAGCTTCATAAAGTCCATCTCGTGCGCGAAGGCATAGCTGGTCTCGAACTCATCGTCTGTCTCTCCGGGGAAGCCCACCATGATGTCGGTGCTGATCCCCAGATCAGGGATGCGGGCGCGCGCCTCGGCCACCAGATCACGGAATGCGGCTTGCGTTGTGCGGCGAGCCATGCGCCGCAGAGTGGCATCGCAACCGCTTTGCAGCGGCAGGTGCAGGTGCCGGCACAGGCGCGGGTCCTCCCACAGGCGGAAGAAGCCCGGCGGAATGTCCCATGGCTCCAGCGACGACAAACGCAGCCGCGCAATGGGCGTGCGGCTGAGCAGCGCCTCCACCAGCGTTTGCAGCCCGGCGCGGTCGCCCCAATCGTGCCCGTAAGACCCCAGGTGAACGCCGGTCAGCACCGCTTCCTGGTAGCCAGCCGAGGCGAGGTGCGTCACCTCCGCCACGATGTCACCCAGAGGACGGCTGCGCGCCGGGCCGCGCGCGATGGTCGTCACGCAGAACGCGCAACGGTTGTTGCACCCGTCCTGCGCCTTGACGAACGCCCGCGTGCGCCCCAACGCCCCTGGCCGGAACTCGCGCGCCAGCGGCTCGCGGTCGAACGGCTCGACT